>Ga0265338_10011878_pt1 | contig 10001 bp, 13 predicted proteins | sample 42126metaG_FD_193579 | JGI IMG/M metagenome (GOLD analysis project Ga0265338, IMG submission 193579) | Rhizosphere microbial communities from Carex aquatilis grown in University of Washington, Seatle, WA, United States - 4-21-26 metaG | ecosystem: Host-associated > Plants > Roots > Rhizosphere... | reverse complement strand
GTTCGCCGCAAGCCTCCCTCCCCCCTCGAGGGGGGAGGGGAATGAGCACGGACCTCGAGGATTTCCTCCTCGCCAAGGGCCTCGCCAGAGCCGGCGAACCTAAGGCCTGGACCGTGCTCTCGGGCGGCGTCTCGTCCGACATCTGGCGGGTGGACCTGCCCGGCCGCTCGCTTTGCGTGAAGCGCGCCTTGCCCAAGCTCAGGGTCAAGGACGACTGGGAGGCGCCGCCGGACCGCAATCTCTACGAATGGCGCTGGTTCTCCACCGTGCGCCGCTGGATCCCCTCCGCCGCGCCCGAGCCCCTGGCCTTCGATCCCGAGAAGCGGCTGCTCGCCATGGCCTTCCTGCCGCCCGAGGACCATCCGCTCTGGAAGGCCGAGATGCTGGCCGGCCGAGTCGACGCGGGCTTCGCCTCCCGAGTGGGCGAACGGCTGGGCCGCATCCACGCCGCCAGCGCCGCCGAGCCGGGCCTGGCCGCCGAGTTCGCCTCGGACGACGGCTTTTTCGCCCTGCGCATCGATGCCTACCTGCTCGCCACGGCCCGCCGCCGACCCGAGGTCGCCGCCGAGATCGAGGCCCTGGCCCGGCGCACCGCGGCCACCCGCAGCGGCCTGGTCCACGGCGACGCCACGCCCAAGAACATCCTGATGGGGCCACAGGGGCCAGTGTTCCTGGACGCCGAGACCGCCTGGTGGGGCGATCCGTCCTTCGACGCCGCCTCGGTGCTGAACCACCTGCTGCTCAAGCGCCTGGTGGTGAAGGGCCGCGCGCGCGAGCTGAACGGGAGTTTCACGGCCATGGCCGAGGCCTGGCTGGACCAGATCGACTTCGAGCCCCGCGCCGTCATCGAAGCCCGCGCGGCGTCCCTGCTCCCAGCCCTGCTGCTCGCCCGCGTCGATGGCAAGTCGCCGGTCGAGTACATCACCACCGACGCCGGGCGGGACATCGTGCGCCGCACGGCCATTCCCCTGCTGAAGTCCCCACCGGAAACCCTTGAAGCGGTCCGGGCGGCGTGGGATCGGACACTCACCGAATAGACGCGAGCGGGACGCCGCTCCGAGCCAGGGAGATGCGGCATGGCGGACGATCAGGCGATGACCGAGGGCATGGATATCCGGCGCCAGATGTGGGGCGAGACCGGCGCCGACCAGCGCGTGGCCTCCGCCTCGAAGTTCAACCGCCCCCTCGAGGACTTCGTCACCGAATACTGCTTCGGCAAGGTCTGGACCCGGCCCGAGCTCGACCACAAGACCCGCTCGCTGCTGACCATCGCCATCCTGGCGGTGCTGAGCCGGCCCAATCAGCTGAAGAGCCATGTGGCCGGCGCCATCGCCAACGGCGCCACCCCCGACGAGATCCGCGAGGTGCTGCTGCACGTGATGATCTACGGCGGCGTGCCGGCCGCGGCGGACAGCTTCATGCATGCCCGCGAGGTGCTGCAGAACCTGGGTCTCGACCAATGAGGGTCGGCTTCATCGGCATCGGCGTCATGGGCTGGCCCATGGCGTCCAACGTCCTCAAGGCCGGCCACGACCTGACCGTCTTCGACCTGGATCGCGCCGCGCTGGAGCGCTTCCGCAGCGACGTGGGCGGCAAGACCACCGACAGCATCGCCGAGCTGGGCGCCGCGGAGGTGGTGGTCACCATGCTGCCGACTTCCAAACATGTGCGTCAGGCCCTGACCGAGCACGACGGCGGGGCCTTCCTGAAGGCGATCCAGCCGGGCCTGGTGGTGATCGACATGAGCTCCTCGGCCCCCGGCGACACCAAGGCGCTGGGGCCGATCCTGGCCGAACACGGCGCCACACTGATCGACGCCCCCGTCTCGGGCGCACGGCCGCGGGCGATCAGCGGGACCCTGGCCCTGATGGTCGGCGGCGACGACGAGGCGGCCATCGCGAAGGGCATGCCGGTCCTGCAATGCATGGGCGACCGCATCTTCCGCACCGGCCCCCTGGGCTCGGGGCACGCCATGAAGGCGCTGAACAACTATGTCGCCGCCACCGGCCTGATGGCGGTCTGCGAGGCGATCCTGATCGGCAAGCGCTTCGGGCTGGACGGCGAGGTGATGGCCGATATCCTGAACGTCTCGACCGGCAAGAATTTCGCCACCGAGCACCTGCTCAAGCAGCACATCCTGACCGAATCCTTCTCCGCCGGCTTCACCCTCGGCCTGATGACCAAGGACGTGGCCATCGCCGCCGACCTCGGCGAACAGGTGGGCCTGGACGCCCCGATCTCCCGCCTGGCCCGCGAGCGCTTCACCTACGCCCGCGACAAGGTCGGCGCCGGCCGGGACAATTCGGCGGTCATCCTGGCGCTGGACGAAGACCTGGGCTGACGACGGACGCCGGGGACGGGCCGCCGATTCGGCGTGCTATGCTGCTCCATGGCGCCTGTCCGCCTCATCGCCAGCGACCTTGACGGGACCCTGTCGGCCCGCACGATCCGGTCCATCCGCGCCGCCGAGGCGGCGGGGTTCGCCTTCGCCTTCGTCACCGCGCGGCCGCCCCGTTACATCGAGGCCATCGCCGAGGCGGCGGGACTGAGCGGCTCGGCGGTCTGCTCCAACGGGGCCATCCTCTACGACATCGGTCGGCGCGCCGTGCTGCATCGGGAAGGATTGTCGGCGGAGATCGCCCGCGAGTTGGTGGACGCCCTGAAGAGGTCGCTTCCCGAGATCGCCTTCGCCGTGGAGCACGGCCACGGCATCGCCTACGACGGCCGCTTTCCGGCGTTCGAGGAGGACGTCAATCCGCGCATCGGCCGGATCCAGGCCTTCCTCGACGAGGATCTGGTCAAGCTGCTGCTGCTGCATCCCACCCACGAGGCGGAGGCCCTCGTCGAGGCGGTGCGGGAGGCGGTGGGAACGCGGGCCCAGGTCAATCATTCCGGCGGCCCCCGGATCGTGGAGATCGCCGCGGCCGGCGTTTCGAAGGCGTCCGGCCTGACGCGCCTGTGCCAGGCGCTGGGAATCCACGGCGCCGAGGTCATGGCGTTCGGCGACATGCCCAACGACCTGCCCATGCTCGAATTGGCCGGCTGGGGCGTGGCGGTGGCCAACGCCCATCCCGCGGTGCTGCAAGCCGCCGACGAGGTCACCGCATCCAACGACGAGGACGGCGTCGCCCGGAGGATCGAGGCGCTGCTGGGCTAGGAGCCCGTCCCGCGAGTCGGAACCGCCTTTCGGAACAGGACGCGCGTGAATACAAGGATGCGGATACGGCCTGTCCGGACCAATATGACCCGGCGAGTCCAGCCTCGTTCGCAAAGGAGTCCTGCGATGTCTCCGCCGAAGGCCCCGAAGAAGAGCGAGATGCTCGAGGTGCGGCTGCCCTATGAGGTTAAGGCCGCCTTCATGGCCCGCTGTCGCGGCGAGGGCCGCACCGCCAGCGAGGCGGTGCGCGGCTTCATCGAGCGCGAAATCTCCGGCGCCAGGCGCGCGGCGCGCACCCAGCTCCGCGCCTGGCAGGCCCTGGTGATCGCCCTGGCCGGCCTGGCCCTCGGCGCCGTGGCCGCGCCCTCCCTCGCCCAGCCGGCGCCGTCCTCGCGGACCGCCTTCGACCGCCTGGACCGCAACCATGACGGCGTCCTCAGCTTCGAGGAGTTCCGCGGCCGCTAGCCGATTGCATGGAAGAACCGGCCGGGCTGAAAGCTCAGCCAGGTCCAGGGCTTGAAGATCGACGCGCCCGGACGCCAGGAGGCCAGCACGAACTCGGCCTTGCCGACCAGGTTCTCGGCCGGCAGCAGACCCACCCCGACCTCCCGCGGCCAGCGGCTGTCGAGCGAGTTGTCCCGGTTGTCGCCCATGACGAAATAGTCGCCGGCCGGGACCACATAGACACCCGTGTCGTCGCCCGGCTGGCCCAGTCCCGCCAGCCAGGTGGTGTAGCGCCGGCCCTCCGGCAGGGTCTCCTGGACCCGCAGCACCGCCCGCGCCGGGGCGTCATGATCCCGGCCGGGGCCGATCACGGTCTGGATCAGCGGCCGGCCATTGACGAAGACCATCCCGGCGCTGACCTGCACCCGATCGCCGGGCAGGCCGATCACCCGCTTGATCCAGGTCTGCTGCGGATCGCGCGGCAGGCGGAACACCACCACGTCGCCCCGGGCAGGGTCGCGGCCATTGATCCGGCCGTGGAACAGCGGCGGATCGAACAGCAGCGAGGCCCGGCTCCAGCCGTAGGCGAACTTGGAGACCACGATGTAGTCGCCGGTCACCAGCGCCGGCTCCATCGAGGACGAGGGGATCCAGAACGGCTGGAACACCACGGCCCGGATCACCAGCATCGCCAGCAGGGCCACCCCCAGGGACCTGGCGGTATCCCAGGCTTCCCGCCGCAAGGCGGTCCATCCGGGGGCCGGCGGCCGGGGGAGGTCTTCGATGGAAGGGTCTCGTGCGTCTGACATGGCGACCATGACGGCCGCCCCGGGCGCTCGTCTCAAGCGCAGGCTTGTCCGGACGCCCCGGAAAGCTGTCCGGACAGCGGCCGCGGACCGAAGGCTACGGCTTCCTGAACCGGTAGATGAACTGGTCGGTCTTGCCCCGGATGGCCGGCTTGAACACCAGGAGCTTGTGGTCGTCGGCGGGGTTGCGGAGCAGGCGGCTCTCGCCATCGAACCTGAAGCCGGCGGCCAGCACCTGGGCCTTGACGATCGCGGGGTCGATCCGGTGCAGGGTGTCGGTGTCGCGCATGCCGGATCCCGCCTCGGCCGCGTGGTCGACGATGATGTAGAGCCCGCCCGGTTTCAGGGCCTTGTAGACCGCCCGGTTCAGGACCATCGGATCGATCCGGCCCATGAACTTGTCCGGATAGTCGTGGTAGTTCTGCGAGGTGAAGACCACGTCCACCGGCTCGGGCGCGGTGAGCTCGGCGGCCGGCTGCACCATCACCGAGATATTGCCCCAGGGGGTCTTGGCGGCGGCCGCCTGGAGCGCGGCGACGTCGGGCGCGGCCTCGTCGGCATAGGGCTTGGGCCAGATCGCATAGACGTGGCCCTCGGGCCCCACGATGCGGCTGAACAGGCGGCTGAAATAGCCGGCGCCCGGGATCAGCTCGAGCACCTTGTCGCCCGGCTTCACATGGGCGAACGCCATCAGCTCGGGACCATGCCGGCGGGCGTCCAGCGCCCGGTCGGAGACCCGCGCCGGATCGGCGGCGGCGGCGGCGATCTTGGCGGGAAGCGGCCCCGCCGTCGCCGGCGATCCCGCCGTCAACAGCATCGCCGCCAGCAAAAACACCGGACGCTTCATCGCGCACCTCCTTGCCATCGAGGGCATGATAGGTCCGATGAGACCTCCGCCGCCAGACTCCGCGCCCTAGCCGTCGCCCCAGATCTCCTCGGCGCATTCCACCACCAGTTCCAGCTTGCGGCGTTGGTCGTCGAAGCTGATGTCGTTGCCATGGCAGGTCGAGGCGAAGCCGCACTGGGGCGACAGGCAGAGCTGTTCGGGAGGCGCGAAGCGCGCGGCGGCGTCGATACGGCGCTTGATCTCGTCCTTGGACTCCAGCTCGCCGGTCTTGGAGCTGATCAACCCCAGCACCGCGTACTTGCCCCGGGGCAGGAACCGCAGCGGCTCGAAGGCGCCCGACCGCTCGTCGTCATATTCCAGCAGGAAGGCATCCACCTCGATGGTGTTGAACAGCAGCTCCGCCACCGGCTCGTAGCCGCCCTCGGCCACGAAGGCGCTGCGGAAATTGCCCCGGCACAGGTGGATGGCCTTGAACATCTCGGCCGGAGCCGCGCCCAGGACCTCGTTGATCAGCCGGGCCGAGAGCGCGGCCTGAGCGTCCGGGTCCTCGCCGCCGCTCCGCACGGCTTCGCGCCGAACGGGATCGCACAGGTAGGCCAGGTTGGTGTCGTCGAGCTGCAGATAGCGGCAGCCCGCGGCGTAGAGGTCGGCGATCTCTTCACGATAGATCCTGGCCAGATCTGCGTGGAAGTCCTCCAGCGCCGGATAGGCGCTTTGCGCCACCGCGGCGCGGCCGCCGCGCAGGCCCATCGACGGCGAGGGGAGGGTGATCTTCGGGACCCGGCCAGGGCCGGTCGCGTCGGCCAGGACCTCGAGGTCGCGCACCATGATGGGTGCGGATCGGCCGAGCCGGCGGGTGATGCGCATCTTCGGCGGGCTGAACTCCAGGGTGGCGCCATCCTCCGTGTGGAAATGACTCGCGGCGGGGTCGACGGCCGTCGCGACGCCATCGATCGAGCTCAGGAAATCCAAGTGGAAATAGGCGCGCCGAAACTCGCCATCGGTGATCACCTTGAGCCCGACGCTCTCCTGCAGGCTGACGGCATCGCCGATGGCCACGTCCTCGATCCGCTGCAGTTCGCCGGCGGACAGCGCGCCGGCCTCGGTTTTGGCGCGCGCCCACGCCAACGCGGGGGGGCGCAGCAGACTGCCGACGTGGTCGGCGCGAAAGGGCGGCTTGGCTGGAGGCGTGAAGGATCGGGGGTCTTCGGTGCGGATCTGAACAGCGGCAGTCACGGCGGCCTCCTTGGGGAAACACCGCAGCCAGGCTAGCGAGCCGGCGGTGGAACGTCCTTGCGATGAGCGCATCCGAGAGCCATGATTTCGCAAGAATCCACGCCTCAGCGCATCATGTCAGAGGGATCCATGCGATGAGATCGGAAATGACGCATAATTCCATCGCATCGTCGGAGATCGACTCCTTCGATTGGAAGATCCTTGCCGTCCTCAAGGAGAACGCCCGCGCCACCAACGTCGAGATCGCCCAACGGGTGGGTCTGTCGGAGGCGCCGTGCTCGCGCCGCATCCGGCGGCTGGAGGACCTGGGCGTGATCGAGGGCTATACCGCGCGGCTGAATCCCGAGGCGATGGGGGTGGGCTTCCGGGCCTATGTCACCCTGGTGCTGGACTATATCACCGGTTCAACCGCACAGCAGTTCATCGACCGGATCGAAGAGATCCCCGAGGTGGTGTCATGCTACATCGTCTCGGGCGGCTATGACGCTATCCTCTACGTGGCTGCGGCCGACAGCCGGTCCTATTCCGACATTGTCTTCTACAAGCTTCGCCAGATCCCGGGTGTGAAGGACGTCCGCTCCAGCTTCCTGATGAAGACCATCAAGGAAAGCGCGGGCATGCCGCTGCTGGGGCAGAACGACGGGCCGTCCGGCCGCTGACGCTCCGGCCGGCCTATGCTCCGGCGCCGGTCGGCCGCAGATGCTGCAGGAAATCCGATTTGCCGACGCCCACGCCATTGGCCCTGAGCAGGGCGTAGGTGGTGGTGACGTGGAAGAAGAAGTTGGGCAGCACGAAGCCGGTCAGGTAGCGGGCGCCGGTGAACTCGAAGCCCGTGCCGTTGGGGAACTTCAGCACCACCTCGCGCTCGTCGGCGCCGTCGAAGGCGGCCTGGGGCACGCCCTGGATGAAGTCGATGGTGCGCTGGCAGCGCTCCTTCAGTTCGGCGAAGCTGGCCTCGGTGTCGGGCATGGTGGGCGCCTCGACGCCGGTCAGGCGCGCGACGGCGAACTTGGCGACGTCGGAGCTCATCTGGATCTGGCGCGGGAAGGGGGCCATGTCGGGCGCCAGCCGGGCGGCCATCAGGACCGCCTCGTCCTTGCCCTCGGCCAGGGCCTTGTCGAGCCAGCCCTGGATGTTGGTCATCGACGAAACCAGGACAGGCGCGGACGCGTCGTAGATGCTGAAGCTCATGATCCCTCCGTGGCGCGGTGACACCCGCGCCTGTTGCAGAAGATATGGCGTCGCATGACGCCCGCCGCTAGCGCTCCATCCAGCCGGCCCGCCGAATCCGGGACGCGGCTTGGCGGCTGACAGGAACCTCCAGGCCGTTGTCCAGGGTCAGGGTCAGGCGGCGGCCGTTGGCGCGGACGGCAGCGACGGCCCCCCTGGCCACCCACCAGGAGCGGTGCACCTGCTCGCCCTCCAGCCCGCCGAGGTCGGCGACGGCGTCGCGCAGTCGCATCAGCAGCAGCTCCGAGCCCAGGGGCGTGTGGACGCGGACGTAGTGGTCCTCGCCCTGCAGGGCGAGCACCTCCTGGCCCAGGCGGGGGCTCATGGCCGCCAGCAGCTTGGCGGGCGCCGGCGCCGGCGCGGGGGCCACGAGCTCGGCAGCCGGGCGGGGGCGGAGCAGCCGCCGCTCGATCATCATGTAGGCGACGCCCCCCGGGAGGACCATGGTCAGGATCAGGAAGTAGACGGCGACCGGATCGGCCTTGGGCGCGGCCGGCTGCATCAGGCGCACGACGGGGATGCTGACCAGCGTCACCGGCAAGGTCAGCAGGGTCAGGCCGACCACCAGCACGAACAGTTCCGGCAGCTTGGCCCGGTCGCCGAACCACAGGGCCAGCCGCATCGGCGGCCAGAGCAGGGCCATGTTGGCGAACCCCAGCGCCAGGCAGAGGAGCACCCTTTCCTGCAGCGGCATGAGGTTGGCGCCGAAGGGCGCCAGCAGCGCATAGAACAGCGAGAACGCGGCCGTGAGCGAGATGTCGCGGACCCACGCCCTGCGGTCGCCGACGATGATCCCCCAATCCGCCATGCCGGAATCATATCCGGCGGTCCTGGCGGGGCAAGCGGCGGCCGTTTGGCGCTTCGTGAGCTGGCCGTGCGTCCGGCCTGGCGAATGGCGCGGGCGGGCTCACGGATCGGGCGTTGCGAGCCGACCGGGCCGCGGCGGAGATCGGGCCATCCCATCGGAGGCCGCCATGACCGCCCTCGCCCAGACCCAGGCCCGGACCCACCCCGCCAGCCGCCGCCGGCCGGTGCTGCAGCCGCTGTTCGCCGCGCTCGCCCTGTTGGTCCTGATCCCGATCTGCCTCGCCCTGCCCTCGACCTTGCTGCGCGGGCGGCCCCTGCCCTGGCAATTCCACACGCCCTGGGTGCTGCCGCACCTGACCGTGGCCCTGCTGGTGCTGGGGCTCGGCGCCATGCAACTGACGCTGAGGAAGGGCGACCGGCGCCATCGGATGATGGGCTACGCCTGGTGCGCCCTGATGGGCTTCATCTCCATCAGCGGCCTGATGATCCAGCTTGAGCCCGGCCACCTGACCATCATCCACATCGCCTCGAGCGTCTTCTCGGTCATCAACCTGGTCCTGCTGCCCCTGGTGATCTGGGGCGCCCACAGCGGGCGGCGGCGCCTGCATCGCATCGCCGCCCTGGGCATGTTCGCCAGCATGCTGAACGCCGGCCTGATGGCCTACGTCCCCTTCCGCGCCGTCGGCCTGCTGGTCTTCGGCGCCCTGCACTGACCCATGTCCCACCCCGGAGAGAGACCCATGCGTTACCTTCGCATCGCCCTGCTCGCCGCCGCCTCCGCGGCCCTGCTGTCCGCCACGGCCCGGGGGGCTCAGACCAGCGGTCCCAACGCCGAGGTGCTGGCCACGGTCGACGCCGCGATGAAAGCCTCCATGGCCGGCGACATCCCGAAGATCCTCGCCCAGTACGCCCCCGACTGCACCTTCGCCGACGAGTTCGCGCCCTTCTTCTGGTCGGGTCCCAACGCCATCCAGGGCTACTTCATGGCCGGCGGGCGCATGTACCAGGAGACCCAGCACAAGGACGACAAGCCGGTCTTCGCCCCGCCCTCCTTCGTCTATGTCTCCGGTGATCGGGCCTTCGTGGTCGAGAAGGTCAGCGGCGTGGCCAGCGTCCGCGGCAAGCCCTACGCCTCGCAGGGCGCCTTCGCCTTCGCCCTGGCCCGCATCGATGGCCAATGGAAGATCATCTCGCAGACCTGGACCAAGACGGCGGAGAACCTGGATCCGTACGGACAGTAGGCCCAAGCTCAATCAGATCGCCTGTTCCGCTCGTCGGCAGGGGCGGAGCTTCTCGAGAGTCCACTTGGCCATGGCCTAAGCGGCATCCTCCGGCGGCATGATCCACGACTCGAGGCCAATCGAACGAGGCTGCGGACCGCAATCCCGCGGACCACAGAACAACCACTGTCCGTAGTTCAACTGTCTCACCTCAGGGGTGCATTCCAGGGCCGAGCCACCGTAAATACGGATGA
>Ga0265338_10011877_pt1 | contig 10001 bp, 11 predicted proteins | sample 42126metaG_FD_193579 | JGI IMG/M metagenome (GOLD analysis project Ga0265338, IMG submission 193579) | Rhizosphere microbial communities from Carex aquatilis grown in University of Washington, Seatle, WA, United States - 4-21-26 metaG | ecosystem: Host-associated > Plants > Roots > Rhizosphere... | reverse complement strand
CCATCATTTACCCCTAGCTTCACTCCGAGCTTCACGCCGTCCTTTACGCCTTCGTTCACGCCAAGCTTCACCCCAAGCTTCACGCCGACGGACACCCCATCCTTTACTCCGACCTATACCCCCAGCTTCACGCTGACGGACACGCCATCCTTCACACCGACTTTCACGGCGACGTTTACTACCTCTTTCACGCCGTCGTTTACCCCAACCGACACGCCTAGCATCACTCCGACGGATACCTTGAGCTTCACCCCAACAGACACGCCCAGCTTCACGTCGACGGACACCCCGTCCTTTACTCCGACCGATACTCCAAGCTTCACGCTGACGGACACGCCATCCTTCACACCGACTTTCACGGCGACGTTTACTACCTCTTTCACGCCGTCGTTTACCCCAACCGACACGCCTAGCATCACTCCGACGGATACCTCGAGCTTCACCCCAACAGACACGCCCAGCTTCACGTCGACGGACACCCCGTCCTTTACTCCGACCGATACTCCAAGCTTCACGTTGACGGACACGCCTTCATTTACGTCCACCGACACAACAAGCTTTACGCCGACCGGTACGCCTTCCTTTACGCCTTCGGACACCTTGACCTTTACGGTTACGGATACTCCTACAGAAACGTCGACTGACACATTGACCTTTACGTTCACGGACACGACGACTTCGACCGAAACCTTTACGCCGACCTTCACGTCGACTGACACCCTAACTTTCACGGAAACCCCAACGCCCACCTTCACGCCGACGTTTACTCAGACCGACACGCCATCGTTTACCCCGACCAATACGCGTAGCTTCACGCCGACAGACACGCCATCGTTTACCCCCAGCTTCACGCCTACGGACACGCCTAGCTTCACACCGACGGATACCCCGTCTTTCACTCCGACCGACACCTCCAGCTTCACCCCGACAGTCACGCCTTCGTTCACCCCGACGGATACGCCGACCACGACGAACACGGGGACTTCAACCGATACACCGAGTTTTACGCCGACAGATACGGCTAGCTTTACTTCAACGGATACCCCGTCCCTGACGCCGACGGATACGTCTAGCTTCACGCCGACAGATACTCCCAGTTTTACGCCGACCGATACTCCAAGCTTCACGTTGACGGACACGCCTTCATTTACGTCCACCGACACAACAAGCTTTACGCCGACCGGTACGCCTTCCTTTACGCCTTCGGACACCTTGACCTTTACGGTTACGGATACTCCTACAGAAACGTCGACTGACACATTGACCTTTACGGCCACGGACACGACGACTTCGACCGAAACCTTTACGCCGACCTTCACGTCGACGGACACCCTAACTTTCACGGAAACTCCAACACCCACCTTATCGATGACGGGAACAGATACTTTTACTGCGACCAATACGCCGACCCTGACGAACACGGGAACTTCGACGGATACCCCAACTCCGACGCCTACCGATACGGATACATTTACCTTCACCAAAACCCCGACAACAACCTTCACCGATACACTGACTGATTCCCCGACCCCTACGGTTACCTACACGCCTTCCTTCACCATGACGACCACCTGGACCCCTGTCGCGACGAATTCCCCAACCTTTACCCTGACCGCCACCGCATCGTTTACTCCGACCGCGTCCCCGGTGGGCCAGGGTGTCTACCAGATTGTTCGGTTTTATGATGATCGAGGGGAATTGGTGAGGGAAATCCAGGCATCGGTTCCAGTGGATGCGTCGAATGGCTTGAACTTTAATATCGGGACGTTTACCCCCGCGGTTTCGGGTGACGGAGGCAGCGTCACGGTGTATTTGAACGGATTGGGGATCGCCAATTGGGATGGATTTGACTCAGGGGGATCGCCGGTTCCGAACGGGGTATATCACGTGGTGCTTGATTACCACTCGGCTGATGGGAGCGTTTCAACCTTCGCCGGCAATGTCGCGGTCGCAGCCAGGCTAATGCCGAATCAATTGACTTTCGAATTGCACCCGAATCATGTTCGATCGGGCGATAAGGTCGAAGTTTGGGCTTCTTTCGGTGGAATTGGGGCCGATGCCCAAAGTAGAATAAAGGTCTACAACACCGCGGACGAACTCGTGGGCAAATTCACCGTTTCGGCCGGCCGGGGGTCCTGGAACACCCAAGGTTTATCCGCCGGGATTTACCTGTTGGTATTGGAGGGAGTCCAGCCTGGGACGGGTTTGAAACTCCACCGTGTGGTCAAGCTCCTGATCGAGCATTAGCAGGAAAATGAAAAAGTCGAACTGAATTGACTTTTTCGTGTCGTACTCGCGAATCGTCCCCCCAAAAACCGGGGGATTCACGGCGATTCACTCGAACCACGTGGCTGTTGACAAGGTGCAAGTACACTTTTTCAGCACCTCGTTAGGGGAATGGAACTCATGAATAGCGGTAAACGGGGGAACGGAACGTCCCGAATCGTCGCGTTGGTATTGGCATTGTCCTACGGACTCTCGGCGTCCACGGGTTGGGCGATGTTCTCCAGGGGCGGTGGCCAAGGCGAAGGTGTTCGGGCCATGGGAATGGGGGGGGCTTTTGTGGCCGTGGCCGACGACCCCAGCGCTTCCTATTGGAACCCCGCGGGGGGCGCCCAAATCCGACAACTTGAAATAATGGGGATGTATGCCTCCTTATTCAACGATAAGAGCAGGAACTCCTATATTGCGGTTCACGTACCAACCCGCGATGACATCCACATCACTGTTTCCTTTTCGAGCCTGTTTTACCCCCAAACCTCCGGCGCCCAAGAGGATACTTTGTTGGCGTCCGTCGCGATCCCTCTGACGCAAAATCGACGGCTGATGTTTGGAACGAGTTTTAGGCTGCTTTACGGGGAACTCGGCGTTCCGGGGGGAATTGCCCGTGGGAGGGGTTTGGACCTGGGATTCCTCTATCTATTGCCCCTTCCGAGAAACAGGCAATTACGAGTCGGTTTCGCGGTCACGGATTTGTTTACAACCCTCCGTTTTACCGACGGCTTGGAACAAATCATTCCCCGTTTATACACGCCGGGAGTCGCTTTCAAGTTTGATCCCGATACGGAAATATCCATGGATTTGGGTTGGACCGACACGCAAAGCCTTTCCCAGGAGGATAAGTTCCGCGTCCGGGGCGGCTTGGAACACTGGTTTTTCGACCGAAAGTGGGGCATCCGGGCGGGTTTCGAGAAATTCACGACCCTGCCGGGCGAATTAACACTCGGAACCAGTTATGAATCCAAACGCTGGTCCTTGGACTACGCCTTCATGAGCCATCCCCAATTGCTGGGGAATTCCCACCGGATCGGGGCTAGTTGGAAATTTGATTTACCCGGCATCTCGGCGCCGGAAGAAGTCTTCTTGACCGACCTGTCCGGGTTGGTCGGCGACGAAAAGATCCAATTGAACTGGACCTTGCCCCCCAAAATCCGGGTGGACGGTTATTGGATTTATTACCGAGCCGAAGATGAGAATGAATACCATCGCCGGCGTCCGGAGTTCCTTGAAACGAATTATTGCGTCTTGCGGGGCGCGCATAATGGCGTCAGGTACCATGTCTATGTCCGGCTGATCGTCAACGGTAAGCAAGGTGAACCATCCCATGAAATCGTCCTAACCCCCAGGCCGATCTTGGGGGAGGCCAAGCCCTTTTACGACCGGGGCGTCGTTTCACTCGATTCCGGCGACACTGAGACCGCTATGGCCCAGGCGAGGCAGGCGGAGCAACTGGACCCCGATAACTTCGACATTAAGGAACTCTTGCGGCGGATCGTCACGGCCCGCCAAGAGGGCTTGTTAAAGGGGGAGAAATGAGCCGAACGATCCGCCCGATCCTATTGGCGGTTTTGGCGCTAGCCGGGTTCGCGCGGCTTTGGGCCGTAGGCGATGCCGCTGGCCTTTACCAAAAAGGAATGGACGCCTATCTCCAAGGGGATTACGACCAAGCCATCCTTTGCGCGGCGAAATCCCTCGAGTTGGACCCGTCCTATACGAAATCAAAGGACCTGCTTTCAATCTTAATCGTGGAAAAAGAACAGGGCGAGCAGACGGAGATTTGGCTGGATGGGAAACAGCGGAACCTACCCGCGCCCAAAACCACCGATCCGAACCTATCTTCTGAACTGGACAAACTGAATTCCCGCGTCAAAAAAATCGAAGGTCGCAGGGGGTTCGACGAATTGGAGCATCGGATCCAAGTCGTCGCCGATTTGATGGAAAAGACCACGGACGGCCAATACCAGGAACTTCGGGACGCCCAAGTCCAAACCCAACAAAGATTGGATACGCTGGTGAAGGGCCAAACCGGCCAAGGTACAAATCTATTTTGGCTCTTTGTCCTGGTTTGCTTAAGCCTTGTCCTTTCGGTTTGGGCGCATTTTCGTCGAGACCCGAAACAGGCTCGCAGGCTGGCCGGGGAAAACGAACCCGGGTGATCCGGGCCTGATTGCGAAAAGTGCCCTTTTTAGGGCCCGATAATCCTTCGGACCGGTGTTTATAGGTTCGATTACATGCGATAATAACCTTGTTCGTATGAGCGCAAAGCAGACGTCGATGGGTCCTAGCTTGACGCGATAGGGGTTGAAATGGGGAATTCGTCCGAAGACCCGCGGCCTCTCGTCATGATTGTGGATGATGAACCCGATTTATTACGCCTGATCGAGATATGCCTCAAGGCCCAACCCATTCAGGTGGAAGCATTCCATGAAGGAAAGGTCCTCCTGGAACGCCTCGCCAGGGCCCCGAACCCCCAACTGATCATCTTAGACGTCATGATGCCAGTTCTCAGCGGATATGAGGTGTGCCGAGCCCTTCGTGCCCTCCCAGGTTGCGATAGCATCCCGGTCGTTTTTTTGACGGCGAAAACCCAAGCGCGCGATTATGTTTTGGGGTTGGAATCGGGCGGCAACTATTACATTGAAAAACCGTTCGATGTGGAAAAAATCGGCCAGAAGGTCCTGGGTTTCCTGGCTGCTGGGAAGGGGGAATAAAGGATGGAGCCTTCACTTGGGCCCATGAAGATGGACCGACGAAGCTTATTGTTCATCCTTCGGCTCCTCTCCGTGGTGACACTCGGGATCATGCAGGTATCGGGGCCGGGGGGGTGGCAGGAGACCCCGCCCTTGTACCGGTGGATTATGTTGGCTTACGCCGTTTGGGTGCTTTTGGGTTGGGCGCTGAAGCCGAAGTATTATCGAAAGACCACGATCCTAGTGACTTTGTTCCTGGTGGATACGGTTTTAGCCTTGGTTCTCCTGCAGGGTCTTTCGAGCCTTTACGGAGAGTTGTTCCTGATCTACTTCGTGACGATCTTCGTGGCGGTGCTCGCCCAATCGGTGAGCGGCGGCGTGGCCGCGGCGGTCCTGTCAATCCTCCTTTACGCCTTTCTCCAATACCTCCGGACCGGCCAATATTTCATCTTCGACGCGGATCACCTGATCCGCTACCCGTTCATCCTTGTAACGGGGGTCCTCTGTGGTTTCCTGGCCGAGGAAGGGCAGCGGGATGACGGCGAGAAAAAACGCCTTCGCGACACCACCAACATGTTGGCGGACAAAGTGGACCTCGCCACCCGGAAGCTGATCGAGAGCAACCACAGCTTGAAGGCCATGCTGGATTACCACAAACGGATCCTTTCCTGTATCCAGACGGGGATCGTGGTGGCTCACCAGGATGGGATCATCAAGACTTTCAACGATGGCGCGGTCCGCATCACGGGTTATTTGGAGGAGGCCGTTGACAATAAGAACCTCCTAGAGCTTCCCGAACGATTGGGTCCTCTCACTAAGGCCCTTCAAAAGACACTATCCGAAGGGAAGGGTTATAACCTTGAGAACCTCGAGATCACTACGGCTCGGGGAGAGGTTTTGCCGGTTTCTCTCCAGACTTCAGTCATGCGGAGCGAGGAGGGAAAAGTGTTGGGGGCCATCGCCACGCTGAAGGACATCTCGCTCCTCCGTCAGATGGAAATCCAATTGACCCGTTCGGAAAGGCTTTCGGCCTTGGGTGAAATGGCCGCGGGGGTGGCCCATGAGATCAAAAACCCACTAAACGCGATCCAGGGTTTCTCCATGCGGCTATCCTCAAAGGTCCAGGACCCGAGCCTCAAGAAATACGCCGACACCATCGTGCAGGAGGTTCAACGGCTCGACACCATCATCAATGACGTATTGGAATATTCACGCACCACCAAGCTCAGTAAAAAACCCGAGGATTTCCAGAAACTGGTGGATGAGGTTGTCCAATTCGCCGAGGAAAAGTTCGAAAAGGCGGGGATTAGGATCGTGCGGGAGTTCGACCCAAACCTCCCGCTGGTCCCCATGGATTACAATAAAATCAAACAAGTGATCCTGAATTTGGCGCTCAACGCCGTCCACGCGATGAGCGGAGGTGGAACCTTGACCTTTAAGCTCTCGGTGGCGGAAGCCCTGGGAGACGCTGAAACGCCCGGTTCCAAGGACTGGGTCGCACACGTCTTTTTGAACCAGAAGGTGGCGGTTCTGGCGATCACCGATACGGGCTGCGGAATCGCGCCTGAAAACATGTCGAAACTCTTCCACCCATTCTTCACCACGAAAACCACAGGGACGGGACTTGGATTGAGCATTTGCAATAAACTGATAGAGTCACATGGCGGTACCATATCCGTCCAGAGCGTTGTAGGAACGGGGACTACTTTTTCCGTTCAACTGCCCTTAGACGCGTAACAGGAGGCTGGGATGGACCCCCAAAAATACACCGTTCTTGTGGCGGAGGACGAAGAAGCCTCGCGCTTCCTTTACGAGGAGGAACTCAAGGACGATGGGTACCAAGTCAGAACCGCGGAAAACGGGCTCCAGGTATTAGGCACCTTGGAGGACTTTCCGGTTGATCTGCTGGTGACGGACGTCAAGATGCCGGATATGCACGCCATCGAGATGGTACCTCGGGTCCGCCAGGACTTCCCGGAACTACCGATCCTGGTGGTGTCGGCGTTTAAGGGCATGGAGGATGATTTCACCCTAAAGGAAGCCCGGGTCTCCGCGTTTTTCACGAAACCGGTGAACATTGAGCTTTTAAAGGGAAAGATCCGTGAAATCCTCTCCTCGCGTCCGCCGAAGGGTTCTTCGCGGCCATGATCCCGATAAGAGCGCTTAAGGATGGGCCACGGGGATCCGTTATAAATGAGAGCTCAGGATTCCGCGTTTTTCACCCAAGGGGACCGCGTTGACAGGCGTCCGGGACGGTCGGTAGAATGACTAACAGGGTGCTGAAAAGTGTTTTTACACCCTGGCGTCAGGCGGCATGCCCGCCTGACGACCCTAGCGAAAACTGGCATTCGCAAGGCGAGTCAGCTGTCACGTGGTTCGAGCGAATAGCCGTAATTACCCCGTCTTTTGGTGGGTAATTCGCGAGTAAGGCACGAAAAAGTCTCTACGGTGCGACTTTTTCATCATCCTGCTAAAACCTCCGGGAGTTGAAATTGAACCCCATCCCTCCGCATCACGGCTCCAGAACTCCAGCGACCCCTTTCCGGTGGGGAGCCTTTCCCGCTTAACCCAAGCGGTCAAGGCCCCAGCCGGCTGGTCCGGCTGGGGTTTTTTTATTTTCAGCCTGGAGACAGCCTTGGAACAAACGATTCGACCCATCCGTTTCACCCGCCATTACACCCGATATGCCGAAGGTTCGGTTCTCGTGGAAATGGGGGAAACGCGCGTCCTTTGTAACGCGACCATCCAAGAGGAGGTCCCGAAATTCATCAAGGGAACCGGTCGGGGTTGGGCGACCGCCGAGTATGCCATGTTGCCCCGAAGCACCCACGACCGAAACCCGCGGGAAGCCGTCAAGGGGAAGCAGGGAGGTCGGACCCATGAGATCCAACGCCTGATCGGGCGGTCGATGCGGGCGATCCTCGACCTATCGGCCCTCGGCGAGAGGCAGATCCTCTTGGATTGCGACGTGCTTCAGGCGGATGGGGGAACCCGAACCGCTTCCATTAATGGGGCCTACGTGGCAATGGTGGACGCTCTGAATGGGTTGAGATCAAAAGGGCTGGTTGCCGCGCTCCCGATCCGGGAAGCCGTCGCGGCCGTCAGTGTGGGGCGGGTCGGCGGGAACCCCGTTCTCGACCTTTGCTATGAGCAGGATTCCCAGGCGGATGTGGATTTTAACGTGGTCATGACCGACTCAGGACGGTTTGTCGAGGTCCAGGGGACCGCCGAACATGATCCTTTTGACCGGGAACAGTTGGATGAGATGTTGGGTTTGGCCGGACAAGGGATTCGCCAGGTCTTGGATGCCCAAAGAAAGGTTTTGGTAAGCCCTTGAGGATGGTTTTGGCCACAAACAACCGCGACAAGGTCCGGGAAATCACTGAGTTGATGCACGGCCTTCCGGTGGTATGGTCGGCGGCTTACGATTATCCAAGCGTCCCCGAACCGGAAGAATCAGGGTTGACCCTTGAGGAGAACGCTTGGATCAAGGCTTCCGCCTTGATGGACGCGACCGGTTTTCCAGCCCTGGCGGATGACACGGGATTGTTCGTGGAGGCGTTAGGGGGCGCACCAGGTGTCCGATCGGCTCGTTACGCCGGGAAATCAGGGGATTACCAGGAAAATGTCCTGAAACTGGTGAAAGAGATGACGGAGGTCCCGGGGGAGAGGAGGGGAGCAGCGTTTCGGACCGTAGTGGCGATAGCATTACCGTCCGAGAAACCTGTTTATATAAGAGGGGAGGTTTCGGGGGTGATTCTTGAGGCTCCCCATGGGACCGGTGGTTTCGGGTATGATCCCGTCTTCCGACCCTTGGAATCGGACCAATCCTTCGCTGAGATGACGACCACCGAGAAGAATCGGATCAGTCATCGGGGCCGGGCTTTTCGGTTGGTGCGTGAATGGCTTGAGAATAGGTTGGGGTCGACGAAACGATAGGGTTTAAGATTCATCAGAAAATTGTTAAGACAGGTACATGCGGTCACCCCTTGGGTGGGGCTCGTTGAATAAACCTGGGCATCGTGATGCTGTCGAGGTGAATACGGTTCGAACGGTTGGTAGGTGCGTGAATAGCGCACCAGGGACCCAAGGGGGCCGTCTAAGATTAAGATTCATCTGGCCGGGGCGTAGCGCAGCGGTAGCGCACTTGGTTTGGGACCAAGGGGCCGTGAGTTCAAATCTCACCGCCCCGACCAGATTAATCTTGATGATTTAAGGAAATCTCACTTCCTCGATAGAACTGGATTGAAGGGTTGTCTCGGGGTACATAGGGGCGGAGCCGCTAACAGGCCGAAGGCCTGTCGACGGCCATATTCAAAAACTCCCTCCCCCCCGTTTTAGAGAGTCCGCATCGGAGGTCCGAGCGCTCCGCCCCGACTAGATTCATCAGGATATTGACGTTATCCCACCACCCAAGGCCGGGGTGATCGGGCGGTTGGAAGGGTTGTTCTGGGGCGCTCGTAGCTCAGTTGGATAGAGCAACCGCCTTCTAAGCGGTAGGTCCCGCGTTCGAATCGCGGCGGGCGCACCAGAAACCCCCTTATTGGGACCCTTTCGGCCTTTACAAGACAGGGTCATAATCATAAACTCTGTGCCCTCCCACCCCTTGGGGGTCTGGGAGGTTTGAACGGGATGGTGGGAGTAGCTCAATTGGTTAGAGCACTGGGTTGTGGACCCAGGGGTTGGGGGTTCAAGTCCCCTCTCTCACCCCATTTATCGATGCGCCAGTAGCTCAGTTGGATAGAGCGACAGATTCCGGATCTGTAGGTCAGAGGTTCGAGCCCTCTCTGGCGCACCATCTTTCCATTAGACAGTCGCCAAGCACCGCTTGGCGAAGTCAAATGGGGTAGATGGTGCAGTCCCCGCCGGGCCCCTGGCCCGGAAGCAGGGGACGCACCACAAGGCATCTTTCCATTAGACAGTCGCCAAGCACCGCTTGGCGAAGTCAAATGGGGTAGATGGTGCAGTCCCCGCCGGGCCCCTGGCCCGGAAGCAGGGGACGCACCACAAGGCATCTTTCCATTAGACAGT
>Ga0265338_10011876_pt1 | contig 10003 bp, 18 predicted proteins | sample 42126metaG_FD_193579 | JGI IMG/M metagenome (GOLD analysis project Ga0265338, IMG submission 193579) | Rhizosphere microbial communities from Carex aquatilis grown in University of Washington, Seatle, WA, United States - 4-21-26 metaG | ecosystem: Host-associated > Plants > Roots > Rhizosphere... | reverse complement strand
AGCCCTTGAAGCCCACCTGACCGGCGCTCGCCCAGCTCACGACGTTGCCCATCGGGTCGGTGATGGACACGATCGTGTTGTTGAACGTGCTCTTGATGTGAGCGTGCCCGTGGGCGACGTTCTTCTTTTCCTTGCGGCGCACCTTCTTGGCGGCCACACGCTTCTGGGCGGGGGGCATTAGTGGCTCACCATCCCTGCATCGTGGATGGCGGCCGCCGGCGAGGGCGCGTCTGGCAAGGCCGAGCGAGCCTGCGCAGCGGTGCTGCGTAGGCGAGTGAGAACGCAGTCAGGCGTGCGCTCGGCAAGGCCGGCGCCGCGGATGCGGGGATGGTCAGCCACTTACTTCTTTCCTACCTTCTTCTTGCCGGCCACGGTCTTGCGAGGGCCCTTACGGGTGCGGGCGTTGGTGTGGGTGCGCTGGCCGCGGACCGGAAGGCCGCGACGGTGGCGGATGCCCTGGTAGCACCCGATCTCGATCTTGCGCCGGATATCGGACTGCACCTCGCGTCGCAGGTCACCCTCGACGCGGTAGGTGGCCTCGATCCAGTCGCGCAGCTTGACCAGATCCTCGTCGCTGAGATCGCGAACCCGGATGTCCGGGCTCACACCGGTCTGCGCCAGCGTCTCGTGCGCGCGGGTCCGACCGATGCCGTAGATGTAGGTGAGCGCGACCTCCAACCGCTTGTCGCGGGGAAGGTCGACGCCGACTAGGCGTGCCATCCGGGCTCGTGCTCCTCTATTGCAGCGAAAGTCCTCCGCGTCACCGTCCCCACCGGCCCAGGTGGGGCCCCGGCCTTCGCGCCGGGGGTTGTTCTGCCACACGATCGTCGCGGCAGAGGGTGGTGCGCGCTGTTTCGGTGGCTGCTAGCCCTGCCGCTGCTTGTGCCGCAGGTTTTCGCAGATCACCATGACCCGCCCATGGCGGCGGATCACCTTGCACTTGTCACACATCTTCTTGACACTTGGCTTGACCTTCACTGCACTGACCTCACTGGGGCGAACCCTTACTTGTACCGGTAGACGATCCGACCGCGTGACAGGTCGTACGGCGAAAGCTCGACCACGACCCGGTCCTCCGGGAGGATCCGAATGTAGTGCTGGCGCATCTTGCCGCTGATGTGGGCAAGGACCTTGTGACCGTTGGCGAGCTCAACCCGGAACATTGCGTTCGGCAGTGGCTCGACGACGCGCCCCTCGATCTCGATGGCGCCTTCCTTCTTCGGCATGTCCTCCGTTGTCCCGTGTCGTGACTCGATAGCGTTGCAGTCGTTGTGGAGCGCGCTCTGATGAGCGCTCGGTGATTCTGGGCGACCCGCGTCCAAACGAACGTCGCAGGCCAACTAGGCAGTCTACGGGAGCGTGCGCCCCCGTTCAAACCCGCTCGTTCTCAGCGTACGGCGGGTCAGGCGCTGGCGCGGACCGAACCGATCGCCGCCAGCCGGTCCCGGCCGCCGTCGAGCGCGGTGAGCACCCACGGGCCGTCCTCGAGCACGGTGAACGTGTGTTCGAAGTGCGCCGACGGCTTGCCGTCCTGGGTGATGACCGTCCAGCCGTCGTCGAGGACCTTCGTGTGCCGGCCGCCGAGGTTGACCATCGGCTCCACGGCCAGCGCGAGACCGGGCACGATCGCCGGACCGCGGCCCATCCGCGGGCCCACGTAGTTGTGGACCTGCGGATCCTGGTGCATCTCGGTGCCGATGCCGTGCCCGACGTACTCCTCGACGATCCCCCACGAGCCACCGCCCGGATGGGGTTGGGACCGGATGTAGGTCTCGACGCCACGGGAGATGTCGACCAGGCGGCCGCCGAGCCGGGCCGCGGCCATGCCGTGCCAGAGCGACTCCTCGGTGACCCGCATCAGCTCGCGCTTGTCCAGCGACACCTCGCCGACCGGGACGGTGACCGCCGCGTCGCCGTGGAAGCCCTCGATGATCGCCCCACAGTCGATCGAGATGATGTCGCCCTCGTGCAGGACCACCTTGGCCGAGGGGATGCCGTGCACGATTTCGGAGTTGACCGACGTACAGATTGTGGCCGGGAAGCCGTGGTAGCCGAGGAACGACGGGGTTGCGCCAGCGCCGTAGATGACCCCGCGGGCGACCTCGTCGAGATCGGCAGTGGTGATCCCCGGCCGGACCGCCTCGCGCAGGGCCGCCAGGGCCGTGCCGACGACGATCCCGGCCTGACGCATCAGGTCGATCTCGTCACGTGTCTTGATCTGGATCATCTGTGCCGCTCTCTCCTCCACCTGCCGCTCACGACCGCGAGAACGGCCTCAGGGCTGCCGACGCCCGTTCGGTGACGTCGTCAACCGGGCCCATCGCATCGATACCGACCAGAATGCCCTGCTCAGCGTAATAGCCGATCAAGGGGGCCGTCTGCTCGTAGTAGACCTCGAGCCGGTGCCGGATCGTGGAGGGCTGGTCGTCGTCGCGCTGGAACAGCTGTCCGCCGCAGTTGTCACAGACCCCGTCGGCCGAGGGCGGGTCGAAGTCGACGTGCCAGATGTGCCCGCAGCTGCGACAGGTCCGTCGCCCGGACAGGCGCCGCACGACCTCACCGTCATCGACGACGAGCTCGAGGACGACGTCGAGCTCGGTGTCGAGCTCGCGCAGGATCTCGTCGAGCTGCACCGCCTGCGGAACCGTCCGCGGGAAGCCGTCGAGCAGGAACCCGCGGTCGGCGTCCTCGGACTCGAGCCGGTCACGCACCATCGCCACGGTGATCTCGTCCGGCACGAGGTCGCCGGCGTCCATGAACTCCCTGGCCTGCTTGCCCAGCTGGGTGCCATGGCTGACGTGCGCGCGGAAGATGTCGCCGGTGGAGATCTGCAGTACGGCGAGATGCGCCGAGACAAACTGGGCCTGCGTCCCCTTCCCCGCACCAGGGGGGCCCACGAGAACGAGCCTCATCGGAGGCGCCGCACTACCGCAAGAAGCCTTCGTAGTTGCGCAGCATCAACTGGCTCTCGATCTGCTTCGACGTATCGAGACCGACACCGACCAGGATCAGCACCGAGGTGCCACCGAAGGGGAACGCCTGGTTGGTGCCAGACGCAGCGCCTGGCAGGTAATGCAACGCAAGGATAGGGAGCACGGCAATGGCCGTGAGATAGAGCGAGCCCGGGAATGTGATGCGCGAGAGGACGTACTCGAGGTATTCGGCCGTCGGGCGGCCCGGTCTGATGCCGGGGATGAAGCCGCCGTACTTGCGCATGTTGTCGCTGACCTCGACCGGGTTGAACGTGATCGCGACATAGAAATAGGTGAAGAAGACCGTCAGCAACGCATACGTCAGGATGTAGACGTAGTTCGGGTTGTTGGCATTGAAATAGCGCGTGACGAAGTTCGTGAAGCCGGGGTTCGACGTCCAGACCTGGCCGAGAAGCTGCGGCAGGTAGAGCAGCGACGACGAGAAGATGACCGGGATGACACCGGCCTGGTTGACCTTGAGTGGAATGTAGGTCGAGGTGCCGCCGTACATCCGGCGGCCGATCATTCGTTTGGCATATTGCACCGGTATTCGGCGCTGGCCCTGTTCCATGAAGACGATGCCCACGATGATCAGCAGGCCGGCCAGCAGGACCGCCACGAAGGTGGTCACGCCGCGGCTCTGCAGGATCTGGCTGCCCTGGCTGGGGAACCGGGCCGCGATCGAGGTGAAGATCAGCAGCGACATGCCGTTGCCGATGCCGCGGTCTGTGATCAGCTCGCCGAGCCACATGATGACCGCGGTGCCCGCCGTCATCGTCACGACCAGCGTGATGATCCGGAAGACCGACGTGGAGTAGAGCAGCGAGATCTGCTGCCCGGCCGAGTTGGTACACGGCAGCAATCGGCCACTGCGGGCCAGCGCCACGATGCCGGTCGCCTGCAGGATCGCCAGCGACACGGTCAGATAGCGGGTGTACTGGGTGAGCTTTGCCTGACCGCTTTGACCCTGCTCCTTGAGCCGCTCGAGCCGCGGGATGACGACCACCAGCAGCTGGATGATGATGCTGCTCGTGATGTAGGGCATGATCCCGAGCGCGAAGACGGTGAGCTGGAGCAGCGCGCCGCCACTGAACAGGTTGACCAGCGCGAGAACCGAGCTGTTCTTGTCCAGCGCGAGGCAGGTGTGGACGTTCTGGTAGTTGACCCCCGGCGCCGGGATGGTCGACCCGAGCCGGAACAGCGCAAGGATCCCCAGCGTGAACAGCAGCTTGTTCCGCAGATCCGGCGTGCGGAAGGCCCTGCCGAAAGCGGTGAGCACGGCTCCTCCTGAGGCGGACTAATCCGGTACGGGGCGAGCGGTCGATGGGGGTCCGGCGACCACAATCATGCCCGCCGACTGTACCCCGGCCACGCGCTGCGACGAGCGCGCGCCCGGGGACCTAGAGGTCTGTGACGGTCCCCCCGGCAGCGGTAATCTTGCGTCGCGCCGCATCGGAGAAAGCGTGTGCCCGGACCGACATCGCGCTCGCGACATCTCCCGTTCCGAGGATCTTCACCAGTTGTCCCTTTCGGACCGCCCCCCGATCGGCCAACACGTCCGGATCGACGTCGCCGCCGTCCGGGAACAGCGCCGACAAGCGATCCAGATTAACCACCTGGTAGACCACACGGTTGGGGTTGGTGAAGCCCTTCAGCTTCGGCACCCGCATGTGGTAGGGCATCTGGCCGCCCTCGAACGCCGCCGACACCTGGGTCCGCGCTTTGCTGCCCTTAGTGCCCCGACCTGCGGTTTTACCCTTGGAGCCCTCGCCGCGGCCGAGCCGCTGCTTGGGCTTGTGCGCACCGTCGGCCGGGCGCAAGTGATGGACCTTCAACGTCATCTCAGTCGACCTCCTCGACCGTCACGAGGTGTGCGACGGCTCGGACCATGCCGCGGATCTCGGGCCGGTCCTCCTGCACCGCGGTATCCCGCATGCGCTTGAGGCCGAGCGAGCGGAGGGTGTCGCGCTGGTTGCGCGTCCCCCCGATCGGCGACCTGGTCTGGGTGATCTTCAGGCGCGGCATCAGGCACTCGCCGCCGCACGGGCCCGCAGCATCGCTGCCGGGGCGACATCCTCGATCGGAAGGCCGCGACGGGCCGCTATCTCCTCGGGCCGGTGCAGGTCCTTGAGCGCAGCCACGGTGGCGTGCACGATGTTGATCGGGTTGGACGACCCGAGCGACTTCGACAGCACGTCGCGGATCCCCGCGCACTCCAGCACGGCGCGCACCGGGCCACCGGCGATGACACCGGTACCAGGCGAAGCCGGCTTGAGCAGGACGACCCCGGCCGCCGCCTCACCCTGTACCGGATGCGGGATGGTGCCCTGGATCCGGGGGACGGTGAAGAAGTGCTTCTTGGCCTCCTCGACGCCCTTGGCGATCGCCGCGGGCACCTCCTTGGCTTTGCCATAGCCGACGCCGACCTGGCCGTCGCCGTCGCCGACGATCACCAGCGCGGTGAAGCTGAACCGCCGGCCGCCCTTGACCACCTTGGCGACCCGGTTGATCGCGACCACCCGCTCGAGGTACGCCGATGCGGCCGCGCCGCCGGCACCCCGGCCACCATCGCGACGGCCCTGCCGTTCGCCGCCGCTGCCGCCGGCCGCGCCACCGGCGCCGGTCCCGCGTCGTTGGGCTCCTGGCATTAGCTCTTCCTTCCAAGCTTCATCGTCTGACTCTCTGTTCGGGGCCCCCGCGCAAGCGTGGAGCGCAGCGGAGCGCTTTCGTGGGGCTCTCTAGAACTCAAGGCCGGCCTCTCGCGCTGCGTCGGCGAGCGCCGCGATCCGCCCGTGGTAGCGATTGCCACCGCGGTCGAAGACGACCTTGCCGATTCCGGCCTGGCCGGCCCGCTCGGCAACCAGCGTGCCGACCCTCGCGGCTTTGGCCTTCTTGTCTCCGGCGGAGTCCCGGATGCCGTCGTCGAGCGTCGATGCCGCCACCAGGGTGTGACGGGCGGTGTCGTCGACGACCTGCACGTAGATGTGGCGGGCAGAGCGGGTGACGACCATGCGCGGCCGGACCGGCGTACCGGTGACCTTCTTGCGCACCCGCAGGTGACGACGGCTGCGCGCAGTACGGCGCAACCGCGATGTCCTCGGCGCACTCATGGCTACTTCCCTGCCTTTCCGGCCTTGCGTCGGACGACTTCGCCCGAGTAGCGCACGCCCTTGCCCTTGTACGGCTCGGGCTTGCGGATCTTGCGGATGTTCGCGGCGGTCTCCCCGACCTTCTGCTTGTCGATGCCGGAGACGACGAACCTGGTCGGTGCCTCTACCGCGAAGGAGATGCCGTCCGGCGCGATGACGGTGACCGGGTGGCTGAAGCCGAGGGCAAACTCCAGATCGCTGCCCTTGGCCTGCACCCGATAGCCGGTGCCGACGATCTCGAGGGTCTTGGAGTAGCCCTCGGTCACGCCGATGACCATGTTGGCGACCAGCGTACGGGTCAGGCCATGCCTGGCCTTGCTGTCGCGCTCGTCGTCGGGCCGGGCCACGATCAGTTCGCCGTCGTTCGCCTCGACCGTGATCGGCTCGACGACCGAGTGCGACAGCGTGCCCTTGGGGCCCTTGACCGTCACGTCGCGGCCGTCGATCGTGACCTCGACGCCAGCCGGTACGGGGATCGGCATTCTGCCGATTCGGCTCATGCGGCCACCTCCCGGCGGCCACATGCGGAGGCGCTGACATCATTGGAGCTGCGCTTCTCCGCTTCGCTTCGATGCTCGCTCATGACAACCCTCCCGTCACCAGATGTAGGCGAGGACTTCCCCGCCTACGCCCTGCTTTGAACACTGCCGGTCCGTCCGCAGACCCGCGGAGGTCGAGATGATCGCTACGCCGAGCCCGCCGAGGACCTTGGGCAGGTTGGTGGCCTTCGCATACACCCGCAGGCCCGGCTTGCTGATCCGGCGAACACCCGCGATCGAGCGCTCGCGGTTCGGGCCGAACTTCAACGTCACGATCAGCGTCTTGCCGGGTGCGCCCTTGACCTCTTCGGCCGCCTCGAGGACCTGCCACGAGGAGATGTAGCCCTCCTGCTGGAGGATCTCCGCGATGTGGACCTTCAGCGTCGAATGCGGCATCGCGACGGTGTCGTGATAGGCCGAGTTCGCGTTGCGCAGCCGAGTCAGCATGTCTGCGATCGGGTCGGTCATGGTCATACGGTGATGTCCTTCCCGCCGTGGTTCCCGGCGCCAGCCGGGCCTGCAGCGAAGATCGATCGGGTGGTAGTCACCAGGAGCTCTTGGTGATACCGGGGAGCTCGCCCGCGTGCGCCATCTCGCGCATGCAGATACGGCACAGGCCAAACACCCGGTAGACCGCGCGCGAGCGTCCGCAGCGCGAGCAGCGGGTGTAGCCGCGTACGGCGTACTTGGGCTTGCGGGCCGCTTTCGCGATCCACGCCTTCGTCGCCATGGATCAGGCCTCCTTGAAGGGGAATCCGAGGGCACGCAGCAGTGCGCGACCCTCGTCGTCTGTGTGCGCCGTGGTCACCAACGTGATGTCCATGCCACGGACCCGGTCGATCGAGTCGGGGTCGATCTCGTGAAACATCGACTGCTCGGTCAGGCCGAAGGTGTAGTTGCCGTTGCCGTCGAGCTTGCGCGCGTCAAGGCCACGAAAGTCGCGGATCCGGGGAAGCGCGGTCGTCAGAAGCCGGTCGACGAACTCCCACATCCGGTCGCCGCGCAACGTGACGTGGGCACCGATCGGCATGCCCTCACGAAGCTTGAACTGCGCGATCGACAGCCGCGCCCGGGCGATCGCCGGACGCTGCCCGGTGATCGCGGTCAGGTCGCGGATCGCGCCTTCGATGAGCTTGCCGTCACGGGCCGCCTCGCCGACGCCCATGTTGACCTTCACCTTCACCAGCGTCGGGACCTGCATGACGTTGGCGTAGGTGAACTGCTCGCGAAGCGCCGCCACGATCTCGTCGCGATAGCGCTGCTTGAGTCGCGGGATCGAGTTGGTCGCCGTAGTGGTCACTGTCATTTCGTTGCGCTCCCTGGCCCTACAGTTCCGCGTCGCACTTGCGGCAGACGCGGACGTTACGGCCTTCACTGTTCTTGCGGTGACCGATTCGGGTCGGCTTCCCGCAGGTCGGGCAGATGACCTGCACGTTGCTGACGTGGATCGCGGCCTCCTGGTGCACGATGCCGCCCTCTTGCGCGCCACGGGTCGTGGTCTGGATCTTGGTGTGCTTCTTGACCCGGTTGACGCCCTCGACGAGCACTCGCTGACTTTGCGGCGAGGTCAGCAGCACCTTGCCGCGCGCACCGCGGTCTTTACCGCTGCGCACGAGGACGGTGTCGCCCTTCTTCACGAACAATCCAGCCATGACTTACAAGACCTCCGGTGCCAGCGAGATGATCCGCATGAAGCGCTTGTCGCGCAGCTCGCGGCCCACCGGGCCGAAGATGCGCGTGCCGCGCGGCTCGCCGCCGCCGTCACGGATCAGCACGGCAGCGTTCTCGTCGAACTTGATGTAGGAGCCGTCGGGGCGCCGCCGGCTTTTCGTCGTACGGACGATGACCGCCTTGACGACGTCGCCCTTCTTCACACCGGCGCCCGGCAACGCGTCCTTGACGGTGCCGACGATGATGTCGCCGATGCCGGCATAGCGCCGCCCCGAGCCGCCGAGCACCCGGATGCACAAGATCTCCTTGGCACCGGTGTTGTCGGCGACCCGCAGCCGGGACTCCTGCTGAATCATTTTGCTTTCTCCAGGATCTGTACGACGCGCCAGCGCTTGGTGGCCGACATCGGCCGGGTCTCCATCAGCAGCACGCGGTCACCGATGCCGACCTCGTTGGCCTCGTCGTGCGCTTTGACCTTCTTGGTCCGCCGGATCGTCTTGCCGTAGCGCGCGTGCAGGACGCGGTCCTCGACCTCGACCGTGACGGTCTTGTTCATCTTGTCGCTGACGACGTAGCCCTCGCGGGTCTTGCGGAACCCGCGCACGAGCGCGCCCTGCGTCGATGTGGTGTCGGTCATCGTGTCCTCACTCAGCCTCGCTGATCGGTGCCGCGGTCAGCCCGAGCTCGCGCTCGCGCATCACGGTGTAGATGCGGGCGATGTCGTGACGCACCGTCTGCAGTCGCTTGTTGTTGTCCAGCTGGCCGGTGGCCGACTGGAAGCGCAGGTTGAACAGCTCTTCCTTGGACTCGCGGAGCTTGGTGACCAGCTCGTCGTCCTCGAGGCCGCGCAACTCCACGGTCGGTGTCCCCGCAGCCATCAGCCCTCACCCACTTCGCGAGTCACGATCCGGCACTTCATCGGCAGCTTGTGGATCGCACGGGTCAGTGCCTCCCGTGCGGTCGTCTCGTTGGGGTAGGACAGCTCGAACATCACCCGGCCGGGCTTGACGTTGGCGATCCACCATTCCGGCGACCCCTTGCCGGATCCCATCCGGGTCTCGGCCGGCTTCTTCGTGATCGGCCGGTCCGGGTAAATGTTGATCCACACCTTGCCACCACGCCGGATGTGCCGGGTGATGGCAATACGGGCCGCCTCGATCTGCCGGTTGGTGACGTACGCCGGCTCGAGCGCCTGGATGCCGTACTCGCCGAAGGCCACCCGCGTCCCACCCTTGGCCGCTCCTGAGCGGCCCGGGTGATGCTGCTTGCGGTGCTTGACCCGTCGAGGGATCAACATGGTCAGGCTCCTTCCGGGGCAGTCGGCTCGGTGGCGACCTCGGGCTGGACTGCCTCGGGGCCCGCAGCATCCGCGACCGCTTCCGCGACGGTGCCATCGGCCCCGCGCTCGAGCGCGGGCTCAGGCGTCGTGATCGTCTCGACCGGCGCAGGTGCGCTGGCTGTAGCGAGACCGCCGTTGACCGCAGCACTGGCGGCGGTGGACGGCCGGTCGCGGCGCGGGCGCCGGTTGCGCTGGTCGCGGGCCCGAAGCGCGGCGGCGGCCGCCTGCTCCTCGCGGGTCATGACGTCGTCGCCGGTGTAGATCCAGACCTTGACACCGATCCGGCCGAAGGTCGTCCGTGCCTCGTAGAAGCCGAAGTCGATGTTCGCCCGC
>Ga0265338_10011873_pt1 | contig 10004 bp, 8 predicted proteins | sample 42126metaG_FD_193579 | JGI IMG/M metagenome (GOLD analysis project Ga0265338, IMG submission 193579) | Rhizosphere microbial communities from Carex aquatilis grown in University of Washington, Seatle, WA, United States - 4-21-26 metaG | ecosystem: Host-associated > Plants > Roots > Rhizosphere >... | reverse complement strand
TGGCAACGCGGCCAATCCGCATTATGAACCGACGAAAGACATTTTTACCGAGATCAAAAAGGGAGATTGCGTATTGATCGATCTCTGGGCAAAAAAAGGAAAACCCGGAGCGGTATATTCGGATATTACCTGGGTAGCCTTTGCCGGCGAAACGATTCCGCCGAAGTATCAGGCTGTTTTTGAAATCGTCCGCGGAGCGCGGGACGGCGCGATTCAGTATTTGAAGAACGAATTCGCCGCCGGCCGAAAAGTGCGCGGGTGCGACGTCGATGACGTCACTCGCAATTTTATTTCTCAGAAGGGGTACGGGGATTACTTCATTCATCGGACAGGTCATAATATCGGCGAAGAAGTTCATGGCAACGGCGCCAACATCGACAACCTGGAGACTCATGATCAGCGCGAGATCATCCCCGAGACATGCTTCTCGATTGAGCCGGGTATTTACCTGCCCGGCGAGTTTGGCGTCAGGCTGGAAATCGATGTCTATATATCAAAGGACAAGAAGATCGTTATACCGGGAGAACCGATACAGCAGGAAATTGTAAGGATTAAATGCTAGAATACCTCTCATCACAAGATGTAGCCTGTCAGTTTCATCATCTCATTTCGGAGGATTGCCATGAAAGTATCGCTTGCGCTGACGATCATGCTCTGCGCGATGACCGCTCTCTCGTACGGTCAATTGAATATTAAATTCGAAAAATACGTTTTGCCGAACGGCCTTCAAGTGATCCTGCACGAAGACCATTCGACGCCGATTGTGGCGGTGAATATCTGGTACCATGTCGGCTCTGCCCGCGAGAAACCCGGGAGAACAGGATTTGCTCATTTGTTCGAGCACATGATGTTCCAGGGTTCCCTCGACGTTCCCAAGGGAGGTCATTTCGGCAGTCTTCAGGATGCCGGCGGAACACTGAATGGTTCAACGGCAAACGACCGTACGAATTACTGGGAGAACGTGCCAAGCCAGTTTTTGGAATTGGCACTCTATCTTGAATCCGACAGAATGGGTTTCCTTGCTCCTGCCATGACTCAGGAGAAACTGGACAACCAGCGCGATGTGGTGAAAAACGAACGAAGGCAGAGTTACGACAATCGTCCGTACGGGAGAGCGGACGAAACCATCGCAGCGATGCTCTACGAGCCCTCGCATCCCTACAGCTGGCCGGTCATCGGCTCGATGACAGATTTGAGCGCTGCATCGCTGGACGATGTGAAGGAGTTCTTCACGCTCTACTATGCTCCTAACAATGCAAGCCTTGTCATCGCCGGCGACTTCAATCCAGCCCAGGCGAAAGAGTGGGTGGAAAAATATTTCGGCGGGTTGCCGCGGGGCAAAGATGTCGATAAGGTTGCGGTCAACCAGCCGACAAAGAATGCTGCGAAACGGCAGACAATGGAAGACCATGTTCAGCTTCCGCGACTGTATTTAACATGGCACTCCACGCCGCAGTCTGGCGCGGATGACGCGACGCTCGACGTGCTTGCCGATATTCTGGCCGGAGGGAAAAATTCCCGGGCGTATCGGTCGCTGGTCTACGAAAAACAGATCGCTCAGGATGTTGCGGCATATCAGGACAGCAGGGAAGTTGCCGGATTGTTTCAGGTCGAGATTACGGCAAAGCCCGGCTTCACCCTTGTGGATATCGAGAAGGTGATCGACGCGGAAATCGTCACAATTCAGCAGTCGGGCGTGACGGAGCGCGAACTTCAGCGTTCGAAGAACAGCATCAAAGCCAATTTTATCTATCGGCTGCAATCTGTCGGCGGTTTCGGCGGCAAAGCCGATCAATTGAACCGTTACAATGTGATGTGGGGGGATCCGGGTTCTTTCAATAAGGATCTTGCGCGGTACGAAAAGATCACGGCAAAAGAAATCCAGGAGGCTGCTCAAAAGTATCTGACGAAAGAGAGAGTTGCTCTCAGCGTTGTTCCCGAGGGTAAAAAGGACCTTGAGGATAAGTAAGAATTTCATCCAAGAACATCATGATGGAGATTGAATCAATGAAGCTAAACCTTTTTCTCTTGACCCCGCTCCTGATTACTTTCTGTCTATCGCTGTCGTATGCACAGCTCGACAGGAGCAGGAAGCCGGAGCCCCAGCCGACTCCAAAAATAACTCTTCCCGTTATTCAGCGCGCTGCTCTTGCCAACGGACTGAAGATTCTGCTCGTGGAACGACACGGGCTTCCCATCGTCCAGATGCAGCTGGTTCTTCAGACAGGATCCGCCAGCGACCCTCCGGCGAAGTCGGGAATTGCGAACCTGACGGCCCAGATGGTACGCGAAGGAACTGGGAAGAGGGGTTCGTTGAAGATAGCGGACGATCTTGAATATCTCGGTGCAAGCCTCAGTATCTACTCGACGACAGATGCGACCCTGGCATCGATGCTGACCTTAAAAGAGCATTTGCCGGCGGCCCTTGAAATATATTCCGACGTGCTGTGTAACCCCTCGTTTCCGGATTCGGAATGGACGCGCATCAAGAAGACTCATCTCACCGGTCTGATGCAAAGGAAGGACCGTCCTGTCGCCGTCGCGGACAACGTCTTTGCTCAATTGTTATACGGTTCGAGTGAGCCGTACGGACGTCCCACGGATGGAACAGATGCGTCCGTGAAACTCATCTCGCTCGAAGATCTTAAGACTTTCTACACGACGAACTATGTTCCAAACAACGCAACCCTCATCGTGGTGGGGGACGTCACTGTGGCCGAGGTCGTTCCTATACTGCAGAACTGTTTCGGGAATTGGAAGGCAGGAAAGCCTTCGTTTCCTTTGTTCTCGAGTGCGCCGAAGATCGATTCCACCAGAATCTATCTCATCGATAAACCTCAGGCGGCACAGTCGGAAATTCGAATCGGTCATGTCGGAATTGCGCGGAGCAATCCGGATTATTTCCCTGTGGTAGTCATGAATGCGATTCTTGGCGGACAATTCACGTCGCGTATCAACCTGAACCTTCGCGAGGCGAAAGGATATACGTATGGCGCCCGTTCCGGTTTTGCTTTTCGGAAAGAAGCGGGGCCGTTCATTGCACAAGCCGGGGTGAAGTCTGCTGTGACGGACAGCTCGGTTATTGAGTTCATGAAAGAACTCCGCGGCATATGCGATGCCGATGTGTCGCAAAAGGAATTGGACTTTGCGAAGAACTCGCTCGTGCGCGGAATGCCGCAAGGATTTGAAACTCCGGGTCAGATTTCGAGTCAATTGGTGAATGTCGTCCTCTACAACCTGCCCGATGACTATTTCAATACGGTGGTTCAAAACCTTGAAAAGGTCTCAATTGCCGACGTTCGACGCGTGGCACAGCAATATCTCCACCCCAACTCGATGGATATTGTTGTTGTCGGGGACGTTGCCTTAACCAGGCCTGGGTTGGACAAACTGGGCTACGGCAAGACGATGCTTCTCGATCCCGACGGCAAGAGAATAGAGTGACACGCGGAATCCACGAATTCGGTTCGACATACGTGCCAAAGGATTTCACTTCCTTCAACAGCATATTCGAATGATGATCCAAACATTCCCGGCGAGTCGACTCAGAATCTTATATTTATTCACCAGTCTGGTGATCCTGTTCACTGGGCTGAACGCACAAATGAACAGCGATGAAGATCACGCCTTCGCCGCAATGAATGTGCGCACATTTAAGAGTCACCTGAAATTCATTGCCAGCGATCTGCTGGAAGGGAGAGGCACCGGCACTCGCGCGGATGCGGTGTGCCAAAAGTATATCGTGTCACAACTTCAACTTCTGGGGCTCGATCCCGGCGGAGAGAATGGTTCGTATTTGCAGAAAGTCCCCGTGGTGGGCCTCACGGCCGATCCTTCGATGGAATTGATGGCTCTCGCCGGGAAGAAGGAGGAGCGTTTCAAGTTCAGGGATGAATTCGTGGGTTTTTCGGGAGTTGAGGCTGAGACCGTTGATGTGACAAACGCCGACGTCATCTTTGTCGGTTTCGGCATTTCCGCTCCCGAGCAGCGTTGGGATGACTACAAAGGCGCCGACGTGAAAGGCAAAGTTCTCCTGATGATGAATGACGAGCCGGAGAGCGACAATCCGAAATTCTTCGGAGGAAAAGCGCGAACATACTACGGCAGATGGACGTATAAGTACGAAGAGGCGGCGCGGAAAGGCGCAGCAGGAGCGATTATCATTCACACGGAAGAATCTGCGGGCTATCCATTCCAGGTCGTTCAAACCTCGTGGACGGGGGAGAACTTTTCGCTGGATGAATCGCCGGCGCAGCCGATAAAACTCGAGGCATGGCTATCTGAAAACGCAAGCCGCCGGTTTGTAAAAATGGCGGGGAAAGACCTTGGCGCTCTCATAAAATCCGCCCAGTCGAGAAAGTTCAAGCCCGTTCCGCTCGGCATCAAAGTATCGGTCCACATGCACAACACGATCAGGCGAATAACCACCGCAAATGTCGCCGGGTTGTTGCCGGGGAGCGATCCGGTTCTTTCCAAAGAGGTGGTTATCTATTCCGCTCACTTCGATCACCTTGGAATTGTGCAGCCCGTGAACGGCGATTCGATCGACAACGGGGCTATCGACAATGCATCGGGCGTATCCATGGTATTGATGTTGGCAGACGGTTTTGCCAATCTTCGCGAAAGGCCAAAGCGGTCAATCCTCTTCTTGTTGGTTGGAGGAGAAGAAGCCGGAACGCTGGGATCGGAATATTATGCCGCGCACCCAACGTTTCCCGCCGGGAGTATTGCGGCAGACATCAACATCGATGGCGTAAATGTCTATGGAGAAACGAGGGACATCTCGATGATAGGGAAGGGGCGATCCACCGTCGACGACCAGGTCAACGCAGCCGCCGTGATTGCAGGGCTCGTTGTCACACCGGATCAATATCCGGAACAAGGGTCTTTCTACAGGTCGGATCAGTTCAGTTTTGCGGCGATCGGCGTACCGTCTGCGTACTTTGATACGGGTACCGATTTTGCAGGGAAGCCTGCCGGTTGGGGAGCAATGATGGATCGCCGGTATAATGAAAACGACTATCACCAGCCGAGCGATGAGATCAGAGATAACTGGACATACGAGGGGACGATGCAGCAGGCAAAATTCTTTCTGCACCTCGGTTATTTTGTTGCGAACCAGAAGGAGATGCCGCGATGGATCAAGGGGGATGAGTTCGAGGGCGCGAGAATAAAAGCCATATCACAAGCCAAGTAACCAAAGATGAAGGACACCTTTTAGGTGTCCTTCATCCACTGACATTCATGCACTTCGAAACGGGGAAATACTATCACTTCTACAATCGTTCCAATAACGAAGAACTTGTTTTCAAGTCAGAAGAGAATTACGCTTACTTCTTAGAAAAATACCGCCACTATCTTGAACCGCAGCTGTTGACATTGGCATATTGTCTTATGCCCACGCATTTTCATTTCTTGGTAAGAGTGAAAGTGATGCCTGAGAGATTGAATGCATCCGACGCAGTGAAGGCGGCGGATATCTCCATGACCGTTACAAAGAGCATTGGACTACTTTTGAGCAGTTACACGAAAGCAATCAACAAGCGATATAGGCGTCATGGCAGTCTGTTCCAAACTCACTCCAAATCGAAACAGATTCACGACGAGGCGTATCTTCTTACCCTGGTCTCATACATTCATCAAAATCCAGTTCGTTCAAATTTGGCAGCAAAACCTGAGGACTGGAAGTTTTCGAGTTACCAGGATTTGATAGGAATCAGGGACGGAAGTTTGCCAGACAGAGAGTTCGTCAGAAGATATTTCAAGACGGCCAGGAAATTCAGACAATATTCAGAAGAGGTCGTTTCGAGCGCAAAAGAAGAGTATCGCGTAAGCTAGAGGTATTGGACACCCTCAAGGTGTCCAATACCTTGTAAAATGTAAATCACACCTTCCTATTCTTCAACGTCCGGGTCCAATGCACGATCTGTTTTTTCACTTCCTGCGGGGAAGTACTTCCGGACGACTTCTTGAACTCGATGCTTTTGTGCGGATCGAACAACGGGAAAAGGTCTTCGTCTATTTTCGGGGAGAAGTGTTTCAGCTCCGCAAGCGAAAGCTGCGGCAAGCTCTTCTTGTGATCAATGGCATGAGCGACAATCTTCCCGGTGATGGAGTGGGCTTCTCTAAAAGTCGTCCCTTTCCGTACAAGGTAGTCTGCAATCTCCGTTGCCGTGAGGAAATCATTCCGCAGTTCTTCTTCAAATCTGTTCTTGTCGAATTTTGTGTGGACAAGGATATGAGAGAAGATGAAGAGGCACTGCCGGGTCGTTGAAACGGCATCGAACAGCGGATATTTGTCTTCCTGCATATCCCGGTTGTAGGCCAGCGGAAGCCCCTTCATCACAGTGAGGATTGCGACGAGATCGCCGTAGACCCTTCCCGCCTTGCCCCGCACCAATTCCGCCATATCGGGATTCTTCTTTTGCGGCATGATGCTGCTGCCGGTGGTATAGGCATCGTCGGTCTTTGCAAAATTGAATTCCTGCGAACTCCAGAGCACGAGTTCCTCTGCAAATCTGCTCAGATGCGTCATCGCGATGCTGCAGCACGAGATGAACTCAATCAGAAAATCCCGATCGCTCACTGCATCGATGCTGTTCTCGATGACGCCGGTAAACCCGAGCTTCCGCGCTACCATTGACCTGTCTATCGGAAATGAAGTGCCCGCCAGTGCGGCGGCTCCGAGTGGAAGCCGGTTGCACCGTTTCTCGCAATCCTGAAACCGCTCGAAATCTCTCTCGAACATGGACACGTACGCGAGGAGATGGTGCGACAGGTAGACGGGTTGAGCGCGTTGAAGGTGCGTATACCCGGGCATGATGGTATCGAAGTATTTTTCCGCCTTGTAGAGGAGGACGCGCTGGAGCTGAAGGATAAGCTTTGAGATCTCCCGTATCGCACCCCGGAGGTAGAGCCGTTCGTCAAGGGCGATTTGGTCGTTCCGGCTTCTGGCGGTGTGGAGTTTGCCGCCGAGCGGTCCAACCTTCTGGATCAGGCGGCGCTCGATCACCATATGAATGTCTTCACCGCTCCAGGAGAGATCGAGTTTTCCCGTTTCAATCTCCTTGCGGATGCCGTTGAGGGCCGTTCGTATCCTGCGAGACTCCTCTGCAGAAATGATCTTCGTCGCGGCCAGCATCTCGACGTGCGCGATGCTTCCGGCAATGTCTTCCTGATAGAGTTCGCGGTCGATCTCGATGGAGGAGGAGAATTTGAGGGCCATTTCGGAGAGGGGTTCCTGGAATCTCCCGCCCCACAGTGATTGATGCTTTGGCATTGCGAGCTCCTGAATCTTCAAATCGTGATAAAAAAAAACCTGACGGTCGATGTACCGCCAGGTCTTGAACGGAAATCGTGCGAGGGTTACTCGCGGACGACCCATACTTTTGCTTTTGCGCTCACCTTTGAATGAAGCTTCACGGGGACTTCGAAGATCCCGAGAGTCTTGATCGGCTCTTCAAGTTCGATTGTCCTTTTATCTACTGTGAAACCTTTTTCCTTGAGTGCGTCAGCAATCATTTGCGAGGTGACAGATCCGAACAGTTTGTCGTCTTCTCCGACCTTCATTGGTATTGTCACAGAGAGCTTCTCCAATTCGACGCCGAGTTTTTCGGCATCCTTGAACTGCTTCTGTTCCTGCCGGTCATGCTGCTTCTTTTCCTCCTCGAGCGCGCGCAAACTGCTTGTCGTGGCCCGGTAGGCGATGCTGCGCGGTATCAGATAGTTGCGCGCGTAACCGTCTTTCACCGTAACGACCTCTCCGATTTTGCCGAGGGTCTCATAATCCTTACGTAAAATTACTTTCATAATCTCTCCATGGGGGCTGGGAATAAGGTCAAATTACTTAATGGCGTCCGAGACGTAGGGGAGCAGGGCCAGGTGACGGGCCCGCTTAATGGCTCTCACGAGCTGGCGCTGGTGTTTCGCGCACGAACCGGTGATGCGCTTCGGTATGATCTTCCCTTGTTCGGTGACGAATCGGAACAATCTTTTTTCGTCCTTGTAGTCGATGTAAATATCCTTGGCGTCACAGAATCGGCATGTTCGTTTCTTGCGAATGGCATTAGAGTCTCGCTTTTCGCGGCGGTCATCGCCTCCGCGGCGGTTTTGGCTTTGATGGAACACGGTACGTTCTCCTTAGAAAATTGTTTCGTAAAACCGGGGATGAATTCGGGTCTCCTTCCGGTCGATCAAGATCTAGACGACGACTTCGGCGACAGCTTGTGCTGCAGCAAGGGCCTTTTGAGCAGCTGCGGCAACTTCCCGCGCCTTGAGCGCTTTCTTATCAAGCTGGATCGTCAGATGACGAATGACCTGTTCCTCCAGATGGAAATGGCGCTCGAGCTTGATCAGAAGATCCCCAGGGGCCTTGAATTCGAAGAAGGCATAGAAGCCGTTGTTCTTCTTGTCGATGGTGTATGCGAGGCGTTTTCTTCCCCACTTTTCAGTCGAGCGGATTTCCCCGCCGTTCTTGACGATGACGTCTTTCACTTTCTCGATCACCACATCGATCTGCGCGTCGTCAAGCGCCGCGTTCACGATGAAAGTTGATTCGTAAATCTTTTGTTCTTTTTCCAATTGTGCTTCTCCTTTGGACGTGGTGCATTGGCCCACTCTCTTTGATGAGGGGGCAGGTTGGTACGTTAGATAGAAAAGAATCTACTGCTTTAAAGCGGCATGCCGGTCGACACCCGTCATACGCTTGATTCGTCTTTCGCGGGTCCGGGGTCCAGGAACGATCGGTTGAAATTATTCATCGCGAATTGAACACCGTGCTCCATAAAAGCCATCAGCGCGTCCCGGGCGTGGAGCATCATTGTTTCGGCCAAGACTATCTCATCTTTCTCGAATGGCGAGAGAACGTATGACGCCATCAATTCTTTCCGGTCTTCGTTCGGGCAAGTCGATCCTGCGATTCCCACCCTCAATCTGGGCACGTTTTCTGTCTGGAGGTATCCGATGACCGAAGCCATCCCGTTATGTCCTCCGTCGCTTCCTTCGAGGCGGATTCGCAGCGTCCCAAGAGGCAGCTGAAAATCATCATACACGATCATCAGCCCGGAAGGGGAGACGCCAAAGTGATCGCAGAGCTGAGAAACCGCAAGTCCGCTCTCGTTCATGTATGTCGTCGGAATCGCGAGCAAGCAGCTACGCCCGCCAGCGGCGTAATCAGAAAAAAAGTATTCGCCGTTCCCTCCTTTGAGATCAACTTTGAGAAGGTCTGCCAACAGGGCGACGACGTTGTAGCCGACGTTATGCCTGGTTGAGCGGTATCGTTTCCCGGGATTGCCGAGTCCCACAATGCACTGGACACTGCCGGAATCCGTTTCTTCAAAGGAGTTCTGCAATGGCGGAAAGAGTTCTGTTCAGAGTTCTATCAAAGAACATCGGAGCGAGAGCGCCGGAAATTCCGTTACTTCTTGCCTTCCTTCTTTTCGGGTGCGGCCGGAGCTGCTTTTCCAGCCGGTGCTGCACCTTTCGCTGCGCCGGGGGCGGCAGTTTTCGCTGCACCGGGAGCCGCGGCTTTGGCTGCACCAGGCGCTGCGGGTTTTGCTCCCTCTGCGCCTTCTTCGCCCTCTTCGGGCTTCTTGCCCTTTGCAATAACTTCGGGTTCCGCGAGTGTCGTTGCTGCGGCGTCGGCGGGCACTTCCTCTTTCAGAATCGTCGGAGGAACAACCGCGACAATCGTGCTCGACTCGCTCTCGAGAATCTTTACGTTCTCGATCTTGATATCGCGAATATGGATCGATTGATTGATCCCGAGTTCCGCGATCTGTACGACCACATGTTCCGGGATAAATTTCGGCAAGCAGGATACTTTGAGTCGGTGCATCACATGCTGAATGGTTCCGCCGTCTTTCACACCCTTTGGCGTCCCCGCGAGCATCACAGGCACCTCGATGGTTAATTCCTCGTCTGCGCGAACGCCTTGCAGATCGAAGTGGATTGGGAGATCGGTGACGGGATCGAACTGAACATTGCGGAGAACGCAGGTTTTCGCC
>Ga0265338_10011872_pt1 | contig 10005 bp, 7 predicted proteins | sample 42126metaG_FD_193579 | JGI IMG/M metagenome (GOLD analysis project Ga0265338, IMG submission 193579) | Rhizosphere microbial communities from Carex aquatilis grown in University of Washington, Seatle, WA, United States - 4-21-26 metaG | ecosystem: Host-associated > Plants > Roots > Rhizosphere >... | reverse complement strand
ACGATCGGGTTGTCAGTGCGGACGCACCGGTCGCGGGGTGAGGCCGGGAAGCGCGGGCCGCTCGCCACTGCGGCTTGATTCTTTGGGACCGCGCGGCGGCTTGCCACGCACCGCCCGCGCCGCCGGCTTGGCAGCAATGGGAAGGGGCGGCGTTGCGGCTTCTGGTTTCGCAGCGACAGGCGCAGGCGAAGCGGCCGATGACTCGACCGCGGCAGTTTCGTCCTCGGTGATCTCGAAATCGTCCTCGGCGACCGGCAGGATCGCCAGCAAAGCCCGGGCCAGCTCGCGAAAGGCGGCCGCATCTTCGCTGTCCGGGTCGAGGGCCAGCGGACGTCGACGGTTGACGGACTCGTGGATCGCGGTCGAGGAACGCAGGGTGCCGAGCACGGGAACTTCCAGACCCAGGTAGCCACGGATGGTCTGCGCCACCGCACGAAAAACCCCGGCGTGCGCGCGGTTCATCACCTGATTGCCCACCAGGCAAGCACCGAAGCGGCCGAGTTCCGCGAACACTTTATCGGCCAGCTCCGGCCGGACGTCGCGTAGGCGGGCCAGGATCTCCACCACCTTCTCGCCCCGCGAACTCGCCTCGGCCGGTTCCAGCAGGGCCGCCTCGATGGCCTTGTCCGCGTTGTGGTGCAGGACACGCAGCACGGCGCCTTTGAGAAACGAGTAGGCGTCGTGGATGGCGGTGACCTGGGGTGTGGTGACCAGCAGCTTGCGTGAGCCCAGGCCAAAGAAGTCGAGCATGTTGTAGCCCACGCCGGCGCCCACGTCGATGATGACGATGTCAGCCTCCAGGGCGCGCAGCTTCTGCAACAGGCGCACCTTTTCAGCGTGCGTGATGTTGGCGGCGCCCAGCACGGCGCTGGTCCCGGCCAACAGGCGCAGGTTGGGTACCGCGGTCTCGGTCAGGCAGTCCTTCGCTTCTTCCACCGACTTGTCGAGCAGGGCCTGCAGTCCCGGGCCCGGGTCGCTCAGGCCGAGCAGCAGGTGCTGGTTGGCGGCGCCCAAGTCCATGTCGGCGATGACCACGCGCTTGCCCTGCTGGGCCAGTGCGGCCGCCAGGTTGAGCGCGACGATGCTCTTGCCCACACCGCCCTTGCCGCCACCCACGGTGACGATGCGCGATCGCGCGGCTTGGAGTGGGACGTCGGTCATGGCAGGACCCGACCTGATCATCGTCCGCTGACGCGATTGGCTTTAGTGGTGCATGAGCTTCCTTGCACCTGCGTCGGCAGAGCTATACTCCGACGCTCACCATGCAGTCATTCGCGCTTCCTCTCGCCGCCCTTTCGCTTGCCGCCGCCCCGTCTGCGCCCTTGGGCTCGACCAAGGAGATCGATCGCAGCCACATCGATGACAGGTACAAGTGGAAACTGGGCGATCTCTATGCCTCGGACCAGGCCTGGGCCAAAGCCAAGGCCGCCCTCGGCAAGAAGGTGGCCGCGTTCGAGCGGCACAAGGGGCATTTGGGCGAAGGGCCCAAGGCTTTGGCCGATGCGCTGGCTGACTTGGGGACGCTGCAGAACGAGCTGCAGCGGATCGCGGTCTATGCCCACGCGCGCAGCGACGAGAACACGCGGCTAGCTGCCCCGCGTTCCATGCGGTCCGAGGCCGATTCGCTGGGCGTCCAGCTGGATACGGTCACTTCCTGGCTGCGCCCCGAACTTCTGACCCTGCCCGAGTCGACCATTCAGACGGCGCTGGCCCAGGACAAGCGGCTGCGCGAATGGGCCTTCTATCTGCAGGATGTGTTGCGATGGAAGCCGCACACGCTGCGCGCCGAGGAGGAACGCATCGTGGCCATGGCCGGCGAGCTGAGCATCGCGCCCAGCACCGTGTATGGCGTACTCAAAGACGCCGACCTGCCCTACCCGACCGTCACGCTTTCGACCGGAGAGGAAGTTCGGCTGGATCCGGCGGGGTTTTCGCGCACGCGTGCCTCGCGCGGCCGGGCCGACCGGGTGAAGGTCTTCCAGGCCTTTTTTGGCGCGCTCAAGACGTTTGAACGGACCACCGGCGCGATGTTGGCGGCCCAGCTCAAGGCCCACATCTTCGATCGCGATGTGCACCACTTCGCTTCAACCTTGGAGGCGGCGCTGTTTCGCGACAACATCCCGGTGGGCATCTATCGACAGTTGGTCAAGGACGTCAACGCGAACCTGCCGACCTTGCACCGCTATCTGAAGCTGCGCAAGCGCATGCTGGGCTTGGCGGAGCTGGGCTACGAAGATCTGTACGCGCCGCTGGTCGGCCAGGTCGATCGCCACTATTCGGTGGAGGAGGCGGTGAGCATGACCTTGGCCGCGGTGGCGCCGCTGGGGCCGGAGTACGGCAAGAAACTGGCCCACGGCCTGCACGCGGGATGGACCGATTTTCTTCCCAGCACAGGCAAACGCGCGGGCGCGTACTCGACGAGCGCATACGGCGTGCATCCCTACCAGTTGCTCAACTTCAACGGCCAGTGGGACGACGTCTCCACCTTGGCGCATGAGTCGGGACATTCGATGCACACCTTGCTGGCCGGAGAGAGTCAGCCCTTCCCCACCTCGGGCTACGCCATTTTCATCGCGGAGATCGCCTCGACACTGAACGAAAATCTCTTACTTCATCGTGCGCTGACTGAGGCCGGCAACGACCGGGAACGGCTGGCCTTGCTGGGCCAGCGCCTGGAAAGCCTGCGCACGACCTTGTTCAGGCAAACCATGTTCGCCGAGTTCGAACTCGAGATGCACGAGCGTGCCGAGAAGGGCGAGGCCCTGACCGGCGAGGCGCTCACCGCCGCCTATTTGAAGCTGGTTCGTCGTTACTACGGACACGACCAGGGCATCTGCAGCGTGCCTGATCTCTACGGCGACGAATGGAGCTTCGTTCCGCACTTCTACTACGACTTCTACGTGTATCAGTACGCGACCAGCCTGGTCGCTTCGACTGCGCTCAGCAAGTCCATTCTCGATGAGGAAGCGCGCGGGGACAGCGCGGCCCGCGACCGCACTCTGGCCCTGCTGTCAGCCGGAGGCTCCGACTTCCCGGGCAACTTGCTGGCTCGGGCGGGTGTGGACCTGACCACCTCGGCCCCCTTCCTGGCTGCCATGCAGGAGATGAACGCGGTCATGACTCAGATCGAGTCGATCTTGTCTGCCGCGCCCGCGAAGTGAGTCAGTTGGCCACGCTCATTTGCCACAATTGATTTGTGGCCCCTGAGGCGGTGCGCTGGTCGAGGGCGATTCCGTCGCCGGTTGCGCCGGACGGAACCTCGGCCAGCTTGCTGCTCTTCTTGTTGACCAGTTGATAGGTGCCCCCGCCCTTGTCGACCACGCGCCATTTCTGGTTGTCGCCCCCGTTGCTGGCGAACTGGACAATGGACGCGCCGTCGGTGGTAGCGCCTGAAAGCACGTCAAGCACGCGAGAGCTATTGAGATTGGTTAGATTGAAGAAACCCGCGGCATCGTAGTTGAGGATCCAGCGCTGCTCGTCGCCGCCACTGTAGGCGGTCTGGACAGCGGGTGCGCTGTCGGCGGTTGAGGCATTCTGGATAGCCATGGCCTTGCCACTGCCGTTGTTGATGTACTTGAAGCGATTGGTGGCGCCTGTGATGCTCCCGGCCGCCGCATCGATGGTCACGGTGTTGTTCCAGGTCATGCTCATCGACGTGTTCGAGGGAAAGGAGATGGGCAAGAAGATGTAGGTCGAATCATTGACTGGCCCGGCCCAAGCCCCGGCCCAGCGATCGCCCATGTAAAGGTAGGCGGTGCCCGCGGCACCCGCGACCGGCAAGACGAAGGTGGATTGCGAATAGAACGTCGTGGCATCGCCCACGTTGCTCCATGCGCTCCAGCCGCTGGCCAGCGAGGACGAGGTGGCGTACGCAGCTTGGTTGGGCGACCAGCCGGTGGCAGCCGAGGTCAGCAGGAAATAGACGCCATTGCGCTTCCACAGGGCAGGAGCCTCGCGGTGGCCACCGGGGAAGAGGACTGCGGCCAGCGTGTCGATGCTGAGATAGTCGCTCTTCAGTCGATAGAGGTTGAGGTCGTAGTTCTCGTTGGAAGCCGAAATGAAATAGGCTTGGCCGTCGCTGTCCACAAAGAGGGTCGCGTCCCGCGACTGATAGCCCGCGATGCCGTGGTCAACCACGCCGGTGCCCATCATGGGACGGGCGCTGCCCAGGTACGTGTAGTTTCCGTCGACAGAACTTGAACTTGCGACTGCGGCGCGCGAGGCAGTGTAGTCGGTCCCGTTTTCCCAGTGCATCCACATCACGTATTGGCCCGTGGTCGCGTTGTAGATGACCTTGGGTCGTTCGATGTTGGCTCGATTGAGTTCGGCCGCCGACTTCTGCGTCAACACATTGTCGCGGAATTCCCAATTGACGAGATCAGTGGATCGATAACAAGACACCGCGAAGAAGGTGCCATCGGGATTTCGGTTCTCACCAAACCAATAGTAATAGCTGCCGACCTTGATGACGCCGCCGCCATGGGCCTGGATGGGATTTCCCGATGTGTCTGCCCATTGCAGGCCGACGAATAGCGTGCCCGGCGAAGATCCGCCACTGCCGGCCACGCCGCCGGCGGTCCCGCTGCCACCCACCAGGTTTCCGCCAGCGCCGCCACCACCGGTCGCGCTTCCGCCGCCGCCATTCCCCACGGTCCCGCCACTTCCAGTCTTGCCACCACTGGTCCCGCCAACGCCGATAGTTCCGCTCCCAGCAGCGCTGCCACCCACGCCGCTTCCACCTGCGCCGCCACCACCAGCCGCGCTTCCGCCGTCGCCGCTTCCCGCGGTCCCGCCAACGCCAGCGGTTCCGCTGCCACTTCCGCCGGCGCCCGTCGTCCCACCGGCCGTTCCGCCTTGTGCCGCGCTGTCGACGCCACCATCAGGCGCGGAAGAGGCAGCACTTCCATCGCCACCCGCCCCGCTGCCAGCTGCGGCGGCCCCTCCGGTTCCAGAATCCAGGCCGGAATTTCCGCCCACCTGGCTGCCACCTGCCGCAGACCCGCCTGGCGCGCCAGCCAGAACGCCGCCAGTGCCTGCCACGCTTCCGCCAGAAGCAAGAGCGCCGGTAGCGCTGCCTCCGGCACCAGCGCCGCCCGATGGGCTGCTTCCCGTATTGCTCTTGCAGTTCGTCCAGCCGAGCAGGCACAGGACGATCACGCCGAGGCTGGCCGACAGGCTCAAGCCGGAACGTGGCCACGGAATATCGGGAGACACGCTCGCGCGCATGAGGGATTGATCGTAGCGCTGCAAAGACATGGCTTGCTAGAAGATATTCGACCGGTACTGGGCCGCTATGGCGATTCGCTCAACCTGCTACGCATTCTCGGCAGGCGGGACTAGACTGCACCATCTTGGATCCAACCGTACCAGTCCCATCTGCGAACCTGCGTGACCGCCTGCTCGCCGTCCTCGCCAAGCCAGACGCCGGCCACGCCCGCGATCGGGCCACCTTGGTGGCGGTCCAGGATCGCTTGGCCGTGCTCGAGTGGCCCGACGAGGGCAAGGGCTTGGTCGTTCTCGACCATGCCGGTTCCAACCCCGCCGATTTTCGTGCTGCCGTGGACCGGGTTCTGCGCGCGCACCAGGCTGGCTTGCTCTTCGTGCTTGCGGTTGGAGGCGGCGCCGAGGCGCAAGCGGCCCTGGCGGACGCAGATCGCGAGGCGCCCAACCAAAATCACCTGGGCGTGTACCAGCTTGGCGACGACGGGCGGCTGCTGCGCGTGGCGGGACGGCGCCTGGCACCTTTGGAGTCGGCCGTCTCGCGGCTGGGCCAGGCCCAGGCGCTGACTCCGGAGGAAGTTCCTGATCTCATCGAGCGCGGCCGCAGTGAGCGCGTCGAAGCCGCTGCGTTTGCCCAAGCCGTGTCGAAGCGTTTCCCTCGCCTCACCTTTGGCCTTATCGCTGTCTGCTTTTTGGTCTTCGCTTTCTTGGAGGGCTCGGGCCTGCAAGGCCAGACGCTGAAAGCCTGGCTCAGCAACGGCTCACGCGAGGTGTGGCGAGGCGAAGTTTGGCGGGTTTTCACCTACGCCTTCTTGCACGCCAACACCACGCACCTGCTGGTCAACATGTTCGCGCTGTACAGCTTGGGCGGCTTTCTCGAAGCCTTGCTGGGCGGGCGGCGCTACCTGGCGGTGTACTGCGCGTCGGCGGTCGGAGGCGGCATCGCCACCGCGGTCGCGGGCGGGCTGCGCGTGGCCATGGGCGGGCTGCCTTCGTACAGCGTGGGCGCTTCCGGCGCCATCTGGGGTCTGATGGGCGCCACGCTAGCGCTGGTGCTCGGCCGACGGCGGGTGCTACCCCGACTCATCGCACGCGGGTTGCGCCAGCGCCTGCTGCTGGTGCTGGTCATCAACGTGGCGCTGTCGTTCGTGCCCGGAATCGATCTGTACGCGCACTTTGGGGGCGGCTTGGTCGGCTTCCTGCTGACTCGCAGTGACCGCTTGACTCGACCCGCCCCTTAGAATTCTAGTTAGCAGAGGACGCTGACCAGTGTTGACGGCACTTCTTCTTGGCGCGGGCGCATCACGCGAACTGGGGATGCCCCTGCGCGAGGAGCTGAACGCCGAGATCGTCGCCTGGCTGACGCCGACATCGCTGCGCAAGATCAATTCCGCATGGCGCAGCCGAGGCTTCGGTCATCCCGACGAAGTCATCGATGATCTGTCGCGGCGCTTGCAATCCTCTGACTTCGACTACGAAGCGTTGCTGGGCGAGTGGGAGGCGCAATACATCGAGGGCGCGGGCGATGCGCGTGGCCCGAGCTACCACAGCCTGTATGCCTGGCTTGCCCAGGTCGTGTCCCTCGCCCTGTACCGCCGCCAGGTATCACACCGGAGCGTGTTTCAAGATGGTCTTCCCTACTTCGCAGGCCTGGTGCCCCTGGTCAGGGACAATGCACCGCTTTGGGTCTTTTCGGTGAATCACGACGTGCTGGTCGAATGCCTGGCGGCCCACTTCGGCATTCCCGTGAATTGCGGATTCCCGGCGCGCACCATCAGCCTGCCCTGTCGCAGAGGCCCGGGCACCATCGTCTCCACCCTGCGCGCGGATGTGCTCTGCGAGGACGAACTGGCCGACGCGGCTCTGCCTTTCTTTGCGCCGGGTACGCCGGGCATCAACCTGCTCAAGCTCCGCGGTGCCCTTGATGTCTTCGCCCTGGGCGACAGTCAGAACCTACTCAAGCTAAAGCCCGAAGCGCAGAGCTTCGACGCCATCATCGACGCCCTGCAGATCGCCAACGAAGGACTGCTGGATGCCGGACTGGCTCCTGATCCCCTGTCGGTGACCAACCAGATTCCTTTCATCGATCAGAATAGCGAGCGACAGGTTCTGCGCCGCACGCTGCTGGCCAGCGCCGCGCGTCTGACCGATCCCTATCCGCGGCTGATGCAGAGACGGTTCCTGGAGTACTTCCGCTCCAACCTGGGCCAGGCGGACCTGCTGGTGGCCATCGGCTGCAGCATGGGCGATGCCGAGGTCAACGAAATCATCCAAGATTGGCTGACTTCATCGGCTTTTCGGCGGCTGGAGATTGTGGCTCCGCGCATCCAGCAGGTTCCCGCCGACCTGGAGCCAGTCGCCTCGCAGATCACCTTGACGCCCGCCTCCACCACGACCTACCTCGAACAATTTAGCTAGCGTCGTCGGTCCTGCCAACCGATCCCCTGACAGTGTAGACTGAGCCCAGTGGCCGAAGCCTGAGCCACCACGGAGGGTTTCCATGTCTCGCATGTATGACCGCCGCGCCGATTTCCTAGTTTCGCTTTTCCTGATGTTGGTCGTTGCGAGTTGTCGTCCGGTCCGAACGCCTGCACCCCCAAACACGGGCGGGACGATGAGCGGCGGGGACGCCGCTGGAGGGAACACCGCAACCGGCGGGGACACGGCGACCGGCGGAGACACCACGACCGGCGGAGACACCGCGGCCGGTGGGAACACCGGCACCAGTTCTTCCCAGAATTGTGGCAATCCCGGTCAGCCTTGCTGTCCGAACGACCAGTGCCTGGGCGGCGGTGTGTGCAGCGCTGGCAACTGTGTTGCTTGCGGCTCTTTGGGCCTTCCTTGCTGCGGAAGCGATCCGGCTTGCACCGATTCGAGCAGCCAATGCTCGAACGGGGTCTGCGTTCAATGTGGCGGGGTAGGCGAATCGTGTTGCGCTGGCGACTCCTGTACCGCCGGCTGCTGCTCGGCTGGCCTGTGCGTGGCCAACGCGTCGGGTGACTCCTGCACCACGCTCCCGGCCGATGCTGGAAGTGCCCCTGACACCGCGCAAGCAGGCTGCACGACTGCAACCGCCAAGCCCTGCACGGCCTTGCCGCCATTCTCTGGCGCCCAGGTTCTGGACGGGAACGACGCCGAGTTCTGCAACGTGCCTTCGTTTGAACTCAACTTCAACAACGCTGCCAGCAATGGGGGACGCGTGGTGGTGTACAACTCCGGCACCAGCAACTACCCCGAGCGCGCGCAGGCCCGCGTGGCCTGGGACTCGTTTGGCATCCATGCCTTCATCCACGTGATCGATCCGAAGTTCGTGGCGGCTGCCGATTCGGCTTCCATCTACAACGCCGACGGCATCGAGCTGCTCTTCACCTCGACCACCTCGGGCCTTTCAGGCGGGACCGCCCAGGATTCCGGCGTCGCCATGCACGTGATCGTCAGCCCGCCGCTGGGCGTGAAATCCCAGGCCTCAGGCGTCAACGGCAGCCAGAATCCGCTTGATCCCAGTCTGTTCTGGGCGGGCACGGAAAGCACCGGCTACAAGGTCGAGCTCAAGCTGCCATGGCCCGGGACCCCGCCCACCGCCGGATCTCAAATCAAGTTCGACATGGAACTCAACTCGGCCGATGGGATCAGTGTCACCGGTGACGCCGGCCCACGCGATGCCCAGGCCATCCTGTATCAAGGCCCTGATCCGGGCAATTCGCCTTGCGGTTCGCCTCTCTACCCCTATTGCGACGATCGCCTGTGGTGTAGCACGACCCTGCAGCAGTAGCGGGCGACCGCAGGATGGGCGACCGCAGGTCGTCTTCGGGGACTTCGGGACGGACAGCACACCCCACCTTCCCCCGCGCGCTTCGCGCGCGCCCTCGCCCCTACTCATGAGCGGCGAAGTAGTCGCGGAGCGCGCTGGCCGTCTTGCGCGTGATGCCTGGCACGGCCAGCAGATCCTCTAGCGAGGCTTCCCGGACCTTCTTCACGCTGCCGAAGTGGCGCAGCAACTCGCGCTGGCGCGTAGGCCCGATGCCCGGAACCCGGGACAGCTCCGAATGGATGGTGCGCTTCTTGCGCTGACTGCGATGAAAGGTCACGGCAAAGCGATGGGCCTCGTCGCGCAGGCGCTGCAGCACGAACATCTCCGCGCTGTTGGCCCGAATGGGAATCGCGTCCTTGGCCTGCGGCAAGAACACGCGGTCAGGTTGTTGTCCGGCTGGCCCAGATGCGGCTGGCTTTTCGTCGGCCGCATCCACGCGCGGCGGAACCGGCGCGGTCGTGTCGCGTTCCTTGGCTAAAGCAATGATGGGCAGGCCTGCGCCGGGCCGTACGTCGATGCCGGTGTCGCGCGCCGCTGCCAATGCCACACCCAGTTGTCCCTTGCCTCCGTCCACGACCAACAGATCGGGCAGACGCCAGGAATCCAATCTTTCTTCCTGCTGCATGCTCGCGCGCGCGCGCCGGAACCGGCGCGACAGCACCTCGTACATGCAGGCAAAATCGTCCGGGCTCTCGGCCTGCCGGATCTTGTAGGTGCGGTAACGCGATTTCTCCGGCTGGCCATCGACAAACACCACTAGCGACGCGACCGTCTCAGCGCCCTGAATGTGCGAGATGTCGTAGCACTCGATCACGCGCGGAAGTCTGGGCAGGCCCAACCGTCGCTGCAGCCGACCCAAGGTGGCCTGCGCATCGTCGCGCGTGTTGCGCCGGCTGGCGAAGCTGGCGGCTGCGTTCTTGCGCGCCAGCTCGACCAGATCGTGCCGGGGCCCGCGTGCCGGCACCAGGATCTCG
>Ga0265338_10011871_pt1 | contig 10005 bp, 10 predicted proteins | sample 42126metaG_FD_193579 | JGI IMG/M metagenome (GOLD analysis project Ga0265338, IMG submission 193579) | Rhizosphere microbial communities from Carex aquatilis grown in University of Washington, Seatle, WA, United States - 4-21-26 metaG | ecosystem: Host-associated > Plants > Roots > Rhizosphere... | reverse complement strand
CCTGATCCGGAAGCCGGAAGCCGTTCGCAGAAACCTTTCCGGCCAAAACCACCGAAGCCAGGGCCGCCAGGAACAATTTCAATGTATTCCGTCTGTTCATAATCTCTGATTCACCAATTCAAATGCTGACCGAAACCCTCAACCTCATGCACACTTGAACCATCAGCTTACCTATCGTTTTGCGGCGTGCCAGCAAATATCTATTCTTCGCAAGACCCGTGCGCCTTTACTTTCACCCGGCATAAGATAAGCTGGCAGCGTGAAAAGTTTGTTGCGGTTCACGTTTGGAGTATTAATGTCCGGGCTTGCCATTCTTCCGGCGCAAGCCGCATTCAAGGGGATGTATATTTTTGGCGACGCCCTTTCCAGCACGAATGGCAACGTGACCGGCTCGTCATCCTACTACGGCAAGCGCTACTCCAACGGACGGGTTTGGGTCGAGGTGCTGGCACAGCGGCAGGGCGTGATTATCAGCAATGATCTGGCTTACTTCAACCACAACAGCGCCACCACGGCCACGGACGTCAAAAATTTCACCATCACCCAGTCCAATGCCTCCAACGCGCTCTTTGTCGTCTGGGTCAACAACTCCGACGCCTATAATGCCGCCACGGCAGGAATTCCCCTGACCTTTGCCCAATGGCAGGGCACCAACGCCCTGTCGCAAACCAACCATTTCCAAATCATCACCAACCTGTATGCCAAGGGCGTCCGCACCTTGATTATGCCCAACGTCGTGGACATTTCCGAGGTTCCATTCTTCAGCGGCGGCACTTTCGTGACCAACATTCGCGCCGGGTGCGTGGACTACAACCTCAAATTTTCCAACACCATCAGTCAGGCAAGGGCCGCGTGTCCCGACCTTGTGATTTATGTCCCGGACTTCTTTATGCTGCTGAACAACGTGCTGTCCAATGCCCCCAGCTACGGGTTGTCCAATGTCCTCACCGGCGGGCATACCATCGACGCCGTGAATACCATTTCACCGCTGAGCGTCACGAACAATCCCGGCACCAACTACATCTTTTGGGACGACACGGACCCGTCCGCAAAGTTTCACGCCGTGATTGCCGACGTCGCCCAGCAACTCATCTCGCCGGATCAAATCAGCGGGATCACGGCGCTCAATGGCAGCAACCGGCTGGACGTGATCAATTACCCCGCAGGGTTGGGTGGTTTCGTGGATGTCTGTACAAATCTGGCTACGGCAAACTGGACGAGCGTGACCAACTCGGGAACGACCAACAGTGTCACCATCACCAGCACCAATACGACGCAATCGGTCTATGTCTCAAGCTCCGGGCCGTTTCAATTCTACCGGTTGCATTTCCCTTACGCATGGTTTTTCCCGTGACCGGCGGAAAAGCCCTCATGACCTCATGGCAACAATCACTTTTTGTCAAAAGACCAGCGTATTTTGCCATTTAACCCCCAAACCTTGACTATTGAACTGATTCCAGATAGCCTCGCAGCATGAAGAAACTAATTTGGCATGTCGTCGGAGTCTTGTTGTTCGGAGTGGCGGTTCTTCCCACAGAGGCGGGCTTCAAGTCGCTGTATATTTTTGGCGACGGCCTTTCCACCACAACCGATAATAAAACAGGTTCGCAATCCTATTACGGGAAGCGATACTCCAATGGGCGGGTGTGGGTGGAGGTTCTGGCGCAGCGGCAGGGACTGACTTACGATGCCACCAAAAACAACTCCTATTTTGACCACAACAGCACCCTTACGGCGGTGGACGTCGCTGCTTTCGTCCCACCTCCTGATGTCGCGAACGATTTGTTCATCGTCTGGGTTAACAACGCCGACACGTATGATGAAGCCACGGTTGGCATTCCCCTGACCCAGTTGCAGTGGCAACTCGCCAACACGGTATCGGTGCAGAATCATCTGCAAATCATCACCAACCTGTATGCCAAGGGCGTCCGCACGCTCATCATGCCCAATGTGGTGGACCTTTCCAAAATCCCGTTTTTTGACGCCGGCACGTTGGTAACCACCGAACATAACGGATGCGTTGATTACAACACCCGGTTTGCCAACACCATCGCCCAGGCCCGGGCGCTGTGTCCCGGCCTGACCATTTATACCCCTGACTTTTATGCTCTTCTGAACAATGTGCTGGCAAACCCCGCCAGCTACGGTTTGACCAATGCGCTACAAGCCGGACACAGCGTCAGCGCCATAGACACCATTTATCCGTTGACCGTCACGAACAATCCCGCCACTAATTACATCTACTGGGATTCGACAGACCCGTCCGCGAAGTTTCACGCGGTGATTGCCGATGTTGCCCAACAAATCATCTCGCCGGCGCAAATCAGCGGGATCGCGGTGCTCAATGGCAGCAACCGGCTGGATTTGGTGAACGTGCCCGTCGGCCTGAATGGTTTTGTGGATGGTGCCACCAACCTGATACCAGCAAACTGGACAAGCGTGACAAACATGACCAGCACCGCCACGGCACAGTCAATCTTCGTCGCACAACCTGTGACCGCGACTACAAACGTGGGCTCCGCATTTTCCAGCAGCACGACCAAAATCGTCCCCGCCGATGCGGGTGATCCGGGTCTGCTGGGCGCTCCAACGCCGCCTTATGTGATGCAGTATTACCGGCTGCGCTTCCCTTACGCATGGAACTGGCCGTGACCCGCGCAAATCGCTTACGCGGCTGAAACTGCGGCGGGTGATGCTTTTGACAAGGCTTCGTGGCCCCAGCGCAGCATCCGCTCCGTCGTTTCCCAACCGATGCAGGAATCGGTTATGGAAACGCCGTAGCGCAAGGCCTTCAAATCTTTGGGAATCGGCTGGTTGCCTTCATTCAGATTGCTCTCGACCATCAGGCCGATGAGCGACTGCGCGCCTTCAACCCTCTGCTGGATCACGCTGCGCCAGACATCCTCCTGCTTTGCGAATTTCTTTTCCGAATTTGCATGGCTGCAATCCACCATCAGCACCGGCGGCAATTTTTCGGAAATCAATTTCTCTTCCGCCGCGCGGATGCTCCCGGCGTCATAGTTCGTCTTCTCGCGCCCGCCGCGCAACACGACGTGTGTGTGCGGATTGCCCGCCGTGCGGACAATGCTCGTCACACCGTCCTCGTTGATGCCCAGAAAACTGTGCGGATTCCGCGCCGCGCCCATCGCGTCAATCGCCACCTGCAGGCTGCCGTCCGTGCCGTTCTTCAGGCCGACCGGCATCGAAAGGCCGCTCGCCATTTCGCGGTGCGTCTGCGATTCCGTCGTCCGCGCGCCAATCGCCGCCCAACTGATCAAATCCGCAGTGTATTGCGGCACAATCGGGTCGAGAAATTCCGTCGCCGCCGGCAGACCCATGCCAGTGATGTCGAGCAAGAGCCGCCGCGCAATTTTCAATCCCGTCTCGATGTCCTGCGAACCGTCCAGATGCGGGTCGTTGATCAATCCCTTCCAACCGATGGTCGTGCGCGGCTTCTCGAAATAAACGCGCATCACGATTTCCATCGTGCTGGCAAATTCCTTTTGCAGTCCGCTCAACCGCGTCGCGTATTCCAGCGCGCCCTTCTCATCGTGAATCGAACACGGCCCGATGACGACAAGCAGGCGCGGGTCTTCCCGCCGCAAAATGCGGATGACCCGCTCGCGGCTGCGCGCGACGGTGCCGTTCACGGCCCCGCTCGCCGGCAACTGCGCCTTCAATTCGCGCGGCGTCAGCAGCCGGACGATTTCTTTGACGTGTAAATCCTGCGTCCGAAACATGAAGGCCAGTATAACACAAGATGCTGGCGCGGAAAGTCCGAACTAATGTAATACTCTAGTCCGGTTGTAGGGCACGACGTAAGGAGTGCTGGCCGAACAACTCGTCACCTCGTAGCCTACAAATAACGACACTGTCCGAACTCATCCGGCATTGGACACGCCGCATCTTTTGTGTATTTTGCGCCGGCAGGGAGCGGTTCAACATCATGAACAGAGAGAAATTAAATACCGGCCAGAAGGCGTTGCAGATCAATCTGGACGCCAAAAAATACGGCACGTTTGCCGAAATCGGCGCGGGACAGGAGGTTGCGCGGTGGTTTTTCCACGTTGGCGGCGCGTCCGGCACTGTCGCCAAGACCATTTCCGCCTACGACATGGCGGTGAGCGACGCGATTTACGGCCCGTCCGACCGCTACGTCAGCCGCCACCGGCTGCAAGCCATGCTCGATTACGAATTCGACCTGCTCCTGCAACGGCTCGACAAAACGCGCGGTGACAAATGCACGTTTTTCGTTTTCGCCAACACCGTCGCCACGCACTGTTTTTCCCGCCAAACCGAAGGCAGCGGCTGGCTCGGCATCCGGTTTCAGACGCAGCCGCGCGAGAAGCCGTCCGAAATCATCATCCACGTGCGGATGCTCGACTCGGACAACGTCCGCGAACAGGAAGCGCTTGGCATCGTGGGCGTGAATTTGATTCACGGCGCGTTCTACCTGCACAATGAGCGGGAAAAACTCATCGGCTCGCTCATGGACGACCTCACGCGCAAGCGCATCGAGGTGGACATGATCAAAGTTTCCGGCCCGCGTTTCGCGAATGTGGACAACCGCCTGATGAGTTTGCAGCTCGTGCAGCAGCAATTGTCCGACGCGGCCATGTTCACCGCCGATGGCGAGGTGGTGATCCCTAGCGAGGTGCTTTACAAAAAGCCTGTGCTCGTCGAGCGCGGCAGCTTCCGGCCCGTCACCAAGACCACCCTCGATATCCTCGACCGCGCGCGCGAACAATTTCTGCGGGAGCCACAAATCAAGGGCGAGGAGCCGGTCATCCTCATGGAAATGACCCTGCACAGCGTGCTCGACGATGCTGCGCTCGCGCACAAGGATTTTCTGAACCGCGTTGATCTATTGCGCGCGCTTGGCAAGACCGTGCTCATCTCCAATTTCGGCCGCTACTACCGCCTCGTCGAATATCTTTCGCGCTACACACAAAAAATGCAGGGCATCGCGCTCGGCATTCCCAGCCTGCGCGGAATTTTTGACGAAAAATTTTATGCCGACCTTCCCGGCGGACTGCTTGAATCGCTTGGCCGGCTGTTCAAAGGCTCGACAAAACTTTATGTCTATCCGTATCGCGATCCCGCACCGGGTGAGGTTGCAGGCGATGTCAACATGGCGCGCGGCGAGAGCGGCATCTGGTTTCGCCAGGCTGGTGCCAACCAGATTGTCACGGCGGAAAACCTTCAGGTCGCGCCGCACCTGCGCCACCTCTACGCGCACCTGCTCGAAAACGGCCACATCACCAGCATCGAAAATTGCCATCCCGACTACCTCTCGCTCTTCCCGCCGCTCGTGCTGGCCAAAATCCAGTCCGGTGATGCATCGTGGGAAAAAGATGTGCCGCCGCCGATAGTTGAAATCATCAAACGTGGCAAAATGTTCGGCTGGCAGGAAATGGCATCGCCGGTGACGGTGTAAATTTCTGGATGGATGTAAAATTTCTTTCGTGCCCCCGTCTCTTCATGGTTAATCTTTCTCCATGCGCATCACCGGCGGCAACGCGGCAAGGCGGATATTGAAAGTCCCGAAAGGTCTTGATGTCCGCCCGACGCCCGACCTCGTCAAGCAGGCGGTCTTCAATTCGCTTGGCGCGCGGGTTGTCGGTGCGAAGGTCTTGGAATTGTTTGCCGGTTCCGGCGCGTTGAGCCTGGAATGTTTGAGTCGCGGCGCGGCGGCTGCGTTGTGCATTGAGAAATCGCACAAGCATGCGGGTTTCATTCAGCAAAATGCAGCGGCGATTCCAAATGCGAATCTGCAAGTGCGGACGCAGGATGTTTTCACCGCACTGTCGCAACTCGCGGCGCACGGCGAGCAATTCAATTTGATTTTGGCTGACCCACCTTACGGTGAAAAGAATATGAACCGCCGATCCGCTTCATTCGCGCAACAACTACTCGACAATCCAAGCCTGCCAAAGCTGCTCGCGCCCAGCGGAAGGTTTGTCCTCGGCCACACCAAACGCGACACGCTGGAAATCGTCGCGCCGTGGACGGAAGTGAAACTGCTCAAGCACGGCGACACCGTGATGCGGTTTTTGTGTCATTAAGAAAAGGCAAGAACGCGCCGGTTATTTATCCGTTTTGAGTTGTTGTGTCAGAAATTCTTCGATCAACCGCTGGTTTTCAGTGCTGCGAAACTGCGGATCTTCGTGGCCGGCGCCATGCAGCGTCTTCATTGTCACCTCGTCGCCAGCATCGATCAACGCCTTGGCCAGAATGACGCTTTGTTCATGCGGCACCAATTGGTCGTTGTCGCCGTGCATGATCAGGAAGGGCGGATCATGCCTGTCAACGTAGGTGATCGGATTGGCTGTCTTGGCCAGATCCTTCATCTGCTGAACCGCGCCACCGAGGAGCATGGACTCTGGTGAATTGGGCTGATCGTGCTGAATGAAGCTGCCGGGACCGGATTCGCTGGCCATCTGCGTGAAGTCAGTGGGGCCAAACCAGTCCACCACCGCTTGCACGCGGCTCGAGACATTGGTGTTGCCCAAATCGCCTTCCATTTCTTTCACGTCACCGCTCGTGCCGACAAACGCGGCGAGATGTCCGCCGGAAGAGTCTCCGCCGACGCCGAAATGATCAGGGTCAAAGTTGTATTTGGCCGCGTTGGCGCGGAGAAAACGAATTGCCGCTTTGCAGTCGTATGACTGTGCGGGCCACTTGGCCTCCGATGAAAAGCGGTGCTGGATGCTGGCCACCGCGAAACCTTTGTTCAGCAAAAAAAGCACAGGTGGACTGGACTGGCTACCGCCCATCCACGCGCCGCCGTGAATCCAGATCATCAGCGGCAAAGGTTTGTCGGAAGGCTGCTCTGGCAGAAAAATATCCAATACCTGATTGGGGCTGCCGTTTTCGACGTAGGGAATGTTTCTCTCTGCCTTAACACCGGCCGGCAACGGCGCTGGTCGGCCAAATCCAAAACCTGCCGGGCTGGCGCGGCGTGGAGCATTGGCCGACGAATTCGTTGCCACAGGCATCTGGGCAATCACCGTTGCCGTCAATAGGAGCGAAAAAATAACGGCAAAAATATTCCTCACTGCGCAATGCGTAAAAACAAAATACCGACAGGTCGTTTTGGTGGTCATGCTTTGAAATTATATTGGGTGCATTTCTCATGCAAACGCTTTGTTGGACATATCAGGCGAGGCTGTCGTGCACTGCGTCGAAATGGGCAAATAATGGCCTTAACCTTTTTCTGCCTCTTCAACCTCTCTACGAATCGTCTCGCGAAATTTCTCCATCCCCTGATCAAACGCGGCGGAAATCGGCAGCAGCGGGACTTTTTTGACCTTCTTTTTGAACTGCTTCAGATTTTGTTCTGCGATGGCCTCGTCCATTTTGTTCGCGACGACAAGGCGCTCTTTTTCGAGCAATGCCGGATTGTAAAGCTCCAGTTCCTTGAGCAATTGTTTGTAATCGTCCCACGGCGTGCGGCCATCGGTGCCAGCCATGTCGAGGAGCAGCACGAGGACTTTGCAGCGCTCGATGTGCCGGAGAAATTCATGGCCGAGGCCGACATTCTGGTGCGCACCCTCGATAAGCCCCGGCACGTCACAAACGGTGAGCCGCTTGAAATCAGTGGCGTATTCGACAATGCCGATCTGCGGATGCAGCGTGGTGAACGGATACGGCGCCACTTTCGGCCGCGCCTTGGAAATCGCTGTGAGCAAAGTGGATTTGCCCGCGTTCGGATAACCGACCAGTCCGACTTCAGCCATGATACGCAATTCAAAAAGGTATTCTCCTTCCGTGCCTGGCTCGCCCGGTTGTGCGAAACGCGGCGTCTGCCGGCGCGCGGTGGCAAAATTGCGATTGCCCAAACCACCACGTCCGCCCTTGCACAAAATAAACTGTTGTCCGTGAGTGGTGAGGTCGGCGACAAGTTCGCCTTTTTGTAAATTGCCGACAGCAGGCTGACCGGAGTCGGCTTCTTTGCTCAAATCAATTTCCTGCGCCTGGAAGCCGCCTGCGCTTCGAATCAACGGTCGTTTGCTGGCACTGGTTATGAAAACCGGCTTTTCATTTTCGTCGTCATCGTCACCGGGCTTTTTTGATTCGATGGGCGGCGTGGTGTCCGCGAGACGCCACACCAGCGTGCCGCAGGGGACTTTGATGACAATATCTTTTCCGGCGTGGCCATCCATGCCTTTGCCTTGGCCGTGATCGCCGTCCTTGGCGATGAGGCGCGGCTGATAATATTGCGCGATGAGATTGTTCAGGTCGTGGTCGGCCTGAAGGATGACGCTGCCACCGCGCCCGCCGTTGCCGCCGCTCGGCCCGCCCTTGGGCACAAAGGCCTCACGATGGAACGCGACGCTGCCTTTGCCGCCGTGCCCTGCCTTCGCGTAAATTTTTATTTCATCGATGAACATGACTCAGTTCCTAATCTTAATCGTAATTTTAATCGGCATCGAGTTTAAGATTAAGAACAAGATTATGATTACGACAGTGAACAAATAAAAAAGGCGAGGCACGCGGCCTCGCCGTGAAATTATGCTTTTCTAAATTAATTCTTCGCGGCGGCGGCTTCGGCCACGACATTCACGCGGCGACTGCCTTTGTCAAACAGCACTTTGCCGTCGGTGAGCGCAAAAAGCGTCCAGTCGCGGCCAACGCCGACATTTTTGCCGGCGATGAACTTGCTGCCGCGCTGGCGGATGATGATGCTGCCGGCAGTAACAAACGTGCCACCAAATTCCTTCACGCCCAGCCGCTTGCTGACGCTGTCGCGGCCGTTGCGGACGCTGCCTTGACCTTTTTTATGTGCCATAACTGGTTGAGAGTTGAGAGTTGATGGTTGAAAACCTGAAAATCAGGCGTTGATTGCGGTGATCTTGACCACGGTCAGTTCCTGGCGATGGCCGATGGTCTTGTGATAACCCTTGCGGCGTTTCATCTTGAACGTGAGCTTCTTTTCGCCGCGCTTGTGCGCGACCACGTCGGCCACAACCTTGGCGCCGTCAACTGTAGGCGTGCCCACGCTCAGCTTACCCTCGTTGTTGACGAGCAGCACGCGGTCGAACGTGAACGGCTTGCCCGCCTCGGTTTCGAGGCGTTCGATTTCAAGCGTGTCGCCTGCGGCGACACGATACTGTTTGCTACCTGTTTCTAAGACGGCATACATAAATTTCCCGCAAAGGGTCGGGCATTAAACCAGATTTTCGCGGAATGTCAATGCCCGATTTTTGGGAGAATGGTTTGTTCGCTTGATGCGGTGGCCCGGAGGGAATGGCGGGTATCCGGTCGTGTCCGCCCCGCTTCAGCTTGCTTCCGTCGCAGGGTTCCTGCCGGGTGACCGTGGCTGCACGTCGGGCACGGAGGGGCCGCGCACCTGTTTGAAATGGATAGGCGACCGCAACAGCAGTGTGCCCAGACACAAATCGGCGAATGGCAGCACCACGTTGAAATTCTTTCCCATGTAGCGGTGATGCAACAAATGATGGCCGTTAAGCCGGAAGAAAATCCCCGACCGCTCGACCTGCCGTTTTTTTGGCAGATGCATGCACCAATGGATGTATTCGTAGGTCGCGTAGTAAGCCGCGCATACCGGCGCCGCGCCGCACAGGAATCCCCACCGTCCCGTCAGCCATGCCGCCAGCACAAACGGCAGCACCCCCGCCGCCACCAGCACCGGCCCGTTCCACCACGCCATCGGAATCGTCTTCGCGTCCTTCGCATCAATCAAATGATACGTGTCGTCCGCGCGAAAGACACGGTGATGCACCCGCGCGTGGCTCTCATACGGATAACGAAATTTTCCCAACGGCCGGTGCATCACGAAACGATGCAGCGTCCATTCGAAGAACGACGCGTAAAGCGTGGCGGCAACAAAACCAATCGCCGCCCAAAAAATGAAACCTGAAATCGGGGTCATTGAGGACGCAAAAGATAGCGGCAGTCTGCCGCGGGCGAAAGGCAATTCGCTTTTTTATTCAACGCGTGGGGGAAAATATTTTCAACTCCTTGCATTCCCGAAGTCGTTTC
>Ga0265338_10011869_pt1 | contig 10005 bp, 9 predicted proteins | sample 42126metaG_FD_193579 | JGI IMG/M metagenome (GOLD analysis project Ga0265338, IMG submission 193579) | Rhizosphere microbial communities from Carex aquatilis grown in University of Washington, Seatle, WA, United States - 4-21-26 metaG | ecosystem: Host-associated > Plants > Roots > Rhizosphere >... | reverse complement strand
TGAGACAATCCTTCCGGACTGACAATGTCATACCCCGCGACGTGCGTGTGACAGGTATCGATGCACGCGCCAACGGGAACGATGCCGTCGAGGCGCGCGAGAATCTCCGCAACCTGCTCGAAGCTGCCACCAAGGGAGAACTCCGATCCGGCGGTGTTCTCGATCAGGATCGCCAATCCGCCCTTGGCGAGATCGAGGCCTTGCGTGGAGGCAGCGATCGCGGCGGCCGTGCTCACTAATCCTTGCTCGCGGTCCGCGCCGCGAAAAGATCCCGGATGCAAGACCAGATACTCCGCACACAAAGCCAGAGCGCGCTCCACCTCGCCTCGAAACGCCTCCATCGACTTCCGCAGGAACAGTTCATTCGAACTCGCGAGATTCACCAGGTAATTCGTGTGAATCACCAGCGGCTTCAGGTCGTACCGCTCGCGCAGCCGCTTCGTCTCGGCACACTGCGGCTCGCCCAATTCGTAAGGAGCCCACTGGCGCGGGCTGGAAGAGAAAACCTGGAACGTGTTGCATCCCAGACGATAAGCTCGTTCGGCCGCATTCTGCACTCCTCCAGTCGACGATGTGTGAATGCCAATGCGGCGGGACGTCAGGCGCGGCGGCCGCTTCGGCGCGGGCCGCTTGAGAAGATCCTGTTCCGCCGCCATGGAGCGAGCCATGGCAGGAAGTATAAATAGAGGGCGGATGCGTTTGCCCGCCCCCAAGCGGCCTCGACCACCACCGGGACTAATTCATCGTGGCCACAGCCCCTAACCGGCGCCTTACCATCGGCCGCAATTGTCAATAACCTTTTCGGTGGATGCTCCCTGAAAGCCACGGTTCCAGGGCTTCTTTATTGCGGCGCGGCGTGCCCAACGGTAAACTTGAGGGGCGGCTTCTCCTGCAGCTGCAGTTCGAGTATCGATCGACCGGACGGCCGCTAGTCCGTCCCACATGGTCCTTTCCCAGGTGAACTCATGCTAGTTGTCATGAAGGCGCAAGCCACCGAAGAACAGGTGCGCGCCGTTTGTCAGAAGATTGAGAAGCTCGGCTATCGTGCGCACTCCATGCCCGGAGCCACCCGCACCGCCATCGGCATCACCGGCAACAAGGGCGAAGTCGAACAGGGCACGATTGAAGAAATGCCGGGCGTGCAGGAAGTCATCAAGGTTTCGAAGCCCTACAAACTGGTCAGCCGCGACATAAAAGAGGACAACACCGTCATCCGTTTTCCTGGGACTGACGCCACTATCGGCGGGCCAGGCCTCGCGATCGTGGCTGGACCATGCGGCATCGAGACCCGCGAGCAGGCTTTTGCAGCGGCCGAGCGTGTGCACCGCGCCGGAGCACAGTTCTTCCGTGGCGGAGCCTACAAGCCGCGCACCTCTCCGTACGCTTTTCAGGGACTGGGCGAAGAAGGTCTGCGCATCATGGCGGAAATCCGTCAGCAGTTTGGGATGAAGATCATCACGGAGGCCATCGACCACGAGTCGCTTGATCTGGTCGAGGAGTATGCCGACGTGATCCAGATCGGCGCGCGCAACATGCAGAATTTCTCTCTACTGAAGCGTGCCGGACGCGCCCGCAAGCCGGTGCTTCTCAAGCGCGGCATGTCCGCGACGCTGGAAGAATTTCTGATGGCTGCGGAATACATTCTGAGCGAGGGCAACTACAACGTTGCGCTGTGCGAGCGCGGCGTGCGCACCTTCGCCGACCACACGCGCAACACGCTCGACCTGAGCCTGGTGCCGGCGGTTCAGCGTCTCAGCCATCTCCCGATCCTGGTCGATCCCAGCCACGGTACCGGCAAGCGGAACAAAGTCACTCCGCTGTCGCGCGCGGCAATCGCAGTCGGTGCCGACGGACTCATGGTGGAAGTGCATCCCAAGCCCGACGAGGCGCTCTCCGACGGCCCGCAATCGCTCTTCCCCGACCAGTTCGACGAACTGATGACCCAGGTGCGCCAGATCGCCGCCGTTGTGGGTAGAACGGTGCCCGCCATTGGGACGCACGAGGCAGTGGCACTAAGCAAGTAGGCTCCGCAACAAGAACAATTCCGCCACGGAGTGTTTCGTGAGAACCATTCAGCAGGCACTCACTACGGGTCTTCTGTGCTTCTGTGCAGTGGAACAGCTGGCTGGCGCTTACGCACAAGAAGCATCACCTGCCACGATCATTCCACTGTGCCACGAGGCCAAGGACGCCAGGAGCCCCGACCACATGGTCCGGCCCAAATATCCAAAGGAGGCTCTCAACGCGGGGCTCGAGGGGTCGGTAGAATTGCAGGCCCTGGTTGGCAGCACCGGCAAGACCACCGAGTTGAAAGTAGTCAAGGGAGATCGGATTCTCGCAAAACCGGCGCTTGAAGCGGTTCGGAAATGGCGCTTCCTGGCAGAGTGCATAAAAGGCGTGCCTGTAGAAACGACGTACAGGGTCAAAATCAGGTTTGTACTTGTTTTGCGAGAGGCAATCCCCAGCATAGAGTTAGAGTCGCCCAGGGAACCTGACTCAGTTCCTCTGGCCACAATGGCCCATGTCGAATGGGATGCAGCCGACGGTCGGGTGTACCGATACACAGAAGGGTCGAACGTAATCGCTCCGAAGCAGATCTACTCTCCGGAACCGGAGTTTTCGGAAGTAGCTCGCCGCACAAAAGAGCAAGGAACCGTGGGCATCGGATTGATTGTAGGGATCGATGGCACGCCGCGAAGCCTGCACATTATCTGCAGCTCCGCGCCAGACCTGAATGAAAACGCGTTGAATGCGGTCAAGATGTGGAGGTTCACCGCCGGGACGAAAGACGACAAGCCCGTTGCCGTGGAGTTGGCAGTTGAAGTGAAGTTCACTCTGGACAATTAGCGTTCATCCGTTAAGGCCATCTGAGTTCCAGGCATTCTCAGGAGGGTGAGGTGACTAACTCGCGCGCAAAGGTGAGAGGTTGGTTGGCGATCGTGCTCCTCCTCGGATTTCCTGGATTCGCTGTCGGGCAAGCAGCGACTCCGCCAACCCCGCCCGGTTCTCGAACCACCGGCGATCAGCAGCCGTCGGCCTCAGTCCTCTGTTCACCCCCGAAGAAAGCCTCCTCTCGCGTTGAGGCCGAGATCCTCAAAGAAGCCTCCAGCGCTGATCTCCACCAATATCTCGACGACAGCGTTCTGCCTCTGATTCGGGCGACCTGGTATCGACTGGTTTCGCGATCCGGTGAAAAAGCCGGCGGAGAAGCCACGGTGGAATTTACGATTCTCAAAGATGGCAGCGTCACAGGGGTGAAGCTTACCGACGGCGCCGGCCATGCCGCTCTCGGCGACTTCGCTATGAATGCGGTCACGAAATCCGGCCCGTTCGCGATTCTGCCCTCCGGATTCGACGAACAGTCCATCGACGTTCGCACTCGGTTTGAGTTCGAGCCTGCTCCGCCGGATCGGCCCTCGTCAGTACTCGCGAAGCCCGCGGGCCTCCAGATGCCCACCTACAGTCATGTGTGCAGTCCTGACGAAACGGCGAAGGGCAGCGTTGACTGCCTTACCCATCCAAAGCCTGTCTACAGCCCCGACCCTGATTTCAGCGCAGAAGCACGCAGGAAAGGCACGCAGGGGACCGTCTTGGTCTGGACCACGGTCGGAACCGACGGTACCGTGCGGAGTGCCTGTGCGTCCCAACCCCTCGGCGATGGCCTTGAGGAGCAGGCCGTAGCCGCCGTTCGCACCTGGAAGTTCGAGCCGGCTGTAATCAACGGCAAGCCCACGGACGAGCTGCTCGGGGTCGAGGTCGATTTTCATCTGTACCACAACCCGACGGTAGATTTCGCGAAGAATGGTCCTGCTACCACGATCAGGTTGCTTCCCCAGGAGGCAAATGCCGACGCAGAGAAGCCAGGGCCCGGATCGACGGCGTTCATCAAAACGTGCGATGGAAAATTATCCGGCTGCATCCTGCCGCCCCATCTGTTGTTTTCGCCCGAACCAGAAAAGCCGGACGCGGGAGCTCCAAAGTATTCCGGGACCGTTACGCTGGGTCTGACCGTGACGAAAGAGGGCAAGCCGGAGAACATTCGGATTCTCAAGAGCGTTCGTCCAGAGCTGGATAAGAAAGCAATCGAAGCCGTGGGCCAGTGGAAGTTCGAGCCAGCGACAAAGGACGGCAAGCCCGTCGCCGTCGAAATCGCAGTCGAAGTCGAATTCCACCTGAATTGACCTTCGTGGCCTGATCCTTCGGGCCCTCTGGTGATTCCCAGGCTTGGCACCTGTACGCGATGAGGTTGAAACGCGGATGGGCGTTCAGTAACATCGTTGGCGTTCGCCGGTCTCGGGCTCTGCCAGACACTCCCTTCGTGAGGTTCGACGAGTATGACGAACAGTCGTTCACGCATGAGACTAGTTTTGGCGCTCTCGAGTGCAGTCGCGATTCTGCTCGGCGCGGCCGCCTCGTCGGCGCAGGATGCTCCGGCGAAGCCCGGCGAAGTTGTCTACGACAGGCTGCTTCCCGGAATGACGCACCCCAAGGTAGTGCACCAGATCGAACCCGACTTTTCCGGTCGGGCCCGCAGGAAGAAGATCCAGGGCACCGTTACGATGTCCATCATCGTTACGCCGGACGGAAAAGTTCGTGACGCCCAGGTTGTTAACAGTCTGGACAAGGATCTCGACAAGAATGCCCTGGACTGCGTGGCGAAATGGCAATTTGAACCGGGCACAAAAGATGGGCAACCGGTGGCGATGCGCATATATGTCCAAATCAACTTCCACCTGTATTGAGAGTGTTGACCCTCCGTCGTTCTGGTAATCTTCTCCTTCCGCTGGCGCGGTATCCACTTTGAGAAAGCTCCTCTTCATCGTTGTCCTGATTCCCATCCTGGTCGGCGTGGGTTGGTGGTACCTGCGCGAGCAACCCCTGCCCGACTACGGCCCGCTCTATCGCGAGTATGCCTACGTCACCAACGGCAAGAGCAACACCGTGAGCGTGATTGATCTGCGCACGTTTGCGCTGGCAAAGACCATCCCCGTCGGCAGCGAGCCCAGCGGCCTGGCGGCCAACAGCAAGAAAAATGAAATTTACGTGGTCAACTCGAACTCGAACAACATCAGCGTGATCGACGCCGAGACCAACACCGTGGTCGCTACGATCGGCGTGCACGGACGCCCTTACTTCATCGACGTGACCGAGGACGGTAAGCGCGCCTACGTCGCCAACTCAGCTTCAGCCAACGTCAGCGTGATCGATCTCGAAAAGCGGCTGGTAATCGGCAATGTCCGTGTAGGAGTTTCACCGGGAATGGCGCGGGTCTCGGCGGATGGCTCAGCGGTAGTGGTCAGCAATCGCGCCGATAATACCGTCTCGGTGATCGATGCGAAGACACTGCGCGTGCGCGCCACTCTGCCCGTCTGCCAGCAACCGGAGGACATCGCAATCCTGCCGGATTCGAGCAAGGCATTCGTGGCCTGCTCGGGATCGTCGCAGGTCGCCTCGATCGCGCTGATGAATGACGGAACGAAAGGCGGCAACAAGAAAGAGGATCGCGTTCTCGCCTTGCTCGATGTGGGGCGCACTCCGGTGAGTCTTACTCTGAAGCCCGACGGTGGTGAATTGATGGTCTGCGACTTCGACTCCGACAGCATTTCGATCATCGAAACCGGAAACGACGAAGTCGGCAGCACCCTGGAGATTGGCCAGCATCCTTCCCGCGGCGTAGTCACCATCGACAACTCGCGACTCTACGTGACCAACTTCGGATCGAATAGCGTCGCGGTCTATGACATTGACATGGGCCGCCGCATCGCCACCATGACGGTCGGCAGCCGTCCCGACTCCCTGACTCTTACACCGGATCAGAATTATCTTCTCGTGGTCGACACGCAGTCGGGCGACGTCACGGTGATCCAGAAACGCAAAGCACGTAAGCTGGAGCCAACGGAGTATTCCCTGCTTACGCTGATTCCGGTAGGCGTGCAACCGAACGCCATCGTGGTCAAGGCGTTCATGCTAAGCAAGAAAAAATAGTCGCAGAGACGTAACTTGTTACGTCTCTCCAACCATGTCCAGGTTCACGACTGCACTGGCACAGGCTTCCCACAAAGACGATCAAACGCCGCCTTCAGGTCAGCCGCAATCGCCGGCGCTTCTCGTGATTCAATCTCGCGCCGCTGCATCATGTAGACCAGCTGGCCATCGTGCAAAATCGCAATCGACGGTGACGACGGCGGATATCCCGTAAAGTAACTGCGCGCCCTGTCGGTAGCTTCCTTCTCCTGCCCGGCAAACACAGAGAAAGCCTTGTCGGGCCGGGCTGCGTTCTGCAGCGCCATGCGGACAGCAGGCCGCATGCGTCCGGCGGCGCATCCGCAAATCGAATTCACGATCACCATCGCGGTGCCCGGACGATCCTTCAGCGCCTGATCCACTTCCTCGGTCGTGCGCAGCTCTTCCACTCCCAGGCGAGTCAACTCCTCGCGCATAGGAATCACCATAATCTCGGGATACATCGGCATGTTGGTTGTTCCTCTCGTATGAGTCTCTATTGTAACGTGAGTCCATGGTCGCGCCGGAAACGTTCCTCGCCACGTCTCGACGGAATGTTCGGCGCGTGCCACCGGCCATTGCGTGGAGACGTGCCTGGTTACGTCTCTGGGGTCACCACTAACCCGCGCCCCGGCCCACCCGCTGTATATTGAAATCAACTCCATGCACCTCGAGGAAAATGTCCCGCTGGCGCCGCTGACCACTTTCCGCCTCGGAGGCCCCGCCCGCTTCTTTGTCGAGGCCAAGTCCGTCAGCGAAGTACAGGAAGCCGTCGCGTGGGCGCGGTCAAAAGACCTGCCCCTCTTCGTTCTGGGAGGCGGCAGCAATCTTGTGGTGTCCGACTCCGGCTGGCCTGGACTGGTCCTGCGAATCGCGATCCCCGGCATCGACCAGCGCCCCGGAACCAACGAAGACGGCAAGGTCCTGTTCGATGCAGGCGCAGGAGAATCCTGGGATCGCCTCGTCTCCCACGCCGTCATGGCAAAGTGCGCGGGCGTCGAATGCCTGAGCGGCATTCCCGGCAGCGTCGGGGGCACTCCGGTGCAAAATGTCGGAGCCTATGGACAGGAAGTTTCCGAGACGATCGACTCCGTCGAAGTATTCGACTTGAAAGACAGCCAGGTGCGCGAGCTGTGCCGCGAAGCCTGTGGTTTCACCTATCGTGCCAGCATCTTCAATACCACCGAGCGCGGACGCTACATCATACTTCGCGTCGTCTATGCGCTCACCCCCGGAGGCGAGCCTCACCTCGAGTATGCGGATCTCAGGCGCCACTTCGAAGGCCGGGAGACTCGCCCGAATCTTCCCGAGACGCGCGAGGCCGTCCGCCATATCCGCGCACTCAAAGGCATGCTGATTGTCGCCGGCGATCCTGATTGCCAGAGTGCGGGCTCGTTCTTCAAAAATCCGGTGCTGACCGAAGCGCAGCATGAAGACTTGCGGAAGCGGGCGGTGGCGAAGGGATTCTCCGTTCCCAGCTATCCCGCGCTCGAGAAGAGCAAGAAAGTCTCGGCAGCGTGGCTGGTCGAGAAATCCGGCTTCGCCCGCGGATACGGCTTCGGCCACGTCGGCATCTCGAGCAAGCACGCCTTGGCCATTGTGAACCGCGGCGGCGCCACCGCCTCCGAAGTACTTGCCCTGAAGGATCAAATCCAGCAGCGAGTCGAAGAAATCTGGGGTGTTCACCTGGAACCCGAGCCCGTACTGGTCGGCCTTCAACCATAGAGACGTAACTTGCTACGCCGCTCTGACCACATCCGCGGTTAACGTCACCCTGCTCCAGCCCTGCCACCCTAAGACACACTGCAAGCCACGCCCCCGCAGCCGTTCTTCCGCCAGAAATACCTGAACACAATCGGCCTGGGACCGGTCTTCATGAATGAGGACAAACAAGTGCTGGCGGGAGAGGTGATCCTGAGCGGGGCAGCGGCGGTTGAGCACAGCCGAGATCGTAGCCGGGACGAGATGCTCGAAGCGCTCGTCCGGGAGCACTCGCGGCTGGTCTACCGCATCGCCTATGCGGTACTCCGCCGACACCATGACGCCGAAGACGCCACCCAGGAAACATTCGTGCGCGTGCTGCGTTACAGCTCAAAGCTCGCCGGTGTCGAGAACCCGAAAACATGGTTGGCACGAATCGCATGGCGGGTTGCGGTGGATCGCGTCCGGCAGCACGGACGGCCGCGCGAGATTCCCCTGCAGGATCCCGAGAAGCCGCTTGCCGAAGTTGCGTCCTCGCTGACACCCGCCGACGAGACTGTGCACGGCGCCCAAGTCAGCGCAGCTCTCGAGCGGCTGATCGTGGCACTGCCCGAAAAGCTGCGCCAGCCGCTGATTCTTTCGACGATCGAAGAGATGACGCCGAAAGAGGTCGCCGTGACGCTGGGCATCAACGAAGCAGCCGTGCGATCGCGTGTCTTCCGGGCCCGGCAGCTCTTGAAAGAGAAGATGGCAGGACGAGATGGCCGGAAGTAGTGAGAACGAAGTAGGTGAAAACCATGGGAGATAGGGATCACAAGCGAGTGGACGCGGGCTGGCAGCAAGACGACGACGCGCTCGGACGCGAACTCGACGCGGCACTGGCGAAATACGCGGCCGTCGAACCGAGGGCCGGCCTCGAAAATCGAATCCTGGCCAACTTGCGATCCGAGCATTCGCGAGTTCCAGTTCGTGCATGGTGGGGATGGAGCGCGGCTGTGGCAATGCTTGTCGTAGTGATGGCATTGCTCTGGAGCTGGGAGAAGCCATCGCGTCCGGTCATCGTGGTTCGTCCGTCGAACTCGACGCAGGGCTCGCGGGAAGAGCCAAAGCAGTTCGTCTCGACTGGTGGGGAGGGCGGCGTTCCCGCTCGAACATCCAGTCCGGCGCGAAAGAGAATCCGGCATGCTTCGCCGGTCGTTGCGGCGGTCGGGCCCAAGCTCGATCAGTTTCCGTCGCCGCAACCGCTGACAGATCAGTAGCTGGCGTTGGCAAGGTATGTCCGCGAGTTTCCTCAAGAAGCCAACCTGATCGCAACAGCGCAACTGGAAAGCGAGGACGAGATCCAGCAGAAGATGAAAGACACACGCTCTGAAACTGAAGTTTACGACTCGAACCAACAAGAAAGGTGATGCGACAATCCATGCGAAAACACATTGCGCTATTGATCACTGTATTCACGGTAGGCCTGTGGTTCGGCGCGAGGCCCGCGCGAGCCCAAGAGGGGTCTAAAGAAGACCATGCGGGACCTGCAAAGATACAGCCGCTGGTACCCTACCGTCTGGATTTTTCCTTCAATGAACTGGCAGACGGAAAGAATGTGAACACCCGGCACTACTCCATGAACCTGACCGCCGGAAACTCGGACGAGATAAAAATCGGCACGCGCGTTCCAGTTGCCACCAACTCAAGCTCGAACAATGCGCCCACGCAGTATCAATACTTGGACATCGGAACCAACATCTATGCCCAGCTGAGGGAGCACGGGGATGAGTTGATCTTAGTGGTGAAAGGTGAAGTCAGTAACCTCGATCTGGAAACCGGGGAGCACAGCGGAGCATTTTTGCCGCCGGTGGTTCGGCAGATCAAGATCAATGGCGACACATTGCTGGTTGTGGGCAAGCCGATCATGATTGGCAGCGTAGACGATCCCAACTCGAAGAGACAGTTTCAGTTGGAAGTTACGGTGACGAAGCTGAGGTAGTGTGTGTGGGGCGGACACTCCTGTCCGCCCCACACAAAGCGAAAACGGCGCCGCCCCGGTTCGTGACCCTGCTTTATGGCTTTGACCCCAGGGTTGGGGAAGGTCGAGCGATCCGGCGCGAGCGGCGCCTTAATTTATCTATCGGCAATTTTTGCCGCCTCTTGAAAAATCTCCATGAACATTCTTCGCGTCAACTTCCCCGTCTGGGTGTTCTGATTCGACGGATGGTAACTCGCCAGTAACACCTTACCGTCGGGTAACCGGTAAGTGGCGCCGTGTTTGAAGACGTAGGCTTTCTTGCTGGCGAGCAGGCCTCGGCG
>Ga0265338_10011867_pt1 | contig 10006 bp, 6 predicted proteins | sample 42126metaG_FD_193579 | JGI IMG/M metagenome (GOLD analysis project Ga0265338, IMG submission 193579) | Rhizosphere microbial communities from Carex aquatilis grown in University of Washington, Seatle, WA, United States - 4-21-26 metaG | ecosystem: Host-associated > Plants > Roots > Rhizosphere >... | reverse complement strand
CTCGGAAAGATCGGGATCGATGCTGAGCGCGAGAAAGCCCACGCCCTGCGATTCGTATTGCGCCCTGACTTCTTCGAGCTCGGGAAACTCCCGAACGCACGCGCTTCAACCAGGCAACCAGAGGTTCACCACCCAGGGCCGGCCCTTCACTGCGTCGAGCTCCAGCGGCGTGCCGTCGCTGAAGCTGCCTTTGAGGATGAGCGGCGTGTGCGGGCGCGCCTTCGCCGGCGACGTCGCGGGAACGGGCGCGGGCGCGTTCGAAGGCGGGACGCTGCATGCAGCCAGCGCGAGCGCCCCGGCGAGCCATGTGACACGGAACCTCACGCCTCAAGCGTCAAACGGCGCCAGGGGAATTGCAAGCCTGGCTGCTCGGCGGATCGGGTCGTGCTGGCAATGTGCGCCTGATTTCCTAAACTAGTGCTTCGGATGGAGACGACGTCCCGCTTCCGGGTGCTGATGGTGGACGACGACGAGGCCCTCCTCGAGGGTCTGCGTGCGTCGCTGGCTCCGGCATTCGAAGTGGAGATCACCCGCTCGCCCAGCGTCGCGCTCCAGCGATTGCGCGAGTCCGACTTCCACGTGGTGTGCGCGGCCGCTCGGCTCCCGGGCTTCACCGGCCTGGAGCTCTTCGAGAAGCTGCGCGCGCAAGGGCGTCCCGAGGCCGTGGTCATCTTCGTGCCGCAGGGCGAGCCGCCGCCGCCGCGACCGGCCGAGGGCGGCGAGATGCTGTCCACGCTGGAGAAGCCGTTCGATCACGGCCGGCTGGTGCGGCTGATGGAGCAGCTCGGACGGCTCGCGCAAATGCAGCGAAATCTGGCCAAGCCGCGGCCGGGGTCGAGGGCCATCGCGGCTGCGACGGCGCGACCCATCAGTGGTGGAAATCCTGCGCGACCCATCAGTGGTGGAAATCCCGCGCGACCCATCAGTGGTGGAAATCCCGCGCGGCCCACGAGCGCTGCCACACCAAGCGCTCCCGTCGTCCCGAGCGATCGACCTGCCACGGGCGCGTTCGTGACCGCGCGACCTGCGACGGGCGCGAACCCGACCGCGGCGCGTCCGCCGACCGAGCCGCAGCCCGCAGTGCGACCGCCCTCCACGCGTGCACCCGAAGTGACGCCCGTGCTCCCCGGACGCAGCCCGATCACCCGGCCGCCCGAGGTCACGCCGATGTCGAAGGTGCCGCCGCCGAGCGCGCGTCCAAGCGAGCCCACGCCGCCGCGTTCGAGCGAATTGCCGAGCGGGCGCTCGAGTGAGCCCACGCCCGATCCGCAGGAAAAGAAGTCGTAGCGACTACGCGTCGTCCTGCGAGGTCGCTTCCCAGCGAAGCTGGTCGACCTGATCCGCGGCGTCGTCGAACTCCACGCCGTGCGCGTCACAGATGTGCGCGACGAGCGTCACGCGAGCCACCGCAAAGCCTCGGTCGGTGAGCACCGACCGGAGCTCCGCCGGCGCGCCACACACCGGACACCTCAACGCCACGCCGCTGGTCACCGTACTCAAAGGACTGCTCTCCTCCCCCGCCCGCGATTTTCGTCCACCCAACCCGAGCTCGAGCGCGCCGTTAATGCGCCTTTTGGGGGCGCCCCATCGAGGGAATCGCGACCGCTCGGCCTTCCCAGAGGACACCCGACGCGCCTTCGATGGGAGTTCCCTCGTTGGGGCTGGTAGGTTCCGCGCATGCCTTCTTTGGAGCTGCTGCTCGAGGCCGTGCGACTCAAATCTCTGTCGCGCGCGGGCTGGGTTCGCAAGGGCGTGCCGACGCCGGAGACGGTCGCGAGCCACAGTTGGGGCGTGGCGTGGCTGGTCGTCGCCCTGTTGCCCCCGGAGCTGGATCGCGGCCGCGCGCTCGCCTACGCCACGCTCCACGATCTGCCCGAGGTGCGCGTCGGAGACATCACGCCGGTGGATGGCGTCTCCGCCGAGGACAAGGCCACGCGCGAGCACGCGGCCATGCGCGCGCTGGGCGCGAGCGCGCCGCACGTGCAGGAGCTCTGGGAGGCGTACGAGCGCCAGCAAGATCCCGAGGCGCGCTTCGTGCGCGAGCTGGATCGGCTCGACATGGCCATCCAGGCGCTCGCCCACCACCAAGCCGGACACGCGGGCATGGCGGAGTTTGTCGCGAGCGCCAGGTCGTTCATCCGGCACCCGGCGCTCGTGCCGCTGGTCGAGGCCATCCACGCTGCGCTGCCAAGCGGCGCTCCGCCCCGATGAACCTTCGATCTCGCGCCGATGCCCCAAGCGGGATTAACCTCCCGTGCCGGAACGGGGTCTTCGGTTCGACGGTTCGCACCGGCCTCCGAGACAGACCTCGGGAAATGGCTCGGTGGTCGGTGCGCCCGTCATTTGCGCGGCGCTCGTTCGACACCTGGGAAGGCACGCATGGCGCGAAGGTTGGTCATGGCCCTGGTGGGCATCGCCGCAGTGGGCGGGCTCGGCTTCTACATTCACGGCCGCGGCAACGCGGCTACCAAGGACCCAAGCGCAGCCGGCGGAAGCCCGGTGGATCGCATCACGCCGGTCCGCACCGCGGACGTCCAGGTAAGCGACGTGCCCATCATCCTCGACGGCCTGGGCAGCGCGACCGCCTACGAGACGGTCACCGTGCGCAGCCAGGTCGACGGCCGCCTCGACAAGGTGAGCTTCACCGAAGGCCAGTCCGTGAAGAAGGGCGAGGTGCTCGCCCAGGTCGATCCCCGACCCTTTACCATTCAGTTACATACGGCGCAGGCCGCCCTCGCGCGCGATCAGGCCACGCTCACCAACGCCGAGCTCAACCTCAAGCGCGAACAGGACCTCGTCGACAAGAAGCTCGTGTCGCCGCAGGACTTCGATAACCAGAAGGCCACCACCGACTCCGCCAAGGCCGCCGTCCAGGCCGACCAGGCGCAGATCGAGGCGGCGAACCTGAACCTCGACTACGCGCGCATCACCTCGCCCATCGACGGCCTCACCGGCGTCCGCCAGGTGGATATGGGCAACGTGGTGCACGCCAGCGATCCCAACGGCATCGTGCTCGTCACGCGGCTGGATCCCATCGCCGTGCTCTTCACCCTGCCCCAGGACGATTTGCCCGAGGTGTCGGCGGCAATGGCGAATGGCCAGCTGACCGTCGAGCTCTACTCGCGCGACGGCGCCACCAAGCTCGGCGAGGGCAAGCTCCTCCTCATCGACAACCAGATCAACGCGGCGACCGCGACCTTGAAGCTCAAGGCCATCGCCGACAACCCGGGCCACACGCTCTGGCCGAACCAGTTCGTGAAGGCGCGGCTGCGCCTCGAGGTGCAGCACGGCGCCAAGACCATGCCCGCCGAGGCGCTCCAGACGGGCCCCAACGGACCGTTCGTCTACACCGTGAACGCCGACAACACCGTCGCGGCCACGCCGGTGAAGGTCTCGCTCATCCAGGGCGACACCGCCGTCGTCGCGAGCGGGCTCTCGGGCGGCGAGGAGGTCGTCATCGACGGCCAGAATCAGCTGCGTCCGGGCGCGAAGGTCTCCACCAAGGCCGCAGGCGCCATGGGCTCCGCGGACGCACCCGCCGATGGGTCCAGCACGGGTGGCAAGGGTCAGCACCACAAGGGCAGCGGAAGCAGCAGCGGTGGTGGCGGCGGCGGTCCCAGCGCTCAACGAGCCGTGAGCGATCGGTGAGCATCTCCGAGCCATTCATTCGCCGGCCCATCGCCACTGCGCTGGTGATGGTGGGCCTCACGCTTTCGGGCTTCCTGGCCTACAAGCAGCTCGCGGTCTCCGCGCTGCCGCAGGTGGATTACCCGACCATCGTCGTCTCCACGCTCCTGCCAGGCGCGAGCGGCGAGACCATGGCGGCCACGGTCACCACGCCGCTGGAGCGCCAGTTCGGGCAGATCCCGTCACTGTCGTCGATGACGAGCGTCTCGAGCTTTGGCAGCTCGCAGATCACGCTCCAGTTCTCCCTCGATCGAAGCATCGACGCCGCAGAGCAGGACGTCCAAGCGGCCATCAACGCCGCGTCGAACCTGTTGCCGCGCACCCTGCCCGCGCCGCCCACGTATTCGAAGAGCAATCCCGCGGACACGCCAATTTTGACGCTCGCGGTGAGATCGGACTCGCTGCCGCTCGATCAGGTCGACGACGAAGCGGACTCGATCCTCGCGCAGAAGATCTCGCAGGTGTCAGGCGTGGGCCTGGTGACGCTGAACGGCGGCCAGAAGCCCGCAGTTCGTGTTCAAGTGGATCCCGAAGCGCTCGCGGGTTCGAGCCTCACGCTTGAAGACGTGCGCAACGCGCTCGTCGCCGCCAACGTCAATCAGCCCAAGGGTAACCTCGACGGCGCGCGGCAGGACTACACGCTCGCCACCAACGATCAGCTCTTCAAGGCCGACGCGTTCGCGCCGCTGGTGCTCGCCTACAAGAACGGCGCGCCCATTCGCGTGTCGGATGTTTCGAACGTCGTCGACGGCGTGGAGAACTCGCAACTCGCGGGTTGGGCCAACGGCAAGCGCGCGATCATTCTGAACGTCCAGCGCCAGCCTGGCGCCAACGTGATTCAGGTGGCCGAGAGCGTGAAGAAGCTCTTGCCCAAGCTCTCGGCGGCGCTGCCCCAGGGCCTCAAGGTCGACATCCTCAGCGATCGCACCGAGACCGTCCGCGCGAGCGTGGACGACGTGCAGATGACGCTGGTGCTCACCGTCATGCTGGTGGTGATGGTGATCTACCTGTTCCTGCGCAGCGCGCGCGCCACCATCATCCCTGGCATCGCGGTGCCGCTCTCGTTGATTGGCACGTTCGGCGTGATGTACCTGCTGGGCTACAGCCTCAACAACCTCTCGCTGATGGCGCTGACGATCGCCACAGGCTTCGTCGTCGACGACGCCATCGTGATGATCGAAAACATCGCGCGCTACATCGAAGAAGGTGACACGCCGTTCGAGGCCGCGCTCAAGGGTTCGAAACAAATTGGTTTCACGATCATCTCGCTCACCGTGTCGCTGGTGGCGGTGCTGATCCCCCTGCTCTTCATGAGCGGCCTCATTGGCCGGCTCTTCCGCGAGTTCGCGGTCACGCTCGCGGTGAGCATCGGCGTGTCGGCGATCCTCTCGCTCACGCTCACCGCGATGATGTGCGCGCACCTGCTCGAACCGCACGATCCCGCGAACCAGGGCAAGTTCTACAAGGTCACCGAGGACGGCTGGAACGCGATCGCTCGGCTCTACGACGGCGGCTTGAAGTGGGTGCTCGCGCACCAGCGGACCACGCTGTTCGTCACGCTGGGCACGGTGGCGTTCACCGGCTACCTGGCGATGGTGATCCCCAAGGGCTTCTTCCCCGAGCAGGACACGGGGATGATCCTCGGCGTCACCGAAGCGCCGGTCGACGTGTCGTTCTCGCGAATGATGGATTTGCAAAGCGCCGTCGCGAATGCGGTGCAAAACGATCCCGCAGTGGTGAGCGTGGCCTCGTTCATCGGCTCCGACGGCACCAACGAGACGCCCAACAGCGGCCGCCTCTCGATCACGTTGAAGCCGCGCGGCGATCGCGACGAAACCATCGATCAAATCCTGCCGCGCCTACAGCAGAAGGCCGCGGCCGTGGGCGGCATCTCGCTCTATCTGCAAGCCGTGCAGGACTTGCAGATCGACGCGCGCGTGTCGCGAACGCAGTACCAGTTCACGCTCGAGGACGCCGACGCCAAGGAGCTCGATACGTGGGCGCCCATGGTTCAAGCGAAGCTGCGCGAGCAGCCCGAGCTGGCCGATGTCGCGAGCGACTTGCAGGATCCCGCGCCGCAGCTTCAGGTGGCGATCGATCGCGACTCGGCCGCGCGACTGGGAATCACCACCCAGCAAATCGACGACACGCTCTACGACGCGTTTGGCCAGCGGCTCGTCTCCACGATCTTCACGCAGCTCAACCAGTACCGCGTGATCCTCGAGGTGAAGCCCGAGGCCCGCGATGACGCCGACGCGCTCAACAAGATCTACGTGCACGCCGCCACTGGCGACTCGGTACCGCTCTCGGCCGTCGCCAAGTTCGTGAAGGGCACCGCGCCACCGGCCGTGCACCACCAGGGGCAGTTCCCTTCGGTGACCATCTCCTTCAACCTGGGCCACGGCGCATCACTGGGCCAGGCGGTGAAGGCCATCGACGACAGCATGGCCAAGATGGGCGCGCCGCCGGGACTTCACCCCACGTACGTGGGCTCGGTGCAGGCGTTCCTCGAGTCACTCGCGAGCGAGCCCGCGTTGATTCTGGCCGCGCTGATCACCGTCTACATCGTGCTCGGCGTGCTCTATGAGAGCTACATCCACCCGATCACGATTCTCTCGACGCTGCCCTCTGCAGGCGTGGGCGCCTTGCTCGCGCTGATGCTGACGGGCACCGAGTTCAGCATCATCTCGCTCATCGGCGTGATCCTGCTCATCGGCATCGTGAAGAAGAACGCGATCATGATGATCGACTTCGCCATCGAGGCGACGCGCGATCAGGGCATGGGTCCGGTGGAAGCGATTCACCAGGCGTGCTTGCTGCGCTTCCGGCCAATCATGATGACCACGCTCGCGGCGCTGCTCGGCGGCTTGCCGCTCGCGCTCGAGCATGGCACCGGCTCGGAGCTGCGCCGGCCTCTGGGCATCAGCATCGTGGGCGGCCTGGTGATCTCGCAGATCCTCACGCTCTTCACGACGCCGGTCATCTACCTCTACATGGACAAGCTGGCGCGCGCGCTCGGCCTCGCTGACGCTGTGCCGCACGCCGAAAAGAAGGCGCCGACGCACGCAGAGCCCGAGAGCGCCGCATGAACCTCTCGGCACCGTTCATTCAGCGGCCGATCGCCACCACGCTCCTCTCGATCGCGGTGATGCTGGCGGGCGTGGTGGCCTACAAGGCGCTGCCGGTGGCGTCGCTGCCGGCCATCGACTTCCCCACCATCTCCGTCTCCGCGGGCCTGCCCGGTGCGAGCCCAGAGACGATGGCCGCGGCCGTGGCCACGCCGCTCGAGCGCCGCCTCGGCCGCATCGCTGGCGTGACGGAGATGACCTCGAGCAGCTCGCTCGGCTCGAGCAACATCACGCTCCAGTTCGACCTCACGCGCGACGTGGAAGCCGCGGCGCGCGACGTGCAGGCCGCGATCAACGCCGCTGCCGCCGACCTCCCCGGCAACCTCCCGACGCGCCCCAACTTCCGCAAGGTGAACCCGGCCGACGCGCCGATCCTGATCTTGTCGCTGACTTCGGAAACGGTGCAGCTCGGCCAGATCTACGACGTGGCGAACTCGATCCTCGCGCAAAAGATCTCGCAGGTGCCGGGCGTGGGCCAGGTGACGGTGGGCGGCGGCATGCAGCCCGCGGTTCGCGTCCAGGCGGATCCCACCACCCTCGCGGCCATGGGCCTCACGCTCGAGGACGTGAAGAGCGCGCTGACGAGCTCGTCGGTCGACCAGCCCAAGGGCGTGCTCGACGCAAAGGGCCAAGCGCTCGCCGTCGACGCCACCGATCAGCTCTCGAATGCCGATCAGTACAAACAATTAATCATCAATTATCAAAATGGTTCGGCGGTGCGGCTCGGCGATGTCGCGAATGTGTTCGACGACGTCGAAAACGAGCGCGTGGCCGCGTGGACCAGCGGCACCCGCTCGGTGCTGATGATCATTCGCAAGCAGCCCTCCGCGAACATCATCGAGACCATCGACAACGTGAAGGCGCTGCTGCCTCAGCTCGCGTCGTCGATCTCGCCGGCGATCCACGTCGACGTCGCGGTGGATCGCGCGCAGAGCATCCGCGCGTCGGTACACGACGTGGAGATCACCCTGCTCATCGCCGTGCTGCTGGTGGTCGCGGTGGTGTTCGTGTTCCTGCGCAGCGGCCGCGCGACCATGATCCCCAGCGTCGCGGTGCCGCTCTCGCTGCTCGGCACGTTCGGGGCGATGTACTTCCTGAACTACAGCCTCGACAACCTCTCGCTCATGGCGCTCACCATTGCCACGGGCTTCGTGGTGGATGACGCGATCGTCGTCACCGAGAACATCACGCGCTTCATCGAAGAAGGCATGAAGCCGCTCGACGCCGCGCTCAAGGGCGCCAAGCAGATTGGCTTCACGATTGTCTCCATCACCTGCTCGCTGCTCGCGGTGTTCATCCCGATTCTGCTCATGGGCGGCGTGGTGGGCCGGCTCTTGCGCGAGTTCACCATCACGTTGAGCGTGGCCATCTTCATCTCGGCGATCGTGTCGCTCACGCTCACGCCGATGATGTGCGGCCGGCTCCTCAGGAACCCGCACGCCAGTCAGCACGGCAAGCTCTACATGCTCGTGGAGAACGGCTTCAACGGCATCCTCTCCACCTACTCGCGCGCGCTGAGCTGGGTGCTCAACCACAGCCTCATCGCGCTGCTGCTGACGATGAGCACTGTGGGCTTCACGTTCTATTTGTATGTCGTGATCCCCAAGGGCCTGTTCCCGCAGCAGGACGCCGGCCAGCTCATGGGCTCCACGCAAGCCCCGGACGACGTGAGCTTCCCGGCGATGAAGGCGCTTCAAGAGAAGGTGAACGCCATCGTCCGCGCGGATCCCGACGTGGATCAGGCCGTGTCGTTCCTCGGCGGCGGCCGCGGCGGCGGCAACTCGGGAACGATCTTCGTGGGCCTCAAGCCCAAGCCTCAGCGCAAGGTGAGCGCCGACGTGGTCGTGGCGCGGCTGCGTCCCAAGCTCGCGGCCATTCCGGGCATCAAGGCGTTCATGCAGAGCTCGCAGGACATCCGCGTCGGCGGCCGCTCGTCGAAGTCGCAGTACCAGTTCACCCTCCAGGGCGCGAACCTGGACGAGCTCAACACGTGGGCGCCCAAGCTGGTGAAGGCGCTGCGGTCGTCGAAGCTGCTCAAGGACGTGAACACCGATCAGGACACCGACGGCCTGCTGCTCAACGTCGACATCGATCGCGACTCGGCCGCGCGCGTGGGCGTGACGCCCAAAGACGTGGACGCCGCGCTCTACGATGCGTTTGGTCAGGAGCAGGTGTCGGTGAACTACACCCAGCTCAACCAGTACCGCGTGGTGCTCGAGGTTCCGCCCTCGCTCCAGCAGGGCCCCGAGGCGCTGCACAGCATCTACGTGAAGGGCCCCAACGGTCCGGTGCCGCTCGAGTCGATCGCGAAGATCAGCCGCGGCTCGACTTCACTCGCCGTGAACCACCAGGGCCAGTTCCCGTCGATCACCGTGTCGTTCAACCTCGACCCGGGCAGCTCCATCGGCGACGCGGTGATCGAGGTCGCCAAGACGCAGCTCTCCATCGGCATGCCGGCGAGCATCATCTCCGGCTTCTCGGGCACTGCGCAGGCGTTCCAGGACTCGCTCGCCACGCAGCCGTTCCTCATCGCCGCGGCGCTCATCGCCGTCTACATCGTGCTGGGGATGCTCTACGAGAGCCTCATCCACCCCATCACGATTCTGTCGACGCTCCCCTCGGCCGGCCTGGGCGCCCTGCTCGCCCTGCTGATCACGCACACCGAGCTCTCGATCATCGCGCTCATCGGCCTGGTGCTGCTCATCGGCATCGTGAAGAAGAACGCGATCATGATGATCGACTTCGCCATCGAGGTGGAGCGCGAGCAACACCTGCCACCGCGCGAGGCCATCTACGAGGCTTGCGTGCGCCGGTTCCGGCCGATTCTCATGACGACGCTCGCGGCGATGCTCGGCGCGCTGCCGCTCGCGCTGGGCACGGGCATGGGCGCGGAGCTGCGCCGGCCGCTGGGCATCACCATCATCGGCGGCCTGGCGCTCTCGCAGGTCATCACGCTCTTCACCACGCCGGTCATCTACCTGGCGATGGAGTGGCTGAAGCGGTTCGTGCGCGGCACGCCCCAGCCGTCGACGACCGTCAATGCATGACCGCCCGGGTACCTTGCGACCGCCCGCCGGTTGAAGGTACACGAACAGGATGCGGCGCCTGGGGCCAGCGTGCGTGGCCATACTCCTGGTGGGGGTCTGCGCCTGCGACGACGAGGGCCTGTACAGCGCGCCCCGCGAGCACCT
>Ga0265338_10011866_pt1 | contig 10006 bp, 5 predicted proteins | sample 42126metaG_FD_193579 | JGI IMG/M metagenome (GOLD analysis project Ga0265338, IMG submission 193579) | Rhizosphere microbial communities from Carex aquatilis grown in University of Washington, Seatle, WA, United States - 4-21-26 metaG | ecosystem: Host-associated > Plants > Roots > Rhizosphere >... | reverse complement strand
GTCGCTGCGCGTCTGATTGGCGATGTGCGCGAACTTTTGCCCGATGGGTTCGTTCGCGGTGAAATGCACGACATGCAACTCGGAACGGCTGGGAACAATTTCGAGCTGATGCCATTCCGCCACCGTCAGCAGGCCGTTGAGAAATTGCGGCTGCACCGTGAACCACTCCAGCTTCAACTGGCCAAGCTGGCTCGCCCGCAACCGCCCGCCGCCGTTGGAGGCCAGCACCAGGCCGTCGCCCGTGTTCAGCGTTCGCGCGTTCCCTCCCTGCATCCAATAACCGCTCCCTTCCGCCACGCGCGCAATCGCCCAGCACTGGCCCTCGGGCGTCCATTCGCCCGACGGCCGCAAAATCACTTCCTGAAGCACAAGGTGTCTCTCAACTGACATTGAACCCTCAGTTTGAAGACCCCTTGTTACAGCCGCATGGCGAAGAGGACACGATTCTGCGACAAGTCCAAACGGCTTGGCTGGAAACCGTCAATAAATTCATGATTAGGCGCAGAGCCGTCATCAACAATGGAATCCTTTTCTGGACTTGGGAGCAAATTTATGTTTTGCTCTCAAGCGTTATGAACACATCCCTCGTAAAGACAGCACCGCAGGGTGATTTTGCTGAAGTCAGTGCTCTGATGCAGGGCTGGGAAATCAAATTTCAAATGCTCGTCAGCCAAAAACAGCCCGTCAAGTTTGACATGTATCCCCGTCCAAACATTCCGCCGGAAATTAACGAACGTCTCAAGCAACAGGGCTACAACGACCTGATTTTGGAAAACGACCGCTGGCAGCATTTTCTGGTTCCGAAGTCAAATTGAGTGCCCGGCGTTTTCCAGAATGTCACCGGCTTGTTTCTGAACCGTCTTTGACCAAATTGTAATGGGATGGTCAAATGCGCTTGTAGAGGGTTAAAAGAACCACATCCCGAAGCCGCACAGGCGCTGGCGCTCAACTTCGCCAGCGCCTTCCTTTTGTGATTGCCCGCCGGCAGCGGCCTCCGGCGGCCAGCTTGGGCCGCAAGAATTTCCCGAATTGACACTTGAAAAACATATCGGCGCAACAAATCCAATCTAGGTTTTGTGCAAATGTTTATGCCTATGCAACCTGTCATATCTGAGAAGGAAATCACCCCGACAAACGGAGAACTCCACCTGCTCTCGCTGTATGGGGATCCGTAAGGATTCGATCAAGTCTGGCATAGGGAAAACACCTGATAGCGGCCGCGTGTGTTCTCGCGTATCTTTAATACCATGATTCCCAAAGCCTTTTGCTTTTCTAAACCGAACTTTGCAGAGGAAATGAAATGAGCAAGATAGAATCGTGAACAGTGAACATCAAAACGGGAATTTGACAGGAAACGGGACGCAGACGGAGCAGGCGCTCCGCGCCTCCGAATTGAGCTATCGTCGGCTGTTCGAGGCGGCGCAGGACGGCATCCTCATTCTGGATGCGGACACGGGACGCATCAACGATGTGAATCCTTTCCTGATTAAACTATTGGGTTTTTCCCGCGATGAAATGGCCGGTAAAACCGTCGGCGAGTTGAGTCCGTTCAAGGACATCGTGTCCAATCAAGCCATGCTGCAACGATTACAAGAGAACGGGTATGTCCGTTATCATGACCTGCCGCTGGAAACGAAGGATGGTCGTAAAATTGCCGTGGAGTTTGTCAGCAACGTGTATCAAGCCGGTGACAAAAAAGTGATCCAATGCAACATCCGCGACATCACACAGTTCATGCAGGCGGAGAAAGCATCAATCCGGCTGGCATCCCTTGTCGAATCTTCAGACGACGCCATCATGGGCAAAGACCTGAACGGCATCATCACCAGTTGGAACAAAGGCGCGGGAAGAATTTTCGGTTATACGGCCGGCGAAATGGTGGGGACTTCAATCCTGCGGCTGATTCCCGCCGACCGGCAGGATGAGGAGAATCAAATTCTTGAGAAGATCAAGCGCGGCGAAAGTGTGGAGCACTTTGAGACGCTGCGAAAAGCCAAGGACGGACGGCTGGTCAATGTCCTGGTCACGGCATCACCGATCAAGGATGCCGCCGGCAATGTTACCGGCGTGTCAAAAGTGGCGCATGACATCACCGAGCGCAAGCGAGCGGAAGAGGCGCTACAGAAAAGTGAGAAGCGTTTTCGCAGTTACTTCGAACTCGGGTTGATCGGCATGGCCATCTCGTCACCGGCCAGGGGCCTTATCGAGGTCAATGATCAGCTTTGCCAGATATTAGGATACGAACGGAGTGAGTTATTGCAAATGTCCTGGGAACAGCTCACACACCCGGACGATTTGGCCGCAGAAGCCGCCGTTTTTAACCGGGTGCTTGCCGGGGATTGTGACCGCTATGTCTTGGATAAACGGTATATCCGCAAGGACGGCCAGATCGTTAACGCCACCATTTGGGTGGAATGCTTGCGCCATGCGGACGGTTCGGCTGATTACCTTTTGGGACTGTTGCAAGACATCACCGAACGCAAGCGGGTGGAAGCGGCGTTGCGCGACAGCGAGGCGTTCCTGAACACCGTCATCGAAAAGATTCCGCACATGATTTTCGTCAAGGACGCAAAGGAGCTTCGATTCGTGAAATTCAACCAGGCGGGACAGGATCTGCTGGGATATTCACTGGCGGAGCTGGCCGGAAAAAACGATTACGATTTGTTTCCGAAAGACATGGCCGACCATTTTACAGAGAACGACCGGAAGGTGCTGCGCGGGCGGGAGGTTGTGGACATTCCGGAGGAGCCTGTGCAAACCCGCGACAAGGGCGAGCGCATCCTGCACACCAAGAAAATCCCGATCCTCGACAACTCCGGGCAGTTGGTTTACCTCCTGGGCATCTCGGAGGACATCACCGAACGCCGGAAATTAACGACGCAGTTGATCGAAGCGCAAAAAATGGAGGTCATAGGCAGGCTCGCCAGCGGTGTGGCCCATGACTTCAACAACGTCATCGCGGTCATCATGGGTTACGGCAATCTGATCACCTCGGGGCTTGATTCGGACAGTCCATTGCAAAAATATGCCGGGGAGATACAACACGCGGCGGACCGCGCCGCCGGATTGACGCGGCAGCTGCTCGTCTTCAGCCGCAAACAAACGGTGCTGCCCGTCGTGCTCGACCTCAATGAAACGGTGAGAGACCTGGACAAAATGCTGCGGCGGCTCATTGACGAGCACATCGAAATGGCGATTGTTCCCGGCAAACAAACCGGACGCATCAAGGCCGACTCCGGCTACATGGGGCAGGTGCTGATGAACCTGGTCGTCAATGCCCGCGATGCCATGCCCAACGGCGGCAAGCTCACAATCGCCACCAACAATGTCACGCTCGATGAAAACTATGCGCGCACACACACGGGCGCAATTCCCGGCGACTACGTGATGCTCAGCGTCACCGACACTGGAACCGGCATGACCGATGAAGTCAAAGCGCATTTGTTTGAAGCATTTTTCACCACGAAGCCCGTGGGCAAGGGCACCGGTCTGGGCCTGGCCACCTGCCAGACCATCGTCCGGCAATCCGGTGGTCACATCGGCGTTGACAGCGAAATCGGCAAGGGCACGACCTTCAAGATTTATTTTCCACGCGTGGATCAACCGCTGGACAGTGATACGGAGATTATCAAAGCCGGACCGGTGCCGCGTGGGACGGAAACCTTGCTCGTCGTGGAAGATGAGCCAGCCGTGCGTCATCTTGCTTCAGGAATTTTGGAATCGCTGGGTTACAACGTGCTGCGCGCGAGCAACGGCCAGGAGGCATTGCGGGTGGTGCACGAGTGCAACGGACAGCCGATTAGTCTTGTTATCACCGATGTCATCATGCCGCAGATGGGGGGCAAGGTGATGGCGGAGTGGCTGAAGGCAACTTATCCCAATATCAAAATCCTCTTCACTTCGGGTCACACGGATGACGCCATTTCCCACCACGGCATCCTCGAGCCGGGCATCGCGTTTTTGTCCAAACCCTACGCTTCTGTCGCTCTTGCCCGCAAAGTGCGCGCCACACTCGACAAGCCATAGACGCAATCCGCGTAATCACCGGTTCCAAACCAAACGGAGGTCGTGGCTGCTAGCGTCCTGATTTACGTTTTGATTTGGGAGAGTGGAGGCTTTTCCGTCCAGTCTTGATCGGGAGGGGCTGGTCAGCGGCACGAAGGCCAATCCTGCGAAACAAAGCTTCACAATCAGCGATACTTTTCAAGATCGCCTTTTCTCTGCGACGATACTCGCTCTCGGTCAGGTGCTTCACTCCAACTGTTTGATTATACACAGAGTGCGTTGCTTTTTCAATCAGTTTTTCAATTTTTCCATGTTACGATCACGGGTCGGAGCATCGTCCATGTCCCTTGGAAAATTCGCGCGTGGGAAATGGTGGCTGCAGACAATACGCCGGCCACCGCGGCGCTCAGAAGCGAACGACAGGCAACTGGGGGTCGCTGGCGACCCGTCGTCCGATCGTGTCTGCTACGCCAACCATAAACGCCAGCGATTAACAGAATGTAGCCGGTTCAGCCACGGGGAAAGGAATGCACGCTTTAATTAAAAACTGAATGACCGGTGCGGGTTCACCCACACCGGTCATTTGCGTCAGAGCCTTGATCGTGCAATCCAAGGCACAGTGTTTGAATCTCAACTCACGGGAAGATCGGCCCGCCGACGATGGACCGGGTCGCGTGCATGTCGTTGATGCGGATGGCCACGGCACCGGTCGCCTTGCTGTTCTGAATCTCATTTTCGAGGCTGCCCGCGACGGGAGTGCCATTGGTTTGGCTGTCCAGGACGCCGAGGATGGTGCCGGGCGTGTTCTGGTCGCCCAACTGGGACACCGTCAGGTTTTGATCGGGGTGGAGCGAGGAAGGATCCGCAAGGGGATAGACCAGCACTTCATAGCCCCACAGCGGAAACTGGCCGCTGGTGTAGGGCGTGAAATCGTTGGTGGTCGCGGTGGTGATGCCTGCGGCGGCAGCCGTGGGCCAGACTCCGCAGAAAGGAATCATCTGCGACCATTGCAGCCCGGTAAGGCTCTTGCCGTCGTTCATGGACAGCATGGTGATGGACAGGTTGTTGGCATTGGCGTCTTTCATCACAGTGCCGATATCACCGCCGCCCACATAGCCCGGCCCCCAGGTCGCGCTCAAATTGGCGTTGTTGTTGCCGGCCGGCCCCACCACCCCGATGCTGGCTCCGCCGCCGGTGCCGCCGCCGACGCTGCTGTTCAGGAGGTTGGTGCCCTTGTAAAAGAGGTTGTTGGTGACATCGTAGAGGTAAACCGCGGCACCCGTGCCGAAGGCAAAACCCGCCTCGGCCGTCTGGGTGCGGAGGGTGCCGGAGTCCTTCGTGCGTTTGATCAAATAGACAAAGGTGTTGGTGTCACCGTCTTTGCCAGTCCATGACGAAAGCGGCAGACGGCCGAGGGAAATGATGGTTCTGAATTGATCCCACGTGACATTGGTGACGATTCCGGCGAGCGCGGGAGACCTGAACATGGAGAACGGCAGAACGGCGACCTGTTCCTCCTGAAAATTGACGCCGTCAACCGGATATGGCGTGACAGAGCCGGATGCGTCGGAGAAGGCGATGGTGGGCGTATTGCTGATGGAGTGGCCGAGGGAATCCAGATAGAAGAGCTTGGTGCCCTGCTCCACGGTCTGGATGCCTTGAATCGAGCCGGTGAACAAGGCGTGAACGGTGAATGGCGCTGAAACGCCGAGGCCCGGTATGGGCGTGCCGGTCAGCGTCCATTGGGCAGCCTTGGACCCGGTGGCGCTGTCGCCACCGGTTGACGCCGTGCCGGTGAATTCCGTAACCGGGGGGATGTTGGTGAACAGTTTCAGGCAGGCGTCATGGACGTTGGCGCGGAAAGCCGTGGAACCCGTGATGTAGAGGTCCGTGGCCATGAGGGGCGACGCGCCAATGAGGCTGGCCGCCACGGCGAGGAGCAGTGTTTTTTTCATATGATTGCGGTTTTTTTTCATTGTTGTTGTGATTGTTTTGATTGCGGTTTGGTTAAACTTGGCGCGTTTTATTGTCCCTGGATGATGTAGAATTTGTTGGTGTTGACGGAATCCGTGTCCTGAACGGTATGGGTTGAATTGTCGCCGGTGGACAGGGCGCCGACAGACGGCCACGTTGCATACGAGGCTGATAGCTTATTGGTCCCGAGCAGGGTGTAAGTGCCATAAATGCCGGTCTTGTAAGTGATGGTGGCCGTGTTGCCCGAACGGCTGAAGGTCTTGATGAGCGGGAGGGCAGTGGGTTTGGCCACAAAGGTCATCGTAGCGTTGTTGCTCAATTCAAAGTAACCGAGATATTTCACCGCGCCCGAACCGGTGGGCGGAATCCAGTAGAAATCGGAACGGGACACCTTGCCCGGCGTGGTGGTGAAATTGTTTGTGGTCGTGTTTTCCGGGGTGCCATTCAAGCCGCCAAAATTATTGTCGCCGCCGCCCAACGGATCCAATGCCGAGTGGTAGCTTTGTCCGGCCGGATAGTCTCCACTCGAAGCGCCCGAGCTGGAATCCGGCTCAATCACAGCACTGTATGTGCTGCTGCCGCTGTTGAGGCCCGCGCCGAAGTTGCCGGCGGCCCCGGGCGGAATAGTGGACACTTCCGTGGTGATGAGATATTGCTGCGCAGTGGGGCCCTGGGCCGTCCACGGAGAAGTCTGGGTGTCCAGAACCGTCCGCGCCCGGCTCATGCACAACGTCCAGTTGGGGGTCACCGAGTCATCAAACCAGGTGAAGGCCGACCAGCTGACACCGTTGGTGCCGATCAAAGCCGCGGCGAGCTGGCTGCCCGTGAAAAACGACGGGTTGATGGAAATCCTCTGGTTGAGGGTGGCGTTGGTGAATGTTGAAATCGGCCCCGCGTCCACCACCAGATCGTTCGCCCCGCCGCTTTTGCGGAAGCACACCAACACGTCACCCACCGCGTAATTGGTCAATGTGTCAGGAATGTTCGCCAGAATGTCGCTGGCCGCGACACTGGCGAGAATGGCAATCAGTCCCAGCTTTTTGTTTAGCATAAATTTTTACCTTTTTATTTCGCGTGAATGTTTTTTGGTTCTCTGTTTAAACAGCGGCGACATCCTATTGGTTTTTTGAAGGGTCAACCTCCAGATTCAAGACACACGCCTCCAGTTTGGCGACGGTTTTGCATGGCGCCGGATTCAAAGGCCAAAGGCCAAATTCTAAAGGCTAAATGCGGTCTTTGGCCGCCAGCCTTTGGCCTTGATTCGGCCAAATGGCGCACGCGTAACCAAAATGTGACGTGCGCACCGTCAATTAAAATGAGAGTGGATGACGATTAATCCTAAAACGTGGGAATGTGGAAAGGGGGTTGAAGATTGTAAAGCGCTCCGGCCATCCTCCATCTTCCATCCTCATTTCGGCGCAACGCGCCGGCACGGGCTTCAGTCGAGCTTCACTTTTTCGAGTTCCAAAAAGCCGTGCAACTGGCGGAGGCGCGTGGGGTGCCGCATTTTGCGGAGCGCCTTGGCCTCGATCTGGCGGATGCGTTCGCGCGTGACCTGGAACTGGCTGCCGACCTCTTCGAGCGTGCGCGCGCAGCCATCGCCGAGGCCGAAGCGCAGTTCCAGCACTTTCCGTTCGCGCTCGGTCAGGCTGCACAGCACGTCGCCCAGTTTGTCCCGGAGCAGGCTGAAGCTCGTCATGTCGAGCGGGCTGTCGGCGGCCTTGTCCTCGATGAAATCGCCGAAGTTCGCGTCCTCTCCATCGCCCACGGGCGATTGCAATGAAATCGGCTGTTGAGCCATCTTCAGGACGGCGCTGACGCGATCGACATGCATCTCCATGTCGTCGGCGATCTCCTCCGGCGTCGGCTCGCGCCCGAAATCCTGCAACAACTGTTTTTGCGAGCGCATCAGTTTGTTGATGATCTCAATCATGTGGACCGGGATGCGGATGGTGCGCGCCTGGTCGGCGATGCAGCGGGTGACGGCCTGCCGGATCCACCAGGTTGCGTAGGTCGAGAATTTGTAGCCGCGCCGGTATTCGAATTTTTCAACGGCCTTCATCAAGCCCATGTTGCCTTCCTGAATCAGGTCGAGGAACGACAGGCCGCGGTTCGTGTATTTCTTGGCGATGGAAATGACGAGCCGCAGGTTGGCCTCGACCATTTCGGTCTTGGCCTGCAGCGCCTTGGTGGAAAATTCGCGCAGCCGGTCAAACGCCTTGAGGAAATCCCCGGAGGGCATCCGCACAAATTCCTCGAGCGCGCGGATTTTCTGCCGCTCGGCCTCGACGAGATGCTGCTGCGCGCTGGATTCGCGTTGCGCCTCGGCGTCGGCGAGCGCGCGCAGGCTGTATTGCAGCTTGTCGTGGATGTTTTCCGCGACGAGCGCCATTTCTTCGATGACCTTGTGCTTGAAGCAAAATTTCGGGAAGGCGGCCTGCAGCTTCTGGTTCGCGCGTTTGAATGCCCGCGACGCCCGCTGGCGTCTGGCCGTGAGGTGGGCGTTCCGCCATGCGGTGTAGTTGTGATCCACGTCCTGATCCAGTTTGCGGACGTGCGCCAGCACGCGGCGGAGCACGTTAAGATGCGCGTTGCGGCTGTCCACCTTGTTGTCAATCACGACACGGTCAAAGCGTTCGCGCGGCGGATCGGCCAGCAGCTTTTCCGCCAGCGCAACGTGTTCCTTGCCGGTAAAACCGAAGCCGCAAATGATTTTGCGGACTTCATTTTCCGCGGCCTCGATGCGTTTGGAAATTTCCACCTCCTGTTCGCGCGTCAGCAACGGCACCTGGCCCATTTGCTTGAGATACATCCGCACCGGGTCGTCCAGCGCGTCCAGCCGGATCGTGTCTTCCGCCCCGGTATCGGGGGTTTTGACGCGATCCACTTCCGCCTGGTCCGTGATTTCTATCTCAAGGGCGCGCAACTTGGAGAAAACCTCGTCCAGAATTTCAGGGGTCACGCCATTTTCCGGCAGCGCCTCGTTGATGTCGTTGTAGGTCAGATGCCCCTGTTCCCGCGCGAGGCGGACGAGTTCCTTTATTTGCTCAGAAAGCGCCGGGTCGGAACCGTTTTGAAAGGCGGGGTGGAGCGGTTGGATTGCCGCGGATTCCATGCGCGGGTTGGAATGCGTTGCAACGCGCCGTCTCCCTTTCTTCAGAGACGTATTTGCTCCGGGTTTGCAAACCTTCGATTTTGACATACGACAACATCACTTCCGGCGCGCGCCCGAAGCGTATGGGAATATAAAAGCCGCGGCAACTTCGTCAAGCGGGTATCGTAAATTATTTTTTCGGCGCGAAGTAAATTTTCCGCAGCTTGAGTTTTTCCAAAATCATTTCCACCGTGCGGTCAATCGCGCCAAGATTTTGGCGGACGACCCGCTGCGCGTTGCGGCCCAGTTCCGCCCGGCGGCTTTCATCCGCAAGCAATACGCCAATCGCACTTTCCAGCGCTTCGGGAATGCGCACCTGTATTGCGCCATTTTCCGCGACGAAATTGCGCGCGATGTCCGCGAAATTTTGCATGTTCGGCCCGAACACCATCGCCCTGCCCAGCGCGGCCGGCTCGATCGGGTTCTGCCCGCCCATGGCGGTCATGCTCTTGCCCACAAATACCACCGTGGCGTGCTCGTAAAAAAAACGCAGTTCACCGGTCGTGTTGACCAGCAGGCATTCCACCTCGCCTTCGGCCCACTGCGTGTTCGCGCCAATCAAATTGCGGTAGGCAAATCTCACACCGCGCTGGCGCAGTTGTTGGCCGACTTCCTGGCTCCGCTCAAAATGCCGCGGCACCAACACCAGAAACAATTTGGGGAACCGGGCCCGCAATCGCCTGGCGATGTCCATCAAAAGTATTTCCTCGCCGTCATGCGTGCTCCCGCCAACCAGAATCGGGGCGTCAGGGGGCACCTTAAGCTGCCGGAGCAACGCCGGCACGTCGAGTGTCCGGTGTTCATCAAGGTTCGCCGCGTCGAATTTCAAGTTGCCGACAATATGAATGGCTTCGGGCCGGCAGCCGACTTCAC
>Ga0265338_10011863_pt1 | contig 10008 bp, 7 predicted proteins | sample 42126metaG_FD_193579 | JGI IMG/M metagenome (GOLD analysis project Ga0265338, IMG submission 193579) | Rhizosphere microbial communities from Carex aquatilis grown in University of Washington, Seatle, WA, United States - 4-21-26 metaG | ecosystem: Host-associated > Plants > Roots > Rhizosphere >... | reverse complement strand
TGCGTGCGCCAGCGGGAAACCCGGACACGCGGCGGTGCCTCGTGCGCTCAAGACGCCTCCCGTCACGCTGCGCCGCAGGGAGAAGATCACGCCGGACCGGAGGCGGGACGCACAGCCGACGGCTACCAGTAGTAGAAACGGCCGCGGCTGGTGTTGAAATTCGACGGCGACGACGGCGGCGGCAGACGGGTCATCCAAGTATTGAAAGCGAAATTGCGGTTGTCGGGCAGCCCATAGACGTCGCGGGTGGGTTCGTAGGCTCCGCCGTTCCAGGTGCCGACAAAGGGGTGCGTGAACATCTTCGAGTTGAACAGCCGGCCGATCGATCCGTAGTAATCGACGTTCTGGCCAGACCAATTCTCGAGGTAGCGCACGAGGTTCTGGACGCCGCCGCTGTTCGTCGAGGTGGTGGCCGAGACATTGCCGACGAGCAGGCCGGACATGATCGTCTGCTTGTTCGTGATCGCGTCGCCGGTCGTGATCGCATCGCGAGTGTGGGTGTCGAGATGCGCTGCGGCATTGGTGTCACTCCACCCCTTGGACAGGACCGTGATGGCATCGGCCATCAACATCGACGGATTCGGGGGGTTATGAACGGTGGCCGTAATAACGACGCCGTCGGCCAGCACGGTATCGTCCGGCAGGATGGTGCCGTTGGGCAGGAGGCTGGTGTTGTAGTCCCCCTGAACGTACAGGCCCCCGTTCGTCGCGACCGAAAAGCCCGTGGTCTCCTTGTGCAGGGGACCGACCAGCGGCAGGGCCGCGCCGTTGATCAATTTTACCGCGCTTGGGTGCGTGGCATTGCCGTTCTTGAGGTAGACGTAAAGGACCCCGTTGAAGGTCCGTGAAACCGGCTGGCCGCCGGCGTCGAGCGTGGTCTCGAGCGCGGTCTTCAGCGTGGCCACGTCGATGGTGGTGACCTTGACATCCGCGGCCTCGCGGGCGTCCCACATGTTGGCCGTACCGGTGACCGCCGCGGCAAATGGTGTCGTGCCGGTCGTGGTATAGCCAGCCGTCAAATCGCTCGGGTCGATCGGCATGGACACGGTCACTACCGCAGGGCTTACGGACGAATCGACGACGATCCTCATACCCGCCTTGTTGTAGATGCGCTGCGCGGCAATCGACGGATCGTCGGCCAGGCCGCTGGTCCACGACGGGTATTCGTCACACACGCCGGTGACATCCGGCGCGTTCGGCGGGGGAACGAGCGCCGCCCGGTATACGTCATTCTCCGTGGGGAACAGATCGGGCCGGTTGGTCAGGAGCAGGGCGGCGTCGGTGCCGCCCAGCAGATTCTCCGGGCGGTCCATCTGCACGAGCTGGGCGTCCATAGCGGTGGCCTGGTCCGGGATCACCCCGTCGTGGATGTTCGGGTCGAAGATGGGCGGCGTATTCAGGCCGGCCAGCTCGGCCGGTGACCCGGGCATGCCCAGGTGGATGGCGCCGTCGGCCGCGGTGTTGAAATAGTGACCGGAAAGATAGGTGACCTTGCCGGTCAGCGTGATCGTCGGACCGGTCGAACCCATGTAGATGCTCCCGTTGGCCACGACATCGCCGTCGATGATCACGTTGCCTCCCGGGTAGAGCTCCAGGTCGCCCTGATAGAAGACGGCGTGCTGAAAGATCGAAAAGGAGTAGTTGGAAAACTGCCGGCCGACGCGGACGACGACATTGTCCGCGAACGGAGTATTCAGCGGCGGCCTCACTTCGATCTTGGCATCGACGTACGTGAAGGTGCCCCAGGTGGAAAGCTGACCCGCGGGGATCCAGCCCTGGACCGAGTAGTTCGTGTCCCACCACATCGACCGGTTCACCCGCCAGCCGGCGGCGCGGTGCGCCTCCAGGAAAGCATCGAACAAATGGTCTTCATGTGGGATCATGGCATTCTCGACGATCCCCTGCGCGGCGAGGATGCCCGGAACGTTGCGGCAGGGAACGCTGTCGCCCATTTGGGTGCGGAGCTTGAAATAGAAGGACTCCAGCTCCGACTCGGCGACTGCCCGGGCCTGCGCCTGGGCCTCGTTGCGCATGGCCGAGCGATAGGAGAACATGCTCAGCCCCAGGATCGACGCCGACACGACGACGAAGACCATGGCAAAGAGCATGGCGGTCAGAAGCACGCTCCCGCGGCAGGATCTGCCGCCGCGCCATTTCCGGCCGCACCACAGGAGGGACGTAGAGTTCATGAGTTCGGAAGGCAGCGCGCTCAGCCGCCGTCAAAGATAGACGTCGTGGGCCGCGTAGTGGTCGTGCTCACGGTCGTGGCGATCGAGGAGGTCGACGACGTGGTGCGCGTCGAGGAGGATCGCGTCGTCGTCGCGATCGTGGTCGAAGTGGTGGAGGTCGCGATCGTCGACGTCGTCGCCGTGGTCGACGTCGAGGAGGTCGACGCCGTGGATCGCGTCGACGTGGATCGCGTCGACGTGGACGTGGAGCTGGTGGTCGTTGTCTTGGTGGTCGTGCTCTTGGTCGTCGACGCCGACGTGGTCGACCTTGTCGACGACGAGGTGGTCGAACGCGAAGTGGTCGATGTCGATGAAGTCGATGTCGTCGACCGCGTGGTCGTCGACCTCGACGTGGTCGACGTGCTGGAGGTACTCGTGGTCGAGGTCGAGGTCGAGGAGGTCGTGGAGGTTGACGACGTCGAGGACGAACTCGAGCGCGAAGAAGTCGAACGCGAGGTGCTCGACGTGCTGGACGTCGACGAGGTGGTGGAGCTGCTCGTGGTGGACGTGCTCGACGTGGAGGTCGTTGTCGAGCCGCGGTCGCCGGCCGAATAAGTGTTTCCACTCACGCCCGGTGCGTCGCCGGTTCGGGCGAAGAGCGCGCCTTCGACGCGGTTGCTCTCCCAATAGTCCTTGTGACTGCCGCCGAGGAGCGACGACGACGCGTACTCACTCAGGAACCGATAGGTCCATCCGATGGCTACCTGGTTCGCCAGCAGAATCGTGCCGGGAAACGTCGTATCGACCCGGCCGGTGGCGCCCACGGGGAGGGGATTGTCCAGAACCTCCGGATGGAACATATAGCGACTCCCCGCATCCACGTGGCTCGAGACCAGCTTGACCGCGTCGGGATGCGCGGCGACATGCTCGGGAGAAGTGTTTTCCCACCAACGAAGCTCCGCGGTCGTTTTGGCACCGGGATCCATGACCTCATAGGCGCGTTCGCGGTGAATCGGGAGCATGGTGCCGCCGTCCAAGTCGGCCACGGGCGTCCCCTGGGCGGTCCAGTCGGCGACCGTATTGCCCGTGCCGCGCGTGAAGGGCGATCCCGGAGCGTTCGCCAGAGTGACGACGACATTGCGCTGGCTCCCCGGCGCCGGGTCGCTGATCGCGGCGATTCTGATGCCGGTGCCCGTGTCCGGGGAAATCATCATGAGGAAGTCGCCAACCTCGATCAGGACATCGGGCGCGCAGCTGAGCGTGAGCTGGGTCGTTGTGGCCGCCGGAAGCTTGCTATACGGAGGCGGTATCGGCTGGACGAGGGTGTTGCTGCCGACCATCACGCGATAGGTCAACCGCGAGAAATGCTGCGGGGTCGCCAAGGCCGCATCCTCGGCCGGATCCTCGTTGAAGAATTTGAAGCGGACGTAGTTGTAGCCCTGGGAAAAGGGTTGCTTGACGGCCTGGGAAAGCTCGCGGGTGAGGTGTTCCTGGACGTGCCGGGTGTCGATCAGAGCATCCTCGACGAGCTTATTCTTCTGGCTCACCTTCACCGCCATCAGCGAGATTGCGATGATTGAACCAAGGAGAAGCACGCCGAGGAACGCAGCGATCATCACCTCGACGAGCGTGAATGCCACACGGCGCAGCCGCGTGCCGGCGGGGCGAGATTCGAGGGATTTCATTGGTAGTCGTCCGTCCGGGCCACGGTGAGCGTAATTTTCTGGTGCTGCCGGTTGATGTCGTAGTCGGCCGTGAAGGTGGCGAGGATCATTCGGCCCGCGTTGGTATCAACGGTCGAGGAATTGATCTGACCGGTGTCCTCGTCCAGCTCCCAAACCTGTCGATTCACGACCAGATTGACCACCCCCGCGTCGCCGCCGAGGGGAATCGTGATACCGCTAGCGGTCCCATTGATGACCGTCGCGCCTGAGCGCCAGGTCAGACCGTCGCCGGTCCCCGGGGCCGCCAGGCCCGCGCAGGTCTGGAAAAAGTGATCGGTCGCGGAGGGCGGATGGGGCACCGGTTGCCGCAGGAAGCGGTCGCCGAAGGACTGCAGCACGGCGCGGACCTGGTCCCGGGCGCGCGTTTTGGCTGTCAACTGGTAGGATTTGGCGAACGTCTCGAAGAGCGCCACGAGAGCGACTGCCGAGACAAATGCCGCCAAAGCGACCTCGATAATCGTGAATCCCCGCTGCCGACGGGGGCGTACGACGTGGGCGGGGCAGGCTACACTGATTGAATGGCTGGAAAAATCCATGAGGCTCTGATCAGGGCGATACATGGTTATACCCTTCCGCCCCGCGTACATAAAGAGGCGGATAGCCGGGCATTAGCCTCTGGTGGGATAGGGCCAAGAGACCCTAGTCGGCAACGGAACCCCTTTGCCGGACAGCGGCAGAACCCAGGCGGCTGGCGGAATCCGGAGCCGCCAGCGCACGACCGGGAGACGACGGAAGCCGCCCACGCCATGCGTCAGGATCGAGACAGACCCAGGATCGGACGACGGCGGTTCAGATCCCGCCCTCCGTGGGCGCGCGCTGCATGTAAAGGGCCGCGGCCTGCGTGCGGTTCGACACCTGCAGCTTGTCGAAGATATTGCTCAGGTAATTCTTTACGGTCTTTTCGGTGAGGCCGAGCTTCTCGCCGATGCCCTTGTTGGTCAGACCGTCCGCCAGCAGGGTCAGCACGCGGCGCTCCTGCGACGAAAGGATGGCGAGGCGGTCGCCGGAGGCAGGCTCGGGGCCGCGCTTCATCAGGCGGAGCACTTGGTCGGCGAGCGAGGGATCGAGCACGGAATGGCCCGCGGCCACGCGCGTGATGGCGGCAACCAGGGAAGCCCCGTCGTTCTCCTTGAGCAGATAGCCGTGCGCGCCGATCGCGATCGCCTCGCGGACGCTCCGCTCCTCCGAGGCCGACGTGAGGATCAGCACGCGGGTGCCGGGCCGGCGCTGCAGAATGTCGCGGCAAACGGCGAGCCCGGACCGGTCGGGCAGGCGCAGGTCGAGCAGGACTACATCGGGCTTGTGCTGAATGACCGCGGCCAAGCCGTCGGCGGCCGTGCCGGCTTCGGCCACGATCGTGACCACGTCGTAGGATTCGAGCACGGCCCGCAGGCCCGCACGGATCAGCGGACTGTCGTCGATCAGAACGAGGCGGATCCGCGGCGGGACCGGAGTGTTCATATTGGCAGGGAGTCCGGCCGGATTGGATCCCTAGCAAAGCGGCTAGAGGATCGGCGCGGATTCATCGGACCGAGGTATCAACAGGCTCAGACCGAGGCAACCGGGAGCGTCAGCAAAACGCGAGTTCCTTTTCCCGGGGTGGAGACCACCGCCACCGAGCCGCCCAGGGCATCGGCGCGCGCCTGCATGTTGACCAGACCGTGGCCCGGGCCGCGCCGGGTCGCAGGGTCAAATCCGGCGCCGTCGTCCTGGACCGCCAGCACGACGCTGCCCTCGCCCAGACCCGCGCGGACAGTGATCGTCCGGGGGCGGCCATGGCGCAGGCTGTTGGAGATGGCTTCACGGAGGATGTTCACGACGTCGGTGGTCTGCTCCGGGGCGATCAGGGCGGTGACTTCCGGATCGAGGTTTCGGATCACGCGGATGCCGCTCACGGCCGTCTGAGACGTCAGCATGGCGTCCAGGGCCTGCGCGAAGGGCTCGTTTTGGCCGGCGCCGGGTTCGAGATCCCGCAGGTAGGAGCGGACCTCCCGATTGAGCCGCCGCAGTTCGGCCACGCACTGGTCGAGGCGCGGCCCCGCCTCGCTGGCGGCGCCCAGCTTCGGCCGCAGGCTTTCCAGCGTGAGACTGACGGCGTACAGGGTCTGGCAGAGGTTGTCATGCAGCTCGCGGCCGAGTTGCTCGCGCTCGTCGCGCGACTGGCCCAGCAGCGTGCGCTGGAGCTGCAGGTCCTCCTCGGCCCGGAGGCGGGCACCGGCCTCCCGGTGGAGCGCCTCGCCGCGTTCGACGGACATGCGGGCGAAATGTTCGAGGCCGTGCATCTCGGTCCGGGCGGAGGGCCAGTCCTCCGGGGCGGAGTTGCCGCCCGCACCCCGGCGCGGCAGCGCGAACACCAGCGAGACCAGGAAGAGGAACACGGCCAGCAGCGAGATGGCGACGAGCAGCCGTTCATGGACGGCGGCGAGACGCGCGGTCGCCGGCGGCGCGAAGACCACGTGCACGGACAGTCCGGCGCCATCGGGAACCGGGTAGTCGAAACTCCAAGAGTCGGTGCCCGGGGTCGCCGGGCGCGCGGTTGCGGGCGACGCCTCCGCCGAAGGGACCGGGCTGGCGGCGGCGGGCATGCCGCCCGCGGCACCCGGGCGGACCAGCGTCACGGTGCCACCGAGCAGCCTGCCCAGACCACGCTCGAAAGCCTCGTCCCAGGTCCCGGGCGGGCGGCCGGTGATCTCCAGCGCCTGCAGGAACTGGGCGCGCCGGGCGGTGACCGTGGCGGCGCGCAGGCGGCGGGTCTCGCGCTGGAGCCAGGCCTGCCCGGTGAGGGCGGCCGCGACAAACACGACCAGCACAATCAGGGAGGTGACGAACTGACGGGTGAGGGGTTGCATGAACGAGAGTCGATGCGCCGGAAGGGCGGGCGGGGCCGTCGCCGGGGGCGGGCGCCGGACCGGCGACGACCGGCGGGAGGGACCACCACCAACCACCGACCGGGCGAGCATGGGCGAAACCGCGCCCGGCGTCAAAACCTTCGACATTTGAGCCTCCGGCCCTAGGGTTGGCCGCCTTTGCCATGAAGTCGTTTTACATCACCACCGCCATCGACTACGCCAACGGGTCGCCGCACCTGGGCCATGCCTACGAGAAGGTCCTGGTCGACGTGATTGCACGTTTTCGGCGCCTGATGGGCGACCCGGTTTTCTTCCTGACCGGGACGGACGAACACGGGCAGAAGGTGCAGATGAGCGCGCGCAAGCGCGGCGTGGAGCCGCGGGAGTTCGTCGATGAGATCGCCGGCGAGTTCCGCGCGCTCTGCCAGCAGCTGAACATCTCGAACGACGATTTCATCCGCACGACCGAACCGCGCCACACCCGGGTGGTGCAGGACCTGCTGCAGCGCCTCCACGACCAGGGGGAGATCTACCGGGCGGAATACCACGGCTTCTACAGCGCGCGGCAGGAGCAGTTCCTCCAGGAGAAGGACCGCCTGCCCGACGGCACCTGGCCCGAGATCTTCGGCGAGGTCGCCGAGATCGTGGAGCCCAACTATTTCTTCAAGCTCCGCGCCTACCAGGACTGGCTGGTCGGGCACCTGCGCCAGCACGAGAACTTCATCTTCCCGCGCTTCCGGCAGAAACAGGTGCTCGAGTTTCTCAAGGAGCCGCTCAACGACCTCTGCATCTCGCGCCCGCGGGAGCGGCTGGCCTGGGGCATCCCGCTGCCGTTCGACCCCGCCTTCGTGACCTACGTGTGGTTCGACGCGCTGGTGAACTACGTGAGCGCGGTCTGGCGGGACGGCCGCCCGGACCCCGCGTTTTGGCCGGCCGACTTCCATGTCATCGGCAAGGACATCCTTTCCCCGGCCCACGCGGTCTACTGGCCGATCATGCTGCATGCGGCCGGCCTGGAGCCGCCGAAGGCGCTGCTCGTGCACGGCTGGTGGTCGGTCAACGGCCAGAAGATGTCCAAGAGCACGGGCAACTACGTCGAGCCGGCCGAGTACGTGACGCGATTCGGGGTGGACGCGCTGCGCTATTTTCTGATCCGGGAGATGAACGTCGGTCAGGACAGCGATTTCTCGCTCGAGCTCTTCCTCAGCCGCTACAACAGCGATCTCGCCAACGACCTCGGCAACCTGGTCAACCGGGCGCTCAACATGACCGGCCGGTATGCCGGCGGGACCGTGCCCGCGCCGGAGGCCGCCGGCGAACCCGAGCAGGCGTTGCAGGCCTTGTGGGCCACCACGCGGGACGAGGCGATCCAGCTCTGCGAGGGCTTCCAGTTCCACGCCGCCCTCGAGCGCACGCTCACCTTCATCAAGGCGATCAACCGCTACGCCGAGCAGCGGGCGCCGTGGAAGCTGGCGAAATCCGCGGACGCCGCGGACCAGGCGCTGCTGCGCACCGCCCTGGCCACGATGGCCGAGGCCCTGCGCCTTGGCGTGACGCTCCTCGCGCCCGTCATGCCCGGCACCACCGAGAAGGTCCGCGCCGCGCTGGGGTACACGGCGGCGCCGAAGTGGGGCGACGAATTGCAGTGGGGACAGCGCCTGACCGGATGCAAGACGCAGCCGGCCCTCGTGCTTTTCCCCCGGCCGGAGCCGGCGGGCAGCAAACTTTAGGCCGCACGCAATCCGCATCCGGCGAAGGCCGAAAGGGGCGCCCACCGACCGCTGCACGACGCTGAGTGCTCGCCGATCACGGCCCGCGGCTTGTCGCCTGCAGCCGACGGCCCGGAGTCCACCCGCATGACTATCCTGCCGCTCAATCCGGCCGCCCAGGCCACCCCGGAGGCCCTGCACGCGTTCCTGGCGCAGTGTCGCGGGGTCGCGGTCGCCGACGGGCGTCCGCGGCTGGTCAGCATTTCGCTCACAGTCGGGCCGCTGGACCCGCTGGCGGTCCTCGAATCCATCTTCGAGCCGGCGGAGCTGCATTTCTACGCCGAACGGCCATTGCAGGGATGGGCCGTGGCCGGGGCGGAGGCGGTGCTGGCGTTCGAGGGTCACGGGCCGGGGCGGTTCGCCGCCGCCCAGCGGTTCATCGACGACGTGTTCGATCGCACAATCGCCGTGGGCGAGGTGACGGCGCCCTTCGGGGGACCGCTAGTTTTTGCCGGCTTCGCCTTTCACGACGAGGTCGAGGCGGATGAGGCCTTTCCGGCGGCGCGGCTGTTTGTGCCACGCTGGCAGGTCTCGCGCACGGAGGAGCGCACGCTGGCCGTGGCCAACCTGCTGGTGGAGCCGGCCACCGACCTCGACGCGCTCACGGCCAAGGTCTGGCGCGCGCACGCCAAGTTCCGGGCCTTCGACTACTCGGCGCCGGACTTCTCGGAGCGCGCCGGCGCGGGGGGACGCGTGGCCGTGGCGGAGGCGGGCGGGCCGGACTTCTTCCGCGAGGCTGTGGGCCGGGCGACCGCCGTGATCGCGTCGGGCCGGCTGACCAAGATCGTGGTGGCGCGGCGCAAGGATCTGACCGCCGCGGCCAGCCTCCATCCCCTCAAGGTCCTCAACGGGCTCCGGCAGCGCTTTCCCGATTGCTACGCCTTTTCCCTGGCCAACGGGCGCGGCCAGAGCTTCATCGGGGCGAGCCCCGAGCGGCTGCTGCGCGTCGAGAACGGCGAACTGCTGACGGAGGCCCTGGCCGGCTCGGCGCCGCGCGGCCGCACGGCCAGCGGGGATGCCGCGTGGGGCGAGGGTCTCCTCCGGAGCGACAAGGACCGGCGGGAACACCGCATCGTGCTGGAGTCGATCCTGCGTCGACTGGCCCCGCTGGGCATCACGGCCGAGCATCCGGCCCAGCCGGTGCTGCGGCGCCTCGCCAACGTCCAGCACCTGTGGACGCCGGTGCGGGCGGCGCTGCCGCCCGCGATCCGCCTGCTCGACGTGCTGGCGCGGCTGCATCCCACGCCCGCGGTCGGGGCCGTGCCCCGCGCTTCCGGCGCCATCATCCGCCAGCTGGAGGCTTTCCCGCGCGGGCTCTACGGCGGCCCGCTGGGGTGGGTCGACCATCGGGGCGGCGGAGAGTTCCTCGTCGGCATCCGCTCGGCGCTGGTGGACGGCCCCCGCGCCCGGCTTTACGCCGGCAGCGGAATCGTGGCCGGCTCCGAGCCGGACAAGGAATTCGCCGAGACCGAGCTCAAGTTCCAGGCGTTGCTGGACG
>Ga0265338_10011861_pt1 | contig 10008 bp, 18 predicted proteins | sample 42126metaG_FD_193579 | JGI IMG/M metagenome (GOLD analysis project Ga0265338, IMG submission 193579) | Rhizosphere microbial communities from Carex aquatilis grown in University of Washington, Seatle, WA, United States - 4-21-26 metaG | ecosystem: Host-associated > Plants > Roots > Rhizosphere... | reverse complement strand
CACCGAGGGACTGACATGCCAATAGAATTCACCCGACCGTATTGGAGGCACGACTGCAAAGACTGCGTCTACCTTGGCACAATGAAGACCGAACGCCACGGCATCGTCGATATGTACTTCTGCCCACAATGGGGACTACCGACGCTGATCGGACGCATGGGGAATGATCCGGCGGACTACCAGAGCGGCGCAGACTTCCCACTCTTGTTTGACTGGCAGTACGTCGCTCTTGGAGAAGCGATCAAGCGAGGCTTGCTGACTTCCAGGTTTGAAGTCAACGAAAGAAATCGCATCTCAAGCATCCGGTACGTTTTGCCAGAGAACCCTTATGGGAAACCGAAACCGTTCTTCGATCCCAACGATAAAGTCCAGACTGATCGGCAGGAAGAACAGGAGACCAAAAATGCAAACGCTCGATAACGACAACTTCGAGTTCACCGACGACGAGCAGTACATCTTCCGACGCCTGAACGAGATGGGCATCAACTTTCTGGTGGTCGGCGGCAAGGTAAGAGATACCCTCTTGGGATTGCACCCGAAAGACACCGACATTGAGGTCTACAACTGCGCCTATGGCAACCTGGTCCATGCGCTTCTGCATTTCGGCGAAGTGGATACCGTTGGCAGTCATTTCGGCGTAATTCTCCTGAAACGCCCAGGCTTGCCCACCATCGAATTCACCTTAGCCCGCTTGGATAACCAGGCTGGCAACATCGGTCATATCAACTTCAACGTCGACACTCCCTTGGATCTGGAGATCGAAGACGCAGCCAAGCGGCGGGATTTCACCATCAATACCCTGGCTTACGACCCGATCAAACAGCAGGTGATCGAGCCTGTCTCCGGCGCCTTGTCCGATCTGATGCACGGCATCTTACGGGCCACATCTGATCACTTCGGCGAAGATCCTCTGAGGGTATTACGCGGGATGCAGTTCTGCTCTCGTTTGGATATCGACTTCTACGAAGGCCGCACAGTTCAGATGTGTAAAGACCTGCTGCCGTATTACGACACCTTATCCAGCGAGCGCATCTGGGGCGAATGGAAGAAGCTGGCCTTGAGTGTCTACCCATCTTGCGGGTTGAAGTTCTTGGCGACGACAGAATGGCTGAGTAAGTATCCCCAACTGGACTGCCTGCGTGAAGTCATGCAAGACCCAAAGTGGCATCCTGAAGGAACGGTCTGGATACACACGCTTGAGACAGCCGATATGGCAGCCAGGATCTCAGGAGAGATTGGGATGTCCGACGACGACACCATTGTTTTAGTTCTGGCGGCCATCTGTCACGATATGGGCAAGGCCACCACAACGGTGGAAGAAAACGGGCGCATCACCTCTCATGGGCATGAAAAAGCCGGTGTTGAACCTGCTTTTGACTTCCTGTCACTGATCCACGCTCCCAGTAGCATTATCGCTCGGGTTGACCGGCTGGTCGAGAACCACATGATCCGAGGAGAACAGACCCCAAGAGCGATACGGCGCTTATCCGAACGCTTGTACCCGACGAATATCGAGATGCTGTCACATTTGATCATCGCTGATAGCGGCGGAAGATTACGCTCAGAAGCTGCTGAATTATGTGCGGCGGCCAAGAAACAGAAGGTCCTGCTTGATATGCCAGCCCCAATCCTGATGGGACGGCACTTGATCCCGATGGGTATCGAGCCTGGACCGCAGATGGGCACCATCTTACACGGCGCCTGGGAAGCACAGCTCGACGGCGAGTTCGAAGACGAAGCTGGCGCCCTCAAGTGGGTAAAAGAAAAAGTGTTCGACTGATCTTCAGACATCGGAAGGAGAACAAATGGACCCAGCATTAGTATTGGCAATCGCTGCAACCCACTCCTGGTATCCCAGTGAGCAGGCGATAAGAGAGCATCGCACTGCTCCATACCAACACTTCACGAAATCTATCCACGGCGAGAGTAAGGCCAAGCGCCTTATGAAAAAAGCCTCTCGGCGGAAGAACCGTAAATAAAAAAACTGGCGGCGGTGTGGACGCGACACACTGATATGCTGGAGGGAAACGTGTAGATACTAACCGAAGGATGCTGATGCCTACACACCCCGTTCAACTCGGGGCCGCCAAACTAGCCAGCTTATGCGCTCGGTGTCCGTAGACGCAATCATCGACATATCCGAAGCGTATCAACGGAGCAACAAAAATAGAGCTGTCCGGCGAAAGACGGAGTGCTCGGGCTGGCAAATGGGGTCATGGGCGAAGTAAGCCGCTCCGGCTGTACACCGGAGAGATGGGAGTTCAAGCCTCTCGGTCCCCACTATCTTCAGACATCTGAACAAAGGAGAAAACAATGATCAAAAAAAGTATCTTTTTCATAGCGCTGATTGCACTTGTTATCGGCGTAATGAGCATGGCCCAACCGGCCAAGCCAGTCCAGGCAGTGTACGCTACCCAGTGCTATGCGCTGACCTGCTTCCACTTCCCAACGCCATGTTATGGCCCGAGATGCAATCCACATGATCCATACGGCTCGACACTGACACCGAAGCCAACCTATACCAAAGGCCCGACTGCTACTCGCAGGCCAACCAATACGCCCACCATGACGCCAACTGTAACTTCGACGCCCAAACCATATAAGCCCCCGTCATATCACGGCTGCTGACATGGATGACAAGATGAGCGTCAAGGATATCATTCTAACGGCGCTCATCTTCATCGGCGCCTGTTTGTTTTACATCTTTTTTATCTGCGGAGGACCCCATTGAAATTCTTAGATGATCTTTATTACAAAGCGCTCGCCAATATTGACAAGAAGACCGACGGCGCAATTTACCAGGGATACAAAGCTATGCTGATCGCCCAGGCCGAAAAAGCCGGACCGCTGATCGCATACCCACTCTTGGCTTTTCTTGAACTGGAGCTGGACAGCATCTACAAAGAGAAAGGCTTGAATGGCGTCAGAGAAGCAGTCAAGAAATGGCTGGATGACTATCAAAAGGGCTGGGAAAAAACACTGGATGAGATCGTCAATCCGCCAGAACCCAAACCGCTCAAGTGGGTCTCTGACTTCAAAGCCGGCGACCGGATCAAAATCAGATGGCACGATAGCGACAATCTCGAAGAGGTGAGTACGGTCACTGTCATCAATCCAAAGAAATATCTTGTGCAACTCGATAACGGTACTTATGTGGAACCACATGGATGGGCAGAAATCTTAGAGGTAGAAAATGACAATCGAGGAACTACTGACACCGAACTACGGGAACCGGCCTGACTTCACGGCCATCGTCAACCACGCCAAGGATCTGAGAGATAAGCTCGGCTTCAACGACGAGCAGATCCTGGCTTCCATGAGGACCTGTTACGGGCTTGACTGATAATGCCTAACGGCAATATGAGTGTGGAGGTACGAAATGACCACACTCATAGGAATTGTCGTTGCAGGTGTAGTTTTGAAAATATTGGGATCTGTCCTCTTGAACGCCGCCGCCAAGGCGGACACAAGAGGTGATTACAACAAGCCTGCCATTTGTGACGGCGGGCAAATAGATAACTGTTCAGGAGCAGGGGGACGATACAGGAGATGCGCAAATGAAATAAAAGAACCCGAAATTCTAAGTGTACCTGTGCCCGACCTTATTTCTCGATTGGGTGCAAATGTTCCAGAGGAGAATATAAAGCCTGGGCACTGGTACAACATCGGCAAAGGACAGGAAATAATGACCTTCGACAGCCAAGAAGGAATACCGGTAGATCTACCAAGGAGTTAGAATGATCATCGAAGACGCAGGGACTGATAAAAGACCGGAGTACAACATCACCCACAAAAGCATCAAGGCCAGGGTCTTTACCGGCCAAGAGCGCCAGCCAATCGTTACTATCCACGCCGATAAAGGGAGCATGTCTCTTGAAGAGATCGGCGATCTTGCCAAAGTAGCCACCAAGGCGCATGAAATCGCCAAGTTGATCAGTCAGGGAGTGTGCCCATGAAAGTTGTCGTGATCAACAGTGAGGGCTACGGCGGCCTGTATAAGATCTTCGGATATGGCGAAACCCATTTCGTCATCGAAGACAGCCAGGAAGAGGCCGTTCGAGCAAAATTCAAAGCGTGGGAAGACCAGCTCGGTCCTTGCCCCGATGCAGTCAAGGGAGAAGTGCATCCTCTTTCTTCTCATATAAGCATCCGTATTCACGATGTTAGCCAACTTCCGGCTTTTCTCGTTCCGACATCTGAAGGAGATAACCTTGTCAAATACCCAAGCTGAAATAACCGAAATCATCGAAGCCGCCAGGACAATTGTCCAGCACCAGAAGCCAAGAGGCGTTGCAGAAAAGACCGCCATTGGCTTGATCATTACCGCTCGTAAGTCATTGTGGTATAAGCAGACACTGGCCTGGATCAACCGGCCACCGCTTGAACTGGGTCCGCTGGACCGCACGCTTTGGGTCGACGCCTGCAAGATCATCATTGAGATGGTCGACGCCGGTTACGATGCCGAGCGCAAAACTTGGTGGTATGTGCAGAGCCAAGATCCCACCAGCCGGGTACTGACACTGTCGGCCTTCGGCGATATGCTCAACCAGCACAAACACAATATGACCTTCAAGGTCGACGGCGGGTTCTCCGTCTTCCTGGATCTGGCGCTTGGAAATGGTTGGGAAAAACGCTACGCACAATTTGTTCGCGTAACACGAAAGGGCATGAACCGTGAAACTCGCAAAGGCACTTTTCAGGGACAAGCAGGAGCGCAATAGGCGCAAGATGGGCGTCAGTGGACGCTCAATCTTTACCATCCAGGCAGTCTTGATCAAACGGGCACAAAGGAACAAAGATGCTGTTCACCGTAATGACAAATCAAGTTGAGACAGTCGTCACCAATGGGCGGGTTTGCGGGAGATCTCGCAAGCCCGTCACTGAGGAGTTCGACCTGCACAAATCCGCTTCAATAGCCCTGCTTACAGCTTATATGCGCATCAACGAGCACCTGGACTTTCCCGTCCCTGATCTGGCCGTTTTCTACCTGATCAACGTCAACGAAGCCAAGTTTGTCGAGACCATCGCCCAAGCCTGCTTGAACACCCAGAGAGATCTGGGTTACTGGCGTGAGATCGACTTCAGCCTGATCAATTACTCAACCACTTACGCAGGCCACATGGAAGATCTCAGCAGGATCAACGGTCTTCCGATGCCTGAACAGTCGAAAGGAATGTAACATGCACTGTGACTTTTGTCGCAAAGATGGCATCTGGCAGGAAGAGCAATACAAATCCAAGGCGGCGGCCAGAAAACGCAAGAAGGGTATCGGAGCCTGGTTCCCCTGGAACACGCCGATCATGCCCGCTGGCGCTTCTTTCAATAAGGAGAGCCTGGGAAAGTACGGGATCGTTACTCATCATTGTTGTCCTGACTGCTTCCACGAATAAAGCCTATCGGCAATTGAAAAGAAAATCTTTATAAGGAGCAGATATGAACTGGCAAGAAGTAAAAAACAGAGTTAGCAACATCCAAGCTCGCTGTCCATCCAAGGTCAGCGAAAAACGCAGCATCCTCAAGATCATGGACAAGGCCGAAGAGTGGGGCATCTCACCGGAATACGCCGGCGCATCGTCCATCAGCAATCTCGAGTTTGCGATCAACGAGTGCAACCGGGCCATCCGCTGGGAAGACCGCGAGTTTCTGGCCGAGATCTTCCACAAATGCGCCACGCTCTCAACCGTCAAGTTGCGCCTGGCGCTGCACATTCCCGAACTCGAACGAGTAGACTTCGAGCAGGACGGCAAGAACTACTTGTTCATCGCCAATGAGAAGCAGTTCTCCCGCATCCAAAATGCGACGCAGCTCCAGATCAAGTTCAATCCACTGCCGGTTACTCGCCCGACCATCCAGCGTGTGACCCAGGACACCTACGACGATGTTCAGTAACCTTCAGACATCGGAAGGGATCACCAAGAGGTTGAAACATCGCCTCTTGGTGATTTCTTATCTGGCACGGATCGAGTTTCACAAAATCAAAAAATCCCTCTTGACAGAGTTATAAGTCAACTGTATAATAAGTAAGTCAGTGAGATTGACCTGCCCTCCCCAGTGCCAGTCTCACCTAAGCCTAAATAGTGTAATGGCAAGCACACTCTCCCTTATGCGAGAGAAGAGGGGTCCGAGACCCACATAGGCCCAAACCCAAATGAGGCCGTATCTTATCGGTAGACAAAGACGTGCAACAGGGTTTATAGGTACCGGCAATACGAGAGTAAAAAAATGGAGCGAAAGACCAGGGCTAACAACCTCGCGAGATGGATACTGACACTCGCCAACCCAGAACTGAAGCCCCTCCAAAAATCTATGGTCAACATTTGCCCACCAAGCCTCTGACACAAGCTCAAATGTGGTGGGCGCCGGACCACTAAGGCCGCCTCAAATCGGGCGGCCTTAGATTTTATATCACAGGAGAACAAGATGGCAGACAAAGATAGCAAGTACACCAAAGAAAGTGCCATCCGCCAGATCACCAAGAATGGCGGCAAGATTGGCAACGACAACGGCATCGAGACCATCAATGCCCCCACGGCTGGCCTGAAGGTTCTGGGCGCCATCGACTATCTGGTAGCGAAGCACGGCTTCTACCGGGTGGCGTAGCATGAAAGAGGCGTTCATCCAGAAGCGTTTTACCAAAGACAGCTCCAGCTTGATCGTTATGATCAATGCCATTCTGGATGAGTATAGCGCCCAGGGCTTTGATCTCACTCTCCGGCAGTTGTATTACCAGCTCATTTCAAGAGATCTCCTGCCGGAGAGTTGGATCGACCCGAACACTGGCAGCAAGAACACCCAGAAGAATTACAAACGAGTTGGCGATCTGGTATCCAATGCTCGTTTGGCTGGCATGATCGATTGGCACATGATTTCAGATCGTGGCCGGGTAACGGTTCATCAAAGTCACTGGGAAAATCCAGGCGAGATCATCCAAAGTGCGGCCTACTCATTTCGTATTGATAAATGGGCAGACCAGCCTTGTTACTGCGAAGTGATGGTCGAGAAGCAGGCACTCGAAGGCGTGCTGCTTCCCGTTTGCCGTGATCTGGATATCCCCTTCTCTTCAAACAAAGGCTACTCCTCATCCACTGCCATGTATTACGCCGGCATCCGCATGGAGGTCCAAGCTCGCAAGGGTAAAAAGGTCTACATGCTTTACCTGGGCGATCATGACCCAAGTGGAATTGACATGACCCGCGACGTTGACGAACGCTTGACCTTGTTTGCTCACAACCAGCATATCGTCGTCCGGCGCCTGGCGCTGAATTTCCCGCAGATCAAGAAACTCAACCCGCCCGAAAATCCCGCCAAAGAGACTGACGCTCGCTTTTCTCAATACATGGCGAGATACGGCGCGTCTTCCTGGGAATTGGATGCGATTGAACCAAGAACACTGGCGCAGATCGTTACCGACGCCGTCAAGGCCATTCGCAACGAAGCCCTCTGGATTGTCGCAAAGGCACGCGAAGACAACATGCGTGCGGAGCTGCTCAAATACTCGGAGAGATACCTGAAATGAGCGGCGGAAAAGAGCATCTCCAAGCCTGCGAGCGCGTCTTCCCAGTCGCGCTCGCTTTGTCGTTCTTGATGCTCTTTCTCAACTGGCTGGTAGCCTTATTTATCCCCATCGGTTACATGCTGGAGTTTTTTATCGACCCGGATCTGGACGAGCTGGGCATCACTTCAGCCGAAGGTCGCATGATCCACACGGTTGTTCTGATCCCTCTGGTGGCCTGGACGACGCTCTACGCCAAGATCATTGGCAAGCACCGCAGCTTCTGGAGCCACACTCCGGTCATAGGCACGCTCATCCGCTTATGCTGGATGCTCTTCCCGTTCGTTGCCTTGTTATGGTATTGGCATATATTGCCGAATTCCTATACCCCTCAGATTTTCTTAGGGATATGGTTGGGCCTTTCAATGGCCGACACTGTGCACTGGCTAAAAGATCGGTAGCCTTCAGATGCCTGAAGATAGATTGACCAAGTTGCAAATCAGATGTATAATAACTGTATCAATCATCTGAGAGAGGTCATCTATGAAGATATACAGTAAAAATACCTGGGTCGACGAGATCCTAAGCGGTCTCCAGCGCTACAACATCCTCGATAACGGTGGAACGCTGCTGAACAGCAACATTCAGATTGTCCTGAGCACCGCCGTAACCACTCCTGGCACAACAGCGGATGCTTCTCACATGAACAATCTCGAGAACGGCATCGACGGCCTGGACACGAAAGTATCCGGCATGGAAGTGCATCCGGCGACTTCGAAAGCCACGCCAGTGGATGCGGACGAGATTGGTTTGCTGGATAGCGCCAGTTCTTTTGCGCAGGTAAAACTGACCTGGGCTAACCTGAAGGCGACGCTCAAGACCTACCTGGACACGCTGTACACCTGGGCGACGAATACCCATGCGGCTCCGAGCAAAACAACCCCGGCATCGGCAGATGAGTTTGGTCTCTTGGACAGCGCAAACTCTTACTCGCTTGCCAAACTGACCTACACCAACCTGAAGAACGATCTGAAGACCGTCCTGGCTTCACTTACACAGCCAATCAAGGAGACTTCAGGCCCGACGCTCCTGACAACCGGCATAATCGCCGACGGCCAATTCTTGCAAAGATCAGGCAGTAACTTAATTGGAGCCATGCCAATTGTTGGGAAGGTCGTAAATATTTTCTCTGGAACATCTACGTACACTCCTTCCACTGGCGCTCGTGCTCTATACGTCGAATGTATCGGCGGTGGAGGAGCGGGTGGTGGGGCGGCTTCGGGATCGTCGTCTTCATCGATTGGGGGCGGTGGCGGCAGTGGCGGTTACTCAGCCGTTTTGCTCAACACGAGCCTGAAGGGCAGTTATACAGTCGCGGTAGGTCTGGGCGGTACGGCGGGCGCTGCTGGTTCTGCTGGTAACGCCGGCGGCGACACGAGCTTTGACACTGGCCCTTCAGTTTGCGTGGCGAAGGGTGGTTCTGGTGGTGCGGTATTGGCTGCTGGTACGACCGTCGTTATTCAAAACGGCGCTGCGGGCGGTTCGCTGACCGGCGCCATTGGCACGGTCATGACCCCAGGAGCTAATGGCGGTTGGGGTCTTCGGACATCCGGTACGACCGGTCACGCTGGAGACGGTGGCGATGCTCCTATCGGTGGTGGCACAGCTCAGGGCGCAAGCGCTGCTGGAGCTGGCGGCGCTGGTGCAGTCTATGGTGGTGGCGGCGGTGGTGGTCTCTCGACTTCGGCGGCTCAGGTCGGCGGGGTTGGCGCAGCCGGCATGATCCGCATCACGGAAATGTTCTAATCGTAATTTACATAATCATACGGCGACTGGGGAAAGCCTGGTCGCCGTATTATTTTGTCTTCAGACATCGGAAGGATCTATGAGAGCCTATCAAAAAAAGCCTACCGGCTATCAGAAATGGAGACTTGAAGAGATGGTAACGATGGTCGCTCAGGGCTTTACCCGCTCTGAAATCGCCGCCAGGTTCGATGTAACTCCCGACGCAGTAACACATCTCTTGGCAGCAAACCGCCGAAATGGTTGGCTCAATGAATTAGGGGAAAAAGATGGACAGACACTTGACAGTCTACAGCGTTCCAAAGAAGAAGGGCTACGGCCCGCAGATCCGCCTTCAGGGCAACTGGCTGGAGAAAGCCGGCATGTCAGTAGGCGATACGTTTACAGTCGAAGTTCAGGAAGGAAAGCTCGTTATATCGAAGGATAACTATGAGCAGAAGCTATCGCAAAACGCCAATTGACGGCATCGCCGGATCGAAATCCGAGAAGTTTTACAAGCACGTTCGGGCCGGTCAGGAGCGCATGAAACTTCGCAACCTATTGGCGCATCAGCAGTTCGATGACGCCGATACCGAGCTGGTTCCCTGGAACGAATGGGAAGCAGGACGAGACGGCAAAGCCTGGATGGGCGATTGGTTTGAGGGCGAAGTCATTCCGCCGTATTGGGACCAAAACTGGGGTGCCTGGAAAGCAGGCAAGCAGTTCTTCGATCC
>Ga0265338_10011860_pt1 | contig 10010 bp, 13 predicted proteins | sample 42126metaG_FD_193579 | JGI IMG/M metagenome (GOLD analysis project Ga0265338, IMG submission 193579) | Rhizosphere microbial communities from Carex aquatilis grown in University of Washington, Seatle, WA, United States - 4-21-26 metaG | ecosystem: Host-associated > Plants > Roots > Rhizosphere... | reverse complement strand
TGCCTGGCTGAGGACGATGAAAAAATAGGCTGAATCTGCTATATTTCTCTCATGCAATCCTCCGAGATACGTGAGCGTTTCCTGGACTTCTTCAAGAAGCGCGGGCATGCGGTCATACCGTCAGCCTCGCTCGTGACATCAGACGAAAAGGGCATCACCAACCCGACCTTGTTCAACACGGCTGGTATGCAGCCGCTCATCCCATATCTGTTGGGTCAGCCGCATCCCTTGGGTAAGCGCCTAGTGGACGTGCAGAAATGCCTGCGCACGGTGGACATCGACGACGTCGGCGACAAGACGCATGCGACATTCTTCGAGATGCTTGGCAATTGGTCGCTTGGCGATTATTTCAAGAAAGAAGCCATCGAATGGAGCTATGAATTCCTGACCTCGAAGGCGGAGGGTCTCGGCCTTGACCCCAAGCGGTTGTATGTCACGGTCTTCGAGGGCGACTCTAATGCGCTGCGCGACGACGAAGCGGCTGACATCTGGCGCGCGATATTCAAGAAGAACGGCATCGACAGCGAACGCATCTTCTTCATGTCCGCCGCCTCAAATTGGTGGGAAGCTGGCGAGAACGGACCCTGCGGACCAGACACGGAGATGTTCTACGATGTTGCTAACACGTTCAACGGCAAGCTGATCACAAAGGAGCAGTTTGTCGAGGCTGATGCTAAGCGCGAGGTCATTGAGATTTGGAATGACGTCTTCATGCAGTACGTGAAGAAAGACGGCAAGATCGTCGGTAATCTACCGGCGCCATCTGTGGACACCGGCGCTGGTCTCGAGCGCCTGACCATGACTATGCAAGGTGTCGATAACATTTATGATACTGATCTGTTGAAGCCGGTGATGGTTTGGCTCAAAGAGCACTCGAATAATTTTGATTTGAAGTCAGCGAGGATCGTGGCTGATCATATAAAGGCGTCGGTATTTTTGATCGCTGACGGAGTGATGCCGTCGAATACAGACAGGGGATACGTATTAAGGAAACTGATACGAAGAGCGGTCCGCCATTCAGATATCATTGCGATGACGCCGATTCTGATGGATGTCGTCCGGATCATTCAGGGGCAATATTCACCGATCTATCCCAGCGTCGCTGGTGATGCCAGGAATATTGAGATACAGGAAGTTGTCCATAAGGAGGAAATCAAATTCCGCGAGACACTCAAGCTCGGCCTCAAGGAATTCGAAAAAGGCGTGGACGCATTCACGCTCTTCTCGAGCTATGGATTCCCGCTCGAACTGACGCTTGAACTGGCCAAGGAGAAGGGAATGACCATCGACACGAAGGATTTTGGCGCCAAATTCAAGGCGCACCAGGAGCTCTCCCGCTCCGGCGCTGAGCAGAAATTCAAGGGTGGGCTGGCGGATGCCAATGACCCGATGGTCGTCCGGTATCACACGGCCACGCACCTCCTGCATCAGGCGCTCCACGATGTTCTGGGCGAAGGCGTCGGCCAGAAGGGCTCGAACATCACGGCCGAGCGGCTGCGATTCGACTTCACGCATGCCGCCAAGATGACCGATGACGAGAAGAAGCGCGTCGAGGACATCGTCAACAATAAGATATCCGCGAAGCTGTCCATGAATCAGATCATCATGCCTCGGGCAGAGGCCGAGAAGACCGGCTCGAGGCATTTCTTCGGCGAGAAGTATGGCGATGAGATATCGATATACTTCATCGGCTCGGCTTCGAGCCCGCCAGTGCCTGCCGACCTAGCTAACGCCTATTCAAAAGAATTTTGCGGCGGCCCGCATGTCAGGAATACCAGCGAATTGGCCGGTCCGGAAGGGAAGTGGGAGTTCAAGATACAAAAGGAGGAGGCGGTCGCCGCCGGCATCCGCAGGATCAAGGCGGTATTGGCCTGAATACGGCGCCCGAGACGGCGGTTATGCTATAATTTCGCTATGTTCTTCTCGCCGAAAAGCCACGGCTCGCTCATCCTCACGATCGAGGTTCAGAGCTCGATGGTTCGCGGCTCGCTCGTCTGGCTCAAAAGCGGCGCAGCCAAGCCCGAGGTGCTCTTCATCGGCCTGCGCGACGTCCCGTACCGGCCCGGCATGAAGACCGGCCGCTTCGTGCAGACTACCATGCAAGAGGTCGGCGAGGTCATCGACGCGGTCCTCCAGCGCCTCTATTCGCTGCGCAGCGAGCGCGCGGCCGAGCATATCCCGCGGCACATCTCGGAAGCCCACTACATACTCTCGTCGCCCTGGATGGTCTGCCAGGCCCGCACGCTCTCCCTGCCATTCGAGCGCGACACCAAGGTCAGCCGGGCCAAGATCACCTCCATCCTCGACGACGAGCGCTCGCGCATGGCGCCCTCGGCTGACGGGCCGACGGAGATCATCGAGGAAAAGATCTTCGAAGTCCGTCTGAACGGCTATCCTGTCGCCGCCTGGCAGGACAAGCCCGCTCGCGAGCTCGAGATCTCCTACGCCTTGGGCGTGGCCGGCACCTCATCGCTCGCCCATTTCCAGGAAGCCTGCCGGCGGGTCGTCGGACCGCGCCGCGTGCAGTTCCACTCGTCGCTCCTCCTCCAATATGTCGCCTTGCGCGAGACTCTGCCAGAGCGCATGTCCTACACGCTCATCCATGTCCATGGCGAGCTCACTGACGTGGTCCTAGTCGACCATGGAGCGTGCTCATTCTTTGGCTCGTATCCCTTCGGCATCCGCTCGGCCGTGCGCACGATCGCCGAGGGCGCCAAAGGCGACGAAGAAGCCGCCGACTCGCTCCTGTCGCTCTATACTGAGAAGCGCCTGGAAGACAAGAGCGCCGCGCAATCGGCGGACGTCATGAAGAAAGCCTCAGACAAGTGGATCGCCCAGTTCAAGGACATATTGAAGCAAGGCCAAGCCGAGAGCCGGCAGTCCCCAGACACGATCATCGCCGCGCGCTTCCATGAGCAGTTCTTTGCGGACAGCTTCCGGACAGCCTACCCGAGCTCGCGGGTCGAGCTCCTAGCCCTCGACTCAGTCCTGTCGCGGGTCGACTACGGCAGCGGCAGCCTGCACCAGCGGATCGTCGGCCTCTATGCACTGGCTATTCACAGCCTCAAAGAAGGCCGCCTCAGCCAGGATATGCGATAATCAAACTATATGCCTCGCCGCGTCCAAGACATCATTCCCGGCGACCGTCGCGCTTTCCGCGACACTCCTCCAGCCAAGCCGGCTTCCAAACAGCGAGCGACCCGCGAGCGCGAAGCCCCGCCGACCAGGGCCTCCTCGCGCGAAGCCGAACACAAGGTCTCGCTCCGCCGTTTGCCGCTCACGCCCCCGCCTCCGCAGAGCAGGAAGCGCCGCGGCGGCAAGCTGGCCCTGACCGTCCTCATCATCGTAGTCGTGGTGGCGATCGTCGGCTGGGCCGGCTCGCTCTACTACTCACGCGCTATGTTCACGCTGGCGGCACGCACGCTCCCGGTCACGGTTTCGACCGCTGTCGTGGTCTCAGGCACCTCGACCCCGGGCTATCTCTCGTACCAGGTCATGAAGTGGAGCGCCTCAGCCTCGACCACCGTTGCCGCAACGGATGGAGCGTCCGTCTCGAGCAAGGCCGCCGGCTCGGTCGTTATCTATAACTCCTACGGCGCTCAGGGCCAGCGCCTAGTAGCTGGTACTCGCCTGGCTAACAGCTCCGGCCTGGTCTATCGGCTGGCTGGCTCGGTCGTCGTGCCCGGCTATACGCTGGTCGGCGGGGCGGTGAAGCCCGGCAGCCTGACCGCCGCCATCGTGGCTGACCAGCCCGGCGCTGAATATGATCTGACGCGCGCCGCGGCCACCTCCGATTTCAAGATGCTCGGCTATGTCGGCTCGCCCAAATATGACGGATTCTCAGCCCGGCTCGCCACCGACCTTGTCGGCGGCTTGAGCGGAGTCAAGAAGACCGTTGATCCGGCAGTTTTGGCAGCCGCCGCCGACTCCCTCAGGTCACAACTGACCGCGCAATTCCTGTCCTCGGTCAAATCGGCTGTTCCGGCTGACTCCATCATGTATGACGGCGCGTATTCGTCGGAATTCGGCGCGCCCGGAGTAAGCGGCGGCTCGACTCGTTCGGCGATCGTCTCGGAGCAGGGCACGCTCTATGCCGTTCTATTCAAGCGCGCAGACCTCGTGGCCAAGCTGGCCGGACAATCTGCTGTGTCCGGTTTCGACGGCTTTGCCTACGCGTCGCCTGGCCTAGAATCGCTCTCCTTTAGCGTCAGCAATGCCAAGGACTTCCTACCGCAGAAGAAATCGCTCCTGATCGCGCGCTTTAGCGGCTCGATGAAGCTCATCGGGACCATCCCTGTCGCTGCGATCAGACAAAAGCTGGCCGGTTTGACCCTTCCCGACACTGAGGCGGTCCTCCGGCAGTACCAGCCGGTCATCGATATCGAGAAGAGCTCTGGCGAGCTCACTCCGCCTTGGGTCACCCACGTCCCGACCGATCCGGCTCGCATAACCGTCAATGTCACTGGCGGCTCTTGACCGGAATAGGCACTTTCTGCTACTATAAATTGCCGTCCCAAAGACGCATGGATATTCAGCCGCCCAGTTCAAAGAAAACAATGCTCGGCATAGTCGAGGAAGCCCTCCCGGACACGCTCTTTCGAGTCCGGGTAGGGGATGCCCCCGAGCCGATCTTGGCCTATCTGGCCGGGAAGATGCGGATGAATCGGATCCGGGTGATCGTAGGGGACAAGGTAGAGCTCGAGCAGGACCAGTACGGCGGCCGGGCGAGGATCGTCAAAAGACTGTAAGAGCGTAGCAATGACCATTTTTTATTTATGAAGGTAAAAGCCTCCGTCAAACGCATATGTCCCAAATGCAACGTCGTGCGCCGCCGGGGCTATGTCTTTGTGACCTGCAAGTCCAACCCGCGCCATAAGCAGCGCCAGGGCTAAATACACACATGCGCATCCTCGGAATCACATTGCCAGACAATAAGCGGATGGAGATAGCTCTGACCGCCATTTACGGCGTCGGAAACTCCCGCGCCAAGGCCATCCTCAAGAAGACCGGCGTCTCCGCCGACCTCCGGCCCAAGGAGCTCTCGGTCGAGCAAGAGAACGCGGTCCGCACTCTGGTCGAGAGCTTCAAGATCGAGGGCGACCTCAAGCGCGAAGTCGCCGGCAACATCAAGCGCCTCAAGGACATCAAGGCCTATCGCGGCTCGCGCCACGCCCGCCATCTCCCGACCCGCGGTCAGCGCACCAAGACCAATTCCCGCACGGTCCGCGGCAACGTCAGGAAGACTATGGGATCCGGCCGCCGTAAGGAAGAGAAGACATAAAAAGACAGGGAACAAGTAGGAACAAGTCAAAAAGTAAAACAAAAACATGGGTAAAAAAAGGATTGTAACAACCGGGGACGCGAGCACCGAAGGCAAGGCCAAGGTGGTTTCGGCGTCCTCCAAGAAGCACATCGACTCGGGCATCCTCCACGTCCAGTCGACCTATAACAATACCAAGCTGATGCTCTCCGACAAGAAGGGCAACGCCATCATGTGGGCCTCGGCCGGCGGCGCCGGCTTCCGCGGCGCCAAGAAGGGCACGCCGTTCGCGGCCGCCAAGGTCGGCGAGACTCTGGCCTTGAAGGCTCAGGCTCTGGGCTTGAAGGAGATCGACGTCGTGGTCAAGGGCGTCGGCTCCGGCCGCGAGTCGGCCATCCGCGGCTTCATCGCCAAGGGCATCGCCATCACCTCGATCAAGGACGAGACGCCCGTGCCGTTCAATGGCCCCCAGCCCAAGAAGCCCCGCCGTGTGTAATATCTTTCAGCTACCCTAACCATCCACTACCATGCAAATCGGCCCACGATACAAGAAAGCTCGATACCTCGGCGCAGCCGTCTTCCGTAAGACGCAGACGCAGAAGTACGCGATGCGCTCACAGCAGCAGGTCAAGGGCAAGACCATGGGCAAGCGCCGCGGCAACAAGAGCGAATACGGCCGCCAGATGCTCGAGAAGCAGAAGGCGCGCTACAGCTACGGCGTCGGCGGCGGGCAGTTCACCAAATATGTCAAGGCTGCTCTCCAGGCGGAGGGCGACAATGCCAGGAACCTGATGCGCATCCTCGAAGGCCGCCTCGACAACGTGGTCGTCCGCGCAGGCTTCGCTCCGTCGCGCGAGGCTGCCCGTCAGATGGTCTCGCACGGCCACATCACCGTGAATGGCCAGAAAGTCACCATCCCCTCATACAGCGTCAAGGTCGGCGACAAGATCGCCATCCGCGAGGGCAGCAAGAAGAAGGCCCTGTTCGCCAAGCTCGACGAGGAGCTGGCCGTTGTCAAGGCGCCTGTCTGGTTGGCCGTAGACCCGGCAGTCAAGGTGATCTCGGTCAATGGCGAGCCTGCCGCCGAGATGAGCGATCTTTTGTTCGATGTCCGCGCGGTGCTGGAATTCTACACGCGCTAGACTTCTGGGCTTTTTAATGTATAATTATTCATTCATTTCAATAACAGCCTAATCAGCATATAAAACCCATGACCCACGACATCATCCTTCCTTCCAAGCCGAAAGTCGTCCGCGAGGACGGCGTTTCGGGCGTCTATGAGATCGACAGCCTCTATCCGGGCTACGGGCACACGCTGGGCAACTCGCTCCGCCGCATCGTGCTCTCATCTCTCCCCGGCGCGGCTGTGACCAAGGTCAAGATCGTCGGAGCCGACCATGAGTTCTCGGCCATTCCCGGCGTCAAGGAAGATGTCATCGCTATCATCCTCAACCTGAAGAAAGTCCGCATCCGCATCACCGGCGACGAGCCAGTCACGCTCTCCCTCAAGGGCAAGGGAGTCAAGGAGCTCACTGCCAAGGACATCGAGGTCCCCGGCCAGGCGGAGATCCTCAACCCGGACCTGCACATCGCTTCGCTCACCGAGAAGTCGGCCGAGCTCGACATCGAGCTCACCGTCGAGAAGGGCCTCGGCTATGTCCCCAAGGAGATCATCCAGAAGGACCGCGTCGAGATCGGCGTCATCACCTTGGACGCCGCTTTCACGCCGATCCGCAAGGCCAACTACGAGGTCGAGAATATGCGCGTCGGCGACCGCACTGATTTCAACCGCCTGCGCCTCTCGATCGAGACTGACGGCACCATCACCCCGCGCGAGGCTCTCGAGAAGTCCATCACCCTCATGATCCAGCAGCTCCGAGCCGTCGTCGGCTTCATCGAGGAAGAGGAGACCGTCGAGAAGGCGGTCGAGAAAGAGGCCGAGCCGGCAGCCGGCCGCGGTCCTGAGGTGGATGCCGAGCTCCTGAAGACCCGGACTGATGCCCTCCAGCTCTCGTCTCGCACTGTCAAGGCTCTGACTGCTGGCAATGTCCGCACGCTCGGAGGCCTGGCCCGCAAGAAGGAGTCCGACATTATGGACATCGACGGCCTCGGCGCCAAGGGCATGCAGGAGATAAAGAAATTACTCGCTCAATATGGGATCACGCTGAAACAGTAGATTTAGGATTTACGATTTAAGAATTAAAAGAACTCTTAAATCATAAATCTTAAATCATAAATCTATCATGAGACACCATTCAAACGTCAGAAAATTCGGCAGGGAGAAGAACCAGAGGCATGCTCTGATGCGCTCCCTCGCGCGCAACCTCATCCGCGATAGCCGCATCAAGACCACGACCGCCAAGGCCAAGGAGCTCCGCCCGTACGTCGAGAAGCTCGTGACCAGGGCCAAGACCGCCACGGTCGCCTCGCGCCGCCTCATCCAGTCGCGCCTCATGGGCGCTCCCGAGACCAAGAAGCTCGTCGACGTGATCGCGCCCAAGTATGCGACCCGCGCCGGCGGCTATATCCGCATTATCCGCTTGCCGAACCGCGACCTCGATGGCAGCCCGATGTCCCTCATCGAATTCGTTTAATACCACCATGAAACACACCATCGACGCACAGGGCAAGAAGATCGGACGCGTGGCCAGCGCCGCCGCGGCTATCCTCATGGGCAAGAATACCCCGACGTTCACCAGGAACACTGTCGCCAAGACGCCGGTCGAGGTCATCAACACAGCGCAGGCTGACATGAATGCAAAGAAGCGCCTGGCCAAGGTCTACGTGACCTATACGGGCCATCGCGGCGGCCTCAACAAGGAGACCCTCGGCCACCTGGTCGACAGGAAGGGCGCCCGCGAAGCAGTCCGTCGCGCCATTTACCGCATGCTCCCGGATAACAAGCTCCGCGACCTGCGCATGAAGAATCTGACCGTTAAGGAGTAGATATATGATTTAAGATTTACGATTTAAGAAATTTACACCATGACACCGAATACAACAAAGCCTAAATATTTCGAGGCCGTCGGCCGCCGCAAGACGGCCATCGCCCGCGTGCGCCTCTTCCCGGCCAAGGAGACCAGCTATGACGTCAATGGCAAGACCCTCGAAGCATATTTCCCGGTCAAGGAGCTCCAGATGAATGCTTATGACGCCTTCACCGTCGGCAAAGCCGCCGAGAAATTCATGGTCTCAGCCAGGCTCGTCGGTGGCGGCATCTCTGCCCAGTCCGAGGCTCTGCGCCACGGCATCTCTCGCGCCCTCATGGTCTACGATATCCAGCTCCGTGGCAATCTCAAGAAAGCCGGCTTCATCAAACGCGACGCCCGCGCCAAGGAACGCCGCAAGTTCGGCCTCAAGAAAGCGCGCAAGTCCCCGCAGTGGGCAAAACGTTAGAAGTAAGGAGCAAGAAGCAGGGAGAAGGGAGCCGCTCGGCTCCTTTTTCGTTGCGCCAGCCTGATTTTTCCGCTATGCTGTCTGCATGCATAAGAAAGCCCCTGAAGACGCACAAAACGATATCGTGCCGGAGGATAACGGCGTAGCCGTAGACCTCGACGATTCCGTTGTTGCCGAGGAAAATTCCGCGGAGGCCATCAAAAAGCTCCGTGAGAAGCTCCGGAAGTCCGAAGCCGAGCGCATGGAATATCTGACCGGCTGGCAGCGCGCCAAGGCCGACCTCATCAATGCTCGGAAGCGCGACGAGGCCGATCGCCTGGAATTCACCAAGTACGCCAATGAGCGCCTGATAGACGGGCTCATTCCTGTGCTCGAAAGCTTCGACATGGCTATGGGCAATAAGGCTGCCTGGGAGAAGGCCGACAGGAATTGGCGCGTCGGCGTTGAGTACATCTATAGCCAGCTCAAGAAGGCGTTGCTCGAAGCGGGCCTGGAAGAGATCGACCCTGTCGGCAAGCTCTTTGACCACAATCGCGACGAAGCCGCCTCATACATCCCCGTCGAGAAGGAGGCCGATCATCACAAGATCCTATCGGTGGCGCAGAAGGGATATGCCTTGAATGGCCGCATCATGCGCCCGCCGAAGGTGAGAGTGGGGGAGTATAAGAAGGCATAATAAAGGGGTAAAAGAATAAGCGCTGCACACCTGGTAGATGCAGCGCTTGAGAAGAATGTTGTGTGGATGCCTGTTGAGTGGAACCAGGGACTCTCAACAGGGGTGGGGAAATGAACTTATGTGAATAGTATAGCATACCTATACTAATCTGTAAATACCCCATCTCGATTTTAATCTGGTATACTGTTTGGGCCTGAAGTAGAGCCACACTATGCTCACTCCCTATACACAGCCTCAATTCATCGAAAAGGTCCTCTCTGACTCGTTCGGCCGGCAATACCGCGTGCTCTTCTCGGTCTCATTTGTGGACGGGGAAGTCCGTGGACGCGTCATTTCAGCTACCTTGATCCAGTCCTTGAATGGTTCGGTCTCTAGGGCAGAATCATTTGCATGCCTGCCATGTGCCTCTGCCCCCTGCGCTTCTCCTAAATCTTACATCCTTAATCTTAAATCTTTCGCTTCCCCGTACTTCTCCCTCGAATACCTTTTGAACAGCCAACCGACCCGGGCGCCTTCTCATAATTAGATCCGCATGCTCATCAAAGTGCGAGTCACTGCCGATGCGCGCGCGGAAAAGGTCGGAAAGTATGCTGACGATCTCTATGTCGTGTCCGTCCGCGAGCCAGCGGAGCGCGGCCAGGCGAATGAGAGAGTATTGGAGATAGTAAGGAAGCTGTT
>Ga0265338_10011859_pt1 | contig 10011 bp, 7 predicted proteins | sample 42126metaG_FD_193579 | JGI IMG/M metagenome (GOLD analysis project Ga0265338, IMG submission 193579) | Rhizosphere microbial communities from Carex aquatilis grown in University of Washington, Seatle, WA, United States - 4-21-26 metaG | ecosystem: Host-associated > Plants > Roots > Rhizosphere >... | reverse complement strand
GTTCATGTTGGGGGGTACATCAATGTGATAGTTGTGGCGAAGCAGATCAATTAATAACTATTCAACCTTTAATCGCCACGATAGTAAAACAATGCAGGTTATCGTTCGTGGCGATGATAAGAAGAATAAGGAAATAATGATCTGCTTCGCCACAAGAAACACGTTATATTCTACCCCGACATGAATGTCGGGGTAATTGAAAAACAATCGATTATGTAGAGGTTTACCGAATAAATAAAATAGTATTAACTTACAACCATCGGTAAGGACTTTGACTTTCATTTTAAATTTTAGTTATATAGTAGGGTTTGGGTGCTGTAGTACAATCGATAAATGATATTTTTTAACTAAACGACATTGAATTATAAATGGTGAATGGCTGTTCCATTCATAATTCACCATTCATAATTCACCATTAATTAACGTGCATTTCTTCTTGTTTTGTTTTTGCTGCATAAATATCGGCAAGCGAAAGATTATCGGTTTCGTCGAGCCACACTTTAAGCGAGTTTGCTAGCTTTTCGGCACGTTCGGGTATAAGTTCGGTAAATTCGTATTGAGCAATAAGCCTACCTTTTCGGAGTAATGCAGGGTCTATATTTTTGATGTGAGTATTGAACGTAGCCACTATTTGAATATTCAAACAATCGCTCAATAATCCATCGGTAATGTTAAGGATGTTCGATACAGCTTGATTATTATTTCCGTCTTCACGGCTTCGTAAAACGTTTTCGGCATCTTCAATAAATAACACGCAATCGGTATTGTCCATTAAGAAAGGAATAAAACCGGGATCGGAAAGCAGTTCGGTAAGGTTTGGCGGAACAAAGATTTTATTCTTACTCAATTTATTAATTAGATATCGTATATATGTTGTTTTGCCAGTACCCGGACGTCCATGCAGCAGAACCAATCCTTTGCCCTCTTCTTCTTCGAGAGCTTCTAAAATAGTATCGTGTATCTGTTCAAATCCCGGATTGTAATTAAGTTTAAAATCGACTATCGGATTTGGAATTGTAAATTCATTTGTTGAAAATCCATTATTGGAATGATATAACAAACCAAGCGATCCGGTATCATAATGAATCACTTCCTTTTCGGCAATATATTCAAGTATTTCGCTTGGATCGTGTATTCCTTCTTTATAAAACAAACTGGCCGAAGCGTAAAAGGTTCCGTTCTCGTCTTTATAACGTCCGTCGTACAACAAAATGAACATTCCGTCTTCAACTTCAATAAGAGCTTCTGAAAGGTATTCGCGTTTACCGTGTCTTTCTATCACCCGCAATTTGTTGCACGACGAAGTGTAATCGTCGTCGGTAAAATATTTGATAAAGTTTTTAGCTACCCAACGTATCGTGAGTTCTGTTTCTTCGAGTAACTCGTCAATATATATTTGACCAAGATTGCATATATCGGGAATAGTGTGATATATATCGGCATACCATTTCATAATAGGGAATCGACCATACGTGGGTTGAGCCTGTGGGTATAGATTTTGTGGGGTGTTGCCATACATATTTATCGATTTGTCGTCTATATATAGCTTTTCGGTTTCATGCAAGCGGTACATATTCGATTGTTTTGGTTTTGGCATATTTTTTTCGATGAACCTGATTACTTTATCAAGATTATATACCTGCACTTTATTGATATGACTGATAAGCGGAAATTGATATTTTAAGATCGATAGAAATTGTTCATCAAGCTTATAACCTCGTTCTTGCAAACGTTCATCGATATTGTAATTCGTTGTTTCGGTTATATAGGTTATGGCTTTTTCAAAATTCCAGAAGAATGTTTTACTTTCATGATAGTCGGAGTAGTCGTGCATTATATCTAATACTTCCTTTACTTTATTGTCGGGTACATCGTATCCTCGGTCTTTTAATAAAGCTTGGAGGTTAAACCTGTTGGGATTGTTAAGATAGGCTACCACCACATCAATATCGTAACCATATTTTCCATCGACAAACTGCCATGGTATATGATTGATCCAGCTTTTTTCCAGTACAATTCCACGGGCTTTCAATTTTGTTGGCAAATCGAATTCTATCAAGTCTTTTAAAAACGCAACGGCTGCATGATATGAATAATAAAAAACCTGTGGTATTTCGCCGTTTATTAATAAGCCTTGCCGGTTTCGTTGTGCACCAAACAATGGAATATTATCAATAATTTCAGGTTCAATGTCGAAACCGTTTTCTTTTAGTTGTAAGTACAACTCGTTGCCATCGATAAGGTAGCTATTATAATCTTTAAGCATTTCATTAATGTTTTACGTTGTTTATGTTTCAATTTCAGGGTTGTTGAATTACATCCCCGTTGACCTCTCCCTTAATCCCTCTCTATTGTTGAGGGATTAAAAAACAACATTGCATCATTCCATTCGATGCCTACTGTTTATGGTTCCTTTTTTAACAAAAGGTGATAGGGGGGAGAGGATTTATCTTTAGGGAGTAACTAAAAAAATCACGTTTATTCTTAATATTATCATTGATATTATATTTAAAGGCATTAATTAATGGAATATTGGTCAAGGCGTACTGATTGCCACTGTTTATTCTTGTATTGTGGATTTTACAAGTAGTGTGTATTATAGAACCGACCAAAAGGTGCTCAATCTTTTCAAAGAAAATAACTATTGTGTAAAATTTGATAATTAAAATTTCTGTTTTAAAAGACCTCCCCTTAACCGTTTTTTAATCGTGCTGCATTAACTGTCATGATAAATACCCAAAAACATGAAGTTAAGCCTTTAACTATATGGAGAACCTTTGTCGGTTCTACCATTGAACGGTCGAGGAAGAGGCTGTAATGATATTATTGTGGAATAAAACCTACGATATCGCTATGTGGTCCAAAACCATGGGTATTGCCGGCTGATATTCGAAATGAGACTTCTTTTCCTCGCAACAGGTTTTGAACTTCCATATTATGACGCGACACAGCAACAAGAGCCATTTTAAAACTATCCGGATCGTTAGGAGTGTATGTCGTTTCAACATTATAACGATCGGCATCGGCAACCGCCTTTACAAATATCTTGGCACTATGTTCGGTACTTCCGTTTTCGATACGGTCAATCTGAGCTTTACCGGGAATTTCATGTGGAATTGATTCTTCTTTACATTCGAAGCCCGAAAGATTTATGATGATTTTATCACCTTTTGCTATTTTATTGACATAAAAAACAAGTTCTTTTAGAAGTTCGTATACTTTGAGACTTTGAGCATCTATTTTCAGGTTAATATCGTCGCTACCATCTTTCGATTTAATGAGCGTATCTAATAATTCCAACGCTCCACTTAACGATGCCAGACTTGGATCTGGATTTGCAAACACGGTTGGATTGTTTTGTAAACCAGTTAAAACTCTTCCTCCTACTATATACACTGTTATATAATCGTTGTGCGAACCTATGTGGAGTACTGCTATAAATGACGTTTTCATATCTTACTTTATTTGTATTATTATTACTTAATAACGTTATTCAAAGATAATACATTTTTTGAAATGCAAGACATTTTCAATAAAAAAATACGTATAACTAAAAATAAATACAAATTAGCAAAAAGCATATGCCCTATTTAATTGTAAATAATTATGAATCGTATGCTCCGACACCGCAGTGGTATTGATAAAATTAAGATTTGGATATGAAATTTTATTCGTTATGTATTATGAAAATATTGGCGGATATATTATACAAAAATGAAGCGAAAAACTACAAATAGACGTAGAGTAACTAATTCTGTGGTTATATAATCATATAATTGCGGTTGATTATGTCTATGTAAGAGTAAAAAATGAATTATCGATGTATATATTATAAGGTAAATAAAAAAATACCATACCTAATTGATGGAATGCGCCTGTGGTAGTATGTTTGAAACTGCGAAAGTAAAAAAAATACAGCTCGATGTAGAATTCTACATCGAACTGTAGCAATTTTACATTGACATGTAGAAATCTACATCAAGCTGTAGCAATTTTACATTGACATGTAGAAATCTACATCGAGCTGTAGAAATTTACATTGACATGTAGAATTCTACATCGAACTGTAGCAATTTTACATTGACATGTAGAATTCTACATCGAGCTGTAGCAATTTTACATTGACATGTAGAAATTTACATCGAGCTGTAGAAATTTACATTGACATGTAAAAATCGACATCAAGCTGTAACATATTTACGTTGAGATGTAAAAAGTTACATTGAGGTGTAGATTTTCTAAATCGAAGCAACTACAGTTAGTGCTCGAGGGAAAATAATTAATTACGAATTACGAGATGATCAAGATGTTCCAGGTTTTTAAAACCTGGAACATCTGTTATTAATAATTAGGTAATTTCACAAGATAGACGGCGTTAGTACAAGTGCGTATGTAAAAGCAGTCTTAAAGCGGTTTTATTTTAACGGTGAATGTTGCAAACTTTGAATACATTTAAAAGAAATGTAATTATGGAAAATTTGTATGAACGGTTGAGTCAAGATATAAGGATGCAGGAAGGTTTACATGCTTGTATGAACTGTGGTGTATGTACTGCTATTTGTCCGGCTGCCGAAATCTACAATTACGATCCCCGCATTATTTGCGATACTATTCAATCGAAAGACAACGATGAGATAGAAGCGTTATTGAAAAGCGACACCATTTGGTATTGCGGCGAATGTATGTCGTGTAAGACTCGTTGTCCGCGGGGGAATACTGTAGGGCTTGTTATAATTGCTTTACGTTCCTTATCGCAAGAGCTGGGTTACTTTGCCGAATCGGAAAAAGGGCGTCAGCAATTGTTTCTTAAACGGGTAGTTGGAGGATGGCTGGTCGATAAAGGATATTGTTTATATCTCGAAGGTATCGGTACCGATTTGTATCCAGAGCAAGGTCCTGTATGGGATTGGATTCAAGACAACTACCGTGATGTATTTGCCCGCTTAGGAGCCAATTATCAAGGCGATGGACCGGGCATCTTACGAAAGATACCTGACGAAGCTTTAGCCGAAATCAGCAGTATATTTAAAACAACGGGGGCATTCGATCGTTTCGAAACCATAGAACATTACTCTGCTGAAAAAGCACGGCAGATGAATCTGAAACTCGACGATTCGCTGGCAAATGAATATATACAACATATTTATTCTAAAACAGAAAAGAACCATACTGCTTGATCTTTATGGTGTAAATGCAAAAAACGGATCCTTCGCGGGATTCTATATTCATTAAATAATCAAAATCACTATCGGGCGATGTACCGGTAATTTTAGAAAAGATACTATGATAGTAGATGGTAAAAAGGCAATATGGAATGATTACCAAAAAGAAATAGCCGACAACGACTATTATTACGTTCGCAGTTGCGTGCGTCAAAACTTCTTTCCGGGTGCCGAAACCACGTTTTTACGGATCATGCGTGAGGTATTGGGCAAGAATGTTCACGAAAATCCTTGTCACACGAGTTGTTCGGGCATTGGTTACCACTGCGATTTACTACCTTTGGAAACAACCATGACCGTTGTGGCTCGTCAGTTTTCGATAATGAACGAATCGGGATATAAAAACATCGTACCGTCGTGCATTACTTCGTTCGGCTTGTATACCGAGATAATGGATACCTGGCATCATTTTCCCGAAACAAAAGAAAAGACACGCCAACAATTGAAGGAAGCAACGGGACGCAGCTTTGAAATACCCGAAAACCTAGCTCATGCCAGCGATGTGATATATAAATTTCGTAAAGAAATAGCAGCCAAATCGAAGTTCAAACTAATAAACAAACATACCGGCAAGCCATTGCGGGTCGTTGAACATATAGGATGCCATTACGCTAAAATGTTTCCAACCAAAGGAGTTGGTGGAGCTGAGTATCCCCATGTTTTGGTGGGAATGGTTGAAGATTGGGGAGGCGAGATTGTCGATTATCCCGAACGCCGTCATTGTTGCGGTTTTGGATTCCGCCAGTATTTGGTAGGAGCCAACAGGGGTTATTCGGTAACGAGTTCGAAAAAGAAATTCGAATCGATGCAGCCCTATCAGCCCGACATGATTATTACCAATTGTCCCGGATGTCCTATGTTTCTCGATAAATGGCAATATACCTTAAGCGAAATGGAAGGCAAGGTATATGGTAAAGACGGACGTGGAATTCCGGTCTTTACCTTCGAAGAAGTTGCAGGCTTACTTCTAGGTTTCGATCCGTGGGATATAGGGTTACAGGTACATCAGGTAGGATGCGAGCCGATACTCGATAAAATAGGTATAGCTTACGATCCAGAAAAGAAATACGATGGCCCTAATGGCAAGAAACTATCGAAACCCGAATCGGCAACCTTTACGCTATAATATATATTATACATTGTGAGGCGAATGAAATTCGTCACAACTAACGTTAAACAAAAAAATATGACAAAAAAAGTAGTAATCATAGGCGGTGGAATAGCAGGCATGGAAGCAGCAGCCTCGTTAAGCGAACGAGGTCACAGCGTTACCATTGTTGAGCGAAAGCCCGGTTTGGGAGGCAATGTTGCCAATTGGCATAAATTGTTTCCTACACTCAGAGATTCGTCGGAAGTGTTAGATTATGTAACAAAACGAATTGACGATCCACGAATTTCGACAGTAAAAAACACTACTGTTGAGAATATAAAAAAATCGAACGGCGTCTTTTCTGTTGAAACATCAGCCAAGGCATTCAATGCCGATGCTGTTTTGCTTGCAACCGGTTATGAGCTTTTCGATTCGCATCGTAAAGAAGAATTCGGTTATGGCATTTACGACAATGTAATCAGTTCGGCCGATCTTGAAATGCGTTTTAAATTGGGAACCACCTTGACCACTGCAAAGGGAACCGAACCACAACGGGTGGCATTTATTCACTGTGTGGGCTCGCGCGACGAAAAAGCAGGAAACCATTATTGTTCGAAAGTATGTTGTATAACGGCAGTTAAGCAAGCAATAGAATTACGTCAACGGTTGCCACGAACAGAAATCATTTGTTTCTATATTGATTTACGGATGTTTGGGGCAGGATTCGAAGAGTTATATCGCGAATCACAAGAAAAATGGGGAATACAGTTTGTTCGCGGTCGTTTATCGGAAGCTGCAGAAAACATTGACGGGTCTTTACAAATCAAGGCCGAAGATACACTCTCGGGTCGTCCTTTGAAAATGCGTACCGATTTGATTGTGTTGATGGCCGGAATGGAACCATCGTGCGGTACGGTTGATCTTGGTAAGAAAGCCGGGTTGGAACAACGCATGGGACATTTCCTAAAACCTAAAGACGAACATGTATTAAGTAACAACAGTACTGTCGACGGTTTGTTTGTTGCCGGTACTTGCACCGGACCGATGACGATAAACGAAACCATCACCGATGCCCGTTCGGCTGCCGTGATGATTGATGAGTATTTGAGAAAAGCATGATAGTTAGTCTTGACAAAAGCATAAGTAGCCAACATAAGCACGGACTACAAGTCCGCGCTAGCCAAGTAGCAAATAGGCTAGACAAAAGCAAAAGCACGGACTACAAGTCCGTGCTAGCAAAGTCCGTGCTAGCCAAGCTAGCAAACTTGCAGTTAGGCTCGAGCGGACTTGCAGTCCGTTCGTTATAATATATAAAAGCACGGACTACAAGTCCACACATGAAATGGATAAGAAATAAAGAATTAAATGAAAGATTTCGGATTTACTGTACATCAGTCGCGTTACATCGACATCGATAATTTCGATGGTCGTATCTTGATGTATGTGTTGCAAAAAGAACCATCGTTCAATATCTGCATGTCGTGTGGATGCTGTACCGCTACCTGCAGTGCATCGAACATCCTCGATTTCAATATCCGCAAACTCGGATCGTTGCTTCGTCGCGGCGTGTCGGACGAGTTGGAGAAGGAAATAAACAAATGTATGTTGTGTGGCAAATGCAGCCTTGTATGTCCGCGGGGAATAAACATCCGTAACGTTATTTTGAATATTAAAAAAGCATTGACTAAAATCGACGAAAATGAACTTTGAGTATTTTGTACTGCCTTTCAGCATCGGCTTGGTTATACTATTAAGTGCCTTGCTCTATACCTTTATCAATTGGATCGTAAAAATTGAAAAGGGTGAACGTCAGAAAATTGGAAACGGTCTATTTACTCGTAAATCGCTTTCGGCTTTGAAAGAGGTATTTCTCGAAAGCCTCGTTCATCGTAAAATATATAAACGTAATCCGTTATTGGGTTACATGCACATGAGTCTTGCCTTTGGTTGGTTTCTTCTTATTGTGGTGGGCGATATTGAAGTTAAATGTTTTAATTCGGGTGCTTTCGAAGCACCGTATTATCCGGTATTCTTTCGTTATTTCGAGCCTGCACCGCATCGTTATTTCGGATCGACGGTCTTTCCTCATATCATGGATTTTCTCTTGTTAGTGGTGTTGTCGGGAGTTGCGTTGGCGTTCTTTAAACGCATTAAATCGAGTTTATATGGACTTAAGAAAACAACAAAACACCGTCTAGGCGACCGTATTGCGTTATATTCGCTTTGGGCTGTATTTCCGTTACGTTTACTTGCCGAGAGTATTACCAGTGGATTGTACCATTCGGGTGGATTTATGACTCATCCTTTGGGTGCAGCATTAGCAAGCATAGTACCATTGCAACATATCGATAATGCAGTATGGTGGTTATATTCGACGGCATTGGGATTGTTTTTTATAACCCTGCCCATTTCACGCTATATGCATATACCAACCGAAGTAATGTTGATTTTTCTTCGAAACTATGGATTACAAACACGCAAATATTACACCAGTGTTTCCGAGGTTGAAGTGTATTCCTGTTCGCGTTGCGGATTGTGTATCGATCGTTGCCAGCTTCCCGATGCCCAGATTGTAAAACCAATTTCGGTATATTTTATTCGTTCGGTTCGTAATAACAGTATCGACTCCAAAACTCTTTATAATTGTATGTTGTGCGGTCGATGTACCGAATCGTGTCCTGTTGGGATAGATGTTAATGCTTTACGAATTGCCAAACGCGAAGAATTTAATATTAAGAATAAATTTACCTACAATTTCGAGAAACCGGTTGTTCCGATGCATTCGAAAGTGATTTATTTTGCCGGATGTATGGGGCATTTGACGCCGGGCGTTATAAAATCGATGAAAACAATCTTCGAAGCTGCAGGCGAGAACTATTGGTTTATGGATCAAGATAAAGGAGTGTGTTGCGGACGTCCGTTGATGATGGCAGGACAATATAATGCTGCACTGCAATTAATGAACCATAACCGTGCAATCATCAATCGTTCCGATGCCCAGTTGTTGGTAACGTCGTGTCCTATTTGCTATAAGGTTTTTAAAGATAAATATAACCTTAAAATCAAGGTGATGCATCATTCCGAATATATCAATTATTTGATAGAAAACAAACGTATTGATGTTGCAAGAACTAACGTTTCGGCAGTGTATCACGATCCTTGCGAATTAGGCAGGGGAGCAGGAGTGTACAACGAACCACGGGCTGTTTTGAATAACATTCTAAATCTTAAAACAACATCGCAGGAACAGGAAAAGGCTCTTTGTTGCGGAGGCAGCTTGGGTAATTTCGAGATCCAGAACTCTCAACGCACCCAAATTCGCGATAAAGCCTTGGATGTACTGATGGAATCGAAACCTGATATGCTTGTTACTGCTTGTCCGCTGTGTAAACGAACCTTTGCAAAGGGTAATCATATTGTAGTAAAAGATATTGCCGAAGTGGTAAAGGATGCTTTGATTATGGAGAAGGTGTTTTAGAATTGTTTTGATACTATCTTGAGATATTTTTGATTAAAAGATGTATAAGTTATGAGAATGAATTATTGTCGTATTTAAGACTCGGTAAGGCTCGAGCGGACTCAATGTCATTAAGTTAAGAAATATCATTTATTGATAGTACGAAAAGCACCCCAAACCCCTAAAAGGGGCTTTAACAAGCTCTCTAAAAGATTTAAGATATCTCACTATTAATTCCTTTA
>Ga0265338_10011857_pt1 | contig 10014 bp, 10 predicted proteins | sample 42126metaG_FD_193579 | JGI IMG/M metagenome (GOLD analysis project Ga0265338, IMG submission 193579) | Rhizosphere microbial communities from Carex aquatilis grown in University of Washington, Seatle, WA, United States - 4-21-26 metaG | ecosystem: Host-associated > Plants > Roots > Rhizosphere... | reverse complement strand
CGAACGAGCCGTTGTCGAACGGAAGCGCAAGGACGTCGCCGCGCACCCACTCGATCGCCGGCTCTTTACGCCGCGCGATGTCGAGCATCCGCTCGGCGAAGTCGAGGCCGACGACGACGCCTGCGCCGCCGCGGAGCGCGGCGACGGCCAGGTCGCCGGTCCCGCAGCACGCGTCGAGCACGCGGTCGCCGGGGCGGACGACCTGCTCCACCGTCACCTGGCGCCAGCGCCGGTCGAGCCCGGCGGTCATCACCCGGTTCATCAGGTCGTAGACCGGCGCGATCCGGTCGAACATCCGCCGGACGCCGTCCGCCGGGAGCCTGCCGGTGTCGACCGTCACTGGCCCCACCGCTTCACGAGCGTGTTCTCGAGCCCGAGCTGGTCGAGCGCGCGCGCGACGACGAAGTCGACGAGGTCGTCGACGGTGTCGGCGCCGTGGTAGAAGCCCGGCGCGAGGAAGAGAACAGTCGCGCCCGCCTCCCGCAGCGTGAGCATGTTGCGGAGGTGGATCGCCGAGAGCGGCGTCTCCCGCGGCATGACGACGAGCCGGCGGCCCTCCTTCAACGCGACCGACGCCGCCCGGTGGATCAGGTTCTGCATCGCGCCGGAGGCGACGGTGCCGAGCGTCCCCATCGAGCACGGGCAGATCAGATACGCGTCGACCTTCGCCGAGCCGGACGCGTACGGCGCCTTCCAGTCGTTCGGGTCGTAGACCGTGGCGGCGTCCCCGACCGGCTCGAGCAGCCGCGCCAGCGTCTCGTCGCGCGACAGCAGCGCGTTCCGGTACAGCTCGGTCGCCAGCACCTCGATCCCGGCGCTCGACGCGCAGACGCCGATCTCGCAGTCGCGCGCGGCGAGGGCCTCGAGCAGACGGGCCGCGTACGGTGCGCCGGAGGCGCCGGTTATCCCGAAGAAGACACGCATCGATCAGCTTCAGGGATTGTGACGGCCCGGAGACCGCCCGCGCCGGTTATTGCTTGCCCTTGGAGGCCTCGAGGAAGATCGCGAGCTGGCGGAGCCGCTCTTCGCCGAGCGAGGCGAACTTCGGCATGGGCGAGCCGGGATTGACGCAGGACGGGCATGTCAGGTGCCGGATCTGGAAGTCGATCCCGAGATTCCGCTTGCCGATCTCGGAGAGATCCGGGGCGCCGAGGTTCGACGAGCCGCTGCCGAGATACGTGTGGCAGGCCGTGCAGCCCGAGGTGGCGAAGAGCTTCGCGCCCGGCACCGCCTCCGGCGGGAGCTTCGCCTCCTTGACCCAGGTCGGCACGTCGGCGAGCACCTCGGAGGCGAGCGCCTCCTTCGCCGTCGCGCCCTTCCACGTCAGCACCGCCATCGAAACGACGACGAGAATCGCGGCGACGACGGCCACCGGCCGCCGCGACAGCCGCCGCTCACGCCGCGTGTCGTAGAACGGCAGCGCGATCAGCAGCACGAGCAGGACCGTCGGAATGCCGATCGTCCCGAGGAACACCGACTCCGGCCACTTGAAGATCCGGAGCAGATAGAAGAGGAAGTAGAAGTACCAGTCCGGCCGCGGGACGAAGTTGATCGTGCCCGGATCGGCGGGCGCCGCGTACTCCGCCCCGAGCAGTCCCTGGTGCAGGCCGCTGTGGTGCGGGCCGTACGACGTCCACTTCCAGATCACCGCCAGCGCGACGATGACGGACACGACGACGAGGCTCATCACCGTGTCCTCGAACATCGCCCACGGGAAGAACGGCTTGCCGCGCTCCTTGACGTCCTTCTTGTAGCGCTTGTGGTCCGCGCGGCGCAGGTCGAAACGGCTCGGCTTCTCGGCCATCAGTCGGATCCTCCGCTACCGGTCGCGGCCGGGGGCGTCAGGCCCTGCCGCAGGTCCGACGGCTCCTCGGGGCGCTCGCGGCCGGCGGCCTCCTTCGACCACGGCGGCGACGTCACGCCGAGGCGCACCACGAGGTACAGGTGCAGCCCGATCAGCCCGGCTATCGCGCCGGGAAGGACCAGCATGTGCAGTGAGTAGAAGCGGGTGAGCGTCTCACCGCTGATCTCCTGCCCCGATCGGAGGAACTGCGCGAGCCACGGCCCGAGGAACGGCGCGGTCCCGTTCAGGTTGATCCCGACGACGCTGGCCCAGTACGCGGTCTGGTCCCACGGCAGCAGGTAGCCGGTGAACCCTTCCGCCATGCCGCTCGCGAGCAGCAGCACGCCGACGATCCAGTTCAGCTCGCGCGGATACTTGTACGCGCCGAACAGGAACACGCGGCCCATGTGCAGGAACATGAGGATGATGAAGACGCTGGCGCCCCACTTGTGCATGCCGCGCACGAGCCAGCCGAGCGTCAGGTGGTCCGTGATCCTGACGATCGACGGATACGCGCCCTGCGGGGTCGGCTGGTAGTACATGGCGAGGATGACGCCGGTGACCGCCTGGACGATGAAGGCGGTGAGCGTCGACGCGCCGAGCGTCTGCATCCAGTTCGTGTCGGACGGGACGTTGCGGAAGAGGAAGTACTTGATGCCGCCGATGAGGCCGGAGCGCTCCTCGAGCCAGTCCATCGGGTACTGGACCGCCACCTCGAGATGCTGGCGGCGGAGCTGCGCTTTCGTCGGCGGCTTGCGGCTGGCCATCAGTGGTGCGGAGGCTGGATGGGATAGAACCACTGCTCGGGCCCGTCCACGTGCTCGCCCGGCCCGGTGAGCTTGTACTTGTGGATCTGGGCCTGCGCGCCGGTGCCGTCGACGTGCGACACCGAGAACGTGCTGAGCAGGATCAGCCGCCCGTTGTCGATCTCGAACGCGTAGCGGTCGAGCGCGCGCACCGGCGGCCCCGCGGTGCGGTTCCCCTCGGTGTCGTACTGGCCGCCGTGGCATGGGCAGCCGAACCCGGCGGGCGAGGTCTGGATCAGCCGCACCGGGCCGTTCGCGGTCGTCTCGCGCGACGTCTTCCCGATCGGGCCGTTCGCCTGCACCGGGCAGCCGAGGTGCGCGCAGCGGTTCGAGATGATCGTGAAGCTCGGCTCGTTCTTGAAGATCCCGTTGTTGCGAACGAAGGCAGTGCGGCGCGAGACCTCGCCGATGGACGGGTCGACCATGAAGGTCGCGATCAGCCACGCCCCTTCGGGGAAGTCGGTGAGCGGGCCGAGGTCGACCTTGTGCCGCCCCTGGCCGACGAACCCGGGCAGCAGCGCGAAGCCGGCCACCGGGACCGTGACGATGCCGCCGATCAGCGCGCCCAGGCCGACGGTCATGCTCTCGAGGAAACGGCTCCGCGGGTACCGCTCGGCGGTGGGGACCGGTCGTCCCTCGGCGACGGCCTTGGCCGCGTCGCGCTTCTCCGCCTCGACGGCGACCTCCTCCTCGTGGTGGAGATGCATCGCATCGCGGATCCAGAGGAACCCGAAGATGATCGTGATCACCGCGCCGATCGAGCCGATCAGCAACGGGTCGATGACGAGGCCGACCAGGATGACCGCGATGCCGACGGCGAACCCGAGCGGATAGATCGTCGGCGACGGCTCGTGGTGAGCCGCGTCGCGATCCGGACCGTTCTCGGACGGTTCCACTACACAGCTCTCCTGCGCATCCAGCCTGGATTCTTATCGAAACCGGCGGTTGCCGTCAGGGGGAACCAGCCCGATGCCGTACTCGGCCCACCGGCGGTCGACGAGGTCGCGGACCTCCGGACTCATCTCGATCTCCTCGGGCCAGGGCCTCGCCCCCTCCTCCGGCCACTTCGCGGTCGCGTCGATCCCGAGCTTGCCGCCCACGAACTGGCGCTCCGGGGCATGGTCGAGGTGGTCGAGCGGCCCCTCCGAGAGCACGACGTCGCGGGCCGGGTCGACGTTGGCTCCCGCGTAGAACATCACCTGCTCGTAGTCGTGGACGTCGACGTGGGCGTCGACGACGATCACGCACTTGGTCAGGCTCAGCATCCCGAGCCCCCAGATCGCGTGCATCACCTTGGCCGCGTGCCCGGGGAATGCCTTGCGGATCGAGACGATGCAGCAGTTGTGGAACGCGCCCGCGACCGGCAGGTCGTAGTCGACGATCTCGGGCACGCTCGTGCGGACCGCGGGGAGGAAGATCCGTTCCGTCGCCTTGCCGAGCCACGCGTCCTCCGCCGGCGGCTTGCCGACGACGATGGACGGATAGATCGCGTCGCGCCGCATCGTCATCGCGGTCACGTGGAAGACGGGGAACGGCTCCGCCGCGGTGTAGTAGCCGGTGTGGTCGCCGAACGGGCCTTCGCTGCCGAGCTCGCCGGCCTCGATCACGCCCTCGAGCACGATCTCCGCCCGCGCCGGCACCTCGAGGTCAACGGTGACGCACTTGACCAGCTCGACCGGCTCGCCGCGCAGGAAGCCGGCGAGCATGAACTCGTCGATGTGCTTCGGCAGCGGCGCGCTGGCCGAGTAGGCGGTGATCGGATCGAGTCCGAGCGCCACCGCGACCTCGATGCGGCCGCCGGCCGCGAGCCAGTCGGCGCGGCCGTCCTTGTGCACCTGCCAGTGCATGAACGTCGTGCGCCGGTCGATCACCTGCATCCGGTACATGCCGACGTTCCGCCCGCCGGTGGCGGGGTCGCGCGTGATCACCGCCGGCAGCGTGATGAACGGCGCCGGGTCGCCCGGCCAGCAGCGCTGGATCGGCAGGACGCCGAGATCGACCTCGTCGCCGCGCAGCACGATCTCCTGCGCGGGGCCGCGGCGCACCGTGTCCGGCATCGAGTCGGCGATCGACTTCAGCTTGTGGAGGCCGCGCACCTTGTCGAGCAGACCCGACGGCGGCTGCATCTCCAGGATGTCGCTCAGCTTGTCGGCGACGTCGTCGAGCCGGTCGACGCCGAAGGCGAGGCACATCCGCCGCTCCGTGCCGAACTGGTTGATCAGGAGCGGATGGTGCGCGTCCTTCGGTCGCTCGAACAGAAGCGCGGGCCCGCCCGCCTTGACGGTGCGGTCGACGATCTCGGTGATCTCGAGATCGGGATCGACCTCGGCCGCGACGCGCACGAGCTCGCCCTCGCGCTCGAGGAGCGAGATCCAGTCCCGAAGATCCTTCACGGACACGGCGCCGAGTCTACGTCGAGCCCTGGGGTACCTGGCACCAGGACGTGACGAGGTACCTGGCACCGAACCGGCCCTCCGGTACCAGGTACCGGGGGACCGACGCGGGTCGACAGAACCCCGACGGAGACGCGGTCAGCGCCGGTGCTTGAGCCAGTGGGTGAGTTCTCCCACGGCTATGACCGCCACGAAGACGAGACCCACAGCGAGCATCATCAGGATCGTCTTCTTGCCCTCCTCGGCGGCCGTCTCGGCGGCGAGGAGATGCAATGGAGCGAGGAGCGCAGCCACGATGCGCGACTTTACCGCAGCCGACGGGCGTGCGCCGCGAGCGCGCGCGTCACGGGCTCGTCGCCGGCAGCCTCGCGGGCGGCGGCATCGAGCTCGGACGCGTCGCCGTGCAGCCGCAGCGCCGCCAGTGCCTCGTCGAGGGCTCCTCTCCCGAGCAGCGATGCGGTGGCCGCCCAGAGCGGGCCCTCCCCTCCGGACTGCTCCGCTTGCAGCTGGCTACAGAGCGAGATCAGCTCCGAGAGATCGCCCACTGCGGCCACCTCGCCGAACGCGGCGATGCGCACCAGCCCGTGCGCGTACAGGTAGTCGCCGAGTAGCAGCGCGGTGTCCTGGTCGGCGGGCGCGAACAGGCGCGGCGATCCGTAGTGGACGAGATAGCCCTCGTAGATCGTCTCGAGCCCGAGCCCGAACCGCTCCTCGGCGAGCGGAGAGAACACCGGCTCCCGTTCCTGCTCCGACTCGGGCCGGAGTGTGTCGGCCCACAGCTGCGACTCCGCGGCCGCGTCGGCCGCGATCGTCTCCCAGACGTCAAGCACCGCGGAAGAACTCACCGACCGCCTCCACGGTGCGGTCGATCTCCTCGTCACCGTGCGCGAGCGAGAGGAACATCGCCTCGAACTGCGACGGCGCGATGTAGATCCCGCGCCCCAGCAGGTGACGGAAGAGCGCGCCGTACCGCTCCGTGTCGCAACGCTGCACGTCCTCGAAGTTGCGGATGCCGCCGTCCGTCATGAACATCGTCAGCATCGCGCCGACGCGACGCACGCGGCCGTACTCCCCGAGCCCCGCTTCAAGGCGGGCGCCACGGCGCTCCAGCTCCTCGTAGACCGCGGGATCGCGCAGGCGCCGCAGCACCGACAGGCCGGCGGCGGTCGCGAGGGGATTCCCGGACAGCGTCCCGGCCTGGTACACGGGCCCGACCGGCGCGAGGTGGTCCATGACGTCGGCGCGGCCGCCGAACGCGGCGAGCGGCAACCCTCCGCCGACGATCTTCCCGAGGATCGTCAGGTCCGGCATCACGCCGTAGCGCTCCTGCGCTCCGCCGCGTGCGACGCGGAAGCCGGAGATGACCTCGTCGAAGACGAGCAGCGCGCCCGACGCGTCGCAGAGCTGCCGCAGCGCGGCGAGATAGCCGTCCGCCGGCGGGACGACGCCCATGTTCCCCGCCACCGGCTCGACCACGATCGCCGCAAGGCCCTCGCCGTAGCGCATGACCGCGTCGGCGACGGCCTCGAGGTCGTTGTACGGGACGACGATCGTGTCCGCGGTCACCGCCGACGGCACGCCGGGCGTCGACGGAATCGCCAGCGTCGCGAGGCCGGAGCCTGCGCTCGCCAGCAGCGCGTCGACGTGGCCGTGGTAGCAGCCCGCGAACTTGACGATCCGGTCGCGCTTCGTGAATCCGCGCGCGAGTCGAAGCGCGCTCATCGCCGCCTCCGTCCCGGAGGAGACGAGCCGCACCTTCTCGATCGACGGCACCGCGTCCACGATCTCGGCTGCGAGCTCCACCTCCGCCTCCGTCGGCGCGCCGAACGTCGTGCCGAGCAGCGCTGCCGCCCGCACGACGTCGATCGTCTCCGGGTCGGCGTGCCCGAACAACAGCGGCCCCCACGAGAGCACCCAGTCGAGATAGCGGTTTCCGTCGACGTCGACGAGATACGCGCCTTCGCCGCGCGCGACGAAGAACGGCTCGTCGAGGCCGACCGCCTTCATGGCCCGCACGGGCGAGTTGACGCCGCCGGGGATGAGTGAGAGCGCGCGGCGATAGAGCTCGCTGCGCGTCCCTACAGCCACTGCGCGAGGTCCTTCGTCCAGTAGCTGAGGATCAGGTCGGCGCCGGCGCGCTTGATCGCCGTCAGCGACTCGAGCGCCGCCTGCTGCTCGTCGAGCCAACCGCGCTGCGCGGCCGCCTTGATCATCGCGTACTCGCCGGAGACGTTGTACGCGCCGATCGGAACGTCGAACGCGTCGCGCGCGGCGCTGATCACGTCGAGGTACGGCAGCGCCGGCTTGATCATGATCGCGTCCGCGCCCTCCTCGAGGTCCAGCTCGCACTCGCGCAGCGCCTCGCGCACGTTGGCGGGATCCATCTGGTAGCCGCGGCGGTCGCCGAACGCCGGCGTCGAGTCTGCAGCCTCGCGGAACGGGCCGAAGAACGCGGACGCGTACTTCGCGGAGTACGCGAGGATCGGCGTCGTCTCGAAGCCGCCGTCGTCGAGCGCATCGCGGATCGCGCGGACGCGGCCGTCCATCATGTCGCTCGGCGCGACGACGTCGGCACCGGCCTCGACGTGCGACACCGAGGTGCGCGCAAGCAGCTCGAGCGTCGGATCGTTCGCGACCTCGCCGTCGACGATCACGCCGCAGTGACCGTGCGAGGTGTATTCGCAGAGACACACGTCGGTCATCATCACCAGCTCGGGGAAGCGGGGTCGGAGCGCGCGCAGCGCCTGCTGCACGATGCCGTCGTCCTCCCACGCGCCGGTCGCCTGCTCGTCCTTCTCCGCCGGGATCCCGAACAGGATCACGGCCTGGACGCCGAGCCGGACGAGCTCCTCGACCTCGCGCACGACGCCGTCGACGGTGTGGCGCGACATGCCCGGAAGGTCCTCGTTCCGCAGCGCCTCCGGCGCGACGAACAGGGGCATGACGAACGACTCGAGGTCGAGCCGCGTCTCACGAACGAGCCCGCGCAGCGGCGCGGTGCGGCGGAAGCGGCGAAGGCGAACGTCGGGGTACGAGCTCACACCGAAAGGTTACGTCTCAGGCGGCGAGCCGTCGCATCCCCAGGCGCGCGAGCAGCCCGAAGGCGAGGCCGATTCCGACGAGCCACAGCGTCTCGATCGCGATCGTCCGCCACGGATTCGTGTCGTAGAGCGCGGCGCCGAACCAGCGCACCGCGTGGGCGAACGGCAGAAACAGGCTGATCCAGTAGGCGGCCGCGACGGCGCCGCGCGGCACGATCCCGAGGAAGACCACCGGCAACACGACGAGCACCGCGAGAAGCGACGCCGTCCGCGCCTCTCGCGCGAGCGCGCCGAGCAGGACGCCGACCGCGCCGACGACGCCGCCGACGAGAGCGACGCCCACGAAGAGCAGCGGCAGCCGCGCCCACGGCTCGCCGCCGGTGACGCCGCCGATCTCGACGACGACGCCGAAGATGAGAGCGATCGCCGCGCCGAGCGCCAGGCCGACCACCGCCGCGAGCGCCGACTTCGCCCAGACGAGCTGGCCGAACGAGACGAGCCCGCGCCGCAGCCGGCCGATCGTCCCCTCGTCCTTCTCGGCCGCGGCCGCGCCGGCCGCGAGGATCAGTGCGAGGAAGGTGACCGTCACGGCGATCCCGTACGCCTGCACCTGCGCGGACAGGACCCACGTGCGCCCGTGCGACTTGGGCTGTGTCAGCGTGATCGGATTCGCGGTCGCCTCGAGCGCGGTGCCGGTCTGCGCGAGACCGACGCGCGCGAGCTGGACGAAATGCTCGATCACGGCCACCCGCTTGCTCGGCGGCAGCTTCGCCAGCTCCTGTTGTGTCCCGTCGAGGCCGAGCAGCGTGAAGTGCCGCCCGAGGAACTTCCCGGAGCCACCGTGGAGGATCAGCCGCACGAACTCGAGGTTCGCGGCGATGTAGCCGGCCTGGAGCTTCTGGTTCAGCTGGTAGACGAGCGACTGCATCTGCTGCGTCACGCGCCCCGACAGCCCGCCGCTCCCGGTGCGGAGCACGAGGCTCGGGCTCGTCGCCATCGTCTGCAGGTTGCCGAGGAAGCCCGGCGGCACCGTGATCGTCGCGACCACCTTCCCGTTCGCGAGCTCGCGCGCCGCCTCCTTCGGGCTCAGCCGGACGAGCGTCACCTGCCCCGCCACCTGGTCGATCACCGTCTGGAGGTGGAAGCGGTGGCCCGCGACGGAGACGACCGGCGGCAGGTGCGCCTCGTCGACGAACGCGACGCGCGGCTTCGAGCTCGCGTACCCGGCGATCAGACCGACGAGCAGGGCGATCACGATCGGATACGCGAGCAGCGCGCCGAGCAGGAGCGGCGAGCGGAGCAGGACACGCAGGTCCTTCCGCAACACGATCGACGCCGCTCTCATCCGAAGACCTCGTCGGCGACCGAGGCGTACCCGGACGACGGACCGGCGAACACGACGCGGCCGTTCTGGAGCACGAGCACCCGGTCTGCGTGCTCACCGACCTCCTCGACGTTCTGCGTCGCGAAGCAGATCGCGCCGCCCTCGCCGCGCAGGTCGTTCACGACGTCCCAGACGCGCCGCCGCTGTCCCGGGTCGAGCGACGCCGTCGGCTCGTCGAGCAGCAGCACGCGCGGATCTCCGAGTAGCGACAGCGCGACGTTCAGCCGCTGCCGGTTCCCGACGGAGAGCTCGCCGCTCGGCCTGCGCTCCGGCGGCAGCGCGAACCGCTCGAGCAGCTTCGCGGCCGAACCGACGGGGTCGCGGTCGCCTTCGAGACGCGCGAACAGCTCGAGGTTCTCGCGCGCCGACAGACGCGCATAGTGCGCCGGCCGCTGCGGCACCCAGCCGATGCGCGCCTGCGTCTCCACCGTGCCCTGCGTCGGCTCGAGCGCACCCGCTGCGATTGCGAGCAGCGTCGACTTGCCGGCGCCGTTGGGACCGACGAGCTCGACGATCTCGCCCGCGTACAGCTCGAGGTCAGTCGGTG
>Ga0265338_10011855_pt1 | contig 10015 bp, 10 predicted proteins | sample 42126metaG_FD_193579 | JGI IMG/M metagenome (GOLD analysis project Ga0265338, IMG submission 193579) | Rhizosphere microbial communities from Carex aquatilis grown in University of Washington, Seatle, WA, United States - 4-21-26 metaG | ecosystem: Host-associated > Plants > Roots > Rhizosphere... | reverse complement strand
TGCGGCCCGAGCTCCAGCAGGAGCACACGCCGGCCCCGCTCAGCGAGCTCGCCCGCGATGATCCCGCCGCCGGCGCCGGAGCCGACGACCACGACGTCGAACCGTTCGGTGCTCATCCGATCCCCAGGTACGACCAGTCCTTCGCCAGCCGCGTGGCGAGAGGAGTGTTGAAGTCGATCTCGGCCCACGCGCCGGTCGCGTCGACGCCGGGCGCGACGAAGTCGCTGTAGAACGCCTCGATTGCGAACGCTCGCACCCAGAGGAAGTCCGGTGTCGCGGCGTGGTCTGACAGCTCGCCGCCTGCGACGGACGCGAACGCGGCGAGCGCCGCTGCACGCGTGCCCTCGTCCAGCTGCGCGAGCTTCGCGTCGACGTAGACGGCCGGGCGCACGCGAGCCGAGCCCGGAACGATCGCGTCGCAGACCTGCTCAACCATCCGAGCCGTCTCGACGTCGAGCACTTGCAGGTCGGCCATAACGGCGATGATAAATCAGGCAGACTGATACTGGAAATGGCAGCCGGTCTCACGCCCGTCCCGCTCCGCGAGCAGTTCGCTCGACCCGGCGGATTCGTCGTCGCCGCAGAGCTCGTCACGAGCCGCGGGCTGATCACCGCGGACAGCAGCCGCAAGGTCATGGAGCTCGCACGCGAGCTCGCCGCAGATCCGCGGATCGACGTGCTCTCGATCACCGACAACCCGGGTGGGCACGCGATGCTCGCGCCCGACACGCTCGGGACGGATCTGATCTCCCACGGCCAGGAGGTGATCATCCACCTCTCGTGCAAGGACTGGAATCGCAACGCGCTCGAGAGTCGCGGCTGGAAGCTGGGGTCGGAGGGATTCGACAACGTGCTCGCCCTCTCCGGCGACTACCCGGTGATGGGGCACAGGGGGCTGGCCGCCCCGGTGTTCGACATCGACTCGGTCGGATTGCTCAGCCTCTTCGCGGAGATGAACGACGGGCTCCAGGACGAGCAGAAGCCGAAGATCAGGCTCGATCGAACCGACTTCTTCCTCGGCTGCGTCGTCACGAACCACAAGCGGCGTGAGCGCGAGGTGATGCCGCAGTACTTCAAGCTGCGCAAGAAGGTCGAAGCCGGCGCGCGCTTCGTCATCAACCAGATCGGCTGGGACACGCGCAAGGACGACGAGCTGCTGCGCTGGATCAAGCGCGAGGAGCTCCCCGTCTCGGTGCTCGCGAACGTCTACCTGCTCTCGCGGCCGGCGGCGAGAGCGTTCCACAAGGGAAAGATTCCGGGAGCGATCGTCACCGACGAGCTGCTCGAGCTCGTCGAACGCGAGGCCGAGAGCCCGGACAAGGGCCGAGGCTTCTTCGTCGACCTCGCCGCCAAGCACGTCGCCGTCGCGCGCGGTCTCGGCTTCGACGGCGTCTACCTCGGCGGCCACATGCCGGCAGCCACCTTCGGCGAGATCCTCGACCGGGCCGCCTCGTTCGCGGACGACGACTGGCGCGCGCTCGCGGCCGAGATCCACTATCCGTTCGCGGACGAGTTCTACTTCTTCGAGCCGGACCCGGAGACGACGCTCTCGTCGAGCGAGGTGAACGCGGCATACCTCGAGTCGAAGCGCCGCCGGCAGACCGAGTTGCACGTCCCCGCCAAGTACCGCTTCAGCCGCCGCCTCCACACCGCCGTGTTCGAGCCGGACGCGCCGCTCTTCCCGGCCGGTCGCGCGATCTACCGGGCCGTCGAGAAGGCGCCGCCGGCGGTCGGGAAGGTCGCTCACGCGTTCGAGCAGGCGGCCAAGGTGCCGCTCTTCGGCTGTCGGGACTGCGGCGACTGCTCCTTGCCCGAGATCGCGTACGTCTGCCCCGAGTCGCAGTGCGCGAAGAACCAGCGCAACGGGCCGTGCGGCGGTACGCGCGACGGCCTGTGCGAGGTCTACGACACGGAGTGCATCTGGTCGCAGGCCTACGAGCGGCTGAAGGCGTACGGCGAGGAGGAGTCGCTGCTCGACGGGCCGGTCGTCGTCAAGGACAACGCCCTCGCCCGGACGAGCGCGTGGGCGAACACGTTCCTCGGCAGGGATCACCAGGCCGTGAGCCGCGATCGTGAACGCGGTGATGCCTGATATCAGGCTGCCTGATATAGTCGTCCGCACTCAACGTGAAGGAGAGCCCCGTGGGATACGCGGATAGATGGACGACCGTACGGGTCGAGGTCGACGAGGGCATCGCCTGGGTCGAGCTGAACCGGCCCGAGAAGCGCAACGCGATGAGCCCGACGCTCAACACGGAGATGGTCGAGGTGCTCGAGACGATCGACGCGGACGACGAGTGCGGCGTGGTCGTGCTCACCGGCGCCGGTGACGCATGGTCGGCCGGCATGGACCTGAAGGAGTACTTCCGCGAGATCGACGGTCAGCCGGAGCACGTGCAGCGCAAGGTGCGACGCGACGCGGCGCTGTGGCAGTGGCGCATGTTGCGCACCTATGCGAAGCCGACGATCGCGATGGTCAACGGCTGGTGCTTCGGCGGCGCCTTCACGCCGCTCGTCGCCTGCGACCTCGCGATCGCCGCGGACGAGGCGACCTTCGGCCTCTCCGAGATCAACTGGGGCATTCCACCCGGGAGCGTCGTCAACAAGGCGCTCGCCGACACCGTCGGCTCGCGCGTGGGCCTGCTCTACGTCATGACCGGTCGCACGTTCGACGGCAAGCAGGCGGCGGCGATGGGTCTCGTCAACGCGAGCGTTCCGCGCGCGGAGCTCCGGGCCGAGGTCGAGTCGCTGGCGCGGGAGCTACTGGCGAAGAACCCGGTCGTGCTGCGGGCTGCGAAGCTCGGGTTCAAGCACTGCGAGGCGATGAGCTGGGACCAGGCGGAGGACTACCTCTACGCGAAGCTCGAGCAGTCGCAGTTCCTCGACGCGGAGCAGGGCCGCGAGCACGGTCTCGAGCAGTTCCTCGACGAGAAGCGGATCAAACCGGGCCTGCAGACGTACGAGCGCCCGGCTTCGTAGGCATGCACTCGAACGAGGCGACGCAGTTCAGCCATGCAGAGCCACGGCTGAGCTACGTGATCGGGCGCGTCGAGCGCGTGCTGCGCCGCCGCATCACGGCTGCGGTCGAGCCGAGCGGGCTGACGCTGCCCGCCTACACCGCCCTGTCGGTGCTTCGAGTGCAAGACGGCCTCTCCAACGCGCAGCTCGCCCGGCGTTCGTTCGTCACGCCTCAGTCGATGAGCGAGGTGCTCGCACTGCTCGTCGAGCGGGGCTACGTCCGCCGTCGCCCGGAGCCGGGTCACGGGCGCGTCATCCGCATGGAGCTGACGAAAGCGGGGAGCCGCGCACTCGATCGCTGTGACCTCGCAGTCGACGACCTGGAACGGGAGATGCTCGCCGGTCTCGACGCCGACGAGGCGTCGGGCCTCCGGGACGTGTTGATCCGCTGCGGCCGGGCGCTCGACTTCGACCTCCTCGAGCGCACCGGGTAGCCGCGCGACCCGAGAATCGGGACCTGGTCCGAACCAGGTCCCGATTTCTTGCGGCGCCAGTAACCGAGCGGGTTTGCGTGGCAACGCGTGTCACGCGGGGCTCGAGGCGGGACCAGGTCCGAACCAGGTCCCGCTCTTGGGTCGAGGCATGGCCCGGCCGGACGAGCGAGAGCCCGGCACGGGGCCTGCGCGGGCGCGCTTGCTCGTCGGGCTAAGTCTTTCGTCGCGGAGCCGAACTTGTTCGGCGAGAGCAGTGACGCGCCCGGCCGCGAGCACAACACCCCAGAAGGGGGCCCACGGGGGAAACTGGTTTCCCCCGTGAAGCAAGCGAAGCGATGCGCTACTGGTTTCCCCCGTGCAGCAAGCGGAGCGATGCGCTACTGGTTTCCCCCGTGCAGCGAGCGAAGCGAAGCGCTATTGGCGGTAGCCGAGCCGGGCGGAGATGTCCGCCGCTGCGGCGCGCAGAGTCGGGCTGAGGCGCGCGACGAGGTCTTCCATCGACACCATCGAGCTGTGTACCGCGAGGTTGATCGCCGCGACCGCAACGGCGTCGCGGCTCAGGACCGGCGCCGCGATCGAGCGCAGGCCGTACGCGAGCTCCTCGTTGTTGATCGCGAAGCCCTCCTCGCGCACCCGTTGCAGCTCGAGCAGGAACGCCGCGCGTGACGTCAACGTGTTCGGGCCACGGCGTTCGAAGTCGATCCGGGCGAGCGTGGCCCGTTGCGTGGCCTCGTCGAGGAACGCGAGCATCACCTTGCCGAGCGACGTGCAGTAGGCCGGGAGGCGCGAGCCGACGTGCAGGTTGAGGTCGATCTCACGCTGGCCGGCGCGCGCGCTGCGGCTGCGCTCGACGTAGACGATGTCGAGGCCGTCGAGGATCGCCATGTTCACCGTGTAGCCCGTTGCGTCGCTCAACTCCCGCAGATGCGGCGCGGCGACCTCGCGCAGCTCCATCGAGTTGATCGCCGAGAACCCGAGGTCGAGCACACGGGGACCGAGGCGGTACTTCTTCGTCGCGGCATCCTGCTGGAGGTAGCCGAGCGAGGCGAGCGTGGCGACGTAGCGATGCGTCGTCGACCGGCTGAGCCCGATGTCACGGCCCAGCTCGCTCACGCCGAGCAGTGGCCGTCCGGAGCGGAACGCGGATAGGATCGCGAGGCCGCGCTCGAGCGACTGCGAGTACGTCGAGCCGGACCCGGGAGCGTCGTCCTGAACAGGGGGCACGAGGGGCTCGCTCATTCCGATCATTAGAACAGCATCTCGATAACTGGACAAGCTTTGGCCGATTGTTCGAGTATGCGGAACGCAAGTCTTGACAGGCGAGACGTTTAGGGCGTACGTTCGACCTGGCTGCTCCGCTGTCCTGAACCGGTGCGAGTCGAGCCCTCGAGGAGGATGCATGCCGCCGTGGAGGCGATTCGCACGCTCACCGGCAGCGATGCCCGGGAAGCCATGAAGATCACTGCGGCCGTCGTCGAGCGCGCGGGGGCGCCTTTCGTGCTCCAGGAGCTCGAGCTGGGCGAGCTCCGGGACGACGAGGTCCTCGTCAGGAACGCCGCCTCCGGGATCTGCCACACGGATCTGATCTGCCGCGACCAGCTGTACCCCGTGCCCTTGCCGGCCGTGCTCGGGCACGAGGGCGCCGGCGTGGTGGAGGCGGTCGGGCGCAGCGTGACGGCGTTCGCGCCCGGCGACCGCGTCGGCATGAGCTACGACTCCTGCGGGCACTGTCCCGCGTGCTCGAGGGCGCTCGGCGTCTACTGCCACGAGTTCTTCGCCCGCAACTTCTCGTCGTCGCGCCCGTCGGACGGCTCCAGCGCGCTCTCGCGCGATGGCGAGCTCGTGCACGCGCACTTCTTCGGCCAGTCGAGCTTCGCGACCCACTCCGTCGCGCGCGAGCGCAACATCGTCGCCCTCGACGACGCGATTCCGTTCGACGTCGCAGCGCCGTTCGGCTGCGGGATCCAGACGGGGGCGGGCTCCGTGCTGAACGTCATGCGGCCGCCTGCGGGCAGCAGCATCGCGGTGTTCGGGGCGGGAGCCGTCGGCCTGGCGGCGGTGATGGCCGCGCAGATCGCCGGTTGCACGACGATCATCGCGATCGACATCCGCCTGAACCGGCTCGAGTTTGCGCGGGAGGTGGGTGCGACGCACGTCGTCGACTCTTCCCAGACCGACGCCGTGGCGGCAATTCGCGCCCTGACCGGCAGCGGCGTCGACTTCTCCCTCGAGGCGACCGGCGTGACGGATGTGCTGCGCATGGCCGTCGACTCCCTCACGCCGATGGGCGTGTGCGGCGTCGTCGGAGCGCCCGCGTTCGGCGCCGAGGTGGCGCTCGACGTCAACACGATCCTCACCGGCGGCCGCGTCGTGCGCGGCATCGTCGAGGGCGAGAGCGTCCCCTCGGAGTTCCTGCCACAGCTCGTCGAGCTCTGGCGCGCAGGCAGGTTCCCCGTGGACCGCATGATGACGTACTACGACTTCGACCAGATCGACGAGGCGGCCAAGGACGCCGAGACCGGCCTGGTGATCAAGCCCGTTCTTCGGATCGGCTAGCGCAAGGAGGAAGCACCATGGCGACCACAGCAAACCCTGTGCACGAGGCGAAGCAGTTCATCGGCGGCGCGTGGACCGATGCCGCGGACGGCGCGACCTATGAGGATCGCGACCCGTACAACGACGAGGTCGTCGCGATCGTGCCGGCCGGAGGCGCAGACGACGCGCGCCGTGCGATCGACGCTGCGAGTGCAGCGCTTCCCGGCTGGGCGGCGTCGACGCCGGCCGAGCGGCAGGCCATCTTCCTCAAGGCGGCCGACATCCTCGAAAGCCGCGGGGATGAGGTCGTCTCGATGCTCGCGCGCGAGACCGGGGCCACGTTCGGCTTCGCGATGTTCCAGATGCATTTCGTGCCGGGTCTTTTCCGGCAGGCCGCGGCAGTCGGTTATCAGCCGATCGGGCAGATTCTGCCGTCGGACAATCCCGGCACATTCGCGATGGGTGTGCGCAAGCCGGTCGGAGTCGTCGCCGCGATCGCGCCGTGGAACGCGGCGCTGATCCTCTCGGCGCGGTCGATTGCGGCCCCGCTTGCGCTTGGCAACACGGTCGTGCTCAAGCCGTCCGAGTGGTCGCCGGTGTCCGGCGGGCTGCTCTGGGGCGAGATCTTCGCCGAGGCGGGGCTGCCCGACGGCGTCCTCAATATCGTCACGCACGCTCCCGGTCAGGCGGCCCCGATCGGCGACGAGCTCGTGTCGAATCCCGCCGTGCGCAGGATCAACTTCACCGGCTCGACGAACGTCGGCCGCAAGCTCGCCGAGGCGGCCGGCCGGCACCTGAAGCGGGTCGTGCTCGAGCTCGGCGGCTACAACCCGGTGATCGTGCTCGCGGACGCCGATGTGGACTATGCGGTCAACGCCACGGCATTCGGCGCTTTCCTTCATCAGGGGCAGATCTGCATGTCGGCGCGCAAGGTGTTCGTCGAGCGGGCGATCGCCGACGAGTTCGTCGAGAAGCTCACCGCCAAGGCGAACGGTCTCAAGGCCGGCGACCCGAAGGAGCACGACACGATCATCGGTCCCCTGATCAACGCGGATGCGCTGGCGATGGTCAAGGGCCGGGTCGACGACGTGGTCGCAAAGGGTGGCCGTGTGCTCGCCGGTGGCGAGGTCGTCGGGCCGTGCTATCAGGCGACCGTGATCACCGACGTGCCGGCGGACTCGGAGTTCGCGAAGCACGAGACGTTCGGCCCGGTGCTCGCTGTCGAGATCGTCGACAGCGCAGACGAGGCGATCGCCCGCGCCAACGACACGACCTACGGGCTGAGCGCGGGCATCATGACGACCGATGCCGATCGCGGGATGGCGCTGGCGCAGCGGCTCGACTCGGGGATCGTCCACATCAACGAGCAGCCGGTGGGAGACGAGCCGCAGATGCCGTTCGGTGGCGTCAAGGACTCGGGCTGGGGCCGCTTCGGCGGGCAGGCCGTCATCGACGAGTTCACCGAGCTGCGGTGGATCACCGTCCAGAGCGGGTCTCATCCCTATCCGTTCTAGGCCCCGCGCATGATCGTCCCACTCCGCGACGCGATCCGTGACCTCGTGCGCGACGGCGACACCGTCGCGCTCGAGGGCTTCACGCACCTGATCCCGCACGCTGCGGGCCACGAGGTCGCACGCCAGGGCAAGCGGGAACTGACGCTCGTGCGCATGACGCCGGATGTCGTCTACGACCAGCTGATCGGGATGGGGTGCGCGCGGAAGCTCCTGTTCTCGTGGGGCGGCAACCCGGGCGTCGGCTCGCTGCACCGCCTGCGGGACGCCGTCGAGCACGGCTGGCCGTGCGCGCTCGAGATCGAGGAGCACTCGCACGCGGGCATGGCCGCCGCCTACGCCGCCGGCGCCGCCAATCTGCCTTTCGGCGTGCTGCGCGGCTACCGCGGAGACCTGTCGGCGCACACGCGCGTCGAGACGGTGACGTGCCCGTTCACCGGCGAGGAGCTCGCAGCGGTTCCGGCGCTTCGGCCCGACGTCGCGGTCGTGCACGCGCAGCAGGCCGACCTCCGGGGCAACGTCCAGCTGTGGGGGATCCTCGGTGTGCAAAAGGAGGCGGTGCTCGCTGCGTCGCGGACGATCGTGACGGTCGAGGAGGTCGTGAACGAGCTCCAGCCGAGGTCGGGTGCGATCGTGCTGCCGAGTTGGGTGATCGATGCGGTGTCGCTCGCGCCCGGTGGTGCACATCCGTCGTATGCGCATGGGTACTACGACCGCGACAACGACTTCTATGTCGCCTGGGACGAGATCAGCCGCGATCGCGATCGCTTCCGCGCGTGGATGCAACGACACGTGCTCGACACGGCCGACATCACCGAGTACCACGCGAGCCTCGCGGCGAGAGTGGCCACGGCGTGAGCACGAACGGCGACGGCGGCTTCTCCGCGGACGAGATGATGGCGGTCGAGGCCGCGCGGCGGGTCGCCGACGGCACGGTCTGCTTCGTCGGGATCGGGCTGCCGAGCCTCGCGGCGAACCTCGCGCGCCGCACGCACGCACCGGATTGCGTGCTCGTGTACGAGAGCGGCACGATCGGCGCGAAGCCCACCAAGCTCCCGCTCTCGATCGGCGACGGTGAGCTCGCCGACACCGCCGACACGGTTGTGTCCGTGCCGGAGATGTTCGCCTACTGGCTGCAGGGCAATCGCATCGACGTCGGCTTCCTTGGCGCAGCGCAGATCGACCGGCACGGGAATCTGAACAGCACCGTGATCGGTGACTACGACCACCCGAAGGTTCGGCTGCCCGGCGGCGGCGGCGCGCCGGAGATCGCAACGGGCGTGCGCGACGTCTTCGTGATGCTCCGGCAGACGCCGCGGTCGTTCGTCGAGCGTCTGGACTTCACGACGAGCGTCGGCGACCGCGTCCGCGTCGTCGTCACCGATCTCGGCATCCTCGAGCCGCACGACGGCGAGCTGACGCTCGTCGGCGTGCATCCGGGCGTCGATGTCGAGGACGTTCGCGCGGCGACCGGGTGGGACCTGCGGATCGCAGACGACGTCCGCATCACCGATCCGCCGAGCGACGTCGAGCTCTCGGCGCTTCGCACCCTTCAACCGAAAGGACGCGCGTGACCGACGTGGATTCGCCGATTGTTCTTCCCGACGATCCGAGCTTCGGCCCGGAGGTTCAGGTCGACTACCCGGGCTACCGCTCGACGCGCTGGCGCGCGCCTGACCATCCGCTCGTGACGCTCCCGGAGGATCTGCACGATCCCGCAGGCCCCGTGTTCGGCGAGCGCACCGTCGGCGAGCACGACCACGACCTGACGGTGCAGCACGAGGGCGAGCCGCTCGGCGAGCGGATCGTCGTGACGGGTCGCCTCCTCGACGTCGGCGGCCGGCCGCTGCGGGGCGCGCTCGTCGAGGTGTGGCAGGCGAACGCCGCGGGCCGGTACCGGCACGAGGTCGACCAGCACCCGGCGCCGCTCGACCCGAACTTTGCGGGCGCCGGCCGCTGCCTCACCGACGACGACGGGCGCTATCGCTTCATCACGATCAAACCGGGCTCCTATCCCTGGGGGAACCATGAGAACGCATGGCGGCCCGCGCACATCCACTTCTCGGTCTTCGGGCCGTCGTTCACGCAACGGCTTGTGACCCAGATGTACTTCCCCGGCGACCCGCTCTTCGAGTTCGATCCGATCTTCCACTCGGTGCGCGATCCGAAGGCGCGGGCGCTGCTCATCTCGCGGTTCGACCTGACCACGACGACGCCTCAATGGGCGCTCGGCTACCAGTGGGACATCGTGCTCGGCCGGGGCGGGGCCGGCACAACCCCGTTCGAGGAGGATCACGTATGACGCTCGCTCACACGCCGTCGCAGACCGTCGGGCCGTACTACGCGATCGGCCTCTGCAGGCGAACCGACAACGAGCTCGTCGCGCCGGACGCACCGGGCGCACTCGAGCTGACGGGCACGCTGCTCGACGGTCAGGGCGAGCCGATCGCCGACGGGATGATCGAGGTGTGGGACGCGGTCGGCGGTCGCTGGGGCCGCAGCGGCACCCATCCCGAG
>Ga0265338_10011854_pt1 | contig 10017 bp, 9 predicted proteins | sample 42126metaG_FD_193579 | JGI IMG/M metagenome (GOLD analysis project Ga0265338, IMG submission 193579) | Rhizosphere microbial communities from Carex aquatilis grown in University of Washington, Seatle, WA, United States - 4-21-26 metaG | ecosystem: Host-associated > Plants > Roots > Rhizosphere >... | reverse complement strand
ATCCGATTTCCTTTTCGAGGCCCAGGGCGCGGGCGCCTCCGATGGTGGCCATCTCGAAGGACTGGGCGGCGGAAAGCGCCTGCGGGTCGGCGGTGGACACCTTCTGGAGCTTGGCGGCGAGATCCATCTCCTCCATGAGGTCGAAGTCGTTGTTGCTGCCGGCGGGCCCGTCGGTGCCGAGGCCGACGTTCAGGCCCGCGGCGAGCATCTTCACGACGGGCGCGACTCCGCTTGCAAGCATCATGTTGCTGGAGGGGCAGTGGGCGACGCCGGTGCCGCGCGATTTGAGAATCGCTATGTCCGCGTCATCCACCCACACGCAGTGGGCGGCGATGGTCCGGCCGGTGAGGACGCCGAGGCTGTCGAGTTCGGCCGCGGGCGTCTTGCCCCATTTCGCCAGCGCGTCGTCGCGTTCGCGGCGGGTTTCGGCGATGTGGATCACGAGCGGCACGCCGTAGCGGTCGGCGAGGGCGCGCGCGGCTTTGAGGGTGGCGTCGGAATTTGTGTAGAGCGCGTGGGGCGCGACGGCGGGAACCACGAGCGCGTCGTTGCGGAAGCGCTGGATGTAGCGTTCGGTGAAACGCAGCGCGTCTTCGGGTGTGGGAGCGTCCGGCACGGGGAAGCCGATGATGGTTTCGCCGAGGACGGCGCGGAGGCCGGCTTCGCGGTCGGCTTCGGCGATGGCGTCCTCGAAATAGTACATGTCGGTGTAGGTGGTGGTTCCGGACAGCAGCATTTCGAGGCAGGCCAGGCGGGTGCCCCAGCGGACGAAGTCGACGCTGACGTTCTTGGCCTCCGCGGGGAAGATGAATTTGGTGAGCCAGTCCTGGAGGCGGACGTCGTTGGCGATGCCGCGCAGCAGGGACATGGGGACGTGGGTGTGGGTGTTGACGAGGCCGGGAGCGATGAGGGCATCGGGGCGGTCGAGGCGCTGGGCGGCCTGATAGCGGCGGTCGATTTCGGCGCGCGGGCCGACGGCGATGATGCGATCTGCGCGGATGGCGACGGCGCCGTTTTTGATGACGCGGCGGGCGGGGTCCATTGTGATTACGTAGCGCGCGGTCCAGATCCAGTCGGCGGGCTCGGCGTGGGCGGCGGCGGCTATCAGGAAAAGGGTGAGGAGGAGACGGGGCATCATGAACGAGGGTAGCAGGGGCGACGGCGGGTGGGGCCACGGACGGACTTTGCCACGATCCAGCGCGTCTCACTGAGCGTGAATACGCTCTGTGAGCGGTTGACTGCGATTGTCCTGCTGTGCGCGTTTGAAGTGGTCCTGCTCAGCGCGGCCATGCCATGGAAGACCAGACTAGATCGCTTCGCGACGGCGGAAGCTGTAGCACGATACGTCTCTGCGCCAACTCCCACGAACCACAAGACCCTGCTCCAAGAGAAATCCAATCAGCTAACGGACGAGCGGGTGATCCGGGTCGTCTCCCTGTTTCTCTCAGCAGCTAACGCGTTCGCCATCATGAGGGTCTGCGCGAAAGCTAGTTGCCGAGTCGCGGTAGCAGCGCCTTGAGGAAGCGGACCAACGTCTCGCGGACCATTTCGCCGGTTTCTAGCACTTCGGCGTGGGTGATTTTTTGGCCTGCGGTGGCGGCGGCCATGTTGGTGACGCAGGAGATGGCGAGGACTCTGAGACCCATGTGGTTGGCGACGATCACCTCGGCGACGGTGGACATGCCGACCAAGTCGGCTCCGATGGTGCGGAGGTAGCGGATCTCGGCTGGGGTCTCGTAGCTCGGGCCGAGCATGCCGGCGTAGATGCCGTCGTCCAGCGGGATGCAGAGGTCGGCTGCAACATCCTTGGCGGTTTGGCGGAGGCCGACTGGATACGCTTCGGACATGTCGGGGAAGCGGGGGCCGAGCGCGTCGTCGTTGGGGCCTATGAGCGGGTTCGAGCCTTGCAGGTTGATGTGGTCCGTGATGACGACCAGGCCGCCGCGCGAGTAGGCGGGATTGATGCCGCCGGCGGCGTTGGTGAAGACCACGGTTTTCACGCCGAGGCCGCCCAGGACGCGCACGCCGTAGGTCACCTGCTCGGGCGTGTAGCCTTCGTAGAGGTGAGCGCGGCCGGCCATCACGGCGACCGGCGTCGAGTCGCAGAGGCCCGCCACCAGCTTGCCGGCGTGCCCGACGGCGGTGGCCTGCGGCCAGCCGGGAATAACGGAGTAGGGGATTTCGACGCAGCCGGTCAACTCGTCGGCGAAGGCTCCGAGGCCGCTGCCGAGGACGACGGCGATTTCGGGGGCGACGGGGAGGCGGTCGCGGAGGAATTCAACGGCTTCGGTTAGGGGAGTTGGGCTCATAGAAGCATTCCGGCGATGCAGGCGGACATGAAGTTGGCCATGGTCCCGGCGGCGACGGCGCGCAGTCCGAGGCGCGCGAGGTCGGATTTGCGGCCCGGCGCCAGGGCGCCGATGCCGCCCACCTGGATGGCAATGGAACTGAAGTTTGCGAAGCCGCACAAGGCGTAGGTGGCAATGGTGAATGAGCGCGGGTCGAGCCCGGCCTTCATCGGCCCGAGTTGCAGGAAGGCCACGAATTCGTTCAACACCAGCCGCGTGCCGAGCAGGTTGCCGATGGCGGTGCAGTCCTTCCAGCTCACGCCCAGCAGCCAGGCCACCGGGGCGAACAGGATGCCGAAGATCTTCTCGAGCGACGGCGGTAGCCACGTAAGGAAGGGCAGGGTGTGCAGCCAGCCGAGGACTCCGTTCAGCATGGCGATCAGGGCCAGAAAGGCGATCAGCATCGCGCCGACGTTCAACGCCAGGTGAAGGCCGTCGCCAGCTCCGCGCGCGGCCGCGTCGATGATGTTGACGCCCGGCTTTTCGATCTTGATGTCCACGCTGCCGGCGGTTTCGGGCTTGCCGGTTTCGGGATTCAGCATCTTGGCCAGCATGATGGTGGCCGGGGCGGTCATGATGACGGCGGTGAGCAGGTGCTTGATGTCCACGCCGGCGATTTTGACGTAAGCCGCCATCACCGCGCCCGAAATGTGGGCCATGCCGGCGACCATGATGGTGAACAGTTCGGACTCCGTCATGTTTTCGAGGAACGGCCGGATGGTGAGCGGCGCTTCGGTCTGGCCCATGAAGATGCTGGCGGCGACGTCGGTGGATTCGGCGCCGCTGGCGCCCATGATCTTCTGCATCGCGATCGCCATGCCGCGGATGACGAGCTGCATCACGCCAAGGTAGTAGAGGATCGAGAAGAACGACGCGATGAAAATGATGATGGGCAGAACCTGGAAGGCGAAGATGACTCCGAAGGGGCCGGACTTCGATCCCAGCGGGCCGAACAGGAAGTTGCTGCCGGCCTCGGCGTACTCGAGCATGGCGCTGACCGCGACTCGCGCGGCGTCGAACAGACGGCCGAAGGGGGTTTTGAGGATCAGGACGGCGAGGCTGATCTGCAGTCCCAGACCCCAGAGAAGGACGCGCGGCTGGATGGCGCGGCGGTTACGGGAAAAGAGGAAACAGACGGCCAAGACCGCCAGCAGCCCGAGGATGCCGGTGAAGCGAGACATGGGCAGGCGGGTAAGCTGAGGCTTACCCTACGGTTTCCAAAATCAGCTCGCGCTCTTCGGGGGGGTGCGTGGAGATGCGGAACGCGTCCTCGACGAGTTGAGCGGCCTCTTCGAGGCGCTCCTCCTTGGTGTAATAGAGGCGGCAGAGCACGGCGCCGGCTTCGACCTTCTCGCCCACCTTGACTTCCAGAATCACGCCCACGGCAGGGTCGATGACGTCGTCCTGCTTGTCGCGGCCGGCTCCGATCATATTCGAAGCGAGGCCGATGTCCTCGGAGGCGATGGCGCTGACAAAACCCGAGCGCGGCGAGGCAACTTCGCGAACGCCGCTGGCATTGGGCAGCATGTCGAACCGGTCGAGCACCTGCGGGTTGCCACCCTGGGCCGCGATCACTTCCTTGAGCTTGGCGTAGCCCGAACCGTCGAGCAGTTTGCGCTGGGCCATCTCGCGCGCCTCTTCGAGGGTCTCGGTGATTTTGCCGAGGAAAATCATGCGAGCGGCGAGTTCGAGCGAAAGCCGGGTCAGGTCGTTGGGACCGGCGCTCTGAAGGGTCTGCGACACTTCCATGATCTCGAGCGCGTTGCCGATGGCGTAGCCGAGAGGCTGGCCCATATCGGTGATGAGGGCCTGGACGCGCTTGTCGAGGCGGCGGCCGACGCCGACCATTAACTGGGCGAGGCGGCGGGCGTCGATTTGCCGCTTGGTGACGGCGCCGGACCCGACCTTGACATCGAGCACCACGCCGTCCAATCCGGCGGCGAGCTTCTGCGCCATGATCGAGGCAGCCAGGACCGGAATCGATCCAATGGTCGCCGTGGCTTCACGCAGGGCGTAGAGGCGGGTGTCGGTGGGCGCGAGTTCGCCGGCCTGCGACGTGAAGGCCAGGCCGCTCTTGGCGAGTTGGGCCTTGAAGTCGTCGATGGAGAGGTCGGTGCGGAAACCGGGAATGGCCTCGAGCTTGTCGAGCGTTACGCCGGCGTGGCCGGTGGGGCGCGTCGAGATCATGGGCACGATGACGCCGGCCGCCGCGGCCAAAGGCGCCGCGATGAGGCTGGTCTTGTCGCCGACGCCGCCAGTGGAGTGCTTGTCCACCTTAGGCCCCGGGATGGCAGACAAGTCTAGCGTGTCGCCCGAGCGCACCAGGCAATCCGCCAGCGCGCTCACCTCGTGGTCAGTCATTCCGGCGAAGTAAGTCGCCATGAGGAACGCCGACATCTGATAGTCCGGGACATCGCCGCGCGTATAGCCTTCGACGAGCGAGGCGATTTCCTCAGGACTCAGTTCTTCGGCGTCTCGTTTTCGATGAATCAAGTCGGCGGTTCGCATTCGAGAACACTTAGGCTACCATCTTATGTGGGTAAAAGTAAAGGTTTTATAACCGCTTAAGTGGATCAGACAGCCGCGTCCGGGTGGGGCAGGGGGGTGCGATAGCGGCCCTGGAAAACCTCTCCGAACAGCTCCAGGACCTCGGCGTGGACGAGCGTGTTGTCCGCCAGCACGTGCGGCGCGCCGATCTCGAACGGCCCTCCGCGCATGTCCGAAACGGTTCCGCCGGCCTCGGCGACCAGCAGAGTCCCCGCCGCCATATCCCAGGGTTTGAGGCCGAATTCCCAGTACGCGTCGAGGCGGCCGCAGGCCACGTAGGCCAGGTCGAGCGCGGCCGAACCGGCGCGCCGGGCGCCCTGGGACAGCATGGACATCTGGTAGAAGAAGTGGACGTTCACGTTCTGGTGGCGCTTTCGGCTGGGGAAGCCGGTGGCGACCAGCGCTTCCTCCAGGCGGGGGAGTTTCGAAACGTGGATGGGCTTCGCGTTCAGCCAGGCGCCGGCTCCGCGCTCGGCGGCGAACATCTCGTCGCGCAGGGGATCGTAGATGCAGCCGGCGATCATTTCGCCCGCCCGTTCGAGCGCGAGGGTGACGTTGAACATCGGGAAGCCGTGGAAGAAATTCGTGGTGCCGTCGAGGGGGTCGACGTACCAGCGGTATTCGGAGCCTACTTCGCGGCCGCCGCCTTCCTCGGCCATGATGGAGTGCGTGGGGAAGTGGGACCTCAGACGCTCGACGACGAGCTTTTCGGAGGCGCGGTCGGCTTCGGTAACGAGGTCAAACTCACCTTTGAGCTGGTAGGTTACTTTCTGATCGTAGTAGTGGGACAGGATGGCGCCGGCTTCGCGGGCGATCTCCATGCTGGTTTCGAGGAATGAGGGCATGAGAAACCAATGTAGCATCCGCTCCCTGGCGGTCGCGGCTCGGTAAAAACGGGCGGGACAGCTAGTCGATTTCGGCGATGTACTTGATCTCGTGCTTGAAGATGAACAGATTCGGCTCGGGTTCGCGGGTGAGGCGGATGAATGAGATGTCGTAATACTCGATGGTCCCGGTGAACTCTTCGTTATCGAGCAGGCGCACGCGCACGGGAATGTGGTTGTCGATCAGGTGTTTGAGGTAGCGGACCTCCTCATGGGTCTGCTCGGGCGGGCGGGAACGCTCCCCCCCTCCACCTGTGGGCCGCGGCCTGTTGTCGTTATTTCTTAGGTTCATTTTATCGGCCGCCACCCTTTGGCACCTTTGGAGCCCTTTGGCGGTTCAGTTTCCCCATAATAGCCGCTCCGGGCCGAAACCCGCAAATCCGGGCGTTTCAGCTTGATATCGATGCGGTGGAACGGGTCCTTGGTGAGGGGCACGTCTTTGGGATAGTAGCCGAGCAGGTATTGCGTGCGAAGGTCGCGGATGATTTCGAGGAACGCTGCGTCGAGTTCGGCGCCCAAGGCCGGAGCGAAGACGCGGCCGCCGGTGTTCTGGGCGAGAGTGGTGAGCGCGTTCTCCCCGCCGGTGTTGCGGCCGGCGTTATTGGTGATGGGGATCACCAGGACCGGATACAGCACCGTATCGGTCATCTGCGCGGCACGCAGCGCGTCGTGGAAGGTTTTATAGCTGGTGGTGTCGCCGCCGTCGGTGACCACGATGATGACGTGCCGTCCCTCGCGTCCATCGAGGCCGCCGGCGGCCAGGTAGATGGAGTCGTAGAGGCTGGTGCCGCCATCGGACCGGATGCCGCGGAGGGCGCAATCCAGGCGGGCCAGGTTGTGTGTGAAGTCCGCCAACTGGATGGTCTCCCAGTTGAAGGCGAGCAGCGAGGCGGCGTCTTCGGGGTTGCCTTCGTGGAACAAGGCGGCGAAGAAGCGGTTGACCGAATCGACCTCGTATTTAAGATCGATCCCAGTGGACGCGCTGGTATCGATCATCACGGTGATGGAGAGGGGCTGCTCGGTGTGGTGCTCGAAGACCGCCAGTTGCTGCGGCACGCCGTTGTCGAGGATCTGGAAGTCTTCCTTGGAGAGACTGCCGATGAGCTGGCCGGCGGCGTCTTTGACGGTGGCTAGGACGCGGACCAGGCGGACATCCACGGTAAACCTGGGCTGCGGGTCTTCGGAGCGCGCGGCTGGCAACGCGGCCAGGAGCAGAGCGGCTGCCAGGGCCATCCGCCTTAGGGGTTGCGCAGGGACTGGTCCCATTCGCCCTCCACCCAAACCTCACCATCTTCGAAATGCTCTTTCTTCCAGATCGGGACCGTTCGCTTGAGCCGGTCGATGCCTTCGAGGGCGGCCTCGAACGCGGGCCGGCGGTGGGGCGCGGTGACGACTATGGCTACGCTGGTTTCGCCGATTTCGAGCCGGCCGAGGCGGTGGACAATGGCGATGCGGCCGATCTCGCGGGTGCGGGCGATTTCGGAGCCCAGGGCGGCGATCTGCTTGAGGGCCATGGGCTCGTAGCATTCGTAATCGAGCCAAAGGGTGCGCCGGCCCTGGCTGTTGTTTCGGACGACTCCTTCGAAAGCCACTACCGCGCCGTCCTCGCCGCGTAGCAGTCGAGCGGCGAGCGCGCGGGTGTCGATGGGCTCGCGAGTCAGGGCGAAGTAGTTGTCGCCTGCTGCGGCGCTCCCACCGCTGACCGGCGGCAGGAAGGCGATTTCGTCGTTGTCGGCCACGGGTTCGGAAGGTTGGACAAACTCCTGGTTTCGTGCCAGCAGGATGCTGCGCTCCATCGTGCGCAGCTTGGGAAACAGGGCGGCGTAGTGCTCGAACACCGTCCCGGCGGTGGCGCCGGCCGGGACGTCGAGCTGGCCGGCGGCGCATCCGGTGACGTCCTTCAGGAGGCCGAAGAACAGGACTCTGATGTGCACGGGAACCTTCAGCGTAACAGACGGTTTCGGGGGCGAAAGGGTTGCAGGAGGCACGCAGGAGACAGGAGTCAGGAGATAGGAGACAGGAGAGCGGCGGGCGCGATGGCATAGGCAAGCTCGATGGTCGAAGGTGGAGGAAGGAAACGCTGATGCCATAATGTATGGACATGCGGGCGACGGCTTTCGCGATCCTGGCGGCGTTCGTCCTTGGGACAGGCTCCGCCACGGCAGCGACCGCCATTCCTTTCGAACTCTGCGACAACATGGTTCTGGTGCCGGTCCGGGTCAACGGCTCCGGGCCGCACAGCTTTCTACTTGACACGGGAGCAAGCACGTCGTTTTTGAACCAGACACTCGCGGATACCCTGGGCGTTGGAACCGGAGGCCAGCACGATGCCAAGGTCGGCGCGGGTGAATCCTCTACAAAGCTCGGCTTCGCGAAGGGGGTCGCGCTCAGCTTGCCGGGTGTCGATCTGCCGGTGCAAACTCTGGCCGTAGTTCCGCTGGCTGGAATCGAGGCCGCGATCGGGCACAAACTGGGCGGCATCGTCGGCGCGGACCTCTTCAAGCGTTATGTGGTGACCATAGACTACGCCGGGAGGGTCGTCACACTGGATGATCCAAAGACCTTCGCCTACCGCGGCACGAGGGAAGGGATCGCGATCCGCCTGTCGGGCGGGCGGGCGTTTTTCAAAGCGACGGTTACGCCGGCGGGCGGCGCACCGATCGCGGCGGAGTTCATCGTGGACAGCGGTGACGACAGTACGGTGACGTTCCACACGCCGTTCGTGGAAAAGCACGGTCTTCGCGCGGCTGCCCAGAAACTGGTAGCGCATACCTCAACCGGACTCGCGGGCAAGTCGCGCAACTGGCGAGGCCGCATCGGAAGCTTTGCGTTTGGCGGGTTCGTGATCGACCGGCCAGTCGCCACGTTCTCAGAAGCCAGGAAAGGCTCGGAGGCGGATGCAAGCTATGATGGCGTCCTGGGCGGCGAAATCCTGCGTCGTTTCCGCGTTACGATGGACTACTCGCGCCGCCAGATGATCCTCGAACCTAACTCCGCCTTTGCCGATGCTTACGACTTTGACATGAGCGGAGCGGTGTTGGCTGCACGTGGTCCGGATTTCAAGACCATCGCCGTGGAGAGCGTCGGCGATGGTTTAGCGGCAGCCGAAGCGGGGCTCCTGCCGGGTGACACGATCGAAGGCGTGGATGACTCGAGGGCGGAAACTCTCGGACTGGACCGGATCCGACAGATGTTCAAGCAGGATGGGAGCCGCCATTCGCTGGCCGTCCGGCGTGGAACCCAAGTGGTCAACGTGACTCTCACAATCCACAGATTGACTTGACACAAAATGGAAACTCCTGTCTTTCACGAAGCCCGGCTACGGGTGCGGTACGCCGAGACGGATCAGATGGGCGTGGTTTATTACGCCAACTATCTGGTCTGGATGGAGGTGGGGCGGGTCGAGTACTGCAAGGCGGTGGGATTCAATTACCGCGACATGGAGCGGGAGGATGGCGTGTTGCTGGCGGTCGCCGAGGCGCAATGCCGGTACCTGTTCCCGGCTCGCTACGACGACGAAGTGGTGGTGAAGACCTGGGTGGAGCGGGCCAGCCGGCGGCTGGTCGCGTTTGGTTATGAGATGCGGCGCGCGGAGGACGACCGCGTGCTGGCGCGCGGCGAGAGCACGCATATCTTCTGCGGCGTGGACATGCGGCCGGCGCGGCTGCCCGAGAAATACGGGCCGATGTTCGGGATCGGGTGACTCCCTACTCCGTTCGGAGGGCGGTCATGGGGCCGATGCGCGCGGCGCGGCGGGCGGGGATGACGATCGCCACCAGGGCGGCCGCGACGAGAACAGCAGGCACCGCCAGGAAGGTGACCAGGTCCGTCCCGCTGATGCCGTAGAGCTGACTGGCGGCCAGGCGGCCCACGCCTAAGGCCAGGGCCAGGCCGATGGCCAGTCCCACCGCCGTGAGGCCGAGGCCTTGGCGCAGGACCATCGACAGCACGCCGGAGGGCTTGGCGCCGAGCGCCATGCGGATTCCGATTTCGCGGGTGCGGCGGCGTACGGAGAAAGCCATCACGCCATAGAGGCCGATTGCTGCGAGCGTCAGGCCGACGGCGCCGAAGGTTCCGAGCAGCGTCGCCGAGATCTGGGGAACCAGAAGCGACTTGTCGACGTGCTCGCGCATGGTTTCGGTACTGAGGATGGCCATGTCGGGGTCGAGGGCCGCGATCTGATTGCGCACCGGCCGCGCGAGTCCCGCCGGGTTCGATGCGGTCTTCACGGCGATGGA
>Ga0265338_10011852_pt1 | contig 10018 bp, 10 predicted proteins | sample 42126metaG_FD_193579 | JGI IMG/M metagenome (GOLD analysis project Ga0265338, IMG submission 193579) | Rhizosphere microbial communities from Carex aquatilis grown in University of Washington, Seatle, WA, United States - 4-21-26 metaG | ecosystem: Host-associated > Plants > Roots > Rhizosphere... | reverse complement strand
CCCGGCATTCGAGGGGGTGGGGCTCCAACTTGCCGCCGACGGCCTTGCAGTAGAACACCAGGGAGTACAGGGGGATGCGGGTGAACCCCAGCCGGAGGCCGTCGAGGACGGCGATGAGCCGGACCGGCTCGGCCTCGATCCCGGTCTCCTCCTTGACCTCCTTCACTACCACCTCGGCCGCCGAGTACCCCACGTCGCACCAGCCGGTGGGGTACAGCCAGACGCCGGAGTCGGCCCGCTGGATCAGCAGCAGCTCGCCGTCGTCGTTGCCGACGGCGGCGCCGACGGCCACCTTCGGGGTGACGTAGCCGGGCACCCCGCTGCCGACCTGGCCCAGCCACTCCTGCACCAAGCCCTCGGCGTCGTCCGCCTCGTCACCGTCGCCGTCGGCCACCGTGCGGATGTCGGCGGCGACGTGCAGGATCTCTTCGAACCGCTCCCGCTCGTACAGGCTCTCGGTGAACCCGAGGCCGGTACGGGCGATGGCCGACAGGCTCTCGCTCCACCGAAGTAGCGTCCGGGTCGGCACGTTCGGGTCCACGGGGGTCGACGCTACCGCGCCGGCACGACGGCCGGGCGCCCCCGCCGCCGCCGGCAGATGGACCAAGATGTGTCGTGCCTGTGAACGCCGACTGTCGCCACTACGTCATGCAGACGACCGCACGCGGGGAAAAACTGGAGCGCTGCAAGATCGGGGCCAACCAGACACTCCCTTTCGCCTGTCCGGACGGCTGCCTGTTCTACGAGCCCCGGCGGGTGTCGTCGGCTGGGTGGCAGGTGGCCAAGGACGACGACCCGCCGGCCGGTCGCTGAGCCATCCGGTCAACCCTCCAGGACATCTCCCAGCAGGTCCACCCGGACTCCCTCCCCACGCAGCCAGGCCAGGCTTTCGTCGACGGCCTGGGCCTCACCGGCCAACTCGCACACGATCCAGCCCCCGTCGTCCTCGACGTTGGCCCGACGGATGTTCGGGTCCACGTCGAACTGGCGGACCATCCGGGCCAGGAGCGGGATCCGGACCAGGGACTCGGGGAAGGTGACCTTCACCTGTACCTTCACGGTGCTCACCGGGCCAGAACCCGGTTGAGGCTGCCGGACCGCAGGCCCTCCAGGTCCAGGGCCACGAAGGCGTAGCCGGCGGCCCGGACGGCCTCCACGACCGCCTGCCGCTGCTCCACCACCGCCGCCAGGGCGGACTCGGCGACCTCGATACGGGCGACGTCGCCATGATGGCGGACCCGGAGGTCGGCGAACCCGAGACGGCGTAACGCCGATTCGGCCCGGGCCACAGAACTGAGACTGCCGAGGGTGACCGGGGTGCCGTAGGGGAGGCGGGAGGCCAGGCAGGCGGCGGCCGGCTTGTTCCAGGTCCGCAGGCCCAGCTCTCGGGAGCAGGACCGGACCAGGTCCTTGGTGAACCCGGCCTCCACCAGCGGGAACCGGGCGCCGCGGTCGGCGGCGGCCTGCTGGCCGGGGCGGTAGTCGCCGAGATCGTCGACGTTGACCCCGAGGACCACGGTGGCCCCTTCGACCGCGGCCAGGGGCTCCAGGGCGTCCATCAGGGCGGTCTTGCAGTGGGCGCAGCGGTCGGCGCCGTTGGCGACGTACGCCGGGTCGTCCATCTCGACCGTGGGCACCCCGATCCAGCGGAGCCCCCACTCGTCGGCCAGGGCCCGGCAGTCGGCCTCCTCGGCGGCCGCCAGGGACGGGGAGACGGCGGTGGCGCACAGCACCTGGTCGGGCCCCAGCAGGTCGTGGGCGATCCGGGCCAGGAAAGCGGAGTCGGACCCACCACTGAAGGCCACGACGACCCGGCCGAGGTCGGACAGTCGTCGCCTGAGCTCGTCCAGCTCGTCGCCTTCGGGGACGACGGTCACGCCGGTCACGTCGAGGGGTCCGCCGGCCCGGCGGTGACCCCGGCCAGCACGTCGGGCAGGTCGGCCACCATGCCGGTGTAGAAGGGGCCGAACTCGGCATAGTGGGCGGAGGCCTCGTCGAAGCGCATCTGGTACACGCACTCCTTCAGGTCGTCGGGGTGGACGCCGAAGAGGGTGACCCCCCACTCCCAGTCGTCCAGCCCGGTGGACCCGGTGATGAGCTGGAGGATGCGGCCGTGGAAGGTCCGGCCGACGGCCCCGTGGCCGATCATGAGGGCCTTGCGGGCGTCGAAGTCGAGGGCGTACCAGTTGTGGTCGGCGGCCCGCCGCTTGGACATCGGGTAGAAGCAGAACGCCCGCTTGCCGTCGGGCGGCAGCTGCGGGAAGAGCCGGGCTTGCTTCATCTCGTCGGGGATCCCGGCGGCGTACTCCGACAGCTCGGTCAACGACACGTACGAGGCCACCGGTTCCAGCCCGGCCTGCTGCACCGCGGTCTGGAACCGGCGCAGGTCCCACAGGTCGGGCCCGAGCACCACGAAGCCGACGTCGGCCTTGTGGCCGAGGATGGCCGCCGCCACCACCTGGTTACCCTGCTTGCGGGCGACCTCGTCGGCGGCCAACACCGCCTGGACGTCCACGTCCCCGCGACCCGGCCCGGGGGCCCGGCAGAACAGGTGCAACACCGCCCAGCCGACGGAGGGCTGCAGCGGATCGGTGCCGTCGTCGGAAGCGGCCATGAGCCCAGCTTACGGACCATCCGACCGCAGGCGCGACGAAGGGGCGCCGGAGCGCCCCTTCGTCAGTTCCGGTGCTGCTGGCCGACGAGAAGTCGACCGTAAAGCCGGGCGACTAGAAGTCGTCCATGCCCCCGCCCGGCATGGCCGGGGCATCCTTCTCGGGCTTGTCCACGATGACCGCCTCGGTGGTGAGGAACAAGGCGGCGATGGAGGCGGCGTTCTGCAGCGCCGACCGGGTGACCTTGGCGGCGTCGATGACCCCGGCGGCAAACAGGTCGCCGTACTCATTGGTGGCCGCGTTGAGGCCCTCGGCGCCCTTCAGGTTGCGCACCTTCTCGACGATGACCCCGCCCTCCAGACCGGCGTTGACGGCGATCTGCTTCAGCGGCTCCTCGACGGCCCGGGCCACGATCCGGGCCCCGGTGGCCTCGTCGCCTTCCAGCTTGTCGGCCCGGTCCAAGATGGCGCTCTGGGCCCGCAGCAGGGCGACGCCGCCGCCGGGGACCACGCCCTCTTCGATGGCGGCCTTGGTGGTGGACACGGCGTCCTCGATGCGGTGCTTCTTCTCCTTCAGCTCCACCTCGGTGGCGGCGCCGACCTTGATGACGGCCACGCCGCCGGACAGCTTGGCCAGCCGCTCCTGCAGCTTCTCCCGGTCGTAGTCCGAGTCGGTGTTCTCGATCTCGGCCTTGATCTGGTTGATGCGGCCCTTGATGTCGGCGTCGTCGCCGGCGCCCTCCACGATGGTGGTCTCGTCCTTGGTGACCACCACCTTGCGGGCCTGGCCCAGCAGCTCCAGGCCGACGTTCTCCAGCTTCAGGCCGACCTCTTCGGTGACCACCTGGCCGCCGGTGAGGATGGCGATGTCCTGCAGCATGGCCTTGCGGCGCTCGCCGAACCCGAGGGCCTTGACGGCGACGCTGCGGAAGGTGCCGCGGATCTTGTTGACCACCAGGGTGGCCAGGGCCTCGCCCTCGACGTCCTCGGCCACGATCACCAGCGGCTTGGCGCTCTGCATGACCTTCTCGAGCACAGGCAGCAGGTCCCGGACGGCGGTGATCTTGGAGCCGACCAGCAGGATGTAGGCGTCCTCCAGGACGGCCTCCATCCGCTCGGGGTCGGTGACGAAGTAGGGGGAGATGTAGCCCTTGTCGAACCGCATGCCCTCGACCAGGTCCATGTCCATGCCGAAGGTCTGGGACTCCTCGACGGTGATGACCCCGTCCTTGCCCACCTTGTCGATGGCCTCGGCGATCATGCCGCCGATCTCGGTGTCGGCCGCCGAGATGGAGGCCACCTGGGCGATCTGCTCCTTCGAGTCCGTCTCCTTGGCGATGCCGTGGATGGCGTTGATGGCCTCCTCGACGGCGGCCTCGATGCCCTTCTTCAACGACATCGGGTTGGCCCCGGCCGCCACGTTGCGCAGGCCCTCGTGGACCATGGCCCAGGCCAGGACCGTGGCGGTGGTGGTGCCGTCACCGGCGACGTCGTCGGTCTTCTTGGCAACTTCTTTGACCAGCTCGGCGCCGATCCGCTCGTAGGGGTCCTCGAGCTCGATGTCCTTGGCGATGGACACACCGTCGTTGGTGATCGTGGGGGCCCCCCACTTCTTGTCGAGCACCACGTTGCGGCCTTTGGGGCCGAGGGTGACCCGGACGGCGTCGGCCAGCTTGTTCATGCCGGTCTCGAGGCCTCGCCGGGCTTCCTCCTGGAAGGCGATCAGCTTGGGCATCTGGTGGTTTCCTCCGTTGCTCAACCGGCTGCCGGCCGGCGCAGTCCTGCCGCTTGGTTTCCTGCCGGACACTCTACCGGCTCTGTTAGCACTCTCATACGTCGAGTGCTAACAGCAAACCACGCCGGGCGGAGGGGGTCAACCCCCAGCCTGTGCCGCCGGCCGGCGGGGTCAGCCGCCGGCGGTGTTCGCCCGGCCGGCGGGGTCAGCCGCCGGCGACGGCGGGGACGACGGAGATGGTCTGGCCGGCGGCCACCGGGGTGGTGAGGCCGTCCAGGAACCGGACGTCCTCGTCGGCCAGGAACACGTTGACGAACCGCCGCAGCTGGCCGGCGTCGTCGAAGATGCGGTCGGCGAAGCCGGGGAAGGCGGCGTCCAGGGCCTTCAGGGCGTCGCCCACGGTCGACCCCTCGACCTCGACCTCGCCGACCCCGCCGGTCAGGGTGCGGAGCTGGGTGGGGATACGGACGGACACGCTCATCGGGAAGGCTCCTCGGTGGTGGCTGGGGACTGGTCAGCGACTGGGCGACGGCGGCCGGGCGCCGGGCGGTCAATCGGCGCCGGCTGGGCGGTGACGGGTTGGAGGACCAGCAGTTTGTGGGTCATGCCGCACCGGTCCGGTCCAGGTCGCCGACCCCTTCGAGGGCGCGGTCGAAGGCGTCCAGGCTGGGGTCGATGGTGGCGGTGGGCCCCACCACTCCGGACAGGGCCTCGACGGTCTTCAGGCCGTGGCCGGTGACGATGGCCACCACCCGCTCGTCCCGCCGGACGACCCCCTGGGCGGCCAGCTTGGCCAGGGTGGCGATGGTGACGCCGCCGGCGGTCTCGGCGAAGATGCCCTCGGTGCGGGCCAGGAGGCCGATGGCGTCGATGATCTCGGCGTCGGTGACGGCGGCGCAGGACCCGCCGGACCGGCGGATGGCGTCCAGGGCGTACCAACCGTCGGCCGGGTTGCCGATGGCCAGGGACTTGGCGATGGTGGTCGGTCGCACCGGTCGGATGACGTCGGTACCGTCGGCGAAGGCGGTGGCCACCGGCGAGCACCCGGCGGCCTGGGCCCCGGACACCCGGACGGCCGGAACCTCGTCCAAGAGGCCGACCTGGCCCAGCTCGGCGAACCCCTTGGCCACCTTGGTCAGCTGGCTGCCGGAGCCGATGGGCACCACCACGTGGTCGGGGGCTTCCCAGCCGAGCTGCTCGGCGATCTCGAAGGCCAGGGTCTTGGACCCCTCGGCGTAGTAGGTGCGGACGTTGACGTTGACGAACGCCCACCCCGGACGCTCGCTGGTCAGCTCGGCGCAGAGCCGGTTGACGTCGTCGTAGTTGCCGTTGACCGCCACCACGGTGCCGCCGTAGACGGCGGTCATCGTCACCTTGGCGGCCTCCAGGTCGCTCGGGATCAGGACCACCGAGGTCATGCCGGCCCGGGCGGCGTGGGCGGCCACCGAGTTGGCCAGGTTGCCGGTGGAGGCGCAGGCGGCCACCTTGAAGCCCAGCTGCCGGGCCTTGGTCAGGGCGACCGAGACCACCCGGTCCTTGAACGAGCCGGTGGGGTTGGCCGTGTCGTCCTTGATCCACAGCTCCCCCAGCCCCAGCTCGGCCGCCAGACGGTCGGCGCGGTGCAGGGGGGTGAAGCCGGCGCCCAGGTCGACCGGCGCGGCGTCGTCCACCGGCAACAGGTCCCGGTACCGCCAGATCGACCGCGGTCCCTCGGCGATGCGCTGCCGGGTGACCGAGGCGGCGATGGCGTCGTAGTCGTAGGCCACCTCTAGCGGGCCGAAGCAGAAATCGCAGACGTGCAGGGCTTCGGCGGGGAACGAACGGCCACACTCACGACAGCGCAGCCCGGTGACATGGTCCATAACGGTCCTCCTCATCGGTCGGGCATTGGCACCTGGGACACGCACGTTCGTGCATGCTCTGGTTGCCGCGGCGTCACGGGGCCCGTCCCTCAGCCGCTCTGGATGATCCCCATATGCTGCTCGATCCGCGCCTCGTCGTCAACAGCGCCCCGGACGGTGACGGGAGGTGGTCCGGGATGGGGGATGATCGGGAGGTGACGGCCGGACCCAGGACCTTCGACGGCGCCGCCTTCCGGACCGCCGATCTGGTGGCGGCCAAGGCCGGTCGGTCGGTGACGGTGTGCATCCCGGCTCGGGACGAGGAACGGACGGTCGGGGCCGTGGTGGCCGCCGTCCGGCAGGCCCACGCCAGCGAAGGCGGTGGATCGGGCCTGGTGGACGAGGTGCTGGTGGTCGACGACGGGTCGAGGGACGGCACGGCCGTCGCCGCCGTCGCCGCCGGGGCCCGGGTGTTGACGGTCCGCGACGGCGGTGGCAAGGGCGCGGCGATGGCGGCGGGGGTGGCGGCGTCGGGCGGCGACGTGGTGGTGTTCTTGGACGCCGACGTGGAGAACACCACGGCCGGGTTCGTGGCCGGGCTGCTGGGCCCGTTGCTGACGGAGGACGACGTGGCGCTGGTGAAGGGGTTCTACCAGCGGCCGCTCGACGGGGAGGCGTCGGGCGGGGGGCGGGTCACCGAGCTGATGGCCCGGCCGCTCATCGAGGTGCTGTTCCCGACCCTGCTGGAGGTCCGCCAACCGTTGGCCGGGGAGACGGCGGCCCCGCGGTGGGTGCTGGAGAAGCTGCAGCTCGCTCCGGACTACGGTGTGGAGCTGGGCATGTTGGTGGACGTGGCCGCCAGGTTCGGCGCCGGGTCCGTCGCCCAGGTCGACCTGGGGGTCCGGGTGCACCGCAACCGGTCGCTGGACGAGCTCCGGCCCCAGGCCGTCCAGGTCCTGCGGGCGGCGCTGCTCCGATCGGGGTTGCCGATGGCCCGTTCGGGGTTGCCGGTGGACGGCGGCGGGTAGCGTCGGGAGCCATGGGTTCGGTGGCCGGTGGCGGAGTGGCTGGGGCCAAGGTGGTGGTGGTGTCCAACCGCGGGCCGCTGTCGTTCCGGTTCGACCAGGACGGGGAGCCGGTTGCCGCCGGCACCGGCGGGGGGTTGGCGGGGACCCTGCACCCGCTGCTGGCCGGGACCGGGTCGACGTGGGTGGCGGCGTCCATGAGCGAGGCCGACCGGCAGGCGGCTGACCGGGGGCTGATGGCGGAGGACGGCCTGCGGATCGTCACCGTGACCCCGGACCCCGACGTGTACCGGATGGCGTACGACGTGGTGTCCAACTCGACGCTGTGGTTCTGCCATCACCACCTGTTCGACCTGCCGCGGCGACCCCGGTTCGACCGGCACTGGCTGGAGGCCTGGGAGGGCTACCGGGCCTTCAACCGGCTGTTCGCCGACGCGGTGGCCGCCGAGGCGGCGGAGGGCGAGGTGGTGCTGGTGCAGGACTACCACCTGTCGCTGACCGGAGCCATGCTGGCCAAGGTCCGACCGGACCTGAAGACGGTGCACTTCAGCCACACCCCGTTCGCCGACCCCAACGTGCTGCGGTGCCTGCCGTCGGCGGCCGCCGGGGAGCTGCTGGCCGGGATGGCCGGGTTCGGGGCCTGCGGGTTCCACTCGACGCGGTGGGAGGCGGCGTTCCGGGCGGCGTACGCCGACCCGGAGCTGGCCACGTTCGCCGGCACGGACCGGCCGCCGACCACCTTCGTCGCCCCGCTCGGGCCGGACGTGGCGGCCATCGTGGACGAGGCGGCGTCGGACACCGTGGTGGCCGCGGCGGCCGAGCTGGACCGGGTGGTGGGGGACCGGAAGCTGGTGGTCCGGGTGGACCGGGTGGAGCTGTCCAAGAACATCCTGCGGGGGTTCTGGGCGTTCGAGGAACTGTTGGAGACCCGGCCGCAGTGGCGCGGCCAGGTGGTCATGCTGGCCCTGGCCTACCCGTCCCGGGAGGGGCTGGCCGACTACCTGTCGTACCGGTCGGAGGTGGAGCACACGGCGGAGCGGATCAACGGGACCTGGGGCACCGACGACTGGACGCCCGTGGTGCTGGACGTGGCCGACGACCGCAGCCGGTCGGTGGCGGCCCTGACCCGGTACGACGTGCTGCTGGTCAACCCCATCCGGGACGGCCTGAACCTGGTGGCCGAGGAAGGCCCGCTGGTGAACCGGGTCGACGGCACCCTGGTGCTGTCCCGGGAGGCCGGGGCCTGGGACGGGCTGCAGCCGGCCGCGGTGGGGATCAACCCGTTCGACGTTGCCGGCACGGCCGGGGCCCTGGACCTGGCCCTGTCCCTGGACGCGGGCGAGCGGTCCATCCGGGCGAGCGCCCTCCGGGATCTCGTTCTCGGCCGGACCGCGGCCGACTGGCTGGCCGACCAGCTGACGGCCGGCCACGCCCTGGCGTAGACGACCCGGCGGGGGGGGCCGGCATTCGCTTTTTCCACGCTGGCGCCGCCGTTTGCGCGTATCCGCTCTAATTCTGGTGCCAGCGACTTGAAAACATCACCGACTGGCGCCCCCCGGCGCCCCCGCTCCGACGACGCCCCCGGCTCCCGCCGGTCCTTCCGGGGCCTCCAGGAGCTGCCGGAGCAGGGCCTCGGCCCCGGCCGGGCCGTCGACCACCAGGTCGGCGGCGGCGGCCACCTCCGGCGGGCTGTCGGCGTCGACCACCGCCACCCGGGCCACCGCCATGCCGGCCCGGCCGAGGTCGGCCAGGGCGGCGAAGGCCGGCAGGGCGCCGAGGTCGGCACCGAAGCAGGCGGCGGCGTCCCAACCGGCGCCCAGCCGGCGGACCACGGTGCCCTTGTCGGCGTCGACTGGTGGCCGCAGCTCGATCGACATGCGGCCGGGTTGGGGGACCAGGCCGGTGGCCGCGGCCTGCTGATCGGCGAACTGGCGGATCCAGCCCTCGGCGTCCGGCCGGCGACGCCAGTGCAGGGTGACGGTCAGCCCCTTCGGCTCCACCCCGGCGCCTTCCGGGGCCTCGGCCACGGCGCGCCGGCTCACCTCGGCCACCACGGGACGCCAGGGCTCGGCCGGGCCGGCGGCGGTTACCGGCCGGCCGTCGGAGTCAAGCTGCTCCATGCCGTAGAGACCGACCAGGTGCACCCGGGGGGGACGCCGGAGGGCGTCGGCCAGGAAGTCGACCGGCCGGCCGGACACGACGGCTACCAGGCCGAAGCGGCGGCTGAGGGCCCCCAGGAGGTCGGGGACGCCAGGCAGCGGGGCCGCAGCCGCCGGGTCGTCGACGATGGGGGCGAGGGTGCCGTCGAAGTCGAGGAACAGCGCCGCCCGGGCCGGTTGGTCCCGGATGGGGACCAGGACAAGCGGGAGATCGGTCAACCGGTCGTCGTGGTGGTGGCCTGGGAGGACAGGTCCGGACCGATGACCACGACCACGTCGGCCCCTGTGGTGCCGGTGACCGGCACGGCGGTGGTGAGGGGTTGGACGACGGCCGGCTTGAGGCCGAGGGTGCCGGCGATGGCGGTGGCCGCCGCCTGCTGGCCGGCGGCGTAGTAGACGCCGGAGGCGTTGACGGTGGTGCTGGCGTCAGTGGGCGAGAGGGTGCCCCAGCCGGCGGATGTGAGCTTGGTGGTGAAGAACCCGGCGGCCCCTGTGGTGGAGCTGCCGTTGGCCACCAGCACCTTCACGGTCTTGCTGGGCGGGGTGGTCGCAGCGGTGGTGGTGGTCGTGCCGCCGTGGCCGGCGGCCGCGGTCGTGGTGGTGGTGGTGGTCGATCCGGAACCGGTGGCCGACGGGGAGCTGGTGGC
>Ga0265338_10011851_pt1 | contig 10018 bp, 11 predicted proteins | sample 42126metaG_FD_193579 | JGI IMG/M metagenome (GOLD analysis project Ga0265338, IMG submission 193579) | Rhizosphere microbial communities from Carex aquatilis grown in University of Washington, Seatle, WA, United States - 4-21-26 metaG | ecosystem: Host-associated > Plants > Roots > Rhizosphere... | reverse complement strand
CTTACAGCGACCGCCCGCAGCGTGCGACCTCCCCGACTTCCAACAACAGGACTACTACACGGGGGGACTTTCGTAAGTCGTAGCGCGTCCTGGGCAGTACCTTCTCCCAACCGAACCTTGCGCAAGGTTTAGTTCCCATCCATTTTTACACAAGCGAGAGTATCATGAGCGAAGCAATCAAAGAAATCACCCTGAAGCCCGAGACCGTCGAATTCGCGGCGAAGATCAAGAAAGAAATCAAGATCGATCACAAGACGGGTGTCGCCACCATCGATCCGAATTTCTACGCGTCGACGCTGCCGGAACACATCACGGTCAAGCACATCGAAGACCTCCAGAACCACAACGCACGTTTCGCGGCCGCCGCGGCGCACGCATTCAGCGAAGTCGCCGAAGCCTCGCTGAAGAAGCACGCGGAAGTTCCGCGCGCCACCTTCGAAGTGCCGACGGTGAAGAAGGACGCATTCGAAATGACGTACGATCGTTCGCGCACGGTTCCGTCGCGTAACGAAGACGGCACGACGGGCACGGCCGTGCAGCACGGCGCGCTGCGCGTGGCGCACCGCATGTACGCGGCTGAATCGGTTGGCGAGCTGAAGAAGGTCAAGCAGCTGTCCGTCGCCTCGGCCGCTCGTGCCTTCGCAGAGTAATAGCGCCGGCTGAGCGTGCACTTGTAAAGCGGGGAGGGAAACCTTCCTGCTTTATGCCACTCCTTTTCTTTTTTCTAGGCAAGCATCATGAGACGGATCAAGTTGTTTACTGTGCAACTAGCAAAGTGGCGTCTGGTGCGCGAGCTCGGCATCCATCTGCTCGATATAACGGCCAAATCTGGCAACCCTGCGTTCTCTCCCTTGTACGGGGATCTTAACGCTTACAAGCATCGCGGCATGGATTGGGAGGAGTATGAGCGCCGTTATCGTTTGCACATGCGCGAGACACAGCGAGACCAGGCTGAGGAGTGGGCGAAGTTAGTTGAGCTCCCTGAGAATACAGCCCTGGCTTGTTACTGTCCCAAAGGTGCAAAGTGTCACCGGTTTATCTTCCGCGAAATCCTGACGGAGTATCTCGGACGACACGATGTAGAGGCGGTCGACGGTCGTGAGATCGACGGCTATGTGGATAACAACAACTCGGAGTTACAGGAGCATGTATCTTAAATACGACCTTCTGATCTTAGCATTAGCGATTCTCTGGCTCGCTCTCGGAGTCAGGCATGTGCGACGGGTTCCATTGGTGCATGACCCGCTGGTGGCCTTCAGTCGCTACCATCCGCGCCTGGCGCCCTTGGTCGTCATTGTGCTCATTGTCTTCTGGCCGTGCAGCAGCTGGATCTGGCGGCTAGTCTCGTTCTGGGCGTTTGCTCATGGACGGGCACGTAAAACAACAACCAAGTAGTTTCACCTAACGGGGTGTGGCAGTGACTATTAAATCGATTATTCTGCTGGCCGCTGTCCTGTACCTGGTTCTGGGGTTGTTCTGGTACGGCCGGGAGACCACGGCGCAAGACTCAGTCGATGACACCTGTGGCGGCTCCAAGCTTGCTTGGTGGCTCGCTACGATCTTCCTTATCCTCTCCTGGCCGTATTGGTTGTGGAAGCGCATTAGTTTGTACATCCTCGCCTATAAGGCGATGAGCGGTAAGCGGTAGTTGTTCCATTCCAACTTAGAACGAGAAAGAACAAGATGTTTGTCAAAGAAGATACACGGGAACTGGCACGAATCGTGCAGATTGAAAAGCTGCTCCCCATCCCGAAGGCCGATCGCCTGGAGATCGCTGTCGTCGGTGGCTGGGAGTGTGTGGTCGTGAAAGGCGCGCATCAAGTGGGCGAACCCATCGCTTACTTTGAAATCGATGCAGCTATTCCGATCGATCATCCGCTGTGGCATGACTTCGACAAGAAGTACCTGCGCATTCGCGTCGAGAAGGGTACGCTCAAAGAGTACGCCACGATCAAGACAGTGCGACTGCGCGGAGCACTCTCGCAGGGTCTGGCACTGCCGATGTCGTACTTGGTGGGCACGGAAGCCGAAGGCGCAAGTATTGGCCAGAACATCACGAACGCACTGGGCATTCTGAAGTATGTGTCGCCGGAAGAAGCCAAGCTCTATGCGGCAGCCAACGGTGAAGAAGTCAGCGAAGGCCGCGGCATCAGCGGGCTGCTCCAGCGCTTTCGCAACTGGTTGACCAAGGGCATCATCCAGACAGGTCAGCTGCCGTTCCCGAAGGGGCATGTGAAGTCCGACGAAGAGCGGGTGCAAAACTCGAAGGGCTTCTACGACCAGATGGTCGAATCGGGCGTGGATGCCGAAGCGACGATCAAACTCGACGGCGAATCCACCACGTTCTACACGGATGTGGATACGGCTGCAATTGGCGTGGCCTCACGTAACCATGCGCTGCGCACCGAAGACGTGGCGTGGACTGCGGGTGAAGCGCGACGTGTCTATGTGGCTGAATGGATCCGCTTCCTGTGGCGTCGTCTGAACGGGGCAACTGCATATCGTCCGAAGTACCAGAAGGGCTACATGGCGCAATCCATGCCGAGCGTGGCGTACTTCCATCGCAACAACATCGGCGATCGTATCCGGAACCTGAACATGAATAGCAGTCAGCTGCCGTTCGTCGATGGCCGCCTGATCACGATTCAAGGTGAGATGGTCGGCCCGGGTTACAACAAGAACAAGGAAGGCCTGAATGAAGTGCGGTTCTACGTGTACCGTGCTTACCTGAATGGCAACCTGCTCTGTAACCCTGCACAGTCCCGTCAGATCGCCTATCATCTGGGCCTCGATTACATTCCCGTGGTCGACACCCACCTGAAGCTGCCGGCGGACATCAAAGCGCTCATCAAGATGGCTGATGGTCCTGGCTACTTTGATCCGAAGCGCAAGCGTGAAGGCATCGTGATTAAGGACAACGTCACGGGCAAGGGCTTCAAGGTCATCTCCAACGCTTGGCTGGAAAAGGAAGCGAAGGAAGAAGAAGCAGCAGTCGCAGCAGAAGCACAGGCCGAAGCGGAACAACCCGCTGAAGCCACGGCATAAAACCAACGACAACTGAGGTTAGTAAATGTCAGTCAAAGAAGAAGCAAGTGAAGTGGGTAAGGTGGTGATCTGGGGTCTGATCATCGTCGCAGTCCTCACAGTGTTCGGCTTCGCGCTGAACTACGGCGGGTATCTGAATTTCAAGTTCTTCGCGCCGAAGATCGAAGCGGTGCGTCACAACACCTACGAGTGCGGGCAATCGCACGTCGATGGTCTCGCGCGGGAAGTCCGTCAGTACATGGACCAGTACCGTAGTGCTGACCCGGGCTCGCGCGCTGTCCTGGCCGATCGCATCAAGCAGGAAGTCGACGGCTACACCTGCAACGATGTTGCATTGCCCGCCGACGTCACCAACTTCCGTCAGTCCCTGAATTAAAAAAGAAACAAGAAATAATGAAAACGAAACGCAACAACGTTCTGGCCGTCTCGGCTATCTCCTTGGCCATCTTCTTTGGTCTGACAGGCGAATCCTGCGAAGGCAACGATTCGACACCGACGGCGAACCAACAAGAGCAGGCTCAGCAGGCGCGTCAGCAATCGGAAGGTAACTCTGCTGTCGGCCCGGTGAGCATTCTGAACTGGACCCAGAAGCGTCAGTTCAAGGCGATCCTGGAAGCGTTCGATCAGCCGAACCTGGTCACGTACAGCTATCTCTTTTCGAACTACACCGGCAAACTCATACCGCTGTGTCGCTCGCAAGGCTACGGATTCAATGAAGCCACGCAGTACACGAACCCGACGATGGGGGCCTGGCATAACTACGACCAAGGTACTGCCGGCATCACGCTCGCGCAGCAAGATCCGAATGGTCTGTACTCACCGACCACCTCGCCCGGCACGCTGCTGCTCTGCCTGACGACCACGGCCAAGGTGATGCCCGTGCGCAGTGAGCCGGACATCATCACGCTGCCGGTGCCGTACGACCAGCTCGATCGCACTGGGATGTAAATGGACGACGCGATTCTGGACCCAGCGTCCCTGACGTTCCATCTCGAGCTCAAAGCCAAACGTGCCGAATTGGGCATTAGCCAGTATGAGTTAGCGGCGGCCATGGGAACGGATCGCGTGACCGTTGCTCGCTGGGAGAAACCACCTGGTGTTAAGCTGTCGTGTCGGCCGCGTCTGAAGATGGCGAAGCGTCTGCGAGACTTCTTTGCAGATCCTGCTGTTCTGATGACAGGCAAGATGACTATCGAATTGGCCAAGCGCTTACTCGCCCACAGCTTGGGCGTGGACGTCGCGTCGATCGATATCACCATTCGGTGTTAACCTGACGTCATAAAAGCCCCACCCGCGAGGGTGGGGCATTATGCCGCCTACTTCTTTTTTGGCGGTTAGGCGCTCACGCCGTCGGTAGCCACGGCCGAAACCGAGTCTTGTGCCGACGTCACCATGCTGCTGTCGATGGACTGACCGGTAGCGAGCGTCGAGCTTTCGTCAACCTGGGCGGCTGCGATCGCGTCAACTTCGTTCTGGTAGCCCGTCGTCGTGCTGGACACGACGGCTTCGATTGCCTGCACGAATGCGTTTTCCGTGTACGGATTGGCGCCAGCGATGCTGATCGAGGTGAGCAGCTGCTGAGCGAATGCGTCCACGCCGAGCGAGTACTGAGCGATGCCCGAGTACGTGATGTCGACCGTCAGGTTTTCCTGCGCCGTCGTCAGGTCGCGTTGACCCGTGATGTCGCCGGTCGAGAGCGGGAACATGTTCGTGACCAGCCAGCTCTTCACCACACGGGTGTGGGTCGGATCCGGTTCGATGAAGATCATCGTGGCCGAGTACATGTCCGCCAGCATGTCCGTCGGAGGACCCGAGGAATTGCTGGTGCTGCCCGAAGTCGATGCCGTCGACAGCGTCGCGACGTTGGCGAACTTCGTGTCCGGATCCATGATGAGGTTGGTGATCCAACCCTGGTGGAACATGTTGACGGGCATGCCGTACTTTTCGTTCCACGAGAATTGAGGCACCGAACGCTCACGCGTGACGTTCGTCGGATCCTGCTGCATGTTACCGCCACCGCCCACCGGCGTTTCGGCAACTTCAACAGTCAGACGCGCGTTGAGACCCGTGATACGGATCGCATGCAGTTCGACGAGAGCGCGCAGCGTGCCCACCCAAACGTCCGGGTTCGGCAGATACTGGAAGCCAATCGGTGCTTCGATGAGCAAGCAGATCAGGTTCTTGCGAATGTACTGCTGGTTGCTGACCCACTGCGTGTAGTTGGGCGTGAAGCCCATCTGACCACCATTCTGCAAATCCAGCATCGGCGAGTTATGCCCTTGAGCAAACGCCGACGTGTTTTGGAGAATGGCATTTGCTAAACGTGCCATTTTGAATTGCTCCTAAAAGCTGAAAGGTCAGGGAGGCCGAAGCCTCCCCCGCAGCTTACTGCGTCGACGTGTTCGAGAGGCTGTCCAGGCGGTACGACTGGATCTCGAGCGTCGCCACCGTCTTCATGCTCGGTGCGTAGATCTCGATGACCAGCGTCCAGCTGTAACCGCGCTGTGCATCGCCGCCGGTGATCTGGCAGTTCGGCGTGATCACGAAACGGTTGTCGAAGATACCGTTGACCGCGTTGGTCACGTACTTGTTCACGTTCGTGATGAGCTGCGCGTTCGTCAGGGACGTGATGCCCGAGAACGTGCGGCGGGCCATGTCGCCGATCTTCTCCAGGTAGCAGATTGCCACCGCATTGAAGAACGAGTTCAACACCGACGTGTCGTTGTCGTAAATCGTCTTCAGTGCCGGGAAGTACGCCTGGCGACGCTGATACAGCTCCACACCCACCATGCCGTTGGTCCAGTCGGTGTTGCGCACCGTGGCCGGCCAGAACGTCACGTTGATGTTGCTGAACAGGTTGATTTCCGAACCCGGCACGGCGTCGAACGCGAAGCCCGACTTCCACTTGCCGTTGCCTGCACCCATGTACGCGGCTGCCTTGGAGGCGAGCTCGATCGTGAGCGGCAGGTTGGCCGTAACCGGACCGTTGTACAGCGAACCGGTGAGCGTACCCGAGCCCGGCACGATCATGCCGCGCATCGTCGGAGTACCGAAGTAATCCGATTCCGGGAACTGCTGGAGGTAGCTCTTCAGCGCCACAGCCATCGACGATTCTTCCGAAGCCGTCAGCACAGGGCTGAGCGTCGAGAAGGTCGACAAGGCCACGAACGTGTCCTTACGCTGGCTGATGAACTGCGCGAGCGCTTGCTTCGTGGTCAACGGGAAACCCGAATCCCAGAAGATCGATTCCGGCGAACCCACCATGTCCATGACCGGGTTGGTCGGATCGGCGTAGACTGCAATCGCATCGGCCACCAGACCTGCGAAGAGCGTATCGCTCATCGTGCCGTCCGTGCCGCCTGCTGCGTACAGCGTGGCAGACTGCGACAGGTAAGCCGCATCGACAGCCGACGTGTTGATCTGGAACGTCGAGTACGGTGCGCCTTGCGAGGTCGTGCCGCCCACGAAGTTGAACAGCCATTCTTCGCCAGCCGCGCCGGTGAAGTCGGTGAACGTGCTCAGCTGCGAGTTCACGGCGTACTCGGCCGCGTAGAACTGCGCCACGAGCGTTGCGATGTTCGCGTTGTAGATCGACAGTTGGCCGAACGGACCGTACTGGTCAGCCGCACCCGACACCTGGTTCAGCGCTTGCCATGCCGGGATGAAGATGTCACCCAGGGAGATTTGCGCATCTTCCGTCAAGTCGATGGTGTTCGGCTTGAACGTGAAGTCCAGGTACTGCTCGCCGTCGATCGTCGCAACCACAGCGGACGTGCCGGTGATCGACGACTTACGGGCGCAGGCGATCCGGAACGGATACACCAGGTCGTCTTCGAGGTAGTTCGAATTGATCGGCGTCGACGATTGCGTCGTCGGTGCCCACAGACGAATACCGTTGTTGTTACCGTACGCGCCGAACGAGGGGACCGAGAAGTCCATGATCGGGTAGCGTTGCGAGGTGCCCGTCGCGCCCGTGAACGTCAGGTCGCCAGGGATGATCGTGCCAGCGCCGAAGTCGGACGTGGTGACGCCATCGGTCGTCGTGTAGGTGACTTGCTCGACCACCCACTTCGTGATGAAGCCGGCCGCAGTCGTAGCAGAGCCACCCGAGCCCGTCACCGGGACTGGGTTACCGCTTCCGTCGACTTTGAACGAGCCGTCGGTGTTGCGTTGATACTGCGGAATCGCTGCTGCCAGCACGTCCAGATACAGACGCAGCGTGGCCGGCGGTGCCGCATCGGCAGGTTGCATACGCTGAACCTGGATCGCATTGCCTTGGGCATTCACGGTGTTCGCGAGAACCGTCGCGTGATTGGCCCATTGCTTGCGCAGGTCGAACGTATCCGTCCCGTACATGTTCGTCAGGTCAGCACCACTAACGAGCTCAGTCGTCAGCGGGCCTTGCTGGGCGTACAGATAGATCAGCGGGAGATGCTGAGGAATCTGTTCCGGCGTCGGGGTGACCTGCTGGGTGCTCAAATCCTGAGTACCAAGCATGATGGTCATCGGAGCGCCATTGACAATCTGTGCAGACGTCATGGTGGTGTTCCTGTTTAACAAATGGTATGGTTTCGAAGACGATGCGCCGCATCAATAACATTCGAACGCACGATTCTCGACGTGTGTCCTAGGCTTTTCGCATAGGCAACCCTCGTGGGGTCGTCCGATGATTCTTTTTTATGACATATCATGCTAGGTAAAATTTGCCTAACATAAGAAAACCGTGAGGCATCTGATCATGACTCGTTTCGCAACGGCCTACGACACCACTGTGTGCAGCGGCTATGTACTGGACAAATTGGCTGAAGGGATCCAGTTGGCGCTGGTCAAAGGTGACCTGGCGTTTAGCCGAATTCCGAATTCTCGCGTCTTCGAAGTGCGGGCCATGGGCTCGGTGTCGAGCGCGATTCCGGAGTTCGCGCATCCCTATCCGTTCGATTACAATGGCGAGCGCTGCCTCGCTATCGACGCCCGTCCCTTCGGTCACTACGACCGCGTGAAGGGTGAGTTCGTGATCCGCAACCAGATTGAATACCAGCTGTTGGTCCACCGGGCTAAGCTGAACGATCTGTGGCTTGATGGGAACTACGGCTTGCTGCGCGATGTGTCGCCAGCTGCCATGCAGTTCTACGCCTCGTGGGTGTCCGAGAATGTGGCACGACGCTTCGCCCTCGACATGCGTGAGCAACTCGATCTGGCCATTATCTCGGCACTGTACTACGGTGGCCTCTTCACCGATGACGGCGAGCTCGATGAGATGAAGAAGATCAAGCTCGTGCAAGCAGTGGCTACCGCTACCCGTGCTTCGGCACAGGACGTGCTGGCTGTGTTCGAACGCATTGGTGGCCCAATGGGTCATATCGATTCGTTCTGCCTCAAGGCGAAGGAAGCCACGCAAAGCGTGCGTCTGAATGATTTCAACTCGGGCGTGCTCGTGTCGATTCTGAAAGGCACGTGGTTTGGCTACCACTCGCAAGAACTCCTCGCCGTAGCAACCGAACACCCGCCGACCTGGTTGGCTGTGCTGCTCGCTGCTCACGTGGATCGCACCTGGAAGAACACGCCCTTGGCTAAGCTCGTGGAGCGTCAAGCGAAGCGCGACAGCGGCCAGCAGTTTGTGCGCTCGGTGTCGAACCTCACGAAGATGGCGACGGCCTAAACGACAGACGAGCCTGGGGCGGGTGCCGAAAGGCCCTGCTCCAGGTTTTATTCTCACATCGGGACCGCGTATGGCTTTTGACTACCTGGTCGATAACGCACTGCGCCAAGTGTGGTGCGCGCCGACCCAAGAAAAGCAAGACTATTATCAGCTTGCACGTTTGACTCCCGATGGTGGGGAGTTGAATAGCTACCAGGTCATGTGGCAGAACATCCAGTTGCCCACCCAAGGCGACTTGTACCACGTGTACCAAATCGGTCAGGTCAACCCTGTGCTGCTCGGGCTGTTCCCGAAAGCCTCGACCTGGCAGACGATCAGCAGCGCTATGAATGCGATGAGCACGATCGTCGACCTGTATACGGCAGACGGCTACCAGTGGCCGCGCTTCCAGAGCTACTACATGGTGACGCCGGACAAGTGCATCGTGTTAGCGGTGAAGGTTCAGCCGACCATTCCGCAGAGCCTGGATACGAATGCGCTCTTTATGCGCGTCTACAGTAACCAGTTCTTCAAGAGCGCGCGGGCGCATGCGGGTAATGTGACCAACTACATCCAGAGTGCGGGTGTGGTGCCGGCGGTGAGTCGAGACATCCTGACCATTCAGCAAACCATCCAGACCTTGTCTGCGTTGGGCTATGGCGCGTGCTATGCCTTTGTGAATGGCTACAAGATCAATCAAGTCAACGTGCTGACGGTGAACATCGGTGACGTAGTGGAGTATGTGTTCGACAGCTCCATCTACAAGGTCGTGGACTTCCCGTTCGAGAATCTGCCAAGTTTCAATAGCACGCTCGACAACAAGTACAAGTACCTGCTGCACTACGAAGGTACAAGCGACAACGTGATTGACTTCGCCAACGACGTTGACGTGTGGGTGTACTACAACGTGGGCAACGGCGTGACGAAGGGTGTGTACTACCACCACAATCAGGCCGATGCCATTCGCAACGTGACGCATCGCGACTACTCCTTGCCTACCGCTTATGTGGCCGGGTACGTGGCGGCTCAGCCGACGTGGGACAGTAGCACGCAGGTGACAGTGCGTTTGCACATTCGCCAAGGTGGGTTTGCTCGGCCGCTCGTGTATGAGAACAACCGCATCCAGGATCTCTACACGTTGCCTGATCAGGAAATTATGTCAGCGATGGTAGGGGCGAATTCGACGCTGCCGAACTGGCAGGCCGCTACCCTTGAAGCCTCACAGTACGCCCAGATCATGGGTGCCAAGGGCTCGAGCATCACGCGACAGAATGTGGAAGATGCGTACGGGTATAACGCCGTAGCCAATTTGGTGGGGAAGTGTCCGCTCATCCC
>Ga0265338_10011850_pt1 | contig 10018 bp, 10 predicted proteins | sample 42126metaG_FD_193579 | JGI IMG/M metagenome (GOLD analysis project Ga0265338, IMG submission 193579) | Rhizosphere microbial communities from Carex aquatilis grown in University of Washington, Seatle, WA, United States - 4-21-26 metaG | ecosystem: Host-associated > Plants > Roots > Rhizosphere... | reverse complement strand
CTCGCAAGCGGCGCACGTGCTCGCGTACCGCTGGGTCTATCCGGACGCGGGCGTGCGGCTCTCGGCGCTCGTCCGCACCGGGCACGGCTACATGAGCCTGCTCCCGTTCGTGCTCGGCGTGGCGGCGGCGCTGACCCTCGTCTCGCTCGCGCTCACGGCGGCGGACGCCGCGCGCGGCCGCTCGGCGCGCGCGCTCCCGGCCTGGGCATTCGCGCTTCTCCCGCCGCTCGGCTTCGTCCTGCAGGAGCACCTGGAGCGTTGGCTCTACAGCGGCGTGCTGCCCTGGCACGAGTTCGCGTCGCCGACGTTCCTGCCGGGGCTCGTGCTCCAGCTTCCGTTCGCCGCGCTGGCCTACCTTTTCGCGCGGCTGCTGCTCCGCTCGGCCGTCCGGGTCGGGCGCGCGCTCGCCGCACCGCGGCGCCGGCGCCTCCTCCCGCTGCCTCTCGCGGCTCCGGCTGTTCCGCTCCTCTCGCTGCGGCCGGCGCTGCTCGCCTCCGGGCCGGCGACGCGCGGGCCGCCGCTCTTCGGCGCCTGACCGACGCCGTATCCCTGCCAGGGAAGGAGACCCGTGAACCGCTGGACCCATTGTGGAGTGCTCGCGCTCGCCGGCGCCGCCGCGCTCGTCGTGGCCGCGGCCGCGTCGGCGCACGCGATCGTCAGCCCGCCCATGGCACTGGCGAAGCAGCTGCAGGTGTTCACGCTCTCGGTGCCGACCGAGGAGGAGGGCCAGACGACGAGCGCGATCGAGCTGACCGTGCCGGACGGCTTCACGATCGACTCGTTCGCTCCCTCGCCGGGCTGGACGCGGCATGCGAGCGGCAGCACGGTCACGTGGACGGGCGGCGCGACGCCGACCGAGGTCGACTCGGTCTTCCAGTTCAACGCGTCGACGAGCCGTGCGAAGACCTACACGTTCGAGGTGAAGCAGACGTACTCGAGCGGGAAGGTCGTGGACTGGAGTGGCTCCGAGTCGTCCGACACGCCGGCGCCGACGGTGAAAGCGGTCTCGTCGTTCGGCGGCGGCGGCGGCTCGAGCACGCTCGCGGTCGCCGGGCTCGCGCTGGGCGCCCTCGCGCTCGTGCTCGCGGTCGCCGGGCTGCTCGGCCGCGGCCGGGAGCTCACATGAACAGGGTCACGCTCCGCCTGTTCGCAGCAGTGCTCGCGCTCGCGGCCGGCATCGCCGCCGTCGCCGTCGTGTGGGCGCTCCTCCACGGCACGCCGGGTCCGGCATGAAGCCGCTACATGGGAAAGCGGTAGCTCGCGTGCGGTGGCACGTAGCCGCCGACCTCGAGCACGATCTCGTCTCCGTTCCGCAGGAGCAGCGTGCGCGCGTCGACGGCGCTGCGCCGGCCGTTCACGAAGAGCGAGACGCGTCCACTGAACGAGGCGAGGTGGCCCGCGTCGAGCCGCTGTCCCCAGACCGCGAACACAAGCCCGAGCGTATGCGTGCCGCGGACGTGGACGACGCCGGTCGGGTCGGTCGTCCAGACGTCGGAGCGACAGCCGGCGCGGATGGCGCGACCGTCGTGGAAGGTCGGCGCGGCGAGGCCGAGCGCCGCCGGCACGATCACGACGCGCCGGTTCGCGAACAGCTCGAGATGGATCCGGGCGCCGCCGGTGACCGCGGCCGGCTGGCAGGCGAAGCGATCGACGCGCGCGGGCGGCCGGTAGCGCGGGCCTTTGCCGACGGGCGTCGGCACGAGCGCGGCCGCCGCCGCGAGCGTGCAGCACGCAAGCGCCTTCACCTCCGGAACGTTACGCCGCTGCTCGCCGTCGTTGCCGTCGTCGCCGGCTGCGGCGGCGGCTCTGGATCGCCCTCGATCACCGTCGGCGCGGCGCGCGTCTACCGGATCTCGCAGTTCGCACCGGCGGTCGCCAAGCCGGGTGTACCGGCGCGCGTCTCCTTCACGATCCTGCAACCGGACGGAACGCCGCTGACGAGGTTTCGCCGCGGCAACGGGCCGCACACCGGCGTCCACCTGATCATCGTCCGGCGCGATCTCGGCGTGATCGTCCATCGCCATCCGCCGATCTCCGCGGACGGGCGGATTGCGGACACGATCGTCTTCCCGGCTCCGGGGCCGTACCGCGTCGTCGTCGACGTCTACCCGCAGACGACCGGACCGCAGAGGAACTTCCAGCTCTTCGGTTCCCTGCGGGTGGCGGGGACGTATCGGTCGCAGACGCTGCCGCCGTTCGGGGCCACGGACGTCGCGGACGGCTACCGCTTCGTCCTGCACGGGACGCCGCATCTTGCCGCGATTCGCCCGGCCTTCCTCCACTTCACGGTCACGGAGCCGGACGGCTCGCCCGCGCGCTTCGAGACCTGGTACGGCGCGCTCGCACACGCGATCTTCTTCCGTGCCGGGACGCTCGACTACTTCCACACCCACGTCTGCGCGCCCGGCGCGACCGGCTGCACGAGCGTGCTCGGCGCCGCGAAGGTGACGGGGAGCTCGGCGACGCCCGGGAAGCTGGACGTCGGCGTGCTCGTGCCGGTGAGCGGGACATGGCGGCTCTTCCTCCAGTGCAAGCTGGGCGGAAAGGTGGTGACGGCACCGTTCACGCTCCACGTCTCGTGAAGCGCGCGCTCGTTCTCGCGAGCGTCGCAGCGGCCGCGCTCGCCCTGCCGGCGGTCGCGTCCGCGCACGCGATCCTGCTGAAGACGTTCCCGCAGGCAAGCGCGACGCTGAACGGCTCGCCGGGGACGGTGAGGCTGACCTTCGACGAGGTCGTCGAGCCGCGTTTCGCGGTCGTCTCGGTGACGGACGCCGGCGGTCACTCCGAGGTCGCCGGCGCGCCGCGGCACTCACCGACCGACCCGTACACGCTCGAGGTGCCGGTGAAGCACATGGCGGAGGGCTGGTACCTCGTCTTCTGGCGGGCGATCTCGGCGGACGGGCATCCGGTGCGCGGCGTCTTCACGTTCGACATCGGCCCGAACCCCGGGCCTGAGCCGGAGTTCGTCGTGCCCAAGCTGACGGAGAGCGCTGCGACGCCGCCGCTGCTGATCGCACGCTGGGCTGCCTTCCTCTCGCTGATGACCGCGCTCGGGCTGTTCGTGTTCCGGATTGGCGCTGCGCGTCCCGTCGTGGAGCTTCGTGCGGTCTCGCGCGCGTTCGTCGCGGCGTTGGCGGTCGCGCTCGTCGCCGTGCCTGTGTACGTCGAGGTCGCGACGGCCAAGTTCGCGTTGCGCTCCGTCTGGGACGTCGCGACCGTCGTGCCGCTGATGAGCGGCTCCGCTTTCGGCCGCGGCTTCCTCGACCTGGAGTTGATGCTCGCGCTCTTCGGCTTCGCGGCGCTCGTCGCGCTCTGGCTCGACCGGCCGGAGCGACCCCGGCGCTCGATCGCGGCGCTGCTCGCGCTCGGCGGCGCGCTGCTCGCGGGCGGCGCCGCGCTGCTCGCACCGAGCGCAGCGGGCCACGCCGCGCAGACCGCGCCGCGCCCGCTCTCGATCCTGCTCGACTGGCTCCACCTCGCCTCGGCCTCGGTCTGGATCGGCGGCCTGATCGGGATGCTCGTCCTCTGGCGAAGCCTTCCCGCCTCCCGGCGCACCGCCGGACTGGCTGTCTGCGTGCCGCGCTTCTCGAACACGGCCCTCCTCTCGGTGCTCGTCCTCGTCGGCTCGGGTACCGCCGCGGCGATCGTCCACCTGCCGACGCTCTCGTCGCTCTGGGAGACGGGCTACGGCAGGACGATCCTGCTCAAGGTGATCCTGCTCGCGGGCGCGGTGATCCTCGCCTCGGCCAACCTGAGGGACGCGAAGCCGGCGCTCGCGCAGGCCGAGACCGCGGAGTGGGGCGCACGGCTGATCCGCCGACTCGTCACGGGCGAGACGCTGCTCGTCGTCGGCGCGATCTTCGCCGCCGCCCTCCTCTCCAGCCTGCCGCCGCCGCCGCGCGCGCTCGCCGGGATCGGCTCGCCCAGCGCGCACACCGGTCCCGGCCCCGTGACCAGCGTCGTCGAGAGCCAGGGCTACCGGCTCGAGGTGCACGTCGACCCGAACAAGGTCGGCCTCGCGAACGACTTCGCGGTCCGGGTCAGCCGCGGCGGCGCCCCGGTCGAGGGTGCGACGGTGACCGCCACCTTCACCATGCTGGACATGGAGATGCCGACGCAGAGCTACGCGCTGAAGGACGAGGGTGGCGGCCTCTACGAGCGGAACGCACCGGCGCTCGTGATGGTCGGCCGCTGGGGACTGGCTTTCGAGGTCGCGCCGCCGGGCCGCTCCTCGTTCCGCGTCCTCCTCCTCGACCGGGCTTCCGGATGAGGCGCGCCGTGGTCATGCTCGCGGTGCTCGCAGTCGCGCTCGCCGGCGCCGGTGCCGTGCGCGCCGACGGCGACCCGGCGAGCGACTTCCTGCTCGTCCAGAAGGTCTTCTTCAACCCGGAGGAGATCCCGAAGGCGCAGCAGAACGCGATCACGGCTGTCGTCCGCTCCGCCAACGAGAACGGCTACCCGATCCGGGTCGCACTGATCGGGAGCGACTACGACCTCGGCGCCGTCACCTCGCTCTGGCACAAGCCGGCGCGCTACGCGAAGTTCCTCTCCTTCGAGCTGACCTACTACTACAAGGGCCGTCTGCTGATCGTGATGCCGAACGGCTTCGGCTTCGTCTGGACCAAGCACGACACGGCCGCCGAGCAGGCCACGCTCGCGAAGATCCGGATCGGGGACACGCAGGCGGCGCTCGCGCAGGCCGGCGTTCAGGCGGTGCAGCAGCTCGCGGCCGCCGCGGGCGTGAAGGTCACGGCGGCGGGACCTGGGACGAGGAACAGGAACTCCGATCGGCTGAAGATCGTGATCGGCGTGCTCGTGCTCGTCGTGCTGGGCGTCGCCGCGCGCCTGCTCATCCGCCGTCGAGCGAGCGGATGACCCCGGCGACGACCGACGCGCGGAACGGATAGAGGAAGAGCGCCCGCGTGTCGCCGTGCGCGTCGACGACGTACGCGGCCTCGGTGTGCGAGATCTCGTGCACGGTCACGCCGGTGACCGTCTTCGACGTGTCGTAGACGCCGATGTCCCACGCCTTCCAGACCTGCTCCAGCGCGGGCGCCGGCCCGATCGCCCAGTGCCACGCGCTCGGGAGCTTCCATTTCGCGACGTCCTGCAGGAGGAAGCGGCGCGCGTCGGCCCACTGGTTGACGCTGACCGAGACGATAGCCGGACGCTGCGCCGCCGGGAGCTGCGCGACGACGTCGCCGAGGATCTTCGCCTCGGTCGGGCAGAGGTTCCGGCAGAGCGGGTCGATGAACGTGACGATCACCGGGCGGCCGCGGAAGCGCGCGAGCGACACCGGCGCGCCCGTCTGGTCGCGCAGCGCGAAGTCCGGCGCAGGTTTCTTCCCCGCTGCCCAGGTGGCGTCCGGGAGGGACGACTCGGGCGCGACTGCGGCCTGTGGCGAGTGCGACCGGTTCGCGAAGCCGAAACCGAGCCCGATCCCGATGCCGGCGGAGATCGCAACTGCGAAGACGAACGTGCGAGGCATCGCGAGCAGTCTAGGCTTGACGTGCGTGTCCGGATCTGAGAGATTCCCTTCCGCTGAGTCCCTGTGAGCCCTCGGGCTCGCGGGGACTTGGCATTTGTGGGGGGACTTCTCAGGGAGGAGACAGCATGGCCGCCACGTCTCTGAGCGCTGCGGGTATCCGTTGGGACCTGAGCGACCTGTCGCCCGACGCCGACTCTGCGCGGCGCGAGTGGAGCGAACTGCTGGAGCGCGCGCGCCGGTTCGCCGAGCAGCGCCGCGGGACGGTGGGCAAGAACGGTGCGGCCGATCTGCTCGAGACGCTCGACGAGCTGGACGCGATCAGCCAGGACGCCTCCCGGGTCTACTTCTACTCGACCGCCCGAGAGCACACGGACGCGACCGATCCGGAGACGAACGACCTCGTCACCGTCGCGCGCGACCGTGCGGCCGACCTCGAGAACCTCCTCCTCTTCGTCGAGCTCGAGTGGCTCGCCCTGGAGGACGCGGCGGCCGAGGAGCTGCTGATCGCTCCGGAGCTCGCGCCGTACGCGCACCGCCTGCACGTTGCGCGCGAGGAGAAGCCGTACGTCCTCGGGGAGGCAGAGGAGCAGGCGCTGAACGCGCGCAAGCCGGGCATCTCCGCCTGGGAGTCGCTGCACGGCCGCCAGCTCGCCACGCTCACCGTCGACTTCGACGCCGGCGGCGGCGAGGAGCCGCACACGATCGACCGGCTGCTCGCGTACATGTACGACCCGGATCGCGAGCTCCGCATCCGCGCGCTCGAGGCGCTCTACGGCGGCCTCGCGACGGTCGCCGACGTGCAGGCCGCCTGCTACGACGCGCTCGTCGGCGACCGACTCTCGGTCGACCGCCTGCGCGGGATCCCGGACGTGATGTGGCCGACGAACCAGCGCAACGAACTGGACGGCGAGGTCGTCGAGACGATGATCCAGGCCGTCGAGCAGAACTACGGCCTCGCGCAGCGCTGGTTCCGTCGCAAGGCCGAGCTGTTCGGGATCGACCGGCTCGTCCTCGCCGACCAGTACGCGCCGGTCGGGCAGGACCGCGAGCTGTCCTGGCCGGAGGCGGTCGAGATCGTGGAGGAGTCGCTGCAGAACTTCGAGCCGCGACTCGCCGGGATCTACCGCGACGTGCTCGACCGCGGCCACGTCGACGCCGAGCCTCGCGTCGGGAAGGTCGGCGGCGCCTACTGCAACTCGGTCTCGAAGACCGTCCTGCCGTACGTGTTGATCAACTACACCGACCGGCTGCGCGACGTCGTCACGCTCGCGCACGAGTTCGGGCACGTCACGCACGGGAAGCTCGCGCTCGAGCGGCAGACGTACCGGAGCTATCGCACCGGCCTCGCGATCGCGGAGGTGCCGTCTACCTTCGCGCAGCTGCTCGCAGTCGAGCTGCTGATCGACCGCGAGGAGGACCCGTCGACTCGCGCCATGCTGCTTGCCGACCGCGCGGAGAACGCGATGGCCGGGATCTTCCGGCAGACGATGATGGCCCGCTTCGAGCAGCGCGCCTACGGCGACCGCACCGAGGGCAGGGCGCTGACGAACGAGCGGCTCGCGCAGATCTGGATCGAGGAGAACGAGAAGTACTACGGCGACTCGATCCAGCTCCCCGAGGGTTATCGCCTCGGCTGGTCGTACATCCCGCACTTCATCGCCGTGCGCTTCTACACCTATGCGTACGCGTTCGCGCACCTGGTCGCGTTCTCGGCGCTCGCGCAGTGGCGGCGCGACCCGGAGGCGTTCACGCCCGCGTACGTGGAGTTCCTCTCCTCGGGCGCCTCGAAGTCCCCGCAGGACCTGCTCGAGCCGATCGGCGTCGACCTCCGCAACCCGCAGACGTGGGCCGACGCGTTCGGTGAGTTCGAGCGCTGCGTCGCGGAGGCCGAGGAGGGCGTCACCGCGCTCTAGGCGGCGGCGTAGCCCTCGCGGCGGAGGAGGTCGCGTGCCTTCTCCGCGGTGCCGGCGCCCGCGACGAGGATCACGAGCACGCCGCCGTACTCCGGCGAGACGTGGCGTAGCTCGAAGTCCTCGATGTTGATCGCCGCGGCGCCGAGGATCTGCGTGATCCGGGCGAGCACGCCGGGGCGGTCGGGGACGCGGACGCGGATCCGGTGCAGCTGCGCCGCCTCGGTGCGGTAGGCGAACGACTCGAGCTTCGCGCGCGCCTCCGCGGCGTCTGCGATCGAGGACTCGAGCCTGATGCGGTCGGCGCCGGCGAGGGCGTCGAGCGCCTCCCGGAACGCGGTGAGTGCGGCGTCCAGCTCGTCACGGTTCTCGAGGAAGATGTCCGACCAGACCGCCGGGTTCGCGCCCGCGACGCGCGTCATCTCGCGGAAGGACGCACCGGCGTAGGCGAGTGCGCTCTCGTCGCGCGCCGCGGCGAGGATCAGGGCGTTGGCGAGCGCGTGCGGGAGGTGGCTCGTCAGCGCGAGCACGCGGTCGTGCTCGGCCGCGTCGACGCGCACCGGCGCCGCGCCGAGCGCGCGCACGAACCGCTCGACCGTCTCGACGCGGGCCGGGTCACTCGCCGGCGTCGGGGTCAGGAACCACGTCGCGCCGCTGAAGAGGTCGGGCATCGCCCGCGCAGGGCCGCCCGTCGAGCCGCCGGCGAGCGGATGGCCGGGGACGAAGCGCGCGTCCTCGATCCCGGCCACGGCCCGCTTGGTCGAGCCGACGTCGGTCACCGTCGCATCCGGCGCCGCGGCGAGTACCTCGCGGACGACGTCCGGAGCCGCGCCGACCGGCACGGCGACGACGACGAGTTCCGCGTCTGCGAGCGAGCCGCCGTGCTCGACTGCGCCCCGGCGGACCGCCTCCGCGAGCACGGACTCGTCCGTGTCGAACCCGGAGACCTGCACGCCTGCTCGGCGCGCCGCGAGCCCGACCGACGCGCCGAGCAGGCCCGTGCCAACGATGGCGACCCGCGTGACGCCGGGCGCGGGAGCCTCCGCCTGCGCCGTCCGCCCCGCGGGCCGGCTCGCCGCGACCTCCTGCTTGAGCACGTCGAGGACGGCGGAGAAGATCGCGGTCACGCCTCGCTCCGAGAGGGGGCCGGGGTTCGCCTCGGCCAGTTCGCGCAGTAGCTCGGCCTCGCGGTTGGCGTCGATCCAGCGCTCCCCGGCCTCGTCCTTGCGGCCGCGCACCTGGGCGACGAGCTCCAGCCGGCGGTTGAGCAGCTCGAGCAGACGCCGGTCGAGCGCGGTGATCTCGGCACGAAGAGCGTCGAGGTCGCTCACGCCTGGCGCTCCCCCGCGGCGACCGCGACCGCCAGCCGGTTCGCCGGCGGTGCCAGCGGGCAGACCCAGCCAGGGTCGTAGGAGCAGGACGGGTTGTAGGCGAAGTTGAAGTCGAGCACGAGCTTGCCCTCCTCTTCCCCGAGGTCGGCGCCCTTGACGGTGTCGAGCAGGTACCGGCCGCCACCGTACGTCTCGGTGCCGCTGGTTGCGTCGCGGAAGCAGAGGAAGACGCCGCCGCCGTAGCTCTCGAGCCAGTCCAGCTCGAGCGTCAGCGGCGCGCCGCGGAGCTCGAAGTGCGCGAGGGCGAACGGCGTGAACAGCATCGGCTCGGTTCCGCTCGTCGCGACCGGCTGCGGCGGCGCCTCGACGTCTTCCAGTTCGGCGAGGGCGCGCGCCGCCGGGTCGTAGTCGTAGTAGTCGAGTCCCGTGTAGCCGGGCTTCGGCGACTGCGGGTGCGTGCGGAAGAGCTCGTCCCGCGTGTCGCGCCAGAGGCGCCAGGCGGCCCCGGGGTCGTCCGCAGCGCGCACCTCGGCGTAGAGCGCGAAGACGCGGCGCTTCCAGTCGAGAAGCTCGCGGACGCCGGTCGTGTTCACGGCGCCGGGGTCGAGACGAGCGCCGCGGCAACCCGGGTCGGAGCCGTCGGCGCGGGCAGCCGGAAGCAGAGGAGGAGGCCGAGCGCCGGCGCGATCGCGGAGGCGGCCAGCGCGGTCTTCAGATCGACGGCGTCCGCAACGGCGCCGAGGACGACCGCGGCGACGCCGCCGATCCCCATCGCGAGCCCGACCGAGAGGCCGGACGCCATACCGACGTGGCGGGGCAGGTACAGCTGGCTTAGCACCATCGTCACGCCGAACGAGCCCACGGTGCAGACGCCGACGACCATCAGCCCGATCGCGCCGGGGACGCCGCCCGCGTAGACGAAGAGCAGGATCGCGGGCGGGATCAGCGCCTGCGTCAGCACGAGCGATCGGCGCAGCCCGATTCGGTCGGCGACCGCGCCGACGAGCAGTGTCCCTACGGCGCCGGCGAGCAGCATCAGGAAGAGGAGCCGGTTCCCGTCCGCCTTCGAGTGGCCGTGCGCGACCACCCAGAGCGGCACGAACGCGAGCAGCGTGAACCAGGAGACGCTGCGCAGCGCGATCACGCTGCCGAGGAGCGCCATTGCACGTGGGCGGTCGTCGCCGGCGGCCTCCAAGGTCCGGTCGACGTCGCTCGCGAGCGCGCGCAGGCGCGGCGACTCTCGCATGAGCAGCCCGGCCACGACAGCGACCGGCACCATCGCGAGCACG
>Ga0265338_10011849_pt1 | contig 10018 bp, 8 predicted proteins | sample 42126metaG_FD_193579 | JGI IMG/M metagenome (GOLD analysis project Ga0265338, IMG submission 193579) | Rhizosphere microbial communities from Carex aquatilis grown in University of Washington, Seatle, WA, United States - 4-21-26 metaG | ecosystem: Host-associated > Plants > Roots > Rhizosphere >... | reverse complement strand
GAAATACTTCGCGACGTACGCCTGGCCGAGCGCTTCCCCGAGGTCATCGTCCACGTCGTTGGTGCAGCGCTTCCATCGCGGAGGCAGTTCCTGCCGCCCGCGCAACGTCTTGCCATAGAACTCAAAACTTTCTTTCACAAAGGCCGATGACAGGTCATTCGCCGCATCGTGCGTCGCATGCCAGCGCAAGTACGTCTTCCAGTCGGCGAGACTTTCTTTCTAGATTTCGTCATTCAACGTGTGGAAATAATCCGGTGTGACGACATTGACCGATGGGAGCGCACCCGCGCCGGTCTTTGTGAAATATGTGCTCCAGCCAAACGTCGGCGCCAGCTTTTGCAGTTCGTCGGTGGTCAACCGGTGATAGAGCTTCTGCGGATCACGGCGCTCGACGCGCGTCATCTGGCCCTTGGCGAGTGCGGTCTCAATGCGCAACACCGTGGCTGCTTCGGCGGCCGCGTCCGCGGGAGAGTCGCCGATCAGCTGGAACATCTTCGTCACGTGCGCCACGTAGGCTTTGCGCAGGTCCACCGACTTGGCATCGTCTTTCAGGTAGTAATCACGGTCCGGCAAGCCCAGGCCACCCTGATCAACTTCTCCAATCACTTGCGACGAGTCTTTGAAATCCTGGCCCGAGCGGAACGTGAATAGCGTTCCTCCGCCATACAGCGATGGCGGATACTGCGTGGTCGCGACAAACTCCGCGAAGTCCTGTTTTGATTTCAGCCCGGCGATCCGCTTCAGCTCCGGCGCGAGCGGCTTGGCCCCCAGTTTCTCGATCGCGGCTTCATCCGTACATGACGCGTAATAGTCGCCAATCTTCTGGTCGACGGCACTGCGTGATGCGCTCGGTTTCGCGGCGTCTTCCAGAATCGTCCGCAACTGCGCGCGGTTCTCATCTTCCAGTTTCCCGTATGTGCCCCAGCTCGACTGGTCGGGCGGGATCGGGTTGTTCTTCATCCATCCACCGCACGAGTACGCGTAGAAATCCACGCACGGGTCGACTGTGCGATCCATGTCAGAAACGTTGAGTACCGGTTCGGAGGCGGCGTGTTGACCAAAGGAAGGCAGGGCGGCACAGACGACCGCCAGGACAAGGGCAAACGATTTCCAGCTCATAAGTTTTTCTGCTTAGGAATGCTCTCTGACTCTATCGCATCCGTTCAAAACTTATCCAGCGTGATGGACCCGTCTCCCGTATAGATCGAGAGCCGGTTGCCGCCGCCGTTCAGCTTGCCGTGAAGGTTCTCCTGGTCGAAGCTTCCCTCCACGACGATCGGAATGTTGGTGGTGATGTGCCCGTCGCCGGTATGCAGGTCAACATCGGCCGCCATCTCGCCCGGCAGCCGCACCGCCACGCTGCCGTCGGAAGTGCGGATGCGCCACGATTGCTGGATCTGCGAGCCCGGACGCACTTCGAGATCGACCCGTCCATCGGAAGTGTTCAGGTCGAGCACGTCGAAACGGCCCGAAACGCGTACCGACCCGTCACTGGTGTGGGCACGCAGGTTACCGTCCACGTTTTCCAGTTCCAGCCGTCCGTCGCCGCTCGAGAAGTCCAGTTCACCCGCCAGGCCCTTGGCCGAGATGCTGCCGTCCTGGCTGCGAATGTCCACCTTGGCATTGCGCGGCATCCGGATTTCGAGTTCCGTGCGGCGCGCTTCGATGCCAAAGGAGACGTGGTGGCGGTTCGGCTGCCGGATTTCAATGTCGACGGAATTTCCCTGCTGGCGCTCCACAATCTTCACGTCATCGGTGCCGATATGCCAGCCGCGAGTCGTGACGTGCGCCTCGATCTTGTTCTGGTCCCAGTTCTCGATGCGAATGCTGGCATCGCCGGCATCGACACGCAGGGAAGGTTTTCCGGTCAGATCGTAGGTTTTGGACCAGTCATCGGCCAGGGCGGAAGCTGTAAACGCAAGAGAAACAAGCAACAAAGGCAGGAAGAGTTTGCGCATGGTAGGTTCTCCGGGAGAGGACGCACGTATCCCCTCAGTACTCAGACGTAGGTACGCGCTTTTGGTTAGGTTAGTTCCCGGGAAATGGTCGTTTTCCGGGAACGCTTCCGGCAAGGGCTTACGCAAGAGCAGAGTTGTCTACAAATACTGAGAGACAGCGGTGTAGAATCGCTGCCATTCTTGGGCCGAACGATTCCTGGTGTGGGGAAGCGCGGCGCAATTTCTGCTGTCCGCCCTCAAAAACTAACCAAGCAGCCTGCCCGCTCGGGCGGAGGAGGAATCCGTGAAACAGCTCGCCTTTTCGTTGTTCATTTTGGTTTCGTGGGGATTAGGAAATCAGGCCTTCGCGCAAGAGGCGAAGAGTTCTGCTCCGGGCGCCGCGAGTTGCGGCGACTGGTCAGCAAAGTTCGACCAAGTGGACGACCCGGAGATGCTGCGCCTCCTGCGCGCCTACAGGCAACAGGGATGGAACTCGCTGGTTCAGCAAGGCATCGCCCTGGGCGTGAACCTCAATACACAAGTCCTCGACGGAGAGCAGCAACTGGTGAACTCGCGCGAGGCGGCCATTCGCGCCGAAAACACCTTGAAACAGATGGGACGCGCCTTTCCGGAAGCCACCGCCAAGGATTGCGAGGGGATCGCGGATCGGGGTCAGCCTTGGATGGAGACAGCGTGCGATCTCCACAAACGGAAGAACGAAGTGCTGGCCGTGGAAGGCATGCTCGAACTGCTGAGGTGTCGCGGCGGAGATTTGAACGGGCGCAATCCCGCTCTGCCTTCAGGCACACACGTGATCGCGACGTTCGAAGTGCAAGTCACACCTGCGAAAAAGCCGGCTACCGGCGATACAACCGACAAGTGCCAGTCGTGCCTTCCGGGAGTGCTGCCGATGCCGAAGGGCAAAATTGTCGAAGTGAGTCCGGATCAGACCGCGAAACCAGTCGTGATAACGGAAGGCGACTTCCTGCTTTTACGTTTTGCGAAAGTGGGTGGCACTGGCTTTATGCTCGAACCCGGCCGGGGTGTACTCCAGACACCGGAGGCACTCTACAACCTTCCCAACAATGCGACCGGTCTGATCAAGGCACTCAAGGCGGGAACTGCCAAGGTGAGTATCTTGGGAGCTTTGTCTCCGGGACAGGCTGCGAGCACACAGGCCGCCGGCGGCAATCCCAACGACGATGTCTCCCCCAACTGGTCGGGGTATGTGGTCCCGGGAAAAGATTTCAGCTTCATCTCGGGTCACTGGGAGGTTCCGCAGTTGTGGGGAGTCGGGAATCGAGCCTCGGGCACCTGGATTGGGATCGATGGCACGGGCGGCAGCCAGACATTGTTGCAGGCCGGCACCGTTCAGGAATCGTCATCAGGCTTTATGGGGATAGGGGCCGGGCAGGACTATTGGCCATTCTGGGAATTGGTTCCAGAAAATGCCGCGCAGAAAATTCCCTTCACCGTCAAACCGGGAGATCAGATCAGCGTCATGCTCAGGTCTTTCAAGGGTGGGCAAACCGTGGGCGGGGTTCCGAGCGTGTGGGAAATCGTGATGAGCGACAACACGCAGCAATGGAATTTCGAGCAGGTAGTGGAGTACCAGGGAGATCTCGCGCATGCGGTCTGGATCGAAGAAGCGCCGACAAGTTGCGTCTGGGTTATTTGCAACGAGGACACACTGGCCAACTACCAGAGTGTGACCTTCGACAACAATGGCATATTGCCCGGAGTTTCGGCTCCGCAGCCCAGCTTCAACATTCCTCCTCCCTCGCCGCTTAACACAATTCCGCCACCCGCTTTCAAAGTAGATTTTCCGGGACTCATGGCAAGCGAATCGGAAAGCATGATGCAGAACAGTGTGATTGTTTCGACACCCTCCAATCCGGACGGTGACGGCGACGGCTTCACGCTAGCGTTTGGCCCGTCGATGCCATCGCCTCCAGGGCCCTTTGTCACCACTACGACGCTGAGCGCGGGAATCGTGCAGACGCCGTTCTCGGCCACCCTGCAGGTTCTCGGCGCAACTTCACCCAAATGGTTCAGCAGCCAGTTGCCGCCGGGCCTCTCCCTGGATAGCGCTAAAGGCATCATCAGCGGAACCCCGCAGGCCACGGGAACCACCGGGATCGGGGTATGGGTTGCGGACACGGCAAATCCAGGAACATTCTCGCAATTGCAACATCTAGACGTCATGATCGTGCCGCCCTGGGCCGTTTTGCACTGTCAGTTCTTCCCGCTAATGCAGAAAACGATTTGCTGGTGATGAGGGAAGAACGAGGGCAGTCAGCTTCAGTCGAAGGGAATCCCTGCTATGCCGGGCACACCTGTAGGTGTGCCCGAGTTCCCATTTCAATTCGCCGTCGTGGTCGACCTCTGGCGGGTCACCATCTCGTATCAGGGCGTTCCTCCACCAAGGCCGCTGCAGGATCCCCATTGGGATGCGCCTTTCGGTGCTATGGCACGGGAGGGAAGATACCCTCGCGTACCTTACAAAGTGTATCTACTTTGGTGGACATGCCGTTGGTAATTGGCATCTTGACTTAAGATTTCCACAGACTCTACGATCGAAAAATCATAGGTTACACAATTCCTAAATCGGGAAAGGTTGTCACGCAATGATAGAAACAGAGACTTACCGGGCAGAAGACAAAAGCTTCCTTGAGTTCCGCCACAAGGTGCGCGTGTCGGAGATACTTTCCTCGTCGACGGTGCAGTTGTTGCGCGATCTTCGCTTCAACGGGCGGTTGAGTGTCGTGATTCAAAACGGGCAAGTACTGAAGTCCGGTTACGAAGAGGGATACTTCCGCAAGATGGAGTCGGGCATCAGTGCCCATCTCTAGCCATCGGATTTCCTCCAACTAAATAGCAAAGCAGGTCATCGTAAGAGAAACGAGCCCTGGGCCGAGCAATCGGCGCCAGGGCTTTTTTATTTTCACCGCAATTCGCACATACGCAGTTCATTTCATACGAAGAGAGGCAATCATGAATTTCATCAGCATGGAGAGTCCGAAAAATCAGGTCGAACTGAAATATTGCGAACGTTGTGGAGGACTGTTCCTCCGCGCCCGGACCAGCGACGTAGTTTTCTGCGCGGAATGCGCGCTCCGACTGGCCGAGTTGCCTGAGCCCACGCTGCTCATGCCAAAGAAGGCAGGCCGCAAGTCGCGCAAGCCGCGTCTGGTGCAGGGCCCGAAATCGCAGGAAGAGTTTGCGGATGAATTTCTTGAGGAAGGAGATGCCGGGGGCCCCGTCCGCATTGGCAGCCTGCAGGGAGTGGCGATGGAGGTGGGCTCATGCTGAGCGCGCCGGGAAATCCGCACCCCGTGCGCCTGATGGCGCAAGCCGAGGCGCCGCCGTCGGTGCTGTTCGCCGAAACCGAGATGGACTTGTCTCTGTACCGGCATCGGACGATCGCGCTGGTACGCCGCTATGCGCGCGCCTCCGTGGAAGTGGGGCGCCTGCCATCGCTATTGGGGCAGCAGTTCTTTCGAACGCATGTGACGTCCTACTCGCTGAGCAGCTTTGAAGAAATTGTGATTTTCGTGATCGACATGGAGCACACTCTCGAACAGCTAGACCCGCTGGACAAGAAACTTGCGGCCATGTTCCTGATTGAGCAATACACGGCTGCGGAGATCACCCGGTTCCTGAACCGTTCGGAGAGAACGATCGGGCGGCTCTTGCACAACATGATCGATGAATTAAGCCGGTTGTTGCTTGTCCGCGGCTTGCTGGAGAGGATGCCGGAGCCTACGAGAGGAGTAAGTAGGTCATCAACGACCCGTGAAAATGACTTAGAGTTAGAAGAAAACTGGCAATTTCTCGAATCGGTGAATGGCTGTCAAGCAGACAAATCTTACAAAGGCAATCTAAGTCACTCAAACAACAAGAGAAATAAATCGTGCACTTTTGTCGAAACTACCCCCTCGAACCTGTTATTCTAAACTTAAGAGTAGAAAAAAAGACAAATTCTGAAGGGCGCGGTTCCAATCGCGCCCTTTTTCTATTTTTAGGACGGTGACATGGCGAAGGCGAAGAAAAGTAAGTCGGCGCGGAAGATGCCCCAGAGCAAGACATCCAAGACTCCCAAGACGGCCGAACAGATGCAGAACGTGCGGACCCTAATCACGAATGTGATCGTGGACAACTCGGTCGCGATGACGAAGCGCGTGACCCAGTACGTCAGCGAGAACGGGAACGCGCCGGCACTGCGTTTCCTGTGGGAGATTGCGGGCCTGTTTCCGACGGCCGACGCCGAATACGACAACGAGCCCCTGCCTGAGGGCGAGGCGCTGCTGGAGCGACTGGGGTTGTATGAAGGGCTTCCGAAGGAGCAGCTAGATGGGGAAGGTGACGTAAAATCAGGAGACTCGCAAAACGCAGACTGAGGATTGTGGCAGGAAGGCCGGAACGCTGTATGGATATCACCTGGGTCACGGATCGGATCGCGTTGGGAGGCGGCATCTGGAATGCGCGCAACATGGAAGAACTGGCGCAATCCGGAGTGACGCACGTCCTGAACATGCAGATCGAATTCGACGACCGCCCGCTGGCCGCGCAGTGTGGGGTGAAGGTGCTGTGGAATCCGACGGACGACGATTTTCTGCCGAAGCCACCTGAGCTTTTCGAACGCGGCGTGGCCTTTGCGCTCTCGGCGCTTGAGGACGAGGGGGCGAAGTTGTATGTGCACTGCGCGGCGGGCGTACACCGGGCTCCGATGATGACGCTGGCGGTGATGTGCGCGATGGACTGGAAGATGGATCCGGCGATGCAGTGGATCGAAACGAAGCGGCCGGTGGTCGATTTCGCGGATGTGTATGTGGAGAGCGTGCGCAAGTTTCTGGAGTCGCGTGCGGCCGGCGCATCCAAGAGTTCAAGCGACGGTCTTTGACCGGCATCATGAATTTGAAGAGTTAAGAAACAAGACGCGAAAAAGCCGCCGCTCCTGAGGAGCGGCGTTCTTATTGGCCCGAACGGGTTGGGACGGGATGACGAGGAGAAGAAACGAAATGCGCAGATATTTCGCGGCGAATCAAAACTGGGTGGCGGCCACGGCGAGCGTGGTTCCGCTGCTGCTGGTGTTCCTGATGATGCTCACGTTGCCGGTCGCTCTGCGTGCGCAAGGTCCGGGGCTGACGACGATCAGCGATACGATCTACCGCGCGGATGGACTCGCGGCGTCGGGAGTCGCGCTGATTTCGTGGCCATCGTTCCAGACGGCGGATGGAGAGATCGTCGAGGCGGGCCACCAGAGCGTGACGATCGGACCGGGCGGAGAATTCGTGGCGCAACTGGCCCCGAACGTTGGCGCAACTCCGGATGGGACGATTTATTCGGTTGTCTTCCAGCTGGATGACGGCACGGTGCGGTCGGAATACTGGGCGGTTCCGGCGACATCGCCAACGACGATTGCCGCGGTGCGCACAACACCAGGCAACGGTTTGGGGAATACGGTAGCGACGCAGCAGTACGTGAACTCCTATGTAGCAGCAGCCGTCCAGAATGTTGGGGCGGGATCGTATGTGTCGAAGGCGGGCGATGTGATGACGGGACCGCTGACACTCGCGGGCGATCCGACGGCGCCGCAGCAGGCTGCGAATCGAAACTATGTGGACGCGGGCCTTTCTGCAAAAGCGGACTTAGTGAGTGGAATGATTCCGGTGGGCGAGTTAGGGACAGGAACGGCGGGTCCGACTAACTGCCTGACCGGGAACTCGACGTGGGGGCCATGCGGTGGGGGAGCTCCGGCGGGAATCAGTTATGCATCGACGGGGATGAACTGGTCGCAGACGCTTGGAACGAGCCTGACGGGCGGGACGCAGGCGACGGTGACACTAACTCCATGCCCGGTGGGCGTGGACACGACGAGCGGCGCGGGATACCAGGTGCTGCTCACGGGCGGCGGGAAGAGCGAAGCAGTGAACGTAGTTACGGGTCCGGGCGGGTGCACCTCGGACGCGGCATCAGGGACGATCAAGTTCACTCCGTATTTTTCTTATGCGGCGGGAGCGACCATTGGGTCGGCGTCGTCGGGCATTCAAGAAACTTTGAATGCGGCGTGCGGCGTGGATCCGGTCTGGTACAAGAACAGCCAGTGCAACGTGACGATACCGGCGAATGGGCCGAACCTCTCGATCAATACGTACAACGTACCGGGAACGATCTACCTGCACTCCAACCAGTCGGTGCTGAGTGGTTATGGGGCGTCGCTGAGTTGCACGGGGCGCGGTCCGTGCCTGCAGGTGGGCGACCTGAAGAGCTCGAACGACTACACGAACAACACGGTGCAGGGACTGAGTTTTCGGTCTCCGGTGAATCTGGCGGGGAGCCCGGCATTTGCCGGAGTGGCGATCGCACAGACACAGCGGACGTCGCAGGTGGTGACGATTACGACGACGAGCGCGCATGGATTCCGCGTTGGGGACATGGTGACGATCCTGTTCACGGATAACAACGCGTACTGGGGCGACGCAGTGATCACGGCGGTCCCGAACGCGACGACATTTCAGTACGTACACTCGGGCGGCGACGTAGCGGCGCAGAGCACGCCGGGTGTGGTGGCGCTGGCGTACGTGGCGGTGCTCGACAACGGATTGAACACGCACCTGACGGACCTGTCGTACGACAAAGTGGGAGAGAACGGACAGTTCAACAACTTCTTTGATTTGTGGGATGACGAGAACGCGACGATCGATCATTTCAACAACAACGCGATTTCGTTGAACGGGAGCGCGAACTGGACGGGCTCGTTTGTGTTCTGCGCGGGGAACCAGGGAGCAAGTAACCAGATTGCTCCGGTGATCACGCTGCGGGATTCGACGATCACAGCGAATTCTTCCAACGGACTGACGGTCTATAACTCGAACGGAATTTATGTCGAGAACACGGTGTTGCAGGCGACGGGGCCGTGGCAGGTGTATTCGGCGAACTCGACCGGGAACTACCAAGGCGCATACCTGAAGAATATCTATTCCGAGAGCGGGGCGCAGATGAACGCGCTGTCGCCGGTGCGGTCTCCCTTTGCGGGGACGGGGGTTGCGGGGCTGATCGCGGGGCCGTCGAGTGGAGCGGCCAGTTTCGCGATCGCGGGGAGCGGCGGGACGAGCGGAAGTTTTCCGTCGGCGGGGACAGGTTCGACAATGTACTCGTACTTCGTCGTCGCAAAGGATGCAACGGCGGGAACGCAGACATCGCCGTTGCAGGTGATGAACTACACCTCGACGGGCGGCGATTCGATCACAGTACGGTGGCCACGGGTGGCGAACGGGACGGACATCATGACTTATGACGTCATCCGAGCGATCACAGCGGGCGGAGTAGGGGCGAGTTATCCGTACGCGGGCGGGTGTGGTGGCGGATCCGCGACAGCGTGCGGATCGGTGGCGGTCAACTTAGCGCAGTGCAGCGGGCTGGTGTGCACCTATACCGATAACGGCGGGGCGTCGACGGTGAGTTATACGGTTCCGCAGGGAACTTATGCGGGCAATCTGATTTTTTGGCCGGGCTCGATTGTGACGGTCAATAAGAGCGTCGCAGTGGAAGTGGAAGAGGGAAACACGGTGGGGGTCGGGCTGTCCGGGAACCCGGTGCAGATTGCGAACCAGTGCACGCTGTACGGTGCGACCTCGCCGGGCGGGTATACGAATTGCAGGGCGAGCCTCACGTCGCCGAACAACAGCGTGCCGAACCAGACGGCGATGCTGATGAGCGACGGGAGCGCGACGGGGGGCGGGACGTTCCTGTCGAAAGGGCGGCTGAATTTTTCGCAGACGCCGTTGTCGTCGCTGCAGCCGCACCACATTATTACGCTGATTGATTCGCAGCCAGCGCTGACGCGCGCGACGTGGGGATATCGTCCTCCGGCGAGCGCGACGGACACGTGGATTGGGACGGACGTGGCCTCCGGGGGCGTGGGGCTGAACCTGGGACAGCTAGCGTTTGGTGCCCCGGTATCGATCACGAACTACATCGGGGCGACCGGGGATGGAGTGCACGCGAACTGGCTCGAGCGGTTGAGCGGGACGGTGAAGGAATTCAATGTTCCGGTGAAGTTAGATCAGAACGTAACG
>Ga0265338_10011848_pt1 | contig 10020 bp, 7 predicted proteins | sample 42126metaG_FD_193579 | JGI IMG/M metagenome (GOLD analysis project Ga0265338, IMG submission 193579) | Rhizosphere microbial communities from Carex aquatilis grown in University of Washington, Seatle, WA, United States - 4-21-26 metaG | ecosystem: Host-associated > Plants > Roots > Rhizosphere >... | reverse complement strand
ATACCCTGCCAGCGTGCGCGTTCGCGTGGGGTGAACAGGTCGCCTATAACTGCCATCGCAATTGGCAGGAGCGCCGCAGCGCCCAGACCCTGGAAACCCCGGAAGAGGACCAGTTGCAGCATCGTTTGCGCGGCCCCTGAAGCTGCAGATCCAGCGAGGAAGAGTACAACGCCGATCAGGAAGATGGGTTTACGCCCGAAGAGGTCTGAGAGCTTGCCATAAACGGGTACCATCACGGTCGATGTTAAGAGATAACCGGTTGTGACCCAGGTATAGAGACTGAAGCCTTGCAGATCGCTGATGATATGTGGCATCGCGGTATCCACGATGGTCTGGTCCAGCGATGCGAGTAACATGACCAGCAGGACCGCGATCATTGTAAAGAGCTTTTCACGCTCACTATAGTGCATGCGTCCTTCGTTTCCAGCCAGAACGGGTGTTTCCGAGATGGCCTGGGAAAGAGCCGCATCTTGCGATGTCGTTGCCATGAACAAACATGTCCTTTCTCATAGAGACGTATCGTGTTCCTGGCGTTTCTCTTATAGCATTTTGACACGCTCATGGTGTCCTGATGTTGTAGTAGCAGATAGAAGAACACTTCATTGTTTAGACGCCAGAAGAAAGAAGAGAAGCAGGGAGCTTCTCTGTGAGTTTGAGATGCCAGTCAGCCCTGATTTTGTTTCTGTTACGTTTGTGGTGCTGACTCCATCCTCTTCTTTTTGACTCACTGTTCATAATCTTACGACACAGTCATATTCTTGTCAAGTGCCCGGATTTCTGGCAACCTCTTGACAGCAGTTTTTCTTCAATGGTATAGTTGCATATAGCACTTTGTTATATATTCTGTTGGCGGTGAAAAGGAGTTCTTGCTATCAAGTGTCTTTCTTCTCTGCTAGCGAAGATGTTGTAAATAACCTGGCTGGAGTGAGGTAAAAAAATAATGGTGGTTCATCGTGATAAATTGCGCTGGCTGGTCTGGTTGCGTGTACAGATGCTGATACGCAGTTTCAGGAGTAGTCCACGCACGTTGATCCTGGCGATTGTCGGGTTAGTGGTTATTCTCGCTGTTGCGGGTTCGGCGGCTCTCGGTCTGTTTGCTGCCTTTCAAAACCTGTCGGCTCCTGCGGATACAGAGATACTCTATCTGCTTTTAACAGGGATTTTACTGCTCTGGATTTTGCTGCCGTTGCTTTCCTATTCAACCAATGAAGGTCTGGATATTACCAAGCTACAACTTTTTCCGCTCACACGTTTTGAGGTGATGTTTAGCTTGCTTTTCTCTTCGTTGTTTGATCTCTGGACGGTGTTGCTCCTGGTGCTCTTTGCCGCCACAATTGTGGCCTGGTGGTTGCATTCTCTGGCGCTGGGTCTGATGACCCTGCTGGTGCTGGTGGTCTTTTACTTTGTGATTGTTGGTATCAGTCAGCTTGTGCTGGCTTTGTTGATGCGTACGTTGCAGAGTCGGAAGTTTCGCGATATCAGCGTGATTATTATAGCGCTCTTCGGTTCATCCTGCTATCTTCTTCAGCGTTTTGCCCTGGGGGCAAATAGTATTCTGAACTTTGGCGCGACCCTCAATCGAGGTGGTTTCTCGCCTGCTCTCCAATGGTTGCCTTCCGGCGTGGCTGCCACGGCAATTCGCGCCGCCAGTCAGGGCAACTGGGCAATCAGCTTTGCCATGGTCGGGTTGTTGCTGGTGATTGCTGGGGTTGCGATGTACCTCTGGCAGATTGTGCTGGAACGGAGTATGGCAGCTTCTGAAACTGGCGCGTCCCGCCGCAAAAAGCAGAGCCTGGCTGGCGTTTCCTCGGCACGTCCCGCTTTTGCCACGCAAACGGCCTCTATAGCCAGCAGTGGGACACATGCGCAGACTGCTGGTGCGCGGCCAGTTGTCGCGGAAAAGGCCGATCAGCGTACCAGTAACGCCAAATTAAGTGAGCAGCTCCAGGGCCTTTTGAAAAAAGAATTGCTCTACTTCTGGCGTGATCCTCAGTTAAAGGTCAGGTTGTTCCAGATTGTGATCTACGTGGTCATTTTCGTGCTGTTGCCAGCTTATAATGCCTCGAATGGCTCTGGTGAAAGTAGTTTCCTTGCATCTTACGCTCCCTTTAGCTCTGACGCGGTGGTCTTTCTGGTTATGTTGATGTTCTCGCAGAATACACTGGGTATGGAGCGTCAGAGCCTGACCACCCTCTTTCTGTTTCCAATTGACCGGCGGCGTCTGCTCTGGGGCAAAAACCTGGCCGTTTTCCTGATGGGTTTTGTGGTCCTGGTTGTATTAATGATCGTTAGCCCGGTGATCTCGCATGCACAGGTAATGGTTTTGCCAGCGGCTGTCATAGGTCTGGCTGGTCTGGGAATAACGCTGGGCTGGGGCAATTTCGCTTCGACCTACTTTCCACGTTACCAGCCTGCTATAGGCAGGCGCGGATATGCGGCTACCGGTGGCCAGGCTCAGTCCGGGGGATGCTTAAATATAATCATGTCGCTGGTTATGACGGTCGTAACGCTGGTCACGCTGGTGCCAGTCGCGTTAGGGGTTGGTATTCCTTTCTTTATGAACCTGCAAGTGCTCTGGCTGGTTTCCATGCCTCTGAGCCTGGTTTATGGCGTCGTGCTCTATGTGGTTCTGACGAATCTATCCGCGACACGTATGCTGGCAACCGAGCCGGAAATTCTGACTGCCACCACTCGTTCCTGACACCCACGTGTTGCCGATAATACCACTCGTGCGTATAGAGAGGACACTTGCCTGAAATATCACGCAAAGAAGGAGCATGCCGCTTCCATGGGTTCTCGTACCCATGGAAGCGGCGATTTCCAAAGCTGGAGGCAAGCGCCAGCTCTCCACGCATCAGGATATTTCACGCGTGACACGTGCATATGGAGAGGCTGTTTGACACCTGATCCAACATATTCCACCCAGGAAGTGCATAGTTGCGCTCGAACTATGTCGCAGGACGAGCAAAAGGGATGTGAGCCACCAGGGCGCACGCAAGGGGCTCCCTGGTGGCCCACACCTCTGTTGCTCGTCTTACAACATAACCAGAGTATACCTATCACTCCCTGGGTGGAATATGTTGGATCGGGTGGCTGCTTGCCTGCCTCTTGAGACTCACCGTGCTCCTGTCGTTCGTAGTGCTGGTATCAGGCTGGTTCCCTTGCTCTACATGTGCGGTGGTTTCCGCCTGTTCGGATGTTTCGGCGCTGGTGTCAGGCTGATTCGCTTGATATAGATGCGCGTTGGGGTTTGCCGGTTCGGATGTTTCGGCGCTGGTGACGGGCTGACTGGTTTGTTTGGGATGAACGAGGGCATCGTGGATTACAGCCGCCAGGTTATTGGGCAGAGGTGGTACATGCTCGGCAAAGTAGGCGTTGATTTCCGCTCCAAGGAGCATAATCACGGCAAAGTAATAATAGAAGACTAGCAGAATAATAACAAACCCTGCTGTACCTGTATAGCTGCCCATGAAGTGCGTAATGTAGAGAGGGAAGAGAGCCAGGAAGAGTTCCAGCAGGATCGCGGCGGTCAGCGCACCCTTCCAGCTTCTGGAAAAACTGATTTTTTGATTGGGGATGAAGAGATAAATAGCCTCAAAGAGTAGCCAGGCAATCAGGATGCTGCCCAGGATACTGGCTATACCCAGAACCAGGCCGTTGTTCAGGAATTGCGCCACTCCTGGGATTTGCGCGATGGCGGTGTTCTGGACCAGGGAGAGCAACAGAGCCGGTATAGATGATGTGAAAACCATCAGGGGCGTAAAAACGATGAAAACGAACATCATTAAGACTGCCATGATGTTTTGTGGGATTACTTTACGTGTATAGGTGCGATAGATAATGTCAAAGTAGCCCTCGATAGAGATAAACAGGCGCGAGCCACCAAAAATCGAAGTTAGCAGAGCAACAATGCCCAGTAAGCCTGCATAACGTTTCAGTGAAGTAAGCGCGAGTTCGACAATACCCGTTGATGAGGCACTGGAGGGCAGAACAGCTTCGATATGCGCAATTAACTGGTCGAGTGCGACAGGATCAAGCCTGCCGACGGTAAAGCTAAAGGCCGAAATAATCGCGATAATGACAGGAACGCTGGCTCCCATCAGGTTATAGGCCAGGCCCGCAGCCGATTGCATGGCCCAGTCATTATTAAATTTGTTCAGAAAGTCCCGCGCATGCTTGAACATTTTTTGCCAGAGAGCCGGATGTGATTTTTTCTGCTGCGTATTTTGTAGGCTGATGCTCATATCCTGTCTTTTCCCCTATCGCGCCATATTCTCAGCGACCATACCTGGTCCAGGTTTCTAACAAAATCACGCGCGGTTCTCTGGCAACGTTTCAAACAAACAAAGCAGCGGCGCATGCTCTCCGACGAGAACACGCGCCGCTGTTTTTCCTCTCAGGCCGCTTTTTCCTGGAAGCGGAAGAAGCGCAGGGCAATCAGGTAACAGATCAGGCCATAGGCTACCAGTCCCAGGATATCTGGCAGAGCGGTGCTCAGATCTTTGCCGTAGATCATCACGTTTGTCAGGCCCTCCATGGCCCAGGCCGGCAGGCCGATTTTGGCGATTTGTTGCAGCCAGCTCGGTTCCAGGAAGGCCGGGATAAAGATGCCGCCAATTACCGAAGAGACCAGTGTCACCAGGGTAACAATCGGGTTGAGCTGGCGCCTGGTTTTTACCAGCGAGACCAGGAGGATACCCAGGCCGGTTGCTCCAAAGCTGGTGCCGAGAATAATCAGAATGACCGCTGGCAGGTTGCCGATGTTGATATGAAAGAAGACATAGCCAAAGATGAACAGGATCGCCATCTGGAGGGTTGTCAGGACAAACTGAGCCAGCACTTTGCCACCGAGCAGTGCGTATTTCTGCACCGGGGCGATCAGCAAGCGGCGGAAAGTCCCATCTTCTTTTTCCTGTAAAATCGTACCGGCTACGGCGTTGATACTGAACATCGCAAAGAAGATGGCATAGCCGGGGACATACTGGTCAAAGCTGCTGATCTTTACGGCCTGCCCTGCGGTCAGTGCCTCGACAGGTGAGGTCTGCGCCGCGTTGATTTCCGCCTGGCTGACAGCCTGGTTGATTGTCTGTGGATTAATCGTCTGTGCCGCGCAGTGGTTGCCTGGTGTTGCGCATACCTGCGAGACCTGGTTTACAGCTGCCGCGCCCGCATACTGACTATTGACGATACCAGTGACGATGTTGCTTAAAACCTGTTGCGCAATCTGGGCTGCTTCGTTGGTGGTATTGGGTAGTGTATAGAACTTGACCAGGTTATTGGTGGGCTGGTTGTTCTCAACGGCTTTGAGGAGCGCGTCAGTGGTACCAGCCGGGATAACCACGCCCGCGTCAACGTTGCTTTTGCTATCCCCAACGACCGTAACTACCTGGTTGGGATCGTTATAGTTTTGGAGCGTAAACTGCACGTTACTGTTTTTGGTTTTGTACGCCGTGACAATTTGCTGTCCGACAAAGCCGTTATCCTGGTTGCTGATTGCGAGCGTTACCTGGATCGGACCGGAACTGCCACCGAAGGCGCCCCCCAGGGCAAAACCCATGATCGTAATAAAGATAATGGGCATGATAAGCATAAAAAAGATGGAACCTCTATCCTTGAATGTTTGCAGCAAATCTTTTTTTGCGATATACCAGATGGTTTTCATGATATCTCTCTCCTGCTGTGCTCTGTATAATGAATGAAGATGAAAGCTTCAACTGCGGTTAGTCGCGCAGTGTTTTGCCAGTCAATTGAATAAAGAGTTCTTGCAGGCCGTGGGGACGAGCCACTTCGCGGCTCTGGTCGCGCAGGGCCAGGAGTTGCTCCAATGTACCCATAGCGATAATCCTGCCATCGTCCATGATCGCGATATGATTGCACATACGTTCGGCCTCTTCCATATAATGCGTGGTGTAGAGAATGGTTGTGCCCTGGTCGCGTAGTTTCTCAATCGTGTCAAAAATGTTCTCGCGTGATTGCGGATCAACGCCTACCGTTGGCTCATCCATCATCAGGAATTGCGGCTGGTGGATCATTGCTACTGCCATATTGACGCGCCGCTGCATGCCGCCGGAGAAGTTCTTCAACGGTTCTTTGCGTCGGTCGTAAAGACCTACGAATTGCAGCACTTCGGCGGCCCGCTCTTTGCGGGCTTTCGCGGACATACCGTAGATTTGCCCGAAAAATTCCAGGTTCTCTAATGAGGTCAGGTCTTTATAGAGCGCGATTTCTTGCGGCACGACGCCCAGTGTGCTCTTGACTTTGCGCGGCTCCTTCTTAATGGAAATGCCATTGATCAGGGTATCGCCAGAGGTGGCCTCAAGGTAGCCACACATCATATTGATCGTTGTACTTTTGCCCGCGCCATTCGGACCCAGCAGGCCAAAAATTTCTCCTTTGCCGATGGTGAATGAAACGCCCTTGACGGCCTGGTGTTTGCCAAATTCTTTGATCAGGTCCATGACCTGGACCTCGACCGGGCGCCCATCATCTGGTAGATGGATCGGGCCGGTTGTGCTCTGACTGAACGTTGATTCCTGCATCTTTGAAAAACTCCTTCGCGGCTTTATCGCATGTCTCTGCTGGTATTGATCTTTACTGTGCTGAGTATAGCTGGAAGAGGCCCGACTCTGGCAGTACGGAAAGACATGTTTTTTCGCTGTGCTGAAAGTAGCCTGCTGCCCATGACGAAAGTCATCCGCGCTCTATCTTTGGATGGATTGCTCTGGCCGGGTAATTTGCTCAGATTGGCTCTCGTTTTCCTGACGGGTGGACTTTATACTCTGCAAGAGAACTTTTTTTTCTGCGCGCGCCCAGGCGCTTTTCCCTATCCGTCAGGAGGATACCCGATGCATATACCCACAGAGCACTATTCTGAACTGGAGGAGGTTGCTCCGCAGCCTGCCAGGGTACCCAGGTGGTACCGCGATCCCGCAGTGTTCACTGGAGGTCTGGGTATTCTCTGTTTCAGCCTGACTTTGCCCGCGACCCACCTGGCTGTGCCGATGTTTGGCAGTGTTGTCGTAGGTCTGGGCCGTGCGCTGATTGCTTCTGTGCTGGCTGGCGGTATTTTGCTGGCGCGTCGTGAAGCTTTGCCGCCGCGCCACACCTGGCCAGGATTGCTAATCGTGGCCTGTGGCGTCGTCCTGGGTTTTCCGCTTTTTTCGGCCATCGCGCTGGAAGGCACGCCTGTTGCGCATGGCGCGATTATCAGTGGATTATTGCCGGCCTGTACGGCTGTCATAGCGGTTTTGCGGGTTGGAGAGCGTCCGCCCATCCGTTTCTGGTTCAGTTGTGTCGCTGGTATGCTTGCTGTGCTCCTCTTTGCCATCGTCCAGGGTGGTGGTAGCTTACAACCCGGTGATGGTTGGATGCTGGCAGCAGTCATTTCCGGTGCGATGGGATATGCGGAAGGTGCGCGTCTCTCGCGCGAAATGGGTGGGTGGCGTGTGATTTGCTGGGTACTGGTTTTGTCAGCGCCTGTGCTGGTGCTCCCGGTAGGTTGGAGCCTCTACCAGCATGGTCTTGTTCAGAGTAATCTCTCCGGCTGGCTGGGCCTGGCCTATGTGTCCATTTTCAGCGCTTTGCTCGGCTTCTTTGCCTGGTATCATGGCCTGGCGACAGGCGGTATTGCGCGTATCAGCCAGTTGCAACTGGTACAGCCACTGCTCACCATTGCCTGGGCCGCGCTCTTTCTGGGAGAACAATTGACATGGTTGACAGGTATCGCCGCTCTCCTGGTTGTGGCCTGCGTGGCTGTGGGACAACGGAGCCGTGTGCGTTCCTGATAGGTTACACATTTAAAGCTCTGATGTTCCATTGGTGGCATCCCTGGGTAGATTCGGTGGGTGATTTGCTCCTTGCCAGAGGCCAACGTCACCCACCGATGGCTACATCTATACCAGAAACACCGTGCGAGACTGAGGTATCTCTGTTGACCAGGCGTCCGCGACGTTCGCGAGGGGAACGGTTGTGGTCGCGATCTCAAAAGCGCCGGGAACCGTCGCTTGCAGCACGCCCTCGATTGCCTTGAAGAGACGATCGAATGGCACACTGCCAATGCCGCTGCCCATCAGTTGGATAGCTGAGGCGCGCAGGACCTGGTTCGGCAGTGAAATGTTGGATGCACTGGTAGCACCAATCTGGATAAAGCGGATCGGAACCCCTTCTTCTCCCGTTCTTGCTGCCGCTCTCAGCAAGCGTTCCATACTCGGTCCCCACAGGTAATCGAGCACAACATCGACTCCCTCGTGAAATGGCTCCAGGAATGCTTTTTCCAGTGCTTCCCCGTCCTCTACGAGAGGAATAGCCAGGTCAGCACCCAGAGATTGCAGGATTTCGGTGTTGCGACCTGTGGCGATCACTTTTTTGGCTCCAAGATACCTGGCGATCTGAACCGCCAGGCGACCGGATATGCCGGTTGCGCCGTTGACCAGTACCGTTTCACCTGCCTGGAACTTCGCGCTTTCCAGCAACGCCGCCCAGGAAGACACTCCAGGAATAGCGATCGCAGCGGCAGTTACATCGTCCAGGTCAGCGGGCAAAGCAAGACATTGAGTTGCTTTCACAAGTGATTGCTCTGCCATACTTCCAAAGGGAGCGGTAGGCAGCACAAAGTAGACTCGACGACCATCGGCGAGCTGTCCAACGCCATCAATGCCAGGAACAAAGGGCACCTGGCCGGACGTGCTGTAATGCGTACCTGATGCCCGGCTCCTGGTCACATGGCTGAGCGAGGCAGCAGTCACTGTAATAAGGTTTTCTTCCTCAGAGGGCTCCGGTGTGGAAAAGTCGCCGTACACAGGCGCCTGACCTGCTTTCAAAACGAGAGCAGCTTTCATGATATTCTCCTGTTCAATATATATCAATGCGTATACTAAATGCGTGTATTTTGCACGTATCTAGCATACCAGAAAGAGCATAGACATGTCAAGAAAGTCCGTGTATACTCCACCCATATGGACCGGAACATTCGTCAATTCTATGACGCCCTCTTTGATCTCATCGGGCTGATGAACCAGCCGCAACGCGATAGCGCCCTGCTTCAAGCAGCGGGCGTTTCTCTTGATCGGGCGTTGTTTCCTTTGCTGGTGGTGATTGGTCGTCGCGATACTGTTGGCATCATGGAACTGGCAGGGCTGGTTGGACGCGATCATACGACTGTCAGTCGCCAGGTTGCTACCCTGGGTCGCCTGGGACTGGTGACGCGACATGCTGGTCCTCACGACGGGCGGGAGCGCAAGGTCGCGGTTACTCAAGAGGGGTTGGCAATCGTCCATGCCCTGGATGCGGCTCGCGAGAGGCTGGTGCAACCCATTCTTGCGCAGTGGGATGAGCAGGACTGGGAGACCTTCGTCTCGCTGCTCCGTCGCTTTGCTGATGACGCGCTGGCGCTTCCAATGCCCGGAAAAGATAAAGGGTTTCCCCAGTAGCTTTGCCTTATAAGTATCTATACACCCTGAGACTACGCACAATAAAGAGTTATTTTCTAGAAAAATCACCGTTAAAATAACTTGACTGGTGATTTTATTTTGAGTATACTTGTTTGTAACAGGGCATGGCTGGTTTCGCAATCTTCTTCATGCTTCTCTCTGTTTAACTGAAATGATCTGGAGGATTCTTTAATGGGAAAGCGTGTGCCTTCGAGGTGGTTGACATTGATTGCTGCCTGCTCTGGTCTGCTTATGCTCTATATCGATCTCTTTATTGTCAATGTGGCACTTCCTACCATCGGGCATGATTTTCATGCTCCACTCAGTACTGTTTCCTGGACGATTTCAGGATATGTGCTGATGATCGGGGTTCTGCCAATGGGAGTGGGACGCCTCGGAGACCTCTGGGGACAACGGGCTGTGTACCTGGCGGGTCTGGGGATCTTTAGCCTGGCGTCATTGTCCTGTGGCCTGGCTCCGAATATCACGGCGCTGATTGTTTTTCGAGTTATCCAGGGCGTTGGCGCGTCTATCATGACGCCGGGCACCCTTGCAATCATCATTCGCGCCTTTCCTCCTGAGCAGCATGGTC
>Ga0265338_10011847_pt1 | contig 10022 bp, 7 predicted proteins | sample 42126metaG_FD_193579 | JGI IMG/M metagenome (GOLD analysis project Ga0265338, IMG submission 193579) | Rhizosphere microbial communities from Carex aquatilis grown in University of Washington, Seatle, WA, United States - 4-21-26 metaG | ecosystem: Host-associated > Plants > Roots > Rhizosphere >... | reverse complement strand
ATCCGAAGACTACGAAAAGGTCGTTGCCGCGACGCAGCTCAAGGAGGCGGCAATTTTGGCCGCCAAGGCGGACGAGATCATGACTAACGCGCTGTCCGGGGCTCGAGCCACGACAATCGTCGATGCCGCAGAATCAGATGCTGTTACGCGGAAGGTGGGAGCGGCGGCGCGCGCAGGGCTGTTTACAAATCAAATTCCTGCTTTTGAAGCGGCTCCTTCGGTTTATTTGCAACGGTCCTATCTGGGCGCGTTCTCGCGCTCGACGGCAACCGCGCGCAAGTATGTCATGCTGACCACCAACACCCACGACGTCATCGTGTTCGATCTCCAGGATTCCATTGCGCGGGACATTCTCAACATGAAAGTGCCCGCACCCAAATAGAAGACTTTTACCATGAAACGCAATCCACTGATTCTAGCGATCGGAATTCTCCTGATCCTTATAGTCGGCCTGCTCTTGTTTGTATTCCAGGTCCGAAAATCGGAAGTCGTTGTCGTGACGACCTTCGGGAAGCCTACCCGTGACCTCTCCGAGCCGGGTCCGCACTTGAAATGGCCCTGGCCGATCGAGAGCGTGCATCGGTTTGACCAGCGCGTTCAGAACTTCGAGGATCGTCTCACCGAAGGTCTCACTCAGGACAGCTTTAACGTCCTCGCATCTGTTTTCGTGGGCTGGAAAATTACCGATCCAAAGGCTTTTTTTCCCAAGTTCGCCGGCACCGCGGAACCGATTGCCGAGGCCGAGAAGGTGATGGATCGGATGCTCAGCAATGCGAAATCAGCTGTGATTGGCAAACACACTCTTTTTGAATTCTTGTCGCCGTCCACGGGAGAAAACAAGTTTGTCGATATCGAGAAGGAGATTCTTACTGTGATGCAATCCCAGGTCCGGGCGAATAATTACGGCCTGGAAGTCGAGTTTTTAGGGATCAAAAAACTTGGGCTGCCGCAAAGTGTGACCACCTCCGTGTTCGAGCGGATGCAAGCTGAGCGGAAACGGCTCGCCAACCAATCACAGTATGAAGGCGAGGCGGAGGCCCAAACCATTCGCGCGGAGGCTGAGCGCAAGGCGGCGGTGGTGCTGGCCGACGCGGGCGCCCGGGCGACCGAGATCCGTGGAAAAGGAGAGGCAGAAGCCGCCAAGTTTCTGAGTGTGTTTCAACAAAATCCTGAACTGGCGAATTTCATTTTCCGCCTGAGCGCCCTTGAGGATTCGCTAAAAGACCGTTCGACGTTGATTTTCGATCAACATACCCCTCCCTTCGATTTGTTCAGCGGAGTTTCGACCAATCTCCTTAAAAAATAAGATGAGCGAACACGACCATCCGCTCGAAAGCATGCCGGAACCGGCCCTGGGACCGGAACGGCCCTTCGATACCGGCTCCGAAGCGCTAACCGAAGCGCTACGCAGCAGCTTCTGGATCGTAAAAATCGTCATGTTCCTGCTGCTGATCGTATTCTTGGCCTCAGGCTTTTTCACCGTCGAGCCCCAGGAGCAGGCGATGATTATCCGCTTAGGCAGACCCGTCGGTGTCGGCCAGAAGGCCTTGCTCGGACCGGGCCTGCATTGGTCGTTTCCTTATCCGATTGACGAGTACGTAAAAGTGCCAATCTCCGCGATTCAGAGAGTGAGCTCGTCCGTAGGATGGTACGCCACGACACCGGAACAGGAATTGGCGGGCACCGAAGAGGCGTCTCTGCCCATCACTTATCCTTTGAATCCACTGCAAGACGGATACGTCCTGACAGCGGATCGAAACATCGTTCACACGCGCGCCACCCTGACTTACCATATTTCCGATCCTGTGACGTATGTGTTCAATTTCGTCAATGCATCAAACACGGTACAGAATACTCTGGATAATGCCCTGATTTATGCGGCTTCAACTTTTAACGTGGATGACATTTTGACTCGGGATGTCGCAGGATTTAAGGAAGCGGTGCGCAAGCGCGTCATCGAAATGGTTACGCAACAGAATCTGGGCATCGAGGTCGAAGAATGCCTTGTCCAGAGCCGCCCTCCTCGGCAACTCAGAGATCCTTTTGACAGCGTCTTAAAGGCCACGCTTACCCGGCAGAAACTCTTGGAAGACGCCCACAGCTACGAAGCCCAGGTCGCGAGCAGGGCGGGGGCGGATGCGCGCTCGGCCGTGAATTTTGCCGAGTCGGATCGATCACGGCTCGTGAATGAAACCAAAAGCCAGTCCGAGCGTTTCAATGACCTGCTTCCCAAGTTTCAGCTGAACCCGTGGCTTTTTGCCCAACAACGTTTGACCGAGACACTCGGCCGCGTGCTGACGAATGCGCAGGATAAGATCTTTCTCACCGAAGCCGCCGGTGGAGCAGGAGGGACGGCTGGAAATCAGAAGGAATTGCGTGTATTATTGAATCGCGAGCCTCCTAAGCAGAACCGCGAAGAAACCAAGCCATAAAATGCAAGTAACCTCCCTTTTAAGCAGAGACGAACATCAGCACGAGGCCGGGCACGATGAATCGTGCGCCCCATGCGGTCACGATCACGAGCACACACCAGTGCACCTCTGGCAGACTCTGGTTGGCGTCGTTTTCGTGCTCAACGCCTTCATTGTGGACTGGATGCTCGACAAGGGCCAGACCGTCGCCAGCGTCAGTGCTTTCCTGGGAGCGATCACGCTCGGCTATCCCATTGTCAAGACGGCGATGAAGGACATTTACCGGGGCTTGTTAGGGATCAACGAATTGGTCGCTATAGCGGTTCTGGCGGCATTTGCCACCGGAGATTATAAAACCGCCGGCGTGGTTGCCTTTTTCATGCTCTTGGGAGAAATCATCGAGACTCGCACGGCGGAAGGCGCCCGCGCTTCTATAGAATCGTTGATCAAGCTGACGCCGACCAAAGCGAGGCGCATTAGGGGTCAAACGGAAGAAGAGGTTGCCGCGCGGGAGTTGGCTGTCGGGGATGTCATCCGAATTCGGCCGGGCGATAACGTGGCCGCGGATGGTGTGATTCTCACCGGGCAAGGTTCTTTCAATCAATCAACCATTACCGGTGAATCCTTGCCCGCGGATAAGAAACCGGGAGACGAAGTATTTGCCGGCACGCAAAACCTGACCGGCGTTTTGGAAATCAAGGTGAGTCGCGCGGGACAGGACACGACCTTGGGCCGGGTTCGCGAACTCATCCTGGCCGCTGAAAAGACAAAACTCCCGATCATGAAAATCGTGGACCAGTACATGGGCTTTTACACGCCCTTGGTGCTGGTAATTGCCGCGCTCGTCTGGGCGTTTACCCGGAGGCTCGACAATGTAATCTCTGTCATCATTTTCAGTTGCCCCTGTGCCTTTATTCTGGCCACGCCGACGGCGATGGTGGCAGCCCTCTCAGCGGCTGCGCGTCTGGGTATCCTCATCAAGAATGTTGCCGATATTGAGCTGGCCGCTAAAATCAACGCATTCATTTTCGACAAGACCGGCACTCTGACCACGGGTGAATTAGCCGTAAGCCGACTTGCGCCCTTGGGTGACACGAAGCCAGCCGACTTGTTGCGTTTGGCCGCGTCGGCCGAGAAGTATAGCAATCACCCCACAGCCAAGGCTCTCGCCCAACTCGCCAAAGAAGCGGGTGTTTCCTTGGTTGAACCCAAGGAATTTTCTGAGGCGGCGGGCCGAGGGATCAAGGCTCAAGTAAACGGCGTGACTGTGTTGGTCGGCCGGGCTCAGTGGCTGCGAGATAACCAGATCGATGGCGACTACGTTAAATCCGTGGATCTCAATGAGACCGAGGGTTGGAGCTTGATTTTTGTCGCCGAAGGCAAGCGATATATCGGCTGGGTCGGCCTGCAGGACCAGACTCGAACTGAGGCGCGGGAGGCCTTGGCGGAACTCAAAGAGAGCGGCGTGCGCCGGATCTCGATGGTGTCGGGAGACCGTCAGATCGTGGCCAACCGTGTGGCTCAGGAAATTGGATGCGAAGAAGCAAAAGGGGAATGCTTGCCACAAAACAAGGTGGACTTCGTCAAGTCGGTCAAAGCTAAGGGGTACCAGGTGGCGGTCGTTGGCGACGGGGTGAACGACGCACCGGCATTGGCCGCGGGGGATATTGGCATAGCTATGGGCGCTGCGGGAAGTGAAGTGGCCATTCATAGCGCCACGATTGCGCTAATGAATAATGACCTTCGACGGCTTCCATTCCTGGTGAAGCTATCGCGAAGCACGCGCGCGGTGATCAATCAAAACTTTCTCTTTGGCGTGGCTTTTATTATCGGTGGCATGACGCTTGCCGCACTCGGCAAAGTGCCCCCCGTCCTCGCGGCGGTGATGCACACCGGCGGATCCTTAATCGTTGTGTTTAACAGCGCACGGCTGGTTCGCAAGGGCGAAGAGCTCGAACATTACCAGCCACAGCCCGGTGCAACAAAACCCCAGCGGCCTTCTCCTCCTTCCACCCCGGCTCCCAAACGCGAACTGGAGGCCCACCTCGCGGCTTGATTTGGAAATAACACCTGATGAGCGCACAAACAGAAACGACCCTTGCTGGACTCACTCAACCCGGTGGCGCCGCCGGCCAGAGCTCCAACGGCGAGGTCGTCATTTCGGTCCGCGGTTTAACGAAGGTTTTTAAAGACTTTTGGGGGCGGCCTAAGGCGCGAGCGGTGGATAATGTGGACTTTGAGGTCCGGCGCGGAGAGGTGTTTGGGCTGCTTGGGCCTAACGGTTCGGGCAAATCCACCACAGTTAAGTTGCTCCTCGGATTATTGTATCCGACCAAAGGGTACATCGAGGTATTTGGCCATTCGCCTCGGCACGTTGCCACCAAATCGCGGATTGGTTACTTGCCGGAGGAATCGTATTTATACCGCTACCTGAATTCGCGCGAGACGCTGGATTTTTTCGGGAACCTGTTCGAATTGCCCAAAGGGGATCGGCGCAATCGCTCTGAGCAACTCCTGGATATGGTAGGATTGAGCCAGGTCCATCTTCGGGCCGTCGGCGAGTTTTCCAAAGGCATGCAACGGCGCATAGGCCTGGCGCAGGCATTAATCAACGATCCGGATTTGGTGATCCTGGATGAACCCACCTCGGGTTTGGATCCGATCGGCTGTCGCGAGGTAAAGGATTTGATCCTGGCCTTGGCCAGGCGCGGAAAAACCGTCATTCTGAGCAGCCACCTGCTATCCGACGTTGAAGATGTTTGCAACCGCGTGGTGATTTATTATGGCGGCAAGATCCATGCAATGGGCACCCTGAAGGACCTGTTGGCAACCCCTGATGCCATCCGCATTACCACGCCGGCTTTATCCCGCCCTACCATGGAGCGAGTCCTGGAGATCATTCGGAAAGATGTTGCGGAGGCCAAGGTCCAGATCGATACGCCCACACAAAATCTCGAGAGTTACTTTTTGGATGTTGTGCAGAAGGCCAGGCGCGCTTCGGCCGAAACCTCGGGCGCCATGTCGGGAGCACGAGTGGCTGCCTATCTTCGGGGAGACGGCGAGCAAAAGCCCGCGGGCGACAAGATTTTGGACCGGCTCACGGCCGCGCAGCCGGCCCAGGCCGCCTCGGTTCCCACGCCCAAGCCAGTCGATGTGGTCAACGAGAATAAACTGGAAGCCTTGACTCAGGCAAAGGGGCCGGCGCCGGCAGCGGCCAAGACCGAGGAACCATCCAAGGCTGTCGAATTGGAGAAGGCGAACGAGAAGCTGGCTTCACTGCTCGGGAAACCGAAATAGTCGAAGGTTTTTTGGATTAGGATGAAGCGCCAAACTACCATGAGTTTTGAATCTAAACACGTCGCACGGCTCGCCTTTGTGCGTCCTGAATGCTGCATTTTGCGTGCTTTGGCATTTCTTCTCTGATGCAACGTTTGTTTGCGATTACCTGGTTGACCTGGAAGGCGGCCTTTCGCTTCAAGCTTTTCCTCGTAGTGGCGATCTTGTTGCTCGCTTCGGTTATAGGGCTCCCTCTCCTGATCAAGGATGATGGCACCGCTCGCGGGTTTACCCAAATTCTGCTGACCTACACTCTCAGCACGGTCACCGGGCTGCTGGGATTATCAACGCTCTGGCTGGCTTGTGGAACGCTGGCGCGCGACATCGAGGAATGCCAAATGCAAGTCGTGGCCGTTAAGCCCATCGCGCGCTGGCAAATATGGCTGGGCAAATGGCTCGGGATTATGTCGTTGAATGCGGTGCTTCTAAGCCTGGCAGGTCTTAGCATCTATTGCTTGCTCCAATGGCGCTCCAGTCGCTTGCCACTCGACGAGCAGAAGGTCTTGCACAATGAGGTCCTGGTGGCGCGTGGTTCGGCCAAACCGCCCACTTTCGACCGAGACATCGGGATCGAAGCGGAGAGACGCCTCCAGGAACGTTTGAAAAAGACCCGAATCGATACCGCCGACCTGGGACTGGTCCGTAAACAAATTCTCGAGCAGGTAAAAGCCGATTACCAACTCGTCCCGCCGAGCTATTCGAAAAAATGGGTCATTGATTTGGGGCTCGCCAAGAGTTATTTGCGCAACCAGCCGCTTTATTTGCGCATCAAATTCAATACCGCCGACCAGAATGCCACCGGGACATTTGGTGGGCTCTGGGAAGTGGGCGATCCTCCACGGACGCCCGCTTGGCGTAGTGAACTTATGAGCCTTGCTCCCGACACATTTCATGAGTTTGCAATTGAACCGAATCTTTTTGACGAAAGCGGAAACCTGACGGTCCAGTTCCTGAATGTAAACAACACCGCGTTATTGTTTCCATTGGACGAGGGGTTTGAAGTGCTTTATCGCGAGGGTAACTTCGGTTTAAATTTTATTCGCGCATTAGGGATCATATTCTGTTGGATGGCGTTGCTCGCGGCCTTGGGATTGGCTGGAGCCAGTTTCTTGTCATTTCCAGTGGCCGCGTTTTGCGCGCTTGGGATTCTCACGCTGGTTTTTGCGAGCGGCACTATGGCCAGCGCGGTGACGGAGGGAACAATTGCAAACTACAATGCGGAAAAAGGCACGAAAGGTTCGTCGCCCGCCGATGTCGTGATTATCCCCACGTTTCGGGCCATCCTCAAGGTCATCGGCTTGGCGAGGGATTTTTCGCCGATTGATTCTTTGAGCACGGGACGCAGCGTTACGTGGGAGCAGCTTGGCCTGGCCGTTGTGCAGATCGTCGGGCTGCTGAGTGGGAGCCTTGCTATCTTCGGCATTTTCATCTTCACGCGCCGAGAGCTGGCGACCGCCCAAGGGACCCAATGATTCCTGGATCTGTCGCGTGAGCTCAAAATGGAAAAAGCTTCTGCTGGTGCTGCTGGCAGTGGTGCTGCTCGCGGGCGTGTTCCAGATGCAAAAATCCCTGAACCGTGACCGCGACTCCCTGGGCTTGACTCGTGTGCAGCCGCTGGAGAACGCACCGCCAGTCCTGGCATTCACCACCGTAGCGCTCGGTGGCTTTCGTGGCCTTATTTCAAACATTCTCTGGATTCGCGCCACCGAATTGCAGGAAAACGACAAATACTTTGAAATGGCGCAACTTGCTAGTTGGATCACCAAACTCGAACCGCACTTCGTCCAGGTGTGGCTCGAGCAAGCCTGGAACATGGCTTACAATATTTCGGTTAAGTTCAAGGATTACCCCGATCGCTGGCGTTGGGTGGATCGCGGGCTGGAACTCCTGCGGGACGACGGGCTCCGCTACAATCCGAATGAGACGCTCATTTATCGCGAGTTGGCCTGGTTTTTCCAGCACAAGATCGGCGCCAACATGGACGACGCGAACATGTACTATAAACAGGAGTGGGCCAACGAGATGGCGGAAGTTTTCGCCAAGAAAACTCCGAATGTTGACGAACTTATAAACCCGCAAACGGATGATCAAAAGCGGCGGGCTCAGCTTTTGCGGGAGAAGTATAAGATGGACCCGGAGTTCATGAAGGAGGTCAATGAGTTGTATGGCCCCCTGGAATGGCGGCTTCCGGAGGCCCATGCAATTTACTGGGCCGCGCTGGGGTTAAAGAAAGCTGAGTCGAATCCGGCGAAAATTAAAGAGGACGACTTGATCACGCTGCGACGCGTTATTTATCAATCGATGCAGACGAGTTTCCAGAGAGGCCGGTTGGTCTCCAACCCATTCATCAAAGCGTTCGAGTTTGGGCCCAACCTCGAGATCATCCCGAAGGTCAGCGCCGCCTACGAACAGGCCGAGAAGGACGACGCTAAGAATCGCGACCATATTGAAAAGGCGCAAAAGAATTTTCTAAAAGACGCCGTTTATTTCCTTTATGTGCACAACCGGATCGCGGACGCCGCTAAATGGTATCAATATCTTGGAACAAAATTCCCGAATTTCACTTTGCTGGATTACCAGACGAATTCTTTTCCGCGAAACCTCACGCTCGATGAGTACGCGGTGCAACGGGTTGAAGAAGACGTCGGCGAGACCATGTCTCGGGACCGGATCAAGGCTATTATCGAAGGCTTGCTGGCCAATGCCCTAAGCTGTTTTGCGATTGGGGATGACGATCGAGCGGCCGGCTACAAACTGCTGGCAGAAAAGGTGCGGACAACCTATTCCAGCAAAACAAAGGCCCGCGGAGAGGCCCTGGCGATCTCTTCATTGGATGACATCCAACGGGAGGTGGTTAATCGGATGCTGGATCCCGCGCACGGCGTCGTTCCTGAAATGCGCGCGGTCTTGCGCAGCAAATTGAACATGGGCCCTGAACCGCCCGTTCCCGCCGGGGCAACCAACGCCGTGCCGGAAAGCATTTCGAGTAAATGAAGCGCTCTGCTCGACGCCCTTTGCGGGTGGGGTTAATTTCTTTGGGGTGCGCCAAGAACCTGGTCGACTCCGAGGTAATGGTCGGTACGCTCCTGAAGGATGGCGTCGAGATTACCAATGACCCGCATGAAGCCGATGTGGTGATCGTCAACACCTGCTCTTTTATCGATTCCGCCCAGGAGGAAAGCGTGGACACCATCCTCGAATCCGCCGAAGTTCGACGGGCGAGGAACAACGGGCAGGGAATCATTGTTGCGGGTTGTCTGCCTCAACGGTTTCGCGACGAATTGCCAAAACTATTACCCGAGGTCGATGCTTTCATGGGGATCGACCAGGTGACCCAAGTAACGCAAATCGTGCGACAGACACTGGAGCGCCGGGCAAAAAGAATTCAAGAATCTCATTCCGAAAAAGCGCCGCGACGAAATGGGGCACAAAAGACGGCAGAGCGAAAGGCAAACTCCAAGACAGAGATTGTCGGACGCTTGGCGGAACTCGATGGAATCAAACCTGAGGAAAGCGGCACCAGAGACTCCGCTCATGAAAGCACCGGCGCGCGGACTTTCCAGTCCGCAACAACGCTCGAAGCCATTCCAGCATTAAATTCTGGCCTAGCCTCAACCAATTCACTTTCTCCCCTCATCTCGGTCAAGTTGCGGCCGAACTACATCCCCGATTATTCGACCCCGCGTTTCCGGCTGACGCCCAGGCATTTTGCTTATGTAAAGATCGCCGAAGGATGCAATCACCCCTGCAGCTTTTGTATTATTCCCCGGATGCGCGGCTCGCATCGAAGCCGACCCCAGGCCGACATCGTGGCTGAGGCCCGGGCCTTGATTGCCGAAGGGGTAAAGGAGTTGAATCTTATTTCCCAGGACTCGACCTACTACGGTTTGGATTTGCGACCAAACCATACTCGCGCCATTGCGGCTCCGGAACGCTTCAATGCGGCAGTTAAGGCATTGCCGGCCGAAGCCTCCACAATATGCTCGCTGGTGCGGGAGCTGAATTCTCTGCCGGGAAATTTTTGGATTCGCCTGCTCTACACGCATCCGGCGCACTGGACTGACGAATTAATTCAGACGATCGCCGAATGCCCGAAAGTGGCGCGCTACGTGGATATCCCCCTGCAGCATATCCATCAAAACATGCTCTAACGCATGCGGCGCGAGACCTCACAACAATACATCGTTGACCTGATCGACCGGATCCGTCGCGGGGTTCCCGGCATTGCCCTGCGAACCACGTTCATCGTGGGGTTTCCCGGCGAAAGCGACGAAT
>Ga0265338_10011845_pt1 | contig 10022 bp, 14 predicted proteins | sample 42126metaG_FD_193579 | JGI IMG/M metagenome (GOLD analysis project Ga0265338, IMG submission 193579) | Rhizosphere microbial communities from Carex aquatilis grown in University of Washington, Seatle, WA, United States - 4-21-26 metaG | ecosystem: Host-associated > Plants > Roots > Rhizosphere... | reverse complement strand
CTTCCGGAAGGCCGTGCCGGGCGTTCCGCTTGTGGCACTTCTGCGCAGTCGCGATGACGACTTTAACACCGTCGATTACAACTGCCGGGCCGACGATCCACCTCTCTGGGTGAGGACAGTCACGCAGGCTCTTGCCGGAATCGAATAGCAACTGCCCACTTCAATCCGAATTTGGAGATGAAGGCTAGCAATGATTTGGATTCGACAGTGACTATGGCACGGATCTCCGCCTGTGAGGATGGTGTGAGTACGACCGCCGAGCAGTATGGGCGGACTTAATGCCGGAGGGATTATGGAATCAAATGTTGGTAGCGTGGACCGGCTTGTACGCGTGGGGAGCCAGGCTGGGCTATGCCCACCCCAACGTGCGTCTGTTAGTAGAAGACTTGGCCTGCGATGAGCCTGGGATCTTGCGGTTCTCAGCTCGACTTTGGAAACGACTGCCCGAATTTCGCGGAGTTCTATAAATCGAAAGAGTTGAAAGGGAGAAATGCCATGAAACGTAGCAAACTGTTACCAATTCTGTTATTGATGCTGACTTCGTTGGCTTTGGCCCAGAGCGCCCCGTCGGGCCAGCGGGCACAACGGCATGAACAGATGCAGGCGATGTGCAAGGAACACATCGAAGCCATGAAGACGGATGCGCAAAAAATGCATTCCGCTTTTGACAAGATGAAGGCCAGCGTTGCCTCCGTCAGTAATGCCGATGAGAAGGCACGCTGGCAGGCGAATATTGACATGTGGGAGTCCATGTTGAACCACCACGACCAGATGTTGAAACACATGGAAGACGCCCAGGCCAAAGGCATGGGATGCGGCATGATGATGGGCGACATGGGAATGGGTGGCGGCATGAGCCCGATGAAACCAGCCCCGACCGGACCCAGCGAAACCAAGCCACAGTAGCAGGGAACCAGTCATAACTCTAGATCCGAAACTGCGACCGACCGGCCGCGGACTATCGCGCTCAGGTAAAACCGCGCGAACCGGACGTGCCGCAGCCCCCGGCAGCGAACGTGGAATACTGGCGCTCAACCTTGTTGGAGTGACAATTCGGGCACTCCAACAAGGTGTCGGCGTCTTTCATGCGACGCAGCATCTCAAACCCTTTGCCGCAGCTGAGGCAAAGGTATTCATAAAGAGGCATCACGAACTCCTGGTTCTTGCGAACGGCCGATTGGCCGACTAGTTCCACGACTCTAGACTGGGGTTGCGGCCGGAGCCAGGACTACCTGCGGTTCCAGAATAATCTGGCTTTGAAGTGAGCGGGAAACTAAACACGCTTTTTCTGCCTTTTCAAGCAGGCGCAACCCGCGCTCGCGATCCGATTCACCGTTGATCGCCAACAAGGGACGGATAGTGACGCGGGTAAACCGAAATCCGCCCTCAGTCTTTTCCACCTGTCCTTCGACCGACACTTCCAGAGCGTACGCTTCGAACTTCGAATACGCGGCAATGGCCTGAAATGTCGTGATAAAACACGTGGCCACCGCGGAGGTGAAGAAGTGTTCAGGTGTCCAGACCCCTGCTTGGCCGTGAAATTCCGGCGGAGCGGAAAAGTTAATCAGTGGCTTGACTTCGTGTCCCGCGACCACGCCCTGCTGGCCGCCCGTCCAACGAGCAGACGATTCAAAACTGTAGCTAGTATTCATATTTCCCTTCCTTCATAACAAGAAATGCAGACGCTACGGAATTTGTTACAGAATGGGCTCAACTTTCTTCAAGGTGAACGCTATCGGGCTCCCAGACGTCAAATCACATGTACGGCGATCCAATGCCCAATGCTCGGCCGAATCATCTGAGATTAATGTAACTGACTCACCGCCCGGCGTTGGTGACCTGGATCACGCGGCGATGAGCGTCAGAATCCCCAGCGTTAGCGGGGTTACAGGATGGGAGCCGGTCACGCAATCGTGAACTCCCACCCACAATACTGGCCGGAAGCTGCGTCAGGGGGACATTGCAAGCAGGCCGTACGAATTCGCGGATCGATAGTCGCCGCGAACGTTTCGAACTCAATGACGCCAACGCTTTTGCAGGGGAAATCCGCCAGACCCTTGCGGCGCCGGGCTTCCTGCACTCGACAGACATCCATGAAGAAGCGCAGACGCCTGCGGTCGTCCGACCATTCGGTCCGTTGAGTGTTGATAACAGCGTAGAGCCGCAGACTCAGGGCTTTTTCGAGGGCTTCAAGACCACCACCAGTCTGAATGTTGAATGTGGTCATGATGCGTCGAGCCTCCGCAGAAGCGAAGCGCTTCCAGGAGCGCGCGTCCAGATCAATGGCGATTTCCATGTCGAAACGTTCTTCTGCTGCAAGGAACCAGCAGCCATCGTGGGCGAGCCAGTTCTTGGCGAACATTTCCAGTGCCCGCAATAATTCCTCGCGGCCCATTGCTTCGAACGCGTTTCCTGGTTGAGATGACATAGTGTTTGCCTTAGGTCCTAATCCTAGTAATCACATCGGGGACTGGTACAGTTTAGCGTTGTGTTCCAATACCTATGGAGTAGCACTTTCCTCACACGTCGCACAGCGAGCAGCCTGTCCTATGGTCGGAGGCACCGGCCCAAACTCGGACTCCAGAGGAAATCCAAGTCGACGCCACGTGTGGAAGCCCCCGTGCAATGGACGAACCTTAGTAACGCCGTATTTCCGTAGTTTGACCGCAGTCATGGCGCTGCTGGCTTCATTCGGACAGGTACAGTACAACACCACTTCCTCCCCTCGGGAATCTCGTGGTCGCGCTTGTCCAAGTCTTCCATGGGAATCCGAAGCGCCCCCGGAATCGTGTAGGGCTCGGGCAGGAAATCGAGAGAATGTCGGAGGTCAATCACCGTGGCGGCCTTTCTCGGCACTAGCCGGTACAAGGAGCGAAACGCGTGTGTGATGTAAGACGTGCGCAAATCGGGCGCCGTTAGCATTATGAATGCAGATCCCGTGATTCCCTCTTTTCTGGATCCCTTTCGCCCGGTGTGACCGTGTTCACATGCCAACGTGATTGATGTCCTTGAGGATTCTGCTGCTCCCTATAAATATGACTAAAGTGCCCGGTTTCTACCCACCTGCAGTTGGGCATCCCTCGAGGGGGCTCTTATGTCAGACCTAGGTTCTCGCCAAGTTAGATGGTTTGTTTTGCTAGTTGCGCTCGTCCTCATCCCTGTCACCTACCTTTTGTCGGCATCCGGCAAGGTGCAAGTGAACGCCGAGGCATTAAAGCTCTTTGCACCGCTTCCTGCAGTGATGAGCTCGCCCGACAATCCCGTGACCGATGCAAAAGTAACGCTCGGGAGAATCCTTTACTACGATCCTCGCCTATCGGCCAACCAGAAGATTTCCTGCAATACCTGCCATCCCCTCGACGCCTATGGCGCGGAATCCAAGAGCGTGTCGACCGGCCACAAGAACCAAAAGGGAAACCGCAATGCGCCTACCGTGTACAACGCTGCGGGACACTTTGTGCAATTCTGGGATGGACGAGCCCCGAACGTCGAGGAGCAGGCGAAAGGCCCGATCACCAACCCGGTAGAAATGGCGATGCCCTCCAATGCCGCGGCTGTGCAAGTGATCGCGTCCATGCAGGAGTATGTTGCGCTTTTCCAGACGGCCTTTCCCAAAGACAAGAATCCGATTACCTACAACAATATGGCGTTGGCGATTGGAGCGTTCGAGCGCGAACTGGTGACTCCGTCGCGTTGGGATGCCTTCATCGAAGGCGACCAGTCGGCTGTGACGGACGCCGAAAAATCGGGCTTCAATACATTTGCCGCAACCGGCTGCCAATGGTGCCACTACGGCCCGTATATCGGTGGAGCGTCGTACCAGAAGCTCGGCGTCGTGAAACCGTGGCCCAACCAAACCGATCAGGGAGTCTACCAGTTGACCAAGGACGACATGGACAAGATGGTCTTCAAGGTACCCTCGCTGCGGAACATCAAGAAGACGGGACCGTACTTTCATGACGGCTCGGTGGCAACACTGGACCAGGCGATCCGCAACATGGCGGTCCACCAGCGCGGAGTAACTCTCACGGATGCCCAGGTCAAGTCGATTGAAATCTGGATGGGTTCGCTGACGGGACAGATACCGATGAACTACATCAAGCCCCCGGAACTGCCGAAGAGCACACCGCAAACTCCACGGCCAGCGGCGGGTAACAAAACTGGGAGTCTGTGCGTCCATACCGATCAATGCCCCGTGTGATGGGCTCTTCCTTAATGATAGGCCCGTCATAGACACAGTGGCGGTGGGCGAAGGTACTTGCTGTAGCCGACACGAATCCGAGTGTGCTTGGGAAGGCAGAATCCGCTCTTGAGGTGAACATCATGTCCGACACGATTTCCTTCAGACTCAATGACAAACCAGTCCGTCTGAATGTCGACGCTAACCGCGTGTTCCTCTGGATTCTGCGAACCGATTTGGGCTTGACCGGTGCCAAATTTGGCTGCGGCGAAGGGCATTGCGGCGCCTGCACTGTGCTGGTGGACAAAGTCGCGGTTCGTTCCTGCCTGTTGACGGCAAGAGATGTCCGCAACAAGGAAGTTGTCACCATCGAAGGCCTGGCTAAAGATGGGCAACTTCATCCGCTGCAGAAGGCGTTTGTGGAACACGACGCTGTGCAGTGCGGATTTTGCACTCCCGGCATAATTCTTTCCGCCTACAGCCTGCTGAACGCAACCCCCCATCCATCCAGAGAGCAAATCATGCAAGGCATGGATGAAATGTTGTGCCGGTGTGGCGCGCACACCCGAATTATCGATGCCGTCCAGACCGCCGCCGCTGAAATGAAGGGAGCCCGTTAAACATGAAACGCGAAAACCACGAGGATTTCCTCGCGCAGGACTTCAAGGACAATATTGAACTTCTTCCGTCCCCCAGCAGGCGCGAATTTATCAAGCTTCTTGGTGGCGGCATCGTCATTGTGGTGCTGGGTGATTTCGGGGTCGCTCAGGACGCGAGCCGGGAGCGCGGAGCGCGTGGCAGCTTGCCTTCCGACTTCAACGTCTTTCTGAGAATCGGTGAAGACGGCCGAGTGACTTGTTTCACAGGCAAGATTGAGATGGGCCAGGGGACGATGACCTCACTGCCTCAGATGCTCGCCGAAGAGTTGGAAGTGCCTCTAGATTCCGTGGACATCGTCATGGGAGATACCGCGCTGTGTCCATGGGACGGCGGAACCTTTGGGTCATTGTCCACTCGTAGTTTTGGACCCGCGCTTCGAGCCGCGGCTGCCGAGGCCAGAGGGGTGTTGTTGGAGCTGGCTGCTGAATCCCTCAAAGTTCCTCAGGCACAGTTGCTGGCGAAGGATGGAATGATAATTGACCGACAAAACAAGGAGCGCCGGATCGCTTACGGCACGTTGACCAAAGGGCAAGAAATTGAAAGGCACCTCACAGCAAAGCCGGTCTTGAAAGATCCATCCGAGTTTAAGGTGATGGGCAAGGCGCAAGTGCATCGGGATGCTCGGGAAAAGGTCACGGGCAAGGCCCAATTCGCCGGCGATATCCGCCTGCCTGCAATGCTCTATGCCAAGGTGCTGAAGCCGCCAGCCCATGGAGCGAAGTTGAAAACCGTGGACCCTGAGCCGTGCAAACAAGTCGCCGGTGTCCAGGTCGTTCGGGACGGTGACTTAGTCGCAGTGTTGCATGAGTTGCCGGATATGGCGGAAGCCGCGCTGGCAAAAATCAAAGCTGATTTTGAGCCTTCGCCTTCCGACCTCAGTGACAAGAATATTTTTGACCACATGCTCAAGGTGTCTTCGGCATCGCGGGTGGTTGCTGAAGGAGGCAATCTCGAATACGGCAGAAAACTAGCGAAGAAGAAATTCGAGACGACGTACCTTAACAGCTATGTCTCTCATGCACCGATCGAAACCCACACCGCACTCGCCAAAATCGAAGGCGACAAAGCCACTGTTTGGGCTTCAACCCAGACTCCTTTCGCCCTTCAGGACCAGATTGCCCGTGCCATTGGTCTTGAGACCAAGAACGTCCGTATTATTGTCCCGTTTGTCGGTGGCGGCTTCGGCGGGAAAACACGCCACTTGCAGGCGCTCGACGCCGCCCGCCTAGCCAAAGCCGTGGGCAAACCCGTGCAAGTGATGGCCAATCGTGAGGAGGAATTCTATTACGATACGTTCCGGCCAGCGGCGGTGGTCAGAATCAATTCTGGCCTTGATGCGTCGGGGAAAATAGCATTTTGGGATTATGACGTCGCCTGTGCGGGCGAGCGGGGCTCGCAACAGTTCTATGCCATTCCCAATCACCGCACGGTGTCGCGTGATGCCGCTCCAGGAGGACCAGCCGCTCATCCCTTTGCTACTGGTCCATGGCGCGCCCCGGCCAACAATACGAACACCTTTGCCCGCGAATCACAAATTGAAATGATGGCAGCAGCCGCGGGGATTGATCCCGTTGAATTCCGCCTTCGGCACCTGACCGACCCCCATCTGATTGCCGTTCTCAAAGCTGCCGCAGAACGATTCGGTTGGACACCAGCGAAGGGTCCAAGCAAGCGGGGCTACGGTGTGGCTCTCGGCATAGATGCCGGTACTTATGTCGCCACGATCGCCGAAGCCGCAGTTGACGTCGAAAGGGGCGCTGTTCGGGTGAAACGCGTGGTCAGCATTCAAGACATGGGCGCGGTCGTGAACCCGGAGGGCGCAAGAATACAGATGGAAGGGTGCATCACAATGGGCATGGGTTATGCGCTCAGCGAAGAGGTTCGTTTCAAAAACGGAGCAGTCTTGGATAAGAACTTCGACACATACGAAATTCCGCGCTTCTCCTGGGTGCCGAAAATCGAAACCGGCTTCATTGAATCAACAGCGGCGTCGCAAGGCGGCGGTGAGCCGGCCATCATTGTGATGGGTGCAGTCATTGCGAATGCGATCTACGACGCCACCGGCGCCCACGTGCTTCAGTTGCCCATGACTCCCGAGCGAATCAAACAAGCCCTTCGGCAAGCCTGAAATAGGTTTCGAGTGCGAGTACGAGGACTGTCGATTTGTGGGAGTTGGGCGCGATCGGCTTGATGGTGTGGATGGAATTCTCTGTGATGATCGTCTTTCCTGGTGCAGCCTGGAATGCAGAGAGTGCTGCACAGTCCGATTGAGTTTTGTGGAGCACCGAGACGTCAGAACTTAATCTTCTGGTGCCGCAGCTCGTAAGGGTCCGTGATCAGTGGGCGCCCACGCGATGCAGGCGAAGCGCTCCCTCCGCAGAGGTGGCATTCTTAGTGCATAGTGCTGGGTATAACTGGGATCAGTTGTCCAACGAGGTCGTTAAGGTCTAACAAGGTGTGCCGCAGAATGTGCCGTACGCTTCGAGCCGGTATGCGCCAATACGGGCTTTTTCGCTACTTCGACAAAGTGCTTCCGTGCGGGCTTGGTTGTGGGCAAGTGATTGATTCGGAAGTGTGATCGCACCCGCTGAGCCAATGGGTGTGCGCTAACTCTTAATCAGTCAGCCCGCTCCACAACGATCACACATTCTGCAAACAAAACGCTCAGGCTTTCCCATCAACACTGCAATCTTTGATAGCCCCTTCTGACAAGGTCTGCTTTCACCTAACTCGAAAAATCTCGATTTTCACTTCCTCAGATAGAGATAGTCGGCGGACTCAAACGCAGGGAGGTAATCATGGCAGCAGTCCATCCAATCGAAGTGTTGGACAAAAGGCTTCGCGATCTGTTGGAACGGTATGAGTCCGAGCTTTCGGACGCTGCCGTTCACGTAACCGAGAAGTTCTCAGGGGAAATCGGGCGGTTGATCGAGCAGTTCGGTGCAGAGGAACTCGAAATCAACCTCAAATATTACCCAATCACCGTCCTGCCCAAGAACTTGCACCAAGCCTTCGGCCCTGTCTCAGCCCTCATGTGGCAGGACGAGGAGTAGGGGGCATGACGCCAAAGGGGGCGGAGGAATCGCTAAAGCAAGAACGCGGGGACACCAGCCGACAGGTTCCTGAGAATTCAGTGTTGTAGCTCTTCATCGGGGATACGCCAGGGCAATCCACGGTGGTAATCCGTCAGCCAGATCGACTCGTGGCACCAAAGAATCCTGATCCACACCCGATCCACAACTCTCAGAATTCGGCGTAGTTTTCAGGGACTTGGGCGGTCTTCATAAGTCTGTAAGTCCCTGATATTCCTAGTGCCGTCGCACTGTCACGGCAGAGGCCGCGGGTTCGAGTCCCGTCGTCCCCGCCATTCTTTTCAAGCACTTGCAACCCTAACCTCCAGCAGATCAGGGGATGTTAGGGGACAATAAGCGCCGGACGAGAATGGTCCCCTCCGAAAACGCTCACACGCATCACTCATTGGATTAGGTTTGTCTTCGGCAGGATACCCGTCGGCAGAATGGCGCTGTTCCGATCCCTGACCAGAAGATCCTCCCTGCTCGATCTATGAGTGTGGGCGCAGTGGCAATGAGCCTCTCTACCATCATCGTTACCGCGAACGCTCAGTTACTTCGCCGACTAAGACTGCAGCGTGCCGTCCTCGAAAGGCGAGAACCTTCTTCGAAGCAACTTCTCGGAGGGTGGTGTTCAGGTTTTTTAGCCTCCTCTAGTGGAGTTTTACGTCGTTTTGTTTATCAGAAGTTGTTGCACGAAGCAAAGAAGCTTTCGGCGCTCTCTAGCTCCGGAAGACCTCGCGGACGCCTGAACCGGATTCGCAGCCGGTTCCTGGAACTGCACGATATCGACTTCTTCGGAAACCCGTTGCGAACCAAGGTTGAGAACCTGCTCGCTCAAGCTGATGAATTCGAGACCGTAAGATCTGGGCACAACGATAAACGGAAGTCCGGGGAATATCTCAACCGTTTGTGGATGACTCGGCCTCGTCCGGGCATTGATTGGGTTTCGTGAGCGTGGCTGATTCGTCGCTTTATCGACCCCAAAGCGCGCTTTATCTTTGGTGCTGAGCCCAGCGCACATGCCGAAGCGATCCCTTTTGACATGTTTTGCCCGCAGGGATTTGGTCATCGGGGAGAGGACTGCACATTCGAAACCTTCCAGAGGGAGTTCTCGATCAGGGATGGCAGGGTCAAGCGCATCGCGCACATCATTCACGATGCCGATCTCGGCGACGAGAAATTCGGCCGGGTCGAGGGACAGGGATTGGACAGGGTCCTGAATGGCTGGGCGAAGCAAGACTTGCCTGATGATGAACTGCTGCATCGTGGGATGGATCTGATCGAAAGCTTATATGAGTCGCTCGCGTGAAGCATTAAAAGATGCGATTGTTTTATTTCCTATCGGTGAACACTGAACCCAGAACGTAGTGTCATGCCGCTGTCGCTGGTTTTCCAGGCGCTCGTCGGTCCCCGTTGCAATAAGCAGCCAGTCAAAACACTACCTTCACGCCAGCGCCAGCTTGTGCAACTGAAACGCGCCGACCGCCCAGAGACTTCAACGGTCCGCTCTGGTAGGAGTTGACGACTACTGGAACGGTGAATCGGAGATGCTTGGTAAGAGCAAGTTCAGAATTCCAATTGAACTTGATCTGCTCCAGAATGCCGTCGTCCGCGGTCAACTGATAAGAAATGACGGACCGGATACTCGCGAACTGAAGACCAGTGGCGATGAACGGGTTGACGGACTCGTGAGCAGGATTGGTGAAGTGAGAGGTTGAAAACCCGCTGGGGCTGTGGTCGTCGGGAGTTCAACTCCTTCCCTGGCCATCAGATCACCAACAATCAACGACTTGATCATTATTAATCCGTCACATCCAGCCAACATTTCACAAATCGATAATCTTCGATATTCGTAATCTTCTGCCCGTATTGGGTTTAAGGATTGGTAAGCACAGCCCGGATGGGCTTGGAGTCCGCCGGCATTCTCTTCCCAAGCACTTCGAGTGCTTTCAAGAACCACGGTGGACCGATCGGGTTGGGTCGACGTCACGGTGGATCTCGGCTTTGTTGATCCCATTTCTGATGCTCGACACAAAATAGCCGCACCATTGTGAAGAAGCCCGATAGAACGTGGGTATTCACTCGGGTGGGAGCAGGTTAGGCGGCAG
>Ga0265338_10011841_pt1 | contig 10023 bp, 9 predicted proteins | sample 42126metaG_FD_193579 | JGI IMG/M metagenome (GOLD analysis project Ga0265338, IMG submission 193579) | Rhizosphere microbial communities from Carex aquatilis grown in University of Washington, Seatle, WA, United States - 4-21-26 metaG | ecosystem: Host-associated > Plants > Roots > Rhizosphere >... | reverse complement strand
CCCGCCGAGCCCCTGCACGCCGCGGGCGATGATCAGGAACAGTGGGTCATTCGCGGTGCCGCAGGCGGCGGAGGCGAGCGTGAATAGCGTCACGCCGATCAGGAACACCCGCTTGCGGCCGAAGAGGTCGGCCAGCGAGCCGGCCGTGAGGACACAGGCGGCGAGCGCCAGCGCATAGGCGTCCACGACCCACTGGAGATCGGAGAACGACGCCTTCAGGGCCCGCTGGATGGCGGGCAGAGCGACGTTCACGATCGTGATGTCGAGGAGCAGCATGAACGTCGCTGTGCACACGGCGATCAGCGTCCACCACTTGCGCGCCATCCCGGCAACCTACACTTGGAAGGGATGCAGGAAACGCTCGAGATCTCCAACGCCGTCGCGGCCGAGCTGGCCGGGATCTCCGACGGCGTGCTCGACGCGCTGCGGGACCGGCTTCAGTGCACCGTCCGGCTACGCGGGAACCAGCTGACGCTCGAGGGCGACGACCAGCATGTCGAGAGCGCCCGGGCCGTGATCGACGAGCTCGTCGAGCTGGTCGAGGGCGGCCACCAGATCGGCGGCCACACCGTCGACGCCGTACTCGGCACGCTCGAGGCGGGACAGGACGTGCGGGAGGTCTTCGACGCGGTCGTCTGGCGTCACCGCGGCAAGAAGATCGCGCCCAAGACGGTGACGCAGAAGCGCTACGTCGACTCGATCCGCCGCGCGACGGTCACCTTCGGCATCGGCCCTGCCGGCACCGGCAAGACCTATCTCGCGATGGCGCTCGCCGTGGCGGCGCTGCACGAGCGCGAAGTGTCGCGGATCATCCTCACGCGCCCGGCCGTCGAAGCCGGAGAGCGGCTCGGCTTCCTGCCGGGAGACCTGATGGCGAAGGTCGACCCGTACCTGCGCCCGCTCTTCGACGCGCTCTACGACATGCTCGACCCCGACAAGGCGAACAACCTGATCGAGCGCGGGACGATCGAGGTCGCGCCGCTGGCCTTCATGCGCGGGCGCACCCTGAACGACAGCTTCATCATCCTGGACGAGGCGCAGAACACCTCGCCGGAGCAGATGCAGATGTTCCTGACCCGCCTCGGGTTCGGCTCCAAGGTCGTCGTCACCGGCGACATCACGCAGATCGACCTGCCGCGTGAGCAGCGGTCGGGGCTCGTGCACGTCCGCGACGTTCTCCCCGGGATCGAGGGGATCCAGTTCGTCGAGTTCGACCACAAGGACGTCGTTCGGCACAAGCTCGTGCAGCGGATCGTCGAGGCCTACAAGGAGCACACCGACGAGCGCAACCGATGATCTCGGTCGAAGTCGAGAACCGCAGCGGCGTGGAGGTGGACGACGGCGGGGCGGTCGAGCTGGCAGGGCGCGTGCTCCGCGCTGAAGGGATCGAAGGAGGGGAGCTCGGGATCTCGTTCGTCGGTCTCGACGAGATGAGGGAACTGAAGCGCGATCATCTCGGCGTCGATGAGCCGACGGACGTGCTGTCGTTCCCGATCGACGGCCGGGACGAGGTGCCGGAGGGCGTGCCGCGCGCGCTCGGCGACGTCGTGCTCTGCCCGCAAGTGACCGGCGACGAGTGGCGCTGGCCGCTGACGCACGGCCTGCTGCACCTGCTCGGCTACGACCACGGCGACGCGATGGAAGCGCGCGAAGCGGAGCTCCTCCAATGACGAACCCGCGGCGCGCTCCGACGGTCTTCGACTCGTTCAACAACGCTTCCGAGGGGATCATCCACGTGCTCCGCACGCAGCGCAACATGCGCATCCACTTCGCCGTTGCGTTCTTCGTACTGATCGCGGCGCTGATCGTGAACGTGACGAAGCTCGAGCTGATCGCGCTCCTGATCTCGATCACCTTCGTGCTGATCGCGGAGATGCTGAACACCGGTCTCGAGGCTGCGATCGACATCGCGACGACGTCGTTCGACCCGATGGCGAAGCTCGCCAAGGACATCGCCGCCGGCGCGGTGCTGATCGCGACCGTGAACGCGGTGCTCGTCGGGTACCTGGTGTTCGCGGGCAAGATCGCAGACCGCTCGTCGACCTTGCTCGACCGGCTGCGCGACGCACCCGCCGAGATCACGCTGGTCGCCCTGATCCTGACCGTGATCATCGTGATCGCGACCAAGGCGTACACCGGGCGTGGCACGCCGCTGCGCGGCGGCCTGCCCTCCGGGCACGCGGCGCTCGCCTTCGGCGGCTGGATGGCGGTCACGTACGTCGCGGGCGACAGCGAGCGGTTCGTCGTCTCGTCGATCGCGCTCGCGATGGCGTTCCTCGTCGCGCAGACGAGGGTCGAGTCGGGTGTGCACTCGGCGCTCGAGGTCACGTACGGTGCGCTCGTGGGTGCGCTCGCGACACTCGTCGTCTTTCAGGTCTTCTCGTGAGCCAGGCGCTCGTCGAACACGCGGAGGCCGTTGCGCAGAGGGCGTATGCGCCGTACTCGAAGTACTTCGTGGGCGCCGTCGTGCTCATGACCGACGGGACGGAGTTCACCGGCACGAACGTCGAGAACGCGGCGTATCCGCTGACGCAGTGCGCGGAGAAGACGGCGATCGGCGCCGCCGCGACGGCCGGCTACCGGCCGGGCGACATCGCCGCGGTGGGGATCAGCGCGTCGCCGTGCGGCGGCTGCCGGCAGTGGCTCTACGAGTGGCGCGTAAGCGAGATCTCCTACCGGCGGGCCGACGGCTCGATCGGCACGGCGACCTGTGCCGAGCTGCTGCCCGACACGTGGGAGCTGCCAAGCGGCGGAGGCTCGCCGGAGCCGTCAAAGAGCGAAGGTGCCGGCTCGGCCGGCGCCGGGAGCGCGCAACAGTGAAATCCGGGTTCGTGGCCGTCGCCGGCCGTCCGAACGTGGGAAAGTCGACGCTCGTGAACGCGCTGACCGGAACGAAGGTGGCGATCGTCTCCGACAAACCGCACACGACGAGGCACCAGATTCGCGGCGTGCGCACGACCGAGGACTCGCAGCTCATCCTCGTCGACCTGCCGGGCTGGCAGAAGCCGATCGACACGCTGACCGAGCGGATGCAGGGGCGCGTCGACGAGACGATCGCGAGCGACGTCGACGTCGTGATGCTCGTCGTCAGCGCTCGCGAGCGGATCGGGGCGGGGGACCATTTCGTCGCGCGCCGCGTCTTCTCGCTCGGCGTGCCGGTGATCATCGTCGTCAACAAGATCGACCGCCTGAAGGCGGGCCACGTCGCGTCGCAGATGAAGGAGGCGTCGACCCTCGGCGACTTCCACGCGCTGCACCCGGTCAGCGCGGTGACGGGCGACGGCATCGACGAGCTGCGCTCCGACCTGATCTCGCTGCTGCCGGAAGGGCCGATGTACTACCCGGCGGAGACCGACACCGATATGTCGGTCGAAGCGCGCATCGCCGAGCTCGTGCGCGAGCAGGCGCTACGGCTGCTCAAGGAGGAGCTGCCGCACGCGATCACGGCCGAGGTGGTCGAGATCGAGGACAAGCACGTGCACGTGCGGCTCTACACCGAGACCGAGAGCCAGAAGCAGATCCTGATCGGCAAGGGCGGCTCGATGGTGCGCGAGATCGGCCGCACCGCGCGGCCCTTCGTCGAGCAGCTGCTCGGCCATCACGTCTACCTGCAGCTGCAGGTGAAGGCGTCGCCGAAGTGGCGGCGCAACCAGACGATGCTCGAGCGGCTCGGCCTTTAGCCCAGCGTGATGATCCGGTTCGCGGCCACGTTGGCGCGCCGGACGACCTTGCCGCTCGGATAGCGAACCGTCACGTCGACGTGGGTCGCGGTGCCGAGCCCGAAGTGCGCACGCGGGTCCTCGGAGCTCAGGTAGCTGCTGCCGGCGCGGATCTCGTCGCTGATCCGATGCCCGCCGGGGAGCGTTGCCGTGACGACGGCGCCGGGATGGAAGCCCTTCAGCGCGACCTCGAGCCAGTTGCCGGTCGCGCCGGTGTTCTCGAGCAGCACGAGCGGGCCGCCGATCGTGTTGACGGCCACGTCGACCTTGCCGTCGTTGTTGAAGTCGGCGGCCGCGAGCCCGCGCCCGATGATCTTCGGCAGGCCGGCCGGCGAGATGATGCCGCTCGCGTTCTCGAACGCGCCGTGGCCGAGATCCTGCAGCACCTGCATCGGCTCGGTGTCCTGCTTCAGGTTCGTGACTGGGATCTGCCCGTTCGCGAGGATCAGGTCCGGGGTGCCGTTGTTGTCTAGGTCGACGAAGGAGTCGCCCCAGCCGACGGTCGCCTTGCGTGCGAGCGCCTTCCCGAACTTGGCCATCTCCGGTGTGTAGGCCGGCTCGCCGTTGACGAGCTTGCTCTCGTACGCCGCGTGCGGCTGTCCGCGTGAGTTCGTGATGAAGAGGTCGGGGACACCGTCGCCGTTGTAGTCGGTCTCGGCCACGCCCATGCCGGCGTTCTTGTCGTCGACGCCAAACTGCTTTCCCTCCTCGACGAAGTGGAACCCGAGCGGGCCACCCTTGACGTTGATGTAGAGCTGGTTGGGGTCGGCGTCGTCTGCGACATAGAGGTCGGGGCGGCCGTCACCGTTGACGTCGGTGAACGTCGAGCCGAGGCCGTGGCGGAAGTGCGACGACTCGATGCCCGCCTGCACTCCGACCTCCTTGAAGTGCGCGCGCCCGTTGGCGCCGTTGCCCTCGTTCAGGTAGAGCAGGTCACGCACTCCCTGGTAGTTCGTCGGGAAGCCCGCGATCGAGGTCTTGATCGGATCGAGCAGGTTGGTGTAGCCGGCGACGAACAGGTCGGGGCGGCCGTCGCCGTTGACGTCGGCCACGGAGGCGCTCGAGTACCAGTCGTAGGCTGGATTGATCCCGGAGGAGCTCGCGGCCTGCGTGAACGTGCCGTTGCCGTTGTTCCAGAGCAGGTCGATGCCGGTTGCGGTCGTCACGACGAGGTCGGTGTACCCGTCGCCGTTCAGGTCGGCGGCGACGCAGCCGGTGCCCTTGACCTGAAGATCCGCGTGCGAGGCCTTGCTCACGTTCGTAAACGTGCCGTGGACGTTGCGGAAGAGCGCGCTCCGTGGCAGCCCGCCGTTCGTGTTCCACTCTGGCCGGTCGGCGTCGGAGTACGAGTTGACGGCGAACAGGTCGAGCCAGCCGTCGTTGTTGTAATCGATCCAGCAAACGCCGCCGCCCATCATCGCCTGCTGGTCGTAGGACATCGCGTACCTGAACGAGTCCTGCCGGAAGGTGAGGCCGACCTGCGGCGCGACATCGGTGAGCCGGACCTTGGCGAACGCTCCTGATCCCTTGGGCGCGTTGGGGGTCGCGACGATCACCGGCGCGCTCGGAGCTTTGCTGCCGACGATCTGGAAGGCGCCGTGCTCGAGGGCCAGATGCAGCGTCCGCGTGAACGGCACCGAGCCGGCGACGCCGGTCAGGCGCGCGTCGACCGTGGGCGGGGCCTGGCCGACCGCGGGCTGCAGCTGCAGCCGCACGGAGCTCACGTTGTACGTCGTTCCGGCGCTGCGCAGACGGGCGATCGCGGCCGCAGCGGCGACCTTGCCCGTCGCCCGGTCGATCGTCTGGACGCCGGCCGTGCGCACGATGCTGATCTGCACGCCGTTGTCCGCAGCGAGCGACATGCCCGGAGCTGTCGGCAGCGAGCGCGCCGGGCTCCCGGCGACGACGATTAGGCCGGCGAAGGCCGCCAGGCCGAGTGCCGCAGCGCCCAGGAGCACCGGCCGCCGGCTCGGCACGCGTGGAGTGCCCCAGCGCTCGCGCGCCAGGATGATCAGCGGCCGCGCGGCGCAGACGATCGTCAGCGTTCCGAGCAGTGCGACCTTGGCGTCGAACTCCGTCTGCTGCGGCGCGATCAAGAGCGCCGACAAGAGCCCGATCGTGATCGCGTAGACCCGCCGGCCGAACACGGTCTCGGGTGTCGTGCGCGGGTCGGTGATCATGAACGAGAGGAAGATGAACACCTCGGGCGAGGTGACCAGCACCTTCCAGAAGTAGCCGTCGGCGACCGGACCGAAGTGCCAGTTGGCAGAGAAGGCGTGCCCGCTCAGCGCGAGAATCCCGGTGCCCGCAGCGAAGGTGACCCAGAACAGCGATGCGACAGCGAGTTGGCGGACGCGCCGCAGGATCAGCAGGTCGGCCGTGACGATCACCCCGAGCACGACGAGGAGCGCGGGGGAGATCGGGCCCCACCAGAACTGCAGCGGTTCCGAGCGGCCGCTGCCGAGGATCAGGAAGCACGCGACGAGTGCGAGGTTCGACGGGTTAAAGATGTGCTTGCCGCGGAACTTGATCAGGTACTTCGACAGCATCGCGACGGCGGCGACCGCGGCGTAGATCCAGACGCCCCGGAACGTCCACCAGTCGCCGTGACGCGTTCCCGGGATGCGCATGATGAATGCGATCCCGTTCCCCGTCAGGAGGGCGCTCGCCGGCCAGATGAACGCCTTCTTGCGCCGGAACTCGTAGATGACCTCGATCACGCCGGCCGTCAAGAACGGCGCGAGCATCTGCGGGAACGAGAGGCGGAAGTGGAATTCGGTCTGGCCGAGCACGTACAGCCAGATGAACGTGAACGACACGTGGAGGCGCGGGTCCTTCCACGACGGCAGGACGACGGGGTACGACCGGCCCCCGATCCGTAGCGCGCGCTGGCGCGGGGGCTGCGACGCGGCGTCTGCCTCTTCGGCGCTCGCGATCTCCTCGAGGCGGCGCCCCCGCGTCTCGATGCCGACGAAGAAGAGCAGTGCGGCCGCCAACCCGGCCGGAACGGCAGCGAGGAGCGCGGCGCCTGCGATTCCCGGCGGCGACCACGAGAGCACGGACATCCCGAGCGCGAGCACGCCGCCGAGTTTGGTCGCGCCTGCCGCGACGCCGGACCCGGCGCCGCGGATCGCGGTCGGGTAGACCTCCGCCGCGTACGGGGCGAGCGCGGAGATCGTCGCCCACATCGCGACGAGCAGCACGACGAGCAGCGCGGTGAAGAGATTGGTGCGGTGCACGATCTGCGGCCCCCAGATCGCGAAGCCGCCGAGCGCGACCGCCTCGAGTGCGGCCGCGAGGATCAGCGTTCCGCGCGTGCTCCAGCGGCTGTAGAGCCAGGCGACGAGGACCGAGCCGGCGACGGCGAACAGCGCGGCCTTGGCGAGGATGGTGGTCACCTGGCCGGCGGTCACGCCGAGCCGGGCGACGTAGACCGGCAGCCAGACGAGGAAGCCGAAGTTGACCAGGCCCCACGCGAGGCCGTAGAGGGTGAGCACCGGCGTGATGCGCCGGTACGGGGCCTGGAAGACGCTTGCGAATCCGGGCTTGACCCGGTGCGACGGCGCGTCGCCGGGCGCGCGCTCCTCGATCTCGACTCCGAACCTCCGCATCACCGAGCGCGCCTCGTCGCCGCGGCCGTTTGCGAACAGGTAGCGCGGCGACTCGGGGATCCACCGGTTGAGGAGGATCAGCCCGAGCCCGGTCGGGATGCCGAAGAACCACATCACCCGCCAGCTGTAGGTCGGGATCAGCCAGTGCGCCGTCCAGCTCGCGAGCAGGAAGCCGAGCGCCGTGCCGATCCCGGCGACGAGGACGACTGCGCCGCCGCGCCGTTTCGCGGGGATCGTCTCGGCCAGCAGGCTGTAGATGATCGGCAGCAGTCCGCCGGCGCTGAGGCCCATGAAGAAGCACGCGACGAGGTTCCAGTGGAAGGCGGGCATCGCGCTGCACATGGCGGTGCCGATGAAGAGCGTCGCGGCGAGGAGGATCGATGCGCGGCGCCCGATGCTGTCGCCGAGGCGGCCCCAGATCAGCGAGCCGAGGACGGTGCCGACGATCGCTACGAACGGGAAGAGCGCAACCGGCCAGTGGCCCGGCGCAGGATGCGAGGGCGAGCGCAGGTTGTACTCGTTCGCGACGCCCGGGAGGATGAACGTGAAGGTGAACGGCTTCTGTGTGTCGATCGCGACGCCGAACGTCAGCACGATCATCAGCTTCAGGTGCGCGCTCGTGAGGCGTCCTTCGTCGAGCGCCTTGAACTCGAGCTCGGAGCCGGCGTCGTCCGTGTGCTTGGCGAACCGGGGTGCCAGGCCGTAGATGACGAGGATGAAGCCCGCCAGCATCAGCAGCATCCCGAGGATCATCCAGCGATCCCACGGCATCCCACTGAGCATGTAGCCGTTGTTCCTCGCGCTGAGGTACATCGGCACGTGCAGGGCGACGCCGCCGGTTACACCTGCGACGCCGAGCCAGAACGCCCAGGGGTGCTTGAAGCCGGACATGAATCCGCGAGCCTAGGTGGGAAGACACCCCACCGCAAGACTTCCCTGTTTGAAGTGTTGGCTGTCCTAGCCGCGAACGGCGGCGAGGAGCTCGGCGAGCTGCGTGCGCTGGGCGGCGTCCCAGTGGGCGGCGAGGGCGCTTTCGGCTGCTTCGTTCGCCGTGAAGGCCGCCTCGTCGGCGACGCGGCGGCCGGAGTCGGTGAGCGTCACGAGCGCGAGGCGCGCGTCGCGCGGGTTCGACTCGCGACCGACGAGCCCGATGCGCTCGAGCGGAGCGACCTGGCGCGCGATCCCGGACGGAGTCACCCCGAGGCGGGAGGCGAGGTCGACCCGCCGCAGCTTCTCGTCGGGCGCGTCCCGCAACTCGAGCAGGAGCGCGAGGTCGGAGAGGCTGACGCCGTGATGGTGGCCGAGCGGGGTGTCGATGTGCCGCAACGTGAGCGTGCGAGCGAGCGCGAGGTCGAGCACGGTCTGCAGAGAAGTAGTCATAGTCATCAATATATCATCAACCGATCAACGATCACTCACGTCAGGCTCGTCCGGCTCGTCGGTTGCGGCCGGCGGGAGGCTGAGGAGCGCTTTCCGCAGCAGATACGCGGCGAGCACGAAGAAGACGACCGCGATCGGGATGCCGATCCACGTCGAGCGCGCGACGAGCACGCCGAGCAGGCCGCCGCCCAGGCAGATCGCCCCGTACTTCGCGTGCCTCCGAGCGTGCTCGAGATTCACCGTCGTAGCCTCGCAGGCCGGGCGGCCGGGCGGCGCGACCCTCGGGACTACACTGCGCGGCATGGCTCAGGCGCCCGTTCTTCCCCGCGGATTCGAGCTGCCGTTGAAGCAACGGCTGCCGCGCATCGGCTCCATCGACCAGATCGGTGTCGAGCAGCGCGCCGCTGAGCTCGCCAAGCGCTCGATCAAGAAGGACGCGAAGGTGTGGGCGCTCGAGCTCGCGCTCCGCTGTTGCGACCTGACGACGCTCGAGGGCCAGGACACGCCGGGCAAGGTGACCGCGCTCTGTTCGAAGGCGATCCGCCCGGACCCGAGCGATCCGAACATCCCGTCTGTCGCGGCGGTCTGCGTCTACCCGAACCTGATCGCCGTCGCCAAGGAGCGCCTCGCCGGGAGCGGCGTGAAGGTGGCCAGCGTCGCGACCTACTTCCCGTCCGGCCAGGCGCCGCTCGACGTGAAGCTGCGCGACGTCGAAGACGCAGTCGCGCTCGGCGCCGACGAGATCGACATGGTGATCGACCGGGGCGCGTTCCTTTCAGGGCGGTACGCGAAGGTCTTCGACGAGATCGTCAAGGTGAAGGAAGCCTGCGGCGACGCGCACCTGAAGGTGATCCTCGAAGTCGCAGAGCTCGGCACCTACGACAACGTTCGCCGCGCCTCGCTGCTCGCGATGGCGGCGGGCGCCGACTTCATCAAGACCTCGACCGGCAAGCTCCCCGGCGCGGCGACGCTGCCGGTGCAGCTCGTGATGCTCGAAGCGATCCGCGACGTGCACGCCGAGACGGGCCGCAAGGTCGGCATGAAGGCCGCCGGCGGCATCCGCACCTCGAAGAACGCGATCCAGTACCTGGTCCAGGTGCACGAGACGCTCGGGCCCGACTGGCTGACGCCCGACCTCTACCGGATCGGCGCGTCGAGCCTCGTCAACGACATCTTGATGCAGCTCCGCACGCAGAAGACCGGCCGCTACCAGTCGAAGGACTACTTCACGAATGACTGACGTCGAGAAGCGCCAGGACCGCTCGCCGGTGCCGCAGGGCTGGACGTACGCGCCCGCGCCCGAGTCGACGGAT
>Ga0265338_10011839_pt1 | contig 10024 bp, 10 predicted proteins | sample 42126metaG_FD_193579 | JGI IMG/M metagenome (GOLD analysis project Ga0265338, IMG submission 193579) | Rhizosphere microbial communities from Carex aquatilis grown in University of Washington, Seatle, WA, United States - 4-21-26 metaG | ecosystem: Host-associated > Plants > Roots > Rhizosphere... | reverse complement strand
GGTCGTATCCTAATTCACGCAAGACGATGAAAGCAGCAGCGGTTGACCGACTCACGCCTGCACGACAATGTACTACAAGCTTCACTATGCTGGTGGTTTGCTTGATCTGATCTGCAAATTCAACAAGCTCCAGGAGATGTGCGTGTGTGGGTCCGTATTGTCGTTGTGTGGTTGTGACATTGTCGACATCATCAAATATCTGCTGCAGGAACAGGTGTCCCGCTTTCTCGAACTCAGCTCGAATGAAGGCTGTGCGGTCCAATTGAGCTGGATAGATTGTGCGATCGCAAATGGAGATGACAGCGACCGTAGTTGCATGATGCAGCAGCTCCGTTTGCTGTGCGAGGAAAGAAGAGAGTGGGAGAATCAGCACTTGCAGCGAACGCGACATGACTACTGAATTTGACAGACACATACACCCTCTTCATTAATACCAAAAACGATGTTTAGCCTTGACCTGATTAGTCAAATAAAGCGCTCATATGTCACATTGCGCTCAGCATACAAATTTGTATGCTGAGGTTTTTGTAGTGAGACGAATGTCCACTAACTGGCTCACTAACAAAACGCACCCAGAGTCTCGTTCACAAACACAACCTAAACCAGCACGCCCAGGTGGTCGTCGCCCGCGTCGAGCTATCGCTAAATCGAGCATTGGCAACTCATCTGGTGCCACTCCAGCTCGGCGAGCTAAGCGACAGCCTCAGAGTGTCGAGAACAAGATCAGAAACTTGGACAACGTGCTCACTCTGCGCGATCTGGTATTGGTTGACGTTCGTCTGGTGCATAATCCACCCTTCAACACACCCGCGATCGATCCTGCACGTGTACAGCTCCTCATCGCCCACCGTACAGCGCTGATAGAGCAACAAAAGCAGAAACCGTTACGACCACATTCACAACCACAACAGCAGCAACAACAACAGCAGCAACCATCATCACCGTGTGTTTGTGCACAGATTCAGAAACAGTCGCGTCAGCTTCTACAAGCCAAATATCACGAAGGCGCGTTGCTGCATCGCTCCAAACAGGTGCTGGTAGCATCGCAGAGCATTCGTGCGTGGACACAGTGGGCGTCGTCCGTGTTGCACAGCAATCTATTGCACACCGCCGCACTTCTGTTTCGCACTGTCACTCTATCAGTCTCCAGTCATCATCCACATGTCACAACAACAACCACAGCAACAGCAACACTCACAACAGCACTCACAACAGCAGCTGCAACAGCTGAACAAGTCACACATACGAACCAGCGAGCGTCTAAGCGACAGCGATCTCGTTCTGCTGCACGGCGAGTTCGTAGCGTATCTGATGAGCAACAACAGCAACAGCAACAACAATGCCGTCGACTCGATATCACCCACACTCCTTCCACACACCCCACCTCAGCCTCCACAAAATCCACACATCGACCACGAAGCACAGCGATTGAGAGAGATTCGCGCACGCAAGATGCGGCGACTGTATCGACTCACGATGCCCGTGGGTGCAATTCCCGATTCCGATGACGAACGCGATGAGCAGGAGAAGCGGAGACAGCGTTCTGGCGACTGTTCCGGTGTCTCCCACTGCACCGGGTTCTGTGATGTCTACCGCAGTACTTGGTGTGAGGATGTGTTCATCTGCAAGCGCAGTGGACGCATTCACTACTGCACAAGCAGCTCGTGTGACGCACTCATCTACAACAACGAGGAGAGAGTGTGCAGCATCACGGGTCATCACTATGCACTGGACGAGTTCAACTCTGGCCCCACCACAGAAGAATTCGCCGACATATGTCGGCGTGAAAACCGCCACTACGACCCAGACCAGCTGGAGCAGCTGCTGGAAGAGTACCAGCGAGATATTGTGCGTGAGATGCAGCAGAATGCGGTCAGCATTGAAGAGGAGCCATTCGCTCTGTGCACTGCACCTGCCGGCGCCAACGTCTATCTCCCAGCATCGTCATCGTCGTCGTCGTCATCATCATTGGACGACGAGCACAAACGGCGCAAGTCAGCAGCTCGTCAACGCAAGAAACAGAGACAACGGCGAGTATTTGCAGAGACGAATGCACTGCTGTCGAGGGTGGGTGCAGATGGACAGTCAGCACCATCACAATCACCACCACTACAGCCGCCGACAACATACACCCGTAAGAAACAAAAAAAGAGGAAGAGTACACAGGCACTCATCTGTCAAGCACAGCACTTGATTCAGGGGGTGGTGGTTGAAATTGGTGAAAACGATCTCACCCGCCTCGCCATCATGTGTGTGATGCTGTGGGGTCGAATCACACAGACGCGGCTCTACGACGAGGTGAAAGCGCGTTATCTGTTTCAGAACCACGTGATCGCCACGCTGTACAATGCAGTGCAGGGCATCCGTGTAGAAGGCGTGGAGTTTATAAGAGCAGAACCGCTGCTTGAACATCGACTACCACCTGCGAAAACGGTGTTGCGTGCATTCAACATCGAGCCGTACGTGCACACACGCAGCTGCTGTCATCTGCACATGCTCGCGTTGGAATTAAGTGCTTGATTGTTAAGATAGTTCTTCAATTGGTCGATTGTTAAAGTATTCTCTGTATCCGCTCATTAACTTCATGGCTTTGTCGATGGGTACTTCTACATCAACAAAGACATCGCACAAATCGCTAGCTTGTCCACTCTTGCCCACATCGGCGAACATCTGCATGATCTGTAGCCTGCAGTCGATCTGTGCTCGCAGTGAATTAGCTGCAAATACCAATTGTTTGGTGGAAAAGACACGAGCGCGTGGTACCCGAACGAGAAATCGTGCATAGCCCATATTGGGTGCTGCAGCCTTGTTAACGATTTCCTTGCCTGTGTGCATCTTCATTTCAGCGATGAAAAAACTGAGGATTTCATCACACGAGAGTACCAACTCTGCTGACATTTGTTGAATGGGGGGTGAATACGCTTTGTCAAACATGTGAATATCTTGAATCAGCTTGTTTTATGTGTACGGTTTAACTGTTGACTTGCGTCGATGTGGTTTAGAGAGCGAGCAGTTGCTCTAGCTTTGAGCGAAAGTAAATCGTCAATACAACTGCCACCCCGAGCACCACTGTTGCAATCACACCTGCTGTGTAGCACAGCTCCTCTTTCAACTCGGGCTGAATCGGAGTCACTCGGTCGATGAGAATCTGTGTGCGAGGCTGAGCTTCTGCGAACTTACTGCGAATCGTCTCGCGAATGTGTTCGATGGTAGAGGCAGACAAGCGGTGGGGAGCACGTACCGTCATGTCACCTGTCTCATCATTGTCGTCTAGTCGTCGGGTGTAGAACACGTGATAGCAAGCCTGTGACATTTCTTTTTGTTGAGTACACACAAACGAATGAGACGAGAAGCCAGAAAACACAAACTATTCAAGTTTCCGTTTTTGCTCAAGTCAAGACTTGACGAAAAAGTTTGGTCGAGTCAAGTCAAGACCTGATTCGGTGCTTTGAGACCTGATGAAGGCTTTGATCACTGTACGACACACCAACACTCGTTAACTCTCTGCAACGCACGCAATGACATCAACGGGTGAACCTGCATCCTCGTCCTCGTCCTCGTCCTCTTCCTCTTCCTCTTCCTCTTCCTCTTCCTCTTCGTCGTCATCTGCGGCAATAGATGAAGCTGAAGCTAAACGCATTGACAGTCTATCTAAGCTGTGCACGGGTATTCACACAGATCCCAACAGTGCCTCGATCGAGTTCGACATTCAGTGGAACAACGACTTCGTATTGGAATGCAACGACGGTCACAGAGTCGCCTGCAGTCGAAAATGTCTGGTCTCCAAATCCCCCGTTTTCGCAGCTGCGCTAGAAGCGAAAGAAGGTGTTTTGTCTGATAATACTTTCGCGGTCCCATACTCTGCAGATGTCGTGGTGGGTGTGATGCGTGTCATGCACTGCTTCTTTCGTCCGTTTATGACATTGACGTGTGCGAATTTCAAGAGAGAGTCGGCGGTGTGTCGGTTTTTACATCAGTATGAATGTACAGAAGCAAAAGGTTTCGTTGAAAGAGCAGTCAAATACACAATGCAAGAGAAAGGAAAGAATCTCAATACCGTATGTTCACTATGGGTTGATCTAGCAGTCGAACTGGAGATGACAGACATCAAACCAAGTATGTCTGAGAAATTGGCTGGGTTGGATTCAGGACAGCTGGATTTTTTTATCAAGCATGGATTCTACCACGATAAGTTTGATGATACCAAACAGCATGCATCGGATGTAGATTCGTCTAAGAAGCGTAAGCGCAATGGATACGAAGAACTTTATTTGAATGCGTTGAAAATCAAGTTAACCAAAGAGACAGAAAAGCAAACGAACAATCGTTCGACTAAACACCGCTACGACTACAGCGACGAGAGCAGCGACGAGAGCGGTGACGACAACTAGAATAGAATGGCAAAAAAGGAGATAATGTTTTGCTATTCTTGCATTTTTTCTCTTTAAACGTTTACAGTTGATTGATTCGACTCGGCGCAACTTCGCTTCGCGCCACAGTTTGTATCTATCTCTGCTCCTAAACTGCACCTGCATGCGTTTTCATTTTTCATTTTCATCTAGTCATACCTCTCATATTTGCTTTCTTGATGCTCTGTGTCGTGCACGACTGTAGATGAGTTCATTCACTTTTTCGTCTTCGTATTCGTCTTCTTCTTCATCCTCCCCCTCTAGCAACAGCAGCAGCAGCAGCAGCAGCAGCAGCAGCAGCAGCAGCAGCAGTAGTGGTAGTAGTAGTAGTAGTAGTAATCACGCCCTCGATTCTCCCCGTCTCAGTTATCTCACTTCAAGCGCACACTACTCGCGACAACCTCATAATCCCTTCGAACACACTCATCCTCTCGACAACCCGAGTCATCCGCATATGCGCTACGCAGACGAAGAGCACGTATACAAACAGATGCAATGTTTGTTTTCTGGTCGTTTATATAATATGTCCGCTGAAGAACGCCATCGCAAGATGACCGAAATGGTTCGTTCGCCGCTGTTCATCAAGTGTTTCGGTGTTTTTCACAGCTATACAGAAATTGACGAGCTGCGAGAGAAGATCTACGAGTTCGATAAAGCACAATACGCAAGTGATAAAATGGCACACAGCGCGCTGAAAACGATTCGATACTTGGCGGCTGTGACTGTGTACAACTACGCACTCAGTGTGGCATCGGGGGTGGAGAATGTCGAATCATTTCACAAACGAGTGGCGGTTTTATTGTCGCTGGTGGCTGACTGTGAGTTCGAACGTCGGCTGGATTTGTACGACTCCACCGACGATATGAAAAAATTTACAGAGAGACTGAACGCAGCTGTAGTTTGTTTCATCATCTCGAAGAATATTGACATGATAAAGACGTTTTTGGATGAATGTGAAAGGCCACACGACTGGTGGAGAAACGAGGCCGACATTACGCCAGCGAACGAGTCGCGAAGTTGACGAGTTTGATTAGACTAGTTGTACGCTCAAGATGTGTTTTGTTTTTCGTTCAGTTCTTGTTGGTTAGTTAAAATGCGAGACCATTTACCATTCCTGTTTTACACTTGTATTCGAACGCTGCTTCTATTTCCGATTTGTATCGCATTTTGTTTTCGTCGCTGCGTCACGCGCCACCCCGAATTAAACAAAAAAATGTCGGGTGGTGGTGGTGGTGTCGGGGCTGGTGAACCAGGCAGCGATGAGGATGACGATGACGTCGAGGGGCATTGCCAAGAACGAGCAGAAACGACGACGACGAACGGCAAAAAACAGAAAACGACCGACGAGGTGTGTGAGTGGTGCGAGAGTGTCTCGGACCACCCGTTGTTTTTGTATCTGTTGGTGGACTCACGTGTCCAGTATCACACACTCAGCCGTCGTCAGCAGTTCTATGTGGGGTTGTCGTCACAGCCACTGCTGCATCTGCGGTGTCAGAATAGGCTGCATGGTTATCGCCCGGGAATCAAATCAACCAAATCGGTTGCTCCCAATTGGGCACTGGCTCTCGTGGTGCGTGTGTATGGCGGCGGCGCCGACGCACATAAGCAGGCGTGTCGCAACACCCCCACGTCAGCATCTTCATCTAGTGCATCCGATTCCGACTCAGAGGTGTCTTCAACAAACGAGACGAAAAGCAAGATCAGCAAAACGTGTTTGCATTTAACAGGGTACTTCATGTTCGTGTCTCAGTTGCTGGGCACACCGCTCTTCTGTCAGAATGCAGAGGCGATGCGGCAGTTGCTGGCAATACCGGCACAGCAGCAGAAAGTGCGTCAGTTTGCTCGCTCGTATAGTGCACACCGGGCTGCATCATCATCATCGTCGTCGTCATCGTCATCGTCTGTAGAGAATCGAATGATGAGTCAGACACACAATGTGGCAACGACGGAGTCGCAGTCACAGACACAGACGCAGACGCAGATGAAACAGCAACCGTTGTCGGTTCACGCATCGCCTCCAGCTGCGCCGCGTGCTGTTGCTGTTGCTGCAACCGAGCCGTCATCATCATCAAGACGTGATTGACGCGCATTTGACACGCTAGACACATCTGTAAAGCGACACTAAAACTGCACGGAATTTCCATCACACACTCTTCACACAGCGACTTGTTGCATGTTACGCACTGCTGCACACCCGCAGCACGCACAATGCGGTTGCAACACTTGCAATGCGCCAACTCGCGATCGCCTGCTGTTTCACCGTCACCACACCCCAATTCATCCAGACTCGCGTTGAACGCACGCATGCTGAACTCGTCGTGCACGTCTTGAATGCGCGTACGCCAGCACCGCCTCAAGCCGGCGAAACAGCCAACCTCGTTCGTGTTGCTTGTCATTATGATGATGCTGATACGTGTGTGTAGGGAAAGGTGTATGCTCCTTTCTTACATACGCTGTCTGGTTAATCTCAGACAAATAATCCAAACAGAGCATATGATTTTATTCTTTTAATCCTCCGACTTTTTTGGGTATGTATTCTCTGAAACATTGCGCACAGTATAGATACAGGTGGCAAACCGCGTCTGCCCACGGCAGCTGCTCGACCACTTGAAACTCCGGCATCATTGGAAACGGTTCAATGTATTCCGTCACCAGGCGTGCAACAGCATCATTGGTGCGCTGAAGCAACCACGATGTTTGTGTAGTGCGCCACGCTCGAATGTCGCGGGCCCACGAATAAATGAAATCCAGGCGAGCCTGAAACAACTGCTTGTTTTCGAGCATTTGTTGCAGAGGTTGCAGTGGTCCAATGCACCTGTCACAGAACAAGCTCAGCGAATGGTTATCCACCTGAGGTTTGGACCACCATGCGTGCTGATCATAGAGTTCACGCGGAGTTGGGTCCGACTCGGATGTGACATGGCGGTCTTTGGAGTCGTTAGACTGCAGAGCCCAGTGTCTGTTCCACGTTTGCATCTCCGCCTTCAATGCGGACGGGAACGAACCCCACCACTGCTCCACCGCCGTCTCTGCCATGTCGACAGCACGTGCTGCCAACTGCCGCGTGCGAGCCGAGCTGAACGCATCGATCGCTGACTTAGCGTACCGATGGTTTTCTGTGTATTCGTACGCACCATAGAACATGAAGTTGAGACATCCGAATTCAAGTAGCTGCCATGACAGTCGGGTGACACGTTCTGGCCGGTCGTAGTGATATGGGTTAGAACTGTTGTAATTGCGTGCACAGCGCAGCAGATAATCCAGCACCAGCAGCCGGATCCAGTTATTACGCCGCCGCAACGAACCGTGTTTCCATTGCTCATAAACCTCTGTTAGCCAATCTTCGTCGACCGAAGGTGGGGTCGGTCGATACCATAACACCCTGAGATGGCAATCCCACTCCTCGAAGCGCAAAAGTCTCAGCCGTTGTTCTACATTCACAGGGACAAACGAATACAAAACAAATAAACGGCATCATTAACTGTCGCGCAAATAGACATCAATACAAACACGAGGTATTTGGTATTTACTCAAACAAGTGGCTCGTTTTAAAAAGCAAACGAACACACACACACACACACACACAACATGACGTGCCTCGAAGGAACCAAGTCGAGCATTGTGCACTACCTGTTGCTGCTGGATGTGCTGCTCTACATCTTCTATGCAGCGCACGAACACGTGCTCACGTGCCTCGAGCTCAACTGCTGCTGTGGCTGCTGTCGCTGTTGCGACACGGAGGTGAATCCACGCAGTCACCAGCGCCAACAAGAGCAGCAGGTGCTGACTCGGTTGATTCGCGTGCACAACGACAAGCACAAACGACCGCAGATGGTGCAGAAGACAGAGAAGGAGCTCGAGCGGGTGCGGCTGCGTGAGCGACTGTACCAGCGGCGCACCACCACCGCCAACCGCATCGTGGCGTTCTTCCTCAACATCAATCTGTTTGTCATCTTCTTCATCAGTCTGTTGAACTTACTAGGAGAAGACGCAAGCTGGCAGGTGCAGACAGCGGGTGTGGGCATTGGTGCACTGCTGAGTGTGTTGATGGTGCTTTCCATCCAGCGTGTGACGTTGTTGCCACTGTACGAGTTCGTGTTCACATCCGTGTTGCTCATGTCAGCACAGCTGACCAACACGTACGTGCCGCAGTATCTCAACTCCCAGTACGGGCTGGCAGTCACCACGGGTACAGCGCTCACACTCGTCATCCCTGTGGTGGTGCTGTATCTGCTCAAATCGGCAGCACAGAGCGATCTCGTAAGCAGTCTGTGCATCTGCATTGCACTAAGTCTGTTCGTGGTGCTGGCGGAGTCACTGTGGCGTCATAGTGACCCATCTTGGCTGCCTGACAGCACGGTGTGTTGCACCAGCTCCGATGACTACGCTAGCTGCCCTGTGTTGTTTTCGTCGAGCGAATTCGCGCTCGTGGCTGTGCTGTTCTTGCTGCTGGCGTTGCTGCGACTCAACATGTGGCTCATTCGCACCTGCACCAGCTGTATGGATTGTCTGCGCTTCTGTTGTTGCTGGTGTGTACCACAACGCGCGAACGAAGATGACGACGACAACGAAGAGGAAGAAGAGGAATGTAGAGAATTGATCGGGGTAGCGTCAGCCTCCGCTGAGCTGAAGACCGAGGCATTGATAGTTGAATCACCATCTGAAAATGCGTAGCTTGGTCAGATTAAAACATTCAACTCAACACTTGGCTTGTAATGCAAATAAAACACTGTTGTGTGTAAAACAAGCGATTGCTATTAGACATTACCGTTTGCAGTGTGCTACTATCACAATCAGCCAAAACAAAAACAGAAACTCAAATGTCTGAGGATTATTCATTGTCTGAGTGCATTCACGAGCTGCTGGCTCTGTCCACGACCGGTTCGAAGGTGGAAGGGGCGGGTAACACGCTGCGTGAGTTTGTGCGCTGCAATGAGCACCGTCGTCTCCAGTACGCCTTCCACCCCGAAGCAGTGCTGACGGACAGCACGAGTAGACAATTGATGCTGGAGTGCGGCAAGTGCCCCGTGGATGGTGTGTTCGCTCACACAGCAGGTGTATTCTTTCAAGCACCAGTGCTCACCATCCAAGCGGCAGCGCTGCAGTGGACACAGTTCAAAGAGGAGAGAGCACAACTGGAGGCGAAAAAGGTGAAGCCGCACATCATCGATTTACGCGAGCGAGAGCTGTGGCTGCAGTACTTCGCGTCGGCATTCCGCGAGGGACAACGTCGTCGCTTTCGCATGCTCAAGTTCAAGGCGAAATACCCCAATTACACACCTCCGCCGTCGAAAGCAGCGAGCATTACAAATCGACTCAAGAGCAAGGTGCTGGAGAATAACAATACCAGTAGCAGCAACAGCAGCAGCTCAAGCAGCTCAAGCAGTAGTAGCAGTAGTAGTAGTAGCAAAAACAGTCGGGATGACATGGATCAAGAGCAGAAGGGGAAGGATGAGGAGGTCGTGGACGCAGATGCAGATTTGAAGAAACACTGTCCTTTACTGGGTGCGTTCGTGGAGCAGCACCGCATCCGTGAGCGACACGTGAACCCGGGTGAGTTCAGGCGTGTCTGTTCTATTCATCGCGTGCTGGGCGACATGTTCCCAGTCAGCCCT
>Ga0265338_10011837_pt1 | contig 10025 bp, 10 predicted proteins | sample 42126metaG_FD_193579 | JGI IMG/M metagenome (GOLD analysis project Ga0265338, IMG submission 193579) | Rhizosphere microbial communities from Carex aquatilis grown in University of Washington, Seatle, WA, United States - 4-21-26 metaG | ecosystem: Host-associated > Plants > Roots > Rhizosphere... | reverse complement strand
ATTTCTCGCACATGGCGTCGCTGATGCCGTGGACGGAAAACTGGATGTCGCTCAAATTCAGCGCCGCCTCGCGCTTGGCGTCGGTGTTCAGCAAGATGCCGTTCGTCGAAATGCGGATGTAAGCATCGGGATTTTTCGCGCGCAACAGCGGGAGTTCCTGGCAGATCGTCGGCGACAAAAACGGCTCGCCGAGATTCAGATAAAAAATCCGCTGCATCCCGAGCCGAGCCGCGAGGTCGGCCATCTGGCCCAGTTCGGCGAGCGGCATCGTCTTTTTTATGCGGATATTCGCCGCGCCTTCCCGCGCGCAGCCGATGCAGTCCACGTTGCAGATGACGGTGTTCTCCAGCAGCATTCCGCGATACGGCAGGCGCGACGGCGGTTGCGGGGAATTTCTTTTTGGCAGGCGCTTCAAATCGCCGCAGCGCGAGCAGGTCGGAATTGGAATTTTCCCCTTCGCCAGATCGTCGCGGAATTTTTGCGCGACCGGGCCGAAGAAAATTTCCTCGAACGAATTCTTCCGCAAATCGCCGAGATGCCCGCTGCCGTCATAATCCTGGCAGTTGCACGAAACCGTCAGGTCGGAGTTGACGGTGATGTTGTATTCCGATTCGCCGGCAAGCGCGGCGCAAACGTATTTTCGCCCGGTGACTTTCGCTTTCAACTCGAGCCAGCGCGATTTCGTCCAGCGGACGTAATCGCTCACGCGCCAGTTGAAGCGTGTCTTCGGGTTTTTGATTGCCCGCGTTGTCGGCGAAGTGGCCATGGGAAAAGAATGGCCGCGCGGGGCTAATTCAGCAAGCGATACCAGTTATCGCGTTGATGCGGCTCGTAACCCAAATCGGAAATCAACCGCTTCATGTCGGCCACCGTCATGCGGAAAGTCGTGCCGGCCTGGCTGACAACGTTTTCCTCAATCATGATGCTGCCGAGGTCATTCGCGCCGAATTTCAAAGCGACCTGGCCGATTTCCAAACCTTGTGTCACCCACGAACTTTGGATGTTGGTGAAATTATCGAGGTAAATCCGGCCCAGCGCCTGCGTCCGCAAATACTCGTGCGCGCCGACGGTCGGCGCTTTCAATTTCGTGTGCTCCGCTTGGAACGTCCAGCAGATGAACGCCGTGAAATGGCCAGTGGTAGGGACGCCGCGCTGCGGCGTCCGGTCGGCGCAGCGCGCCGACCCTATCGCGTAAGAAAGAGATTTGTCCTGCTGCGTGCGCAACCGCTCCAGATGCTCGATGCGGTCTTCAATTGTCTCGACGTGGCCGAACATCATCGTCGCGCTGGAATACAAACCGAGCCGGTGCGCCACGTCCATGACTTCCAGCCAGTCGCTGCTCATTGCCTTGAGCGGCGAAATTTTCTGGCGCACGCGGTCCACCAAAATTTCGCCGCCGCCGCCGGGAATCGAGCCAAGCCCCGCCGCTTTGAAATCGCCGATGATGCGCTCCAGCGGCTCGTTGAACACCTCACGGAAATGGATGAATTCGCTGGGGCTGAACCCGTGAATGTTGACCTGCGGCCATTTGTTTTTGACGTGCGACAGCAAATCTAGATACCACTGCTTCGTGAGCTTGGGATGATGCCCGCCTTGCATGAGAATTTGCGTGCCGCCGAGCGCGATGGTTTCCTCGATTTTCTTGTCCATCTCGTCGGGCGAAATGACGTAGGCGTCGTCATCCTTCTCCACCCGGTAGAACGCGCAGAATTTGCAATAAACATTGCAGACGTTGGTATAATTGACGTTGCGGTCAACAATGTAGGTGACGATGTCGTTGCCGCGCCCGTTGAAATCCTTCGCCTTGGCGAACTGGCGGCGGCGGTCGGCGAGCGCGCCGAGTTCCTCCAGCGGCAAATGATAAAGCCGCAGCGCCTCGCTCTGGTTGATGCGCTTGCCGTCCCAGACCTTTTGCAGCAACTCGTCCAATGACGCGTCGTAAATCACCTGGAAAGATTAGCAGATATTTGTCTTCCGACAAGCCGCGCTTCACCGCGCGCGCCGGAATTTTTCCGCCTCGATGGCCGCCAATTTCTCGCTGGTTTCCCTGACGATTTCCATTTTGCCAAGCGCCCTGGCGGCAGCGGCTTTGTGCAAATGTGCTTCAACCATTTCGGGGTCGAGCGCCAGCGCGCGACCGGCAAATTCCAGCGCCTTCTCATGCCGGCCCAGCCGCCCGACCATGCTGGCGAGGTTCGACCAGCCGAGCTTGTTTTGCGGCTCCAGCTTCATCGCCCGCTCCATGCAACGAATCGCGTCCATCGGCTTGTCCAGCGAATCAAACAAAACGCCCGCCAGATTGTTCCACGTCTTGAAATCGTTCCCGTCGAGCGCCAGCGCCCGGCGATAATTGGTTTCCGCCTCGACAAATCTGCCCGTCGCCGCCAGCGCGACGCCCTGAAAAAACGGCGCCTTCGCGTCCGCCGGATTTTCCGCGTGCCATTTCCGTGCGAAAGCCAGCACGTCCGGCCACGAACCCTTGTCGCAAAGTTCGCGCGCCGCTTTGATTTTTTCTTCGGTTGTCATGCCAAATTATCGGTAGGGCGGGCAGTCCTCTGCCCGCCGTTTGGGCGATGGTGCCCGTCCGCAAGGACCGGCCTCAACCGCCAAATGCCCGCCAGCATGCTGCCGATGACGGAATGAAACGTCGCCGATATCGCGCAGGGAAGCGGCGCGAGCGGCAGGCTGGTGAAATGTTTTTCCGCCAGCGCCGCGCCAAGGCCGGAATTTTGCATGCCCACCTCCACCGAAATGGTGCGGCTGGTCAACTCATCGCACCGCAGCAACCGGCTGGCAAAATAGCCGAGAAAAAATCCGCCGGTGTGCAAAAGAAAAACAGCCAGGATCAATTTGCCGCCGGATTGCGCAAATTTGTCCGCGCTGCTGCCGATGATGCTCGCGCAAATCAGCGTGATGGCCAGCACCGAAACCAGCGGCGACACCGGCATCACGAATTTCACGAACCGCGGCAGGTAGCGGTTCAGCGCCACGCCGATGACCACCGGCGCCAGCACAATTTGGATGGTGCTCAAGAAAAGGCCCAGCGCATCCACCGGCACGTATTGGCCGGCGAGCCATTTCGTCAGCAGCGGTGTCATCACGATCGCGCCGAGCGTCGAACACATCGTCACCAGCACCGCCAGCGCGACATTCGAGCGGGCGAGGTAATTGACCACATTCGACGCCGTCCCGCTCGGGCAGCAAGACACCAGAATCAAGCCGACCGCAAACTGGGTTTCCAGTTTCAGCAGATGCGCGATGCTCCAGCCGAGGAACGGCATGATGGCGTAGTGCGCGGCGAATCCTATGCCGACCGCCCGCGGCATTTTCAGCACCCGTTTGAAATCGTCCACGCTCAACGTGATGCCCATGCCGAGCATGATGACCGCCAGTCCCCACGTGATAAACCTGCCGCTGAACCAGGTGAACCAGGCCGGATGCGCCAGCGCCAGTACGCCGCCGAGCAACACCCAGACCGGGAAAAGATTCGTGGCGAAGGAAAGTGCTCGGTTCACGCGCAAGGATTAAACGAAAAAATAAGCCGGAAGCAAATATGAAGATTTTTTGAGTTTGCCGCTTGACATGCAACTAAATGGTTGCATATTTTTGCGCAGATGGATGCAGTATTCAAAGCCCTGGCGGATGAAAGCCGCAGAAAGCTGCTGGACCAGTTGCATAAGAGCAACGGCCAGACGCTGGGCGAATTGTGCGCGCACCTGGACATGACGCGGCAGGCGGTCACCAAGCATCTTCTGTTGCTCGAAGCGGCGAATCTGGTCGCCGTCGTCTGGCGCGGGCGCGAGAAGCTGCATTATCTGAATCCTGTGCCGATTCACGAAATCTCCGAGCGCTGGATCGGCAAATACGAACACCATCGCCTCCAGGCGTTGAGCGATTTGAAAAAAGGTCTCGAAACCAAACAACCAAACAAGAAAGGATGACATCATGCAAAAACCAAAGTTAGTTTACACAACCTATATCCGCTCGACACCGAAAGAAATCTGGGCGGCCATCACCAAACCCGAATTCACGCGTCAATATTGGGGCGAAATGACCAATGTTGGCGATTGGAAAAAAGGTTCAAAATGGGAACATCACAATCCAGAAGGCGAAGTCTGGATCACCGGCAAAGTTTTGGAATCCACGCCGCCCAAACGCCTCGTGCTGTCCTGGGCCGACCCGGACGATCTCGCGGACAAATCACGCGTCACTTTTGAAATCGAGGCGATGGAAGACATGACCTGCCTGACGGTTACCCATGGAAGTTTCAAGGCCGGTTCGACGATGGTCAAGAAAGTCTCCGGCGGCTGGCCGAAAGTGCTCTCCAGCTTGAAATCGTTCCTCGAAACCGGCAGGGGACTCAACATCTTCTGCAAGTAACGCGGGCTGCGGAGCGCGGCTGTGCCCGCAGGGTCAGCCGCAGCGTGTGAAAAATTCGGAAGCGTCCGGATTTAACTGCGTGCCGCGGCTGGTCTGCGACACAACCGCGCTCCAATTTGTTTGCCGTAGCAGCCGTCTTTTAAAGTTGAAGGTTGGGTGAAGGCGCGATCAAAGACAGTGCGGTTCATCCGCGTCGGCATGTCGGGAATGGGCCATTTTCGGACTTGTCTTGCCGCATCGACATTCGCTACGTTGCATTTTGCGCCGCTTGATTCAAACTATCCATGTGGAAGGGCATAAACCATTTCAGGTTGTCGTGCTGGGCGCCGGCTTTGGCGGACTGACTTTTTGCCGGCACTTCCAACGCCCGGAGGCGCGCATCACACTCGTTGACCGCACGAACCATCACTTGTTTCAGCCGTTGCTTTATCAGGTCGCCACCGCCGGTCTGTCCGCGCCGGAAATCGCCCAGCCCATCCGCTCCATCTTTTCGGACCGGCCGGACATCACCGTGCTGATGGATTCCGTCTCGCGCATTGACGTTGAGCAGAAGAAAGTTTTTCTCGAAAAATCCACCCTCGATTATGACTTCCTCGTGCTCGCCCTCGGTGGACAGACCAGTTACTTCGGCCATCCGGAATGGGAGCAATTCGCGCCGGGCCTGAAGACGCTCGACGACGCGCTCCGCATCCGCAACGACGTGCTGCTCGCGTTCGAGCAGGCCGAGACCGAAACCAATCCCACCCAGCTGGAGCAGCTCATGACCGTGGCCATCGTAGGTGGCGGACCAACCGGCGTGGAACTGGCCGGCGCGTTTGCCGAACTTGCGCGCACCGTCCTCAAACGCGACTTCCGGCACATTGACCCCACGAAGGCGCGCATCATTCTCGTCGAAGGCGCGCCGCGCGTGCTGGCGCATCTCCCGCCTGATTTGTCGGAAAGCGCCCGGCGCCAGCTTGAAAAACTCGGCGTGCAGGTCCGCACCGGTGTTCAGGTGAAAAACATCCGCGCGGGTGAATTGGAACTGGCCGGCGGCGAAATCATCCGCGCCAAAAACATTCTCTGGGCCGCGGGCGTTTCCGCCACGCCGCTCGCCAATCAACTCGGCGTGGAACTGGACAAAGCCGGTCGCGTGAAGGTGAATCCCGATTTGAGCGTGCCCGGACATCCTGAAATTTTTGCCATCGGCGACATGGCGCTCGTGCTCGAAGCCGACGGCAAACCGGTTCCCGGCGTTTCGCCCGCCGCGATGCAAATGGGCCGGCACGTCGCAAAGTTGATCACGAGAGAAATTGGAACACCGCAACCCCTCACCCGGTCTTCGACCACCCTCTCCCCATCGGATGGGGAGAGGGGCGGGGTGAGGGGCAATCCGGTGCGACCTGTATTCAAGTATTGGGACAAAGGCACGATGGCCACCATCGGACGCTCAGCAGCCGTGGCGATGGTCGGCAAAATTAAACTGTCCGGCTTCATCGCATGGCTGGCGTGGCTGTTCATCCACCTGATTTTTCTCATCGGCTTCCGCAACCGCGCCGCCGTGCTGTTGCAGTGGACTTACGCCTACTTTGCCTACAAACGTGGCGCCCGCATCATCACCAAGCCACTACAAGAGACACCGGAACGAAAATAACGATGGTCGGGCGGGCAGTCCTCGCCCGCCGCTTGTTAGTTGTCCCAGTCGGGACACGGAGGGAGCGCGGGTCTGTGACCCGCAGCAGCTTCGCAACAAGGAAGGTGTTCGGCATGAATTGCCGCGTCTGAAGATCGGATGTGCTGCGGCTCACAGAGCCGCGCTCCGGTTTATTTTTCGTAGGAGACGAGATAACGAGTCTCCAATTAAAGAAAAGTTAGAGACTCCTCACGTCGGCTCCTACTTGATTGAGGTGCGCCAATCTTTTTCCCAGCCGGCCCGTCGAGCCGAAGCTTCAGCGAAGGCTGGGCGAAGGCGCGGGCAATGGCGGCTGTGGCGTCGGGCTGTGACCGACGAGGGCGTTGACACAGCGCCGCTACAGGAAATCGGGGAGGGGATATTTGCGGACTTCTTCCGCCAACGCTCAACATTTTTTAAGGTCAGCCAAAAACTCCGGCTCTTTCATGGCGAACAATAAAGTTAGCTTGGTTGCTTCTTTAAGAAAATTGAGCACAGTAGCCGGATCTTTTAGAATTTGAAATTTAGTGTTGAAATCTGCTGGCGTTCCGTGGGCAAGCGCGCTTCGATAACCATAGAGTTTTTTCCAAACTTTTTCTCGTTCAAGCTGGCCAAACTGTCCTTCGTAATCCAATTGGCGCTCAAACCGCTTCGACAGAAGTGTCATTTTTGTGCTGATTTGATGATTCAAGGAATCGTATTCCTCCTTTGGATTTGGGTCATGCGTCGCCAACGCTTCAATTACCGAGAAGCAGCCAAGTATCACCATGTCAGACTGTCTGGGAAAGAATTTCAATGTGGAAAATCGCTGTGCTATTCGATAAATTTCGGGGTGTTTCTGTTCCGTTGCATTCAGAAGGGAAAATATTCCACTGATCTTTTTCAGCTCTTCGGTCGTAACTGCTACAGCTTCGTTGCTCATCTTGTGAGCTTCCAAAAATGTAAAAGTCTGATTATTACGCAACATAAACGCAGGTCCGTATGGCGGTGGCGTATGTAGAAATCCAAACCCTATATCCAAATCTCTTTCTAGTAAGTTTGCGGAGCATTGAAGTTGTCCAATTTCGGAATCGTCGCCGATACGATGAGGAAGTTCGCTGTGGAAGCTAATTATCCAGTATCGCCACTGCCCTTGAGGAAGTATCTCCAATTTGTTGCCTGCTCTTTTTCCATCTGGGTTATAATTTGGCACCCAGTCACAGTTGTAGCCTAGGTGGTGAAACTGTGGCCAATGAGATAACATCGAAAAGCCGTTTAATTTCCCAGCAATTAAAGCCAGTTGAATTTGGTCTGGCCTCTTGAGAACGTAGCCGGGGATTAACTCAAAGGAATTATCACCTTCCAGCTTGAGCGGATTCAGAATGAAATAAAATGAGTTCTCCATTTCTGATCCGGAGATTGCGTTTTTTTACAGCTTCACCTTCGTCGCCACCTGCGCCACGTCTTTGTCGCCGCGGCCGGAGAGGTTCACGATGATCAATTTATCCTTGCTGAGCTTCGGCGCGCGCACCATGCACTCGGCCACAGCGTGGGCGCTTTCCAGCGCCGGGATGATGCCTTCCAGCCGTGCCAGTTTCATGAACGCCTCCAGCGCCTTGTCGTCGGTGGCGTAGGTGTATTCCACGCGCTTGCTGTCGTGCAGCCAGGCGTGTTCCGGCCCGACGGCGGCATAATCCAGCCCGGCGCTGACGCTGTGGGTCAGTTGGATCTGCCCGTCCTTGTCCTGCAAAATGTAGCTGCGCGTGCCCTGCAATACGCCGAGCGACCCGCCGTGAAACCGCGCCGCGTGCTGCTCGGGCATGATGCCGAGTCCGCCGGCCTCCACGCCCACCATCTTCACGGATTTGTCCTTGAGGAACGGATAGAACAGGCCCATCGCGTTCGAGCCACCGCCGACGCAGGCGAGCAGCAGGTCGGGCAGGCGCTTTTCCTTTTCCAAAATCTGCGCGCGCGCCTCGTCGCCGATGACGCGCTGGAAATTCCGCACCATCTCCGGATACGGATGCGCGCCATAAACGGTGCCGAGGATGTAATGCGTGTCGCGGACGTTCGTGACCCAGTCACGCATCGCCTCGTTCACGGCTTCCTTGAGCGTCTTCTGGCCGGCATGAACGGGCACGACGTCCGCGCCGAGCATTTTCATGCGATAGGCGTTCAGTTCCTGCCGCTGGCAATCCACCGCGCCCATGTAAACGACGCATTTCAGTCCGAACATGGCGGCGACGGTGGCGGTGGCGACGCCGTGCTGGCCCGCGCCGGTCTCGGCGATGACGCGCGTTTTGCCCATGCGTTTGGCGAGCAGGACCTGGCCGATGCAGTTGTTGATTTTGTGCGCGCCGGTGTGGTTCAAATCCTCGCGCTTGAGATAAATCTTCGCGCCGCCAAGCTCGCGCGTGAGGCGTTCGGCGAAATAAAGCGGCGTGGGCCGGCCGCAAAATTCCTTCAGGTAATACTCGAACTCGCGCTTGAACGCCGGGTCCTTCTGCGCGCGGCGGTATTCGGCCTCCAGTTCCTGCAACGGATGCATCAGTGTCTCCGGCACGAAGCGTCCGCCGTAGGGGCCGAAATGGCCGGTGGCGTCGGGTAATTTTTCCGCGTTAACTGAACTCATGCCGCAATTCTCACGCAAAGGCGCAAGGCGCGCAAAGAGAAATTGAATTCAAACTTTCGGCGGCTGTTCGCCGCGTTTGGCGAACCATTCGCGAAGGAAGAGCAAATCATCCGTGTCTTTTTCGCGGTGCGTAACCGATTTCATCCGCCAAAGAAGCCTCGGTGAAGCGAACGGAATCGGCACGCCGTCCACTTCGCGCATGACGACATCCTTGGCCGCCTCGGCGTAATCAATTCCCGCCGCGGACCGCATCAAGTCCACCAGAATTTCATCGCCGACGCGAATGACGTTGTATTGCTGCAACTCGCCGGGTTTAAGATCGCGAACGGCGTTATCCGGTAAAGTGGAAAGCGCTGAAAAAACTTTGGCCTCGTTTTCCTCATCCGTGGCGACCATTAAATCAACATCCATCGTCGTGCGGTTGTATTCGGCAGCACGCATGGCAAATCCGCCGATGACGATATATTTCGCGCCACGCTGATTTAATTCGCGGCACAGATCCCGCAAATCCTCAACCGTCGGTTCGCGCGAGGCTAACTCGTTGGACGGGTAATCATCCGCCATAACCATTGATCGGCTTCTTCGTGGGTTTTGAAGCGATACACGCCGCGCGGCACGCGAACCCCGCCGAAGGCTTTGCGCCAAGCGATGGAATTGGCCTTGTTGCTTGTCGCGGTTGATAACGCGTCCGGCGTTTTCGTCCGACGACCAACGAAGCGGTCAATTTTCTCTTCGACGTTGATGAACGGCTGTTTCACTCGACAAAATCCTAAGCCGCTGGCCGCAGCAAAGCAAGCGGCACTAGACCGAAATGGCCTTGGGCATCGGGTAAATTCTCGGCGGCAATCGAACTCATGCCGTCACTTCACGCAAATGAGCGAGTGGCGCAAAGAGAAATTATGGCGATTCAAAATCGTAGACGATGAGCTTTTTCACCAGCGGCTTCACGTATTTCGCGACGAAATCGAGGTGCTGGGGATGCACCTGGTATTCCTGCTCGGTCTTTTTGTCCGGAAAAACGAGATTCAACCCCACCTGGTAACTTTGCTCCACTACCGGACGCGCGCTGGGCGACATTTTGCCAACATGAAAATGGGTTGCGCCGGGAATAACTTTCAAGTGCTTATGAGCGCCGGCGATCAGCTCGTCCGCGGCGCCCGGCATTTCCGGGTTGGTCCAAAAAATAACTATGTGCGAAAGCATGGCGCCATCGTCGCGGAGTTGTGCGCGAGACCGCAAGGAAATTTAACTCGCCTTCACCGCCGCGACCAGCGCGTTGAGCGAGGCCTTGGCATCGCCGAAGAGCATCCGCGTGTTGTCCTTATAGAAAAGATGGTTTTCGATGCCGGCAAATCCCGCGGCCATCGAGCGCTTCATCACGAT
>Ga0265338_10011836_pt1 | contig 10025 bp, 11 predicted proteins | sample 42126metaG_FD_193579 | JGI IMG/M metagenome (GOLD analysis project Ga0265338, IMG submission 193579) | Rhizosphere microbial communities from Carex aquatilis grown in University of Washington, Seatle, WA, United States - 4-21-26 metaG | ecosystem: Host-associated > Plants > Roots > Rhizosphere... | reverse complement strand
GCTACCGCACTACCGAACAGGTGGAGCGCGCCTTCGTGGACGAGCGGGACTACGACTTCCTCTACCAGGACGCCGACGGGTTCCACTTCATGAACCCGGAGAACTACGATCAGGTCGCCGTTTCGGAGGCGGTGGTCGGCGATGCGGCGGTCTATCTGCAGGACGGCATGCGCGTGATCCTGCTGATGCACTAAGGCGTGGCGCTCTCCATCGAGCTGCCCCAGCGCGTGACCCTGGAAATCACCGAAACCGAACCGACGGTGAAGGGCCAGACCGCGTCCGGCTCCTACAAGCCCGCCACCCTCTCCAACGGGGTGCGCACCATGGTGCCGACCTATCTGACCGCCGGAACCAAGATCGTCGTGATGACCGCCGACGGCTCTTATTCGGAGCGGGCCAAGGAGTAGGCCCCAGTCGCGACCAGGCTGGATTGACGCGCCTCAATGTGAGCCTCAGCGTTGCGTGTCTGACATTCCCTTGGAAGCCCCATGGCATAGCTTCCCCGTCACTCGGGGGGCTATCCGGCGCGGGCGGGGCGGTCCATGCGCTTTCCAAGAGGAACGAACAAAGTGACGAACATCACCCGCCTCGTGTCAGCAGTCGCCCTCGCGGGCGGCCTGACGCTCTCCGCCTCCTCGGCGGCCAACGCCCAGGGCGCGCCGCCGGCCCCGCCTGCCGCGGCCGCCGACCAGCGCCAATGGGACGCTGCCCAGATGCGCGCGCGCTTCGACGAGCGTCGCCAGCATCGCCAGCAGGTTCTGCATGACGCCCTCGGCCTCAGGGCCGACCAGGAAGGCGCCTGGCAGGCCTTCATTGCCTCCTCGGGTCGGCCGGAAGGCCAGCGCGGTCCGGGCATGCGCCGCGAAGACGGCGACAAAGCGGAGCTGACCACGCCTCAGAGGCTCGACCGCATGCAGGAGCGCATGGCTGAGCGTCAGGCCCGCTTCGCCCAGCGGGCCGAGGCGATCAAGCGCTTCTACGCCGCGCTCGATGCTCGGCAGCAGAAGACCTTCGACGCCCTGATCATGAACGAGAGAGACATGATGGGCGGTATGGGCGGTATGCGGGGCATGGGCAGGATGGGCCATGGCGGTCCCGTGGGCCCGATGCGCGGACAATCACCGGGATAGAAGATAACGGCGGGGCGGCGCTTCGGCGCCGTCCTTTGGCGTGGCGGCCTAGGCCCGCGCCTTCTTCAGTGGCGCAGTCCCGTCGACGTAGCTTTCATTGAGATAGACCTCGGCCTCCTGCGCCGGCAGGGCGGCGGCGTAGCCGAATCCCTGGCCGTAGTGGCAACCGATCTCCATCAGGTGGCGGGCCATGGCGGTGTTCTCGACACCCTCGGCGACCACCTCGAGGTAGAGGTCGCGGCCGAGGTTCACCACCGAGCGCACGATCTTGGCCGAGCCCTCGTTGGCGCCCATGGTGCGCACGAAATAGCGGTCGATCTTGAGCGTGTCGAAGGGCAGGCGGGTCAGATAGGACAGCGACGAGAAGCCGGTGCCGAAGTCGTCGAGCGCCAGGCCCGCGCCCGCTTCACGCAGACGTTGAAGGATCACCGCCGCGCGCTCGGGATCGCGCATGATGTCGCTTTCGGTGATCTCGAGCTTCAGGGCCCCGTTGGGCAGGCCAGTTTCGCGCAGGATCCGTGAGACGTCCTCGACCAGGTTCTCGCGGTCGATCTCGCCGGTGGACAGGTTGACGCTGACGGTCAGCTCGCCGGCGGCGCGGTGGCGCTTGCGCCATTCGGCGAGCTGGCGGGCCGACTGCTCGATCATGTGCTGGCCGATCTCGAGCAGGAGGCCCATGTCGTTGGCCATGGGCAGGAACTCGTCCGGCATGATCAGGCCCCGGCGCGGGTGGCGCCAGCGGACCAGGGCTTCGAACCCCGAGATCGCGCCGTTCGACAGGCGCACGATCGGCTGGAAGTAGGGGCAGATCTCGCCGCGGTTCAGCGCGCCCCGGAGGTCGCTTTCCAGGGCCAGGCGGGTCAGGCCGTCGCTCTCCAGGCCCGAGCCATAGGCGGCGGCGCCGCCGCGGCCGCCGGTCTTGGCGGCCTCCACGGCCAGCTCGGCCCGGCGCAGCAGCTCGGCCGCTTCCGGCGCCTCGGCGCCGCCTCGGGCAGACACGGCCCCGATGGAGAGGGTGGGGTAGATATCGAAGCTTGCGACCCTCAGCGGGCGCTCCAGGGCCGCGCGCAGGCGCTCGGCTGGATCCAGCACCTCGGAGGAGACCATCACCGCGAACTCGTCCTCGCCGACACGGGCCGCCAGGGCGTTGCGCGGGAAGGCGGCGGACAGGCGCGAGCCCAGGGCAGCCAGCACGAGGTCGGCGCGCTCGTGGCCAAGGGCCTCGTTCAGACGCCGCAGCCGGTCGAGGTCGGCGACCACCAGGAAATGGTCGCCGTCCGCCTGCAGCCGCTCCCGGGCCAGGGCGACGAAGGTCCTGCGATCGTAGAGCCCGGTCAGGGTGTCGCGCTCGGAGGCGGCGAAGCGGCTTTCCGGAACACAGACGCCGGCGGCGCGGAGGCCGCCTTCCTCAAGCCAGACGCCGCGCCAGACGCAGGTCTCGAAGGTCCCCATGCGAAGTCGGGCGGACAGCGAAACGCCGGGCGGCTGGGTCAGCAGGAACTCCTGCACGGCCTCGCGGTCCTGGGGCAGGGCCAGGGCGATCAGGGCGGCCGAGGAGCATTCCGGGGCCAGGGGACCGAGGCCCAGGGCGCGGGTGGCCCCCAGAAAGGTCATGCGATCGCGCTCGGGCTCCCAGACCCACAACACGGCGTCCGCGGCTCCCAGCGACTCCAGCGCGGCGGTGGTGTCCCAGACAAAGCGTTCGGCTGGCCTCTGCGCCATCTAGGACCGCTCTATCTCCGCCCAACGACGCGCCGGCGGCGCGCCTCGTCAGCTTCTGGGCAGGATGTCTCCCGCAAGCATTCCGAAGAGCAGATGATCTCGCCAGACGCCGTTAATTTTCAAATAAGCACGGGCTTCGCCTTCGAGCCTGAAGCCCGCCCGGAGCAGAAGTTCCCGCGAAGGCGTGTTTTCCGGGATGCACGCGGCCTCGAGCCGGTGCAGTCCCAGGCGCTGGAATGCGAAGGGTGCGATCGCTTTCACTGCCGCCAGCATGTGGCCCTTGCGCACGTGCGGCAGGCCGATCCAGTAGCCGACCGAGGCCATCTGGGCGACGCCGCGGCGCACGTTCGACAGGGTGATGCCGCCGACCAGCGCCTCGTCCTCGGACCGGAAGATGAACAGCGGATAGGCTTGGTCGAGGTCGATGTCCCGCGAATAGGCCGCCAGGCGCCGGCGGAAGGCCGACTTGGTCAGATCGTCCGAAGGCCAGGTCGGCTCCCAGGGCTGCAGGAACTCGCGCGAACGCATGCGGAGCTCGGACCAGGCGGCATGGTCCGTGATACGGGGCGGGCGCAATTTCACGCCGTCGCCCGCGAGCGAAAGGCCGCGGTCGGGTCCTCTCCAATCGAGTACGGCCATGCGTGCTCAGACCTTATGCCGCCCGGCCGGATCGGGCGGCTTGTGGAGCATAACATGAACGGCGGCGCCGGAAGTTCTCAGTCGAACAGCACTCTTTGAAATCGCTCGGCGGCCGCCATAGCCCGCTGCGGTCCCAGCACCGCGCCGACACAGGCTGTCTGGGCCATGAACGACGCGCCCAGGGCCTGGACGTCCGAGGCAGACACCGATTCGACGCCTTCGGCGATTTCCTGCGCAGAGAACAGCTTGCCAAACAGCAACATTTGGCCGGCGGCCTGCTCGGCCCGGACCATGGGGGACTCGCGCGCCATGAGCAGGCGCGCCTTCAGCTGGGCCTTGGCGCGGCAGAGCTCGTCGTCCGAGACACTGTCGATGGCGCCTTTGATCTGCTGGGCAGCGACCTCGGCCAGGGGCGCGGCGCTTTCGGCGGCGGCGCCGGCGTAGACGCCGATCATGCCGATGTCGGCGTAGGACTCCGCCCATGCATCGATGGAATAGGCGAGGCCCCGCTTCTCGCGGGCTTCCTGGAACAGGCGAGAGGACATGCCGCCGCCGAGGACCTCGGCGAACACGCGCGCCACATAGTAATGCTCGTGCCGGGCGCCTGGGCCGGGCAGCAGGAACACCAGATGCGCCTGCTCCAGCCGCCTCTTGGCGGGCCTGAGACCGCCGACGAAACGGCCGGGCTCGGGCTCAGGCAGGGCGGAACCCGCCGCCTCGCCGAACCAGGCCTCCGCCAGCGACAGCAGCTCGTCCTCATCCACTGCTCCCGAGGCGCTGACCACGATCCGGTCCGGCGAATAGAGACCGGCGCGCCAGGCCTCGAGGGTCTGGGACGTCGCCGTCTCGACCGTGGAGACTTCGCCCAGGATCGGCCGGCCGAGCGGCTGGCCGGAGAAGGCCGCGCGCTGGGCCAGCTCGAAAACGTGGTCGTCGGGCGTGTCGTCGGACTCGGCGATCTCCTGGCCGACCACCTGTTTCTCCCGCTCGAGCTCGGCGGCGTCGAGCGCCGGGCGCAGGATCAGATCCGAACAGGTGCGCATCCCGAGCTCCAGCGCCCCGTGCAGGGCGCGGATCTGGAAGCTGGTGCGCTCATAGCCGGTGGCGGCGTTGATCTGGCCGCCGACGCGTTCGACCGCCTCGACGATCTCCTGGGCCGAGCGGCCGCCGGCGCCCTTGAACACCATGTGCTCCAGGAGGTGCGACCAACCCGAGCGCTCGGCCGGCTCCAGGCGCGCGCCGCGGCCGACGGCCACCGAAAGGGCGAAGCTCTCGAGCCCGGGCATGGGCTCGCAGATCACCGAGACTCCATTGGCCAGACGATGGACGCTGGGAACGGCGCCGGCCATCAGACGCCCATCACCTCGCGCACCACCGACTTCACCGCCTCCAGGTCGGCCGGCAGGCGCTGGATTCGCTCGCGCTTCTTCTTCAGGGCTTGAACCTGGAGCGGCAGGACAGGATCCGCGCCGGTGATCGCCTTGACCGTTTCGGGGAACTTGGCTGCGTGGGCGGTGGACAAGACCACAAGCGGAGTCTCCGGCGCCGCGGGGCCTATGCGGCGCGCGGCGGCGACGCCCACGGCGGTGTGCGGGTCAATCAGCTCGCCGGTCTGCTGAAGGGTCGAAAGCATGGTGCGGGCGGTCTCGGCCTCGTCGACGCCGGCGCCGCGGAACAGGCCCTTGATCATGCCCATGGCCGAGGGCGGCACGTCGATGACGCCCGTGTCGGCGAAGGCCCGCATGGCCCGTGCGGTGTCGACACCCTCGTGTCGGACGCCCTCGAAATAGAGCCGTTCGAAGTTGGAGGCCGCGGCGATGTCCATGGCCGGGCTCTGGGTGGCGACCACGGGCGAGCGGGCGTAGCGGCCGGTCTCGACCATCCGGCTCATGATGTCGTTGGCGTTGGTGGCAACGATGATCCGCTCGATCGGCAAGCCCATGCGGTGGGCGACATAGCCGGCGAAGGCGTCGCCGAAATTGCCGGTCGGCACGGCGTAGGACACCTTCCGGCCCGGCGCGCCCAGCGCCACGCCCGAGGTGAAGTAATAGACCGTCTGACCGACGATCCGGGACCAGTTGATCGAATTGACCCCCGAGAGGCCCGCGTTGTGCAGGCTCTGGTCCTGGAACAGCGACTTCACGATCGCCTGGCAGTCGTCGAACACGCCGTCGATGGCGAGGACGTGGACGTTTTCCTCCTCGGGGGTGGTGATGAAGAGCCGCTGCACCTCCGAGATCCGGCCGTGCGGATAGAGCACCACCAGGCGGATGTTCGAACGCCCGCGGAAGGCTTCCACGGCCGCTCCGCCGGTGTCTCCGGAGGTCGCCACCAGGATGGTCGCCGTGCGGCCGCGCAGGCCCAGGGCATGGTCGTAGAGACGCGCCAGGAGCTGCATCGCCACGTCCTTGAACGCCAGGGTCGGGCCATGGAACAGCTCGAGCAGCCACAGGCCCCGTTCCAGCTGCTTCAGGGGCGCGATGGCGGCGTGGGTGAAGGAGGCGTAGGCGTCCTCCGCCATCTGGCGCAGGGTGGCCTTGTCGATCTCGTCGCCGGCGAAGCGGCCGAGCACGTCGGCGGCGACGGCCGCATAGTCCATGCGCGCATAGGCCTTGAGCTCGACCGGGGTCAGCTCGGGCCAGGTTTCGGGGACATAGAGGCCGCCGTCCGGCGCCAGGCCCTCCAGGACGACGTCCAGGAAGCCGGCGGCCGGCGCGCCGCCCCGCGTGGAGATGTAGCGCATCGGCTAGGGAGCTCTAGGTTCGCTTGCGGAATAGCATGGCGAGATAGACGCCGGCCAGGGCGGCGGCAAGCCCGAACCAAGTGATGGCGTAGCCGAGGTTGTTGGGGAAGTGGAGCGGCAGGGGCGTGGATCTGGGCTCGCCGCTCGGCGGCAAAGGGCTCTCCAGTATCAGGAACAGGGGCGCGGGATCGGCCGCGTGCAGCTGGCGGGCCATGGCGGGCACGTCGCGCCAGTACCACTGGTTCTGGGCGGGATGGTTCTGGGGCGTCACGAAGGACCGACCGCCGCCGCTTTGCAGGACGCCGACCACGGGCGCCGACACCGGCAGGCCCGGGATGTCGCGCGGCGCCTGATCTCCCAACTGGGCCACGAAGCCACGGTCGACCAGGATCGAGCCATAGCCGACGCCTGCGGGCAGTGGGCAAGCGGTCACCAACCGATAACCGGCCACACCGCCTTCCATGACTGAGAAGATGCGAACCACGGGCCGCGTCTCGACATCCGGGCAGGCGATGGCGACGCGGGTATAGGTGACATCGCCGCCGGCCTTCAGCCGCTGAAGCACAGGGCCGATCGGGCGCGCCGACGCCGTTTCAAGTGCAGCAATCTGTTGTCTCAGTAAGTTGAAGTGCTTCAGCCGCTGCACCTGCCAGACCCCGAGCCCCATGAGGATCGCGAGGGCGACCAGGACAGCGAGGGTGAGGCCGATGGGGAAACGCCGTCCGCCGGTGACGGCGGGGCTACTCACGGCGCGCCTCGGAGGCCTTGTTGCGGAACTGCAGGGCGAACAGGATCGCCTTGAAGGGGCGCAGCATCACCAGGCATAAGACCACGGTGATCGGCGGCCAAATCAGCAGCTCCAGCCAGATCGGCGGCCGGAACGCGACATAGGTGAAGAGAAGTCCGAAGCAGGCCAGAAAGCCGCCGATCAGGATCACGAAGACGGCAGGTCCGTCGCCGGTGTCGGCGCTCCGGAGGTCCGCCCCGCAGGCCTCGCAGCGGGGCGTGATGCGGAGGAACCCCTCGAACAAAGGGCCCTCTCCGCAATTGGGGCAGCGGCAAGCGAGCCCCGCCGTCAGCGGGTTCACGCTCGCCATGTCGCTACCTTCCGAAGATCACGTAGATGAACGAGAACAGGAACAGCCAGACCACGTCCACGAAGTGCCAGTACCAGGCGGCCGCCTCGAAGCCGAAGTGGCGCTGCGGCGTGAAGCCGCCGCCGAGCAGGCGCAGCAGGCAGACCAGCAGGAAGATGGTCCCGATGATGACGTGGAAGCCGTGGAAGCCCGTCGCCATGAAGAAGGACGAGCCATAGAGCTGCCCGCCCACGGATTCGGGGTTGAAGAACAGGTGCTCGGACAGGATGTGGTGGTACTCGTAGGCCTGGATCGAGGTGAACATCACCCCCAGGATCACGGTCAGGATCAGGCCGATCTTGGTCGACTGGCGGTCGCCGTGCTGTAGGGCGTGGTGGGCCCAGGTGACGGTGCAGCCGGAGAGCAGCAGGGTCAGGGTGTTGACCAGCGGAAGGCGCCAGGCCTCCACCGCTTCGACGCCCTTCGGCGGGAAGGTCTGCCAGGCCTTGGCGACTTCCTCCACCGGCGAGTGCGTGCGCACGTGGTGGAACAGCGCCATCTCGAAGAAGATCCAGAACCAGGCGACGAAGAACATCACCTCCGAGGCGATGAACATGATCATGCCGTAGCGCAGGCCGATCGAGACGACGGGGGTGTGGTCGCCCTGGTTGGCTTCCTTCACCACGTCCGACCACCAGCCGATCATGGTGTAGATCACGCCCGCGAAGCCGGCCGCCATCACCCACCAGGTGTGCTTGGGCAGGCCGAAGACGCCCTTCATCCAGATCACCGCGCCCACGGCCAGGACCAGGGCGGCGATGGAGCCGACCAGCGGCCAGGGGCTGGGGTTCACCAGATGGTAGTCGTGCTTTACGCCTTCGTGGGCCATGTCGGCGGCGCCTCCGTCAGAATGTTCGCGGCCGAGTGCGAATCCCCGTCGAGCACGGGCCGCGGGCCGCCCTGCCTATAGCCTCGCAAAAGCCGCCGCGCCAAGGCCTGATGACGGAATTGCGGCCCAAGGCAAAGGTTTGATCACAGGCAGAGGTCGCTCAGTCGAAGACGTGGCCGCCCAACCGCACGATGGTGATCACGAAGATCAGCACCACGAAGGCGGCTAGCACCCCGCCCAGCATGAGGTTTCGCATCCGTCGCGCCCGGGCGGCCTCGGGGCTCTCGTTGAACGGCGGGTGGCTCACAGCAGGGCCCTCAGCGGTGCGATGGCGAACAGGCGTTCGGCCAGGAGCGAGGCGAACAGGGCGAAGAGGTAGAGAATCGAGAAGGCGAACAGGTTGCGGGCCGGCCGAGCGTCGGGCTTGACGTCATAGAGGCCCTGCATGCGCGGATCGGCGTCGTCGCCCACCCGGCTCAAGGCCACCCGCGCGGCCAGCAGCAGGAAGAGCGCGCCGCCCGCGGCGGAGACAACGAGGTAGAGCGGCCCGCCCAGGCCCGTGAGCGAGGGCAGCAGGGCCACCGGCACGAAGACCAGGCTGTAGAACAGGATCTGGCGGCGGGTGGAGGCTGCGCCCTTGGCCACGGGCATCATCGGCACGCCGGCCTTGGCGTAGTCGCCGGAGGTGTAGAGCGCCAGCGCCCAGGAGTGGGGCGGGGTCCACAGGAAGATGATCAGGAACAGCAGCCATGCGTTCAGCGGGACCTGGCCCGAGGCCGCGGCCCAGCCGATCACCGGCGGCAGTGCGCCGGCCGCTCCGCCGATCACGATGTTCTGCGGCGTGAAGCGCTTCAGCAGCATGGTGTAGACCACCGCATAGAAGACGATGGTGAAGGCGAGCAGCCCCGCGGCCAGCCAGTTCAGCGCCATGCCCATCAGGGCGACGGACAGCAGCGAGAGCACGATGCCGGTGGCCAGGGCGTCGGCGGCTTGCACGCGTCCCGCCGGCACCGGCCTGGCGCGGGTTCGGCGCATCAGCCGGTCGATGTCGGCGTCGTACCACATGTTGAGGGCGCCCGAGGCGCCCGCGCCCACCGCGATGGCCAGGACCGCCACCGCGGCCAGCACGGGGTTGATCGGCTTGCCCGCGCAGAGCAGGCCGGTGAGGGCGGTGAACACCACCAGCGACATCACCCGCGGCTTCAGCAGTACCACATAGTCGCTCCAGCGTGCGACGCGCTCGGAGGCTTCGTCTGGCGGTGCGGTCTCGGAGGCGGCGGTTGCGTCGGTCATCTGGGAGGACATTGCGGTGGCTACATAAGCTCAGCGCCGGCCCGCGTCATCCGCCGGCCGGCGCTGCAAGTCGATTGGACGCGGGAACCGGGCCCGCGGCGTCATCAGTGGCTGTCGGCGTGGATCACCGGCAGCTCGTTGAACTGGTGGAACGGCGGGGGCGAGGACAGGGTCCACTCCAGAGTGGTGGCGCCGTCGCCCCACGGGTTGGCCACCGCCTTGCGCCGCGCGATCGCCGCCTCGGCCAGCATGATCAGGAAGACCACGATGCCGAGCAGGGTGATGGCGTAGCCGATCGAGGAGACCTTGTTCCAGAAGGAGAACGCCGTCGGGTAGTCGATGTAGCGGCGGGGCATCCCCTGCAGGCCGAGGAAGTGCTGCGGGAAGAAGACGATGTTCACGCCGATGAAGGTGATCCAGAAGTGCAGCGCGCCCAGCCACTCGCGGTACTTCACGCCCCACATCTTCTCGAACCAGTAGTAGAAGCCCGCGAAGATGGCGAACACGGCGCCGAGGCTCAGCACGTAGTGGAA
>Ga0265338_10011835_pt1 | contig 10025 bp, 8 predicted proteins | sample 42126metaG_FD_193579 | JGI IMG/M metagenome (GOLD analysis project Ga0265338, IMG submission 193579) | Rhizosphere microbial communities from Carex aquatilis grown in University of Washington, Seatle, WA, United States - 4-21-26 metaG | ecosystem: Host-associated > Plants > Roots > Rhizosphere >... | reverse complement strand
CCGTCAGGCCCAGTGCTCTCAAGCCCAGGTTCGCCCGGCCCGGCCGTCTCCGCCGTGGTGCCCGTGGTGCCACCGTCCGCGGCGGCCCCCCAGGCGGCCGCGCCCACGCCTAGCGTCGGTCCCGCCGCTACCGTCGTATCCGCCGCCCCCGCGTCGGTCCGGGCCGGCTCGGCCAGCGCGGGACTGGCCAGCACCGGGTCGTCAAGCACCGGGTCGTCCAGCACCTCGTCCGCGGCCGGCGGCTCGTCGTCGAGCAGGCTCTCGCCCGCGCCGAGGTCGATCATCACGTGCGCCTCGGGGGCGGGGGCCTCTTCCAGGTCGAGCGGCGGCTCGGGCTCCGGCCCGGGCGGGGCCGGCCGCGGCTCCGCGGGCTCCGCGGGCGCTGCCACCAGCGTGCCCGCGGAGTCCGGCGGGTGCCCGTCCGGTCCCAGGTAGGCGGTGCCCCAGTGCACGCCGGAACCGTAGACGAGCAGCCCCACGCCGTCCGGTCCGACCAGCTCAGCCTGGGTCTCGAAGTCGCCCGGGCTGAACTCGCCGAGCGCCGGCCGCGTGCGCCACCAGCCAAGCTCGTAGCTGGCCGAGTACATCCGGTCGGCGTCCTCGCGCAGCAGCCGCAGGTCCGCCACGGACAAGGTGAACTGGTCGGTGCCGTCGGCCGCGATCCGGTCGCCCCGGTTCTCGCCCGGCCCGGCCTCAAGGAAGCCCGTTATCACCAGGTAGGCGCCCTGCTCGTCGGACCAGCCGCGGCCGTACAGCAGCCCGCCGGTGACCCGCCGCTCCTGGGCCGCGAACTCGGCCGCGTTTCGCAGCTCGTGCGACACGCCCGGCTCGACCAGCACCGCGCCCTCGCCGCTGCCGAACGCCTTGTACCCGGTGTACCGGCCGCGCGGCCGGTACGGCACCTCGATCCCCTCCGCGCCCGGATCTGCCCCTTCGTCGTTCACTGGCTGCCTTCCTGAGGAGGCCGCGTACGCTTCGGCCGCACAGCACGGCAGTACCCCAAGATCAACGCTTTAGTCCCGATTTGCCGCGCCGGGGCGGCGCCGCGGCCAGGCCGGAACCATCCGCGCTGGCAGGCGCCCTAGCGCGCTCGGCCGGGCGGGAGTCGCCGGAGCCCGGCCGCACCCGTTCGGCGTACCCCTGAGCCGCGGCCGGATGCCGGGCCGGGCGCACCGCGGCCGCCAGCCGCGACCGGGGCCGATCTGTTGACATTACGTATTCAGATAGTTACAAAAGTGTCTACAAGGAAGATCTGATGCGGTTGTGACCACTGCTGGTCACGACCGACCAAGAGTCAACCTAGGGGGAATACGTGGCTCTGAACGACATCCTCGGCAAGCTCGGCGGCCAGAACGGCCAGCAGGGCGGCCTTGCCGCCATCTCGTCGCTGTTCGGCAACGAGGGCCTGCCCGGCATCATGTCCAAGTTGCAGGCCAGCGGGCTGGACAAGCAGGTGATGTCCTGGATCGGCGGCGGGCAGAACCAGCCTGTCACCGGGGCGGAGATCAAGAACGCGGTCGACCCGCAGCAACTGCAGCAGGTAGCGCAGCGGCAGGGCATGTCGCAGGACGAGCTGGCCAGCCACGTCGCCGAGGCACTGCCGAAGGTGGTCGACCAGGCAACGCCCACCGGCCAGGTGCCGCAGCAGGGCAGCAGCCTGGACGCGCTGATGGGCATGTTCAAGAAGTAGCCCCGCAGCTCGAACTGGTGGCGCCCGCCGCGACGGCGGGCGCCACTCACGTGTCACGCCGGCGCCGCCCCTGGTGCGCCGGGACCCGTCACCCCGCCCGTCATCCGCCTGCCCGCCGCCCGTGCCCGCCGCCCCAGCTGCCCCGCAGCCGGCCCTCGTGAGTTTCGGATCGTTCGGCCAGGTTCGTTCGGTAGGGTCGGGGAACGACGGCGGGTCGGTACCGGGATGAGGAGCGCGCGTGAAGCTACTGGTGACGGGCGGGGCAGGGTACATCGGCGGCGTTGTCACGCACGCGCTGGTCGAGGCGGGGCACCAGGTGACGGTGCTCGACGACCTGTCGACCGGCTTCGCCGCGACGGTCCCGGACGGGGCCGCGTTCCACCAGTTGCCGGTGCACCAGGTCGCTCAGGTGCTCACCCCGGAGGCGGGCTTCGACGGGGTGCTGCACTTCGCCGCCAAGATCGAGGTCGCCGAGTCGGTCGCCCGGCCCGACCTGTACTGGGACGTCAACGTGGGCGGCACGATGGCCCTGCTCAGCGCGATGCGCGCGGCCGGGGTGCCCCGGCTGATCTTCTCCTCGACCGGCTCCATGTACGACCCGACCAGCGTCATCCCGCTGCCCGGGGGCGGGTTCAGCAAGCTTGACGAGGACGCCGTCATCCGGCCCAAGAACCCCTATGCCGCGACCAAGCTCGCGGTCGACCTGATGCTGGCGGGGGAGTGCGAGGCGTTCGGCCTCGGGGCCGTGTCGCTGCGCTACTTCAACGCCTCGGGCGCGGTCGGTGCGCTGGGCGAGCGGCACACCCCCGAGTCGCACCTGATCCCGATCGTGCTCCAGGTGGCCGGGGGCAAGCGCGACCAGCTGATGATGTACGGCGACGACTACCCGACGCCGGACGGCACCTGCGTCCGCGACTACATCCACGTCACCGACCTGGCCGCCGCGCACCTGCTCGCGCTGGGGTCGCTGACCTCCGGCCGGCACGAGGTCTACAACCTCGGCAACGGCGACGGCTACAGCGTCAAGCAGGTCATCGACGCGGCCCGGGAGATCACCGGGCACCCGATCCCGGTCAAGCTGGCGCCGCGCCGCCCGGGCGACCCGGCCGCCACCGTCGCCGCCAGCGACAAGGCCCGCCGCGAGCTGGGCTGGCAGCAGGCCAGGCCCGCGCTGCACGACATCATCGCGGACGCCTGGGCATTCCACCAGTCCGTGTGGTCATGACCGATGCTCGGCCCGACCTGGCCGAACCGGCTTTACCTGATGAGCGGCATGGTCGACCCGTCCGGCGCCAACGGCGGCCCGGTCTACAGCAACTACGTGTCGGCTGAGGGCTTCTCCTGGAAGACCTACCCGGAGATGCTGACCGACGCGGGCGTCTCCTGGAAGCTCTACCAGGAGAACGGCAACTACGGCACCAACGTCCTTGAGTACTTCGACCAGTACCAGGCGGCGCCCGTCTCGCCCCTCTACCAGAACGCCATGCACTTCTACCAGGCCGGATGCGACTTCCCATCAGTTTTGGTCGCTTTCCCATCTGAAATCGCCCTATTTGTCCCAGCGAAACTGATGGGAAGTGGCCGGGTCGCAGCAAAACTGATGGGAAGTGGCGCGGGTCATTGAGATAACAGCAAGAAGCAGTGGGCTGCGCTTAAGGGGGCGGGCCGCTCCTAAGGGAGATGGTCGCCGGGAGGCCTCAGCCGGGCCAGACTTCCCGGGCCAGGCGGACGACTAGTTCCAGCTTGGCGCGCTGGGCGTCGGGAGTGACCGGGTTGGCGACCGGGACCGACGCGAACCCGCACTGGGTCGACAGGGCGAGCTCGGCCAGCGGCTTGAACCGGGCCGCTTCCTTGATCCTGTCCAGCAGGTCGCCGTCGTACTCCAGCCGGGGTGACTTGGTGGTGAGCAGGCCGAGCACCACCACGGTGCCTTCCCTGACGTCCGCCAGCGGCTCGAAGCCGCCCGCCCGGTCCGAGTCGTACTCAAGCAGGAGCCGGTCCACCGTCAGCCGCGGGAACAAGATGGGAGAGATCGCGCCGTACCCGCCCGCTGAGTGCCACGCGCCCGCCGGCCCGTTGCCGCGGCACACGTGCAGCGCCGAGGTGACGCCGGTCAGCCCGTCGAACAGGGAGCCGTCGAGGGCGGCGTCGAACGCCAGCTCCGCCTCCGGGTCGCGCCCCTGGGCGCGCATCGCGTTCAGCGTGTCGGGGTCGCACAGCGAGCCGTAGTTGGGCGCGTCGAGCTGGATGTAGTCACAGCCGAGGTCGATGAGGTGGTGCGCCACCGAGCGGAGGTAGTCGCGGACCTCGCTCAGGAACTCCTCGGGTGAGCTGTACCCGGCGGCGGCCGAGGCCTGGGGGGACCAGTAACGCCGGTGGTAGCTCGGCGCGGGCATGGTGAACTTGGTCCTGGTGGAGGCGTAGCGGGCGAGGAAGGCGTACTCGGCCGCCATGTCGCCCAGCCGGCGGGCGGCCGCCACCCGCCGGGTGACTGCCGGATAGCCGCCGCGGCCCTCGGCCCCGGTGGCGGGCGCGCCCCAGCGGCCCTCGGTCGCGCCGCGCCAGTTAAGGGCCGGCTGGCTGGCGCTGGAGGAGAACGCGTCGACGAAGCGGGGGGTCTGCGCCCAGGTGACCCGGCGCACCTCGCCGTCGCTGATCACGTCGAGGCCCAGCTCCTCCTGCATCCTGATGGCGTCCCGCACCGCGTCGCCGAGCAGGGCGTTGTCGGCCGGAGAGGAGCGGCGGGCGGCGCGGACCACGGCGTCGTCCCGCAGCAGGCTGCCCACGGTCTCCGCCCGGGGGAACGAGTTGCTGGAGATGGCCGGCGCGGCAGCAGGCGGGGCCGCCTCGCGCGTCGCGGCTTCCTCTGCGGTCACCTGGTCCTCCGGCATGTGGGAGTCATCGGATCGGGCCGGGCCCGGGGATCGCCCGCGCCCGCTTCTGGGTAGAACCTCGATCTTGTCATTCTCGGTGCGGAAGTCAACGCCCGACCTGGCCGGCACTGGGGCGTCGCGGGTTATGTCGGTCACATCCGGCTTATCGCCGCAGGTCCGGCGGCTGGTTCGGGTGCGCCTGGGTTAACCCGCAATGTTCACCGGTGACCGATGTCGCCGGGCAGTGCCGACGGCGGGCGGCCGAGCAGCGCCAGCAGGTTGACGTGCCAGACCAGCACCGTGAACGACTGGACGTGGTAGGTCGCGGCGGGCGGGCCGGCCAGCGCCAGGATCTCCCCGCGCGGAATCAGGTCGGCCGGGCCGTCGTCGCTGGTGACCACGAAGTCCGCGTCCTGCCCGCGGGGGTCGTACCAGGAGGCGGCGGACTGGTAGAGCCGCGGCACGGCGGCGCCGCCGGGCAGCGGCAGCGGCAGCGGCCTGCCGGGCCGAAGGTACTGCGGCTGGCGCGCCGGGCGGGCGCCGGGCAGCCAGCTCACGGTGAGCAGCCGGACCTTGCCGCCGCTGTCCACGGTGGTCAGGTTGGAATCGTTGAACGTGCCGATCCCGCAGGTCAGATGGTGGGCGGCGAGCCAGCCGGCCAGTGCCTGGGCGGGATCGGCGGCGACTGGCTGCGCCGCGGCGTAGCCGAGCGCGGCCAGCTGGCAGGCGGCCGCGACGGCCAGCGCGGCCAGGCCGGCCCGGCTGGCCGCCAGCGACGGGCCGAAGACCCGGCCCGCCAGCACCGCGCCGAACGGGAGCAGCGCGGCGATCTCCCGGGTGTCGAACGCGGTGGCCGGGATCACGCTGGCGACGAAGCCGGCCATGTTCACCACCATCGCCACCGCCAGCACGTCGCTGACCAGGTCATGCTCGCGCGGCAGGTGCCAGGCGGCCACCGCGAGCGCGGCCACCGCGAGCGCGATGCCCGGCGCGTGCAGCCAGGCGAGGACCGTCTGGGTGCCCGCCGTGGCCCCGGTGACGTCCGCGCCGAACAGGCTGAGCACCCCGTGCCAGGCCAGCGCCAGGTGACCGGGCACGCCAGCCGGCCCGGCCAGGTCGGTCTGCACCGGCAGCAGGGTGAAGCCGCCTGCCCGGCTGATCAGCGCGAGCCCGAGCAGCGCGGCGCCCGCCGCCGCGAGCGCGGCCGCGGCGAGCCACAGCTCGAACCGGCGCGCCGACGGCCGCCGCGTCCACACCGCGTGCAGCAGCGACCCGAACGCCAGCGGCACCACCGCGTCCACGATGGTGATCTTGTCGGCCACGGTGGCCGCGGCCAGCAGCGCTGCTACCGCCGCGGGCGTGTACCAGCGGCGGGGCGCGCGGTCGAGCAGCAGGAAGCTGCCGAGCACCAGCACCTGGGTGCCCACGTGGTCGGGCGGCCCGAGCAGCACGTGCACGCCGTTGCCGAGCTGCGGCGCGATCATGATCGCGGCCGCGGTCAGTGCCCGCGCCCAGCCCTGTGCCCCGGTTGCCCGGCCGCGCGCCAGCAGCGCGGCGACCAGGACGAGGAGCGCGTAGGTGAGCGCGGCGGCCGTGTGCGCCACCCCCGGGTTCAGCCCCCGCGCCAGCTCCACGGCGGCGTACTCGGGCAGCTCGGTGGTGTAGAAGGAGACGTCGGTCAGCGTCCAGCCGCGCAGCAGCCAGTTGCCGTGCAGCAGGTCCCACGCCTCGAGCGCGTTGGACGCGCCGTCCGAGCCGCTGGGGAACGTCGCCGACACCCGCGCGTAGCACCAGTACAGGCCGCCCCAGGAGAGGCACACCGCCAGCGGGACCAGCCGCCGGGTGATGGCGTGGCGCCGGTCGGCGGCGGACGCGAGCGCTCGCTGCCGGGGAGGCCCCGCGATCCTGACGGCCACCCGACAAAGTTAGCCCACAACTAGCAACCAGTTAATCACTATTAGTGATATCGGTTGGGCGTGGCGGTGCACGCGGCCCGGGCCGGCCACTGACCCCGGCTACGCCCCGGCAGCCTCGACCGCGGGGTAGCTGAGCGACAGGCCGAACTGCCCGGCCGGGTCGGTCCACCAGGCGCTCATCGCGAGCCCGGCGGCGGCCAGCTCGCGGCGGACGCCGTCCTCGCGGAACTTGGCCGATACCTCGGTGCGCATCTCTTCCCCGGCCGCGAACCGCACGCTGAGCCCGAGGTCGCGGACGCTGACGAGCTGCGGCTCGGCCGTGCGCAGCCGCATCTCGATCCACTCCCGTCCCGGGTCCCACGCCGCCACGTGCTCGAACGCGTCCAGGTCGAAGTCCGCGCCCAGCTCGGCGTTGAGCACCGAGAGGACGTTCTTGTTGAACGCGGCAGTCACCCCCGCGGCGTCGTCGTAGGCGGCGACCAGCACCGCCGGGTCCTTGACCAGGTCGGTCCCGAGCAGGAAGGCGTCGCCGGGCCGCAGCCCGGCCCGGACCCGCCGCAGGAACCGGGCGCGCTCGGCCGGGACCATGTTCCCGATCGTCGACCCGAGGAACGCCAGCAGCCGCGGCCCGCCGTCCTCGTCCGGTGCGACCCCCAGGTACTGCTCGAAGTCGGCCACCACGGCGTGCACCGCCAGCCCGGGGTACTCGGCGGCGAGGGCGTCGCCGGCCAGGGCAAGTGCCGACTCGCTCACGTCGACCGGGACGTACTCGCGCAGCGTGCCCGCGTCACGCAGCGCGGACAGCAGCAGCCGCGTCTTGTCGGACGAGCCCGAGCCCAGCTCGACCAGGGCGGCCGCCCTGGTAAGGCCGGCCACCGGCGCCGCCGCGGACCGGAGGATGGCCCGCTCGGCCCGGGTCGGGTAGTACTCGGGCAGCCCGGTGATCTTCTCGAACAGGGCGCTGCCCTGCGCGTCGTAGAACCACTTGGGCGGCAGCGACTTGGGAGTGGCGGTGAGGCCCGCGCGGGCGTCGGCCCGCAGCGAGGCGGCGCGGTAGTCGGCCGGCAGCCGATGCTCGATGGTGGTCATGTGATCACGATCCCTTCGGTCCTGACGTCACTGTCGGTGCACGTAGTTACCGGGTGAGCGGCGCTGTCGGGGTGAGCGGCGCTGTCGGGGTGAGCGGTCCGGCCGGGGTAAGCGGCGCCGCCGGGGCCGGCCCCAGCGGCCGGACGCTGACCGCGCCCGCGCTGGCGGTCAGCAGGTGCCGGTCGGGCACCTGCGTCCAGCCCGGCTCGTCGTCGTCCGGCTCGGACGCCACCGTCACCGCGCCGCCCGCCTGCCGGTAGCAGAGCGTGTCTCCGCAGGCGGTGGCGGCGACCGACCGCCCGTCGGTGAGCAGGAAGTTGAACCGGCCGCTCCCGCCCGCCGCCACGACCGCCTCGATCGTCGCGGTGAGCGCGCGGCCCAGGTCGCATCCGGCCCGCAGCCCGTCCAGCACCAGCGCCCACAGCACGGCCGAGTCCACCAGCGACTCCAGCGCGGAAAGCACGCCAGGGCCGGCGTCGGCCGGGGTGCCCGGTGCGGCCCGGTGCGGGTGGTCACCGCCTCGCGCCTGCCTCAGCCGAACGAGGGCGGGCTCCGCCCAGTCCCGCCACCCGCCTGCGGCCCCGTTGTGGCTGAAGAGCCAGCGGTCATGACCGAACGGGGCGGCTGCCTCCGCGCCGCGGGCGGTGCCGGCGGAAGCCGACCGGACGGCGGCGAGGACCGCGCCGGACCGGGTGACCCGGGCGAGGTCGGCCAGCGACTCGTCTCCCCAGATGGGCACGCCCCGGCGGTAGCGGGCGGGGAGCGGGTCACCGGGAACGTACCAGCCGATGCCGAACCCGTCGGCGTTCACCGTGCCGTACCGCTGCCGCCGCGGTGCCCAGGACTGCCGGTACAGCGAGTGCGGCGGGTCGATCAGCAGCGACGCCAGCGTGGCGGGCGGCCCCAGGTAGGCGGCGTGGCGGCACATCAGGCCCGCTCCGGGTCGGCCTCGGCCGCCGTCCGGGCCGTGCGGAACCCGGCGAAGATCTGCCGCCGGATGGGGTAGTCCCAGTTCCGGAAGGTGCTCCGGCAGGCGACCGGGGACACGCCGAACGCGCCGCCGCGCAGCACCTTGTACTCGGGGCCGAAGAAGACCTCCGAGTACTCCTTATACGGCCAGGCGGTGAACCCGGGGTACGGCCGGAAGTCGGAGCTGGTCCACTCCCACACGTCGCCCTGCAGCTGCCGGGCGCCACTGGGGGCGGCGCCGTCGGGGTAGGCACCCGCCCGGGCGGGCCGCAGGTGCCGCTGGCCGAGGTTGGCGCGGGCCGGCGTCCACTCCTCATCGCCCCACGGGTAGCGGCGGGACCGGCCGGTCGCCGGGTCGAAGCGGGCCGCCTTCTCCCACTCGGCCTCGGCGGGCAGCCGCCGGCCCGCCCACCGGGCGTAGGCGTCCGCCTCGTACCAGCACACGTGCACCACCGGCTCGTCGGGCACGACCGCTTCCCTGACCCCGAAAACGGTCCGCGTCCAGCCGCCGTCCCACTCCCAGAACAGCGGGGCGGTCAGCCCGGCCCGCTGCCGGTGCGCCCAGCCGTCGGCCGTCCACAGCCGCTGGTCGTCGTAGCCGCCGTCGGCGATGAACTGCGCGTAGGCCGCGTTGCTGACCGGGACGGTGTCCAGCCAGAAGCCGGGCACCTCGACCTGGTGGGCCGGCCGCTCGTTGTCCAGCGCCCACGGCTCGGCCGAGGTCCCCATGGTGAACGGGCCGCCCGGCAGGTACACCTCGGCGGGCAGCGCGGCCGCGTCGGCCGGGATCGCCCCGGGCGGCAGCGGGGCGGACAGCACCGCCGGGCCGGACCGCAGCTGGTGGGTGGCGAGCATGGTCTCGTCGTGCTGCGCCTCGTGCTGTGCCACCATGCCGAGCGCGAACCCGGCCCCGGACCCGGCCAGGTCGGCCCCGAACCCGGTCACCGCCCCGCGGTCGGTCACCCGCAGCCGGTCGATCAGGTCGAGCACCCGGCCGCGGACCTCGTGACCGTAGGCCCGTGCCTCGGCCGGGGCGAGCAGCGGCAGGGCCGGCCGCTTGGCCCGCGGGTGCTCGAACGCGTCGTACAGCGGGTCGATCTGCGGGTGCATCGCGTCCCGGCCGCCGACCCGGCGCAGCAGCCACAGCTCTTCCTGGTTGGCGATGTGCGCCAGGTCCCACACCAGCGGCGACATCAGCGGCGAGTGCTGCTTCACCAGGTCGGCGTCGTCCACCGCGGTGGTCAGCAGCGTGGTCCGGTCCCGCGCCGCCAGCAGCGCGGCGACCGCCAGGCCGCGCAGTGCCGCGGGGCGGCCAGGCGCCTGCGCCGGGCCCGGTGACCCGGCGGCGTCGCCCGCCGCCGCGCTGTGCTGCCTCATTGCGTCTCCTCCAGCAGGTCGTCGGCCGGACAGCGGTCCTTGCTGACGTAGTCATCCATGAACGCGTCGACGCAGGCGGTGATGCTGGCCGGCACCGCCGCCCGGTCCAGC
>Ga0265338_10011834_pt1 | contig 10026 bp, 16 predicted proteins | sample 42126metaG_FD_193579 | JGI IMG/M metagenome (GOLD analysis project Ga0265338, IMG submission 193579) | Rhizosphere microbial communities from Carex aquatilis grown in University of Washington, Seatle, WA, United States - 4-21-26 metaG | ecosystem: Host-associated > Plants > Roots > Rhizosphere... | reverse complement strand
GGTGAAGGGGGGGAGGTCTGATTCCCCCTCTGTGCTGCGGGCGTAGCTCAGTTGGTAGAGCACCACCTTGCCAAGGTGGCTGTCGAGAGTTCGAGTCTCTTCGCCCGCTCCATTTTCACTAAGACCCCTGGCCGCGACGCCCGGGGTCTTCTTGCGTCTAAGTGCGACAGGCGGATGGAGATGCGAGAGATGTGTTTCTCACCGGTCTGCGACCGGCTGAGACTGGGAAGGACCGTCTGCGACCCGAGGATGTGTGTGAATCTGTGTGTATGTGGCGGGGGCACATTTCCAGCTATAGCGTAGATTTACGCGGTATTGCTTCTTTCCACCGTGGCGTATCTGCGGCCATATACCCCAAGTCCAGCCTCGAGACCATGATCGCGTCTTTGATTATCCATCTACCGGATCCGACGCTTGGCACAGGCAGGTCTCCTTTAAGGCAGGAGCTACGGCCAAGACATGGCACAGATCGTTAGGACAGCACGATAATTCAAAGAAGATCGCGCATGAGCTCTGATTACGAGCAATACAAAGCGTCGCTAGAAGGGCGTAGGGAAGATTCATCACGCTATTGGACGGTCTTTGGGGTCATGGCCGCTGTGAACGGGGCGATGCTCACGTTCATCAATTCCACGGAACCAACAGTTCCAACTCTTTACATGGCGGTATTCGGCATTTTGATCAGTTTAGTTTGGCTTGGTCCTCAATTGAGGCTTTCAGCTTGGGTCAAGTGGTGTGAAAAGAAATTGATCGTGCTCGAGGTGAACATGCCAGAGTTGGAGCGACTCTTTACCAACCGCCAACTGGATTCAAAGAATCCGTTTCGCGTAGGATTCTCCACTCGTATAGGAGGAGTGATTCTGCCGTCTCTGTTTACGGTTGCGTGGTTTGTCGTTGCGATCCGCTACCGATAAGAAGACGACCGGATCACACCTTGCATCTATGCCCTTCGAAGTAAACGTGCAGGAGACCGCCGCTACATTGCGCGGGATGGTGGAACACGAGACTTCTCAAATCGACCGGCGTCTCACTTGGCTTTCGCAATTACAAGGATTTCTTTTTGCATCTCTCGGTTTCGCATGGGAGAAAGGAGGCCATCTAGTTGTAATCTTGTGCATTCTTGGTATCGCGATAGCTCTTCTAGTATGCGTCTCGGTGATTTTTTCTATGGATGCATGTGAGCGAATTCGAAAATGCTGGTTGAGGCATAAGCCTCAAGATTACGACGGTCCTGACATCTTCGGATTCTATCCGCATCATGCACCGTGGACCGTTTATATCGGCATTGAGGTCATAATCCCGATTGTTTTGGCGATAGGTTGGATCGCTGTTCTATTGCTCAAATAATGGACGGCCGAAACTTGGCAATCTAGTGGACATCTTTGGCCCTCATCAATTTTCAAGCCTAGCCGCGAACAACGCGGTTTGATTTTGGACCACACGGAGACTGCCCTAAAAGAAAGAGTGCCTAAGCGGAGTTGATGAGTTTCATCACCGCAAGGGGACAATAGGTATCAATCATGCCCAACACCCCAGCCGAGCTGATCAAGGCATTCGTCCATATCCAACACCTCTTGGAGAACGAGCCCAAAGTGATAGTTCCCAAAGCAGAGCTTGCCCGTGACTTCGGACTGTTGCCCGGCTTTGAAACGGCGTTCTTGGAATTGCGTGAACCGCCATTCCCTAAACGCTTCGAGTTCTCAAACCACGGCGACACATTCGAATTTCGGCGACTAGAAGGCTAAGCGCCCCGCCTAAATGAGCTTCCTTGGAATAGACAGGGATAGCGGCGCGACATACGTCGGCGAGACAATGTCCTCTGGATATCGATGTCAGAGCGAGCCGTTTCTCGCTCCGATTCGGTTCGCGCTCGGGCCAAACGTCGCAGGTTTCGAGAAAACCGAAGGCGCTTTCAATCTACCAAAGCGCATCTTTAAGGAGGTGTTCTTCGATCCAATTACCAGGGTGCGACGAGGCGAAGTGTACGCACAATATCCTTCACAACCCGTACGATGGACTGCTCAAGATCACTATCGGAAGGATATGGGAAATGCGTTCATAGCGCTCGGTAGCAAATATCTATTCGATTTGGTCACTTATCAGCACGATCGATTAGAGGAACTCCGAAGCAATTTCGGCAATCGCTCCTGCCCGCGAGTCGTCTTGGGCGACGACGAGTTCACGACCTTTTGGAAGATAATCAGCGTCGAATCCTCAATTTCCAAGGTCCCGGTTCTCACCATCAAATCCGAACAGTTCTTTGGGGAGGTGCCCGAGATTGTGGCAGACAAAGTTCCCGAATCAGTGAGGCAGAATCTAACTGTATTGCTGGATGACATCGCCTCCAGTGCTCACCGTTTGAGCCCTGTGGCAGTTGTAGATCGTTGCAGAGATTGTCTTGCGATGGTTTTCGGCGGAGCAAATGGCGCTCCTGACAAGGACCTAACCCCAAGTATGAACGAATGGGTAAGGAGTGGCGGGAATTCCGAAGACGTCCGCGTTCACTGTGGTAGAATTGTGGCACGTCTGCATTCGCGAGGAAAACCTAATGAACAGGCTGCAAAGGGCCTTCCTCCGCTTTCTGAGAGCGATGCGTTGTTAGCACTCCGTTGCCTTTGGACGGTGCTGATCGAGTTTGGATGGGCTAGGGGATAACTACGACGATGCACAACAGCACAACACCAAATCGTGGGAGGAGGTCACATCATCACCGAAAGAAGAAGTCGACGAAGGGTGCTCTCATCAAGGGCATGTCTGAGCGTCTGCCGATAAATTTGCTCGACGAGTACGAATTCCGTCAGGGCCTTAAGAAGATCATGGCGGGATATGCTGGTGTGTATGCTCTTTACCGGGGGAAGAGGCTCTATTACATCGGCCTTGCTACGAATCTTTTCTGGCGCCTGCATATCCACACGCGAGATAGGCATAGGGGGAAGTGGAATCGATTCTCCATCTTCCGAATAGGGCGAGTGCGCTATCTAAAGGACATTGAGACCTTACTCTTGCGGGTTGCAGCCCCGAAGGGAAATCGAGTGACAGGGCATCTCCGAAAGGATGCGAATTTAAGCCACGTGTTGAGGGCGGTGGCCAAGAAACAAGCTCGGACGTTGAAGCGAATTCGCAGGATCATAGGCTGATCGCCGAGTAGCTTGTTTTGGCGCAAATGCGGTTGTGCGCCAATGTGAAACCGTATAGGACTGCTCATATGACAGCAAAATCCGATTTCATGGCTGCAGAGGAGATCAAAGCTATTTTGAATGGGAGAGACAAACCCGAGCAGGAACGAATCGTTCGATGGGTTAACGAGAGTCTCGGTCTTGTAGCACCGGCAAACCGACCAGTGGCAAGCAACCCCTCAGCTCCGATTCCAGCAGCGCCACACGACCCTAGCACGACAGCCTCAGTCGGCGTTGGTCGCCCTGTGGATATCAAATCATTCATTGCTGAAAAGAAGCCTAAGAGTGACGTTCAATTTGCCGCTGTAGCTGCGTATTTTTATAGCTACAATGCTAACCAGGCCGAGCGCAAAGAGTCCATTACAGCTAAGGATCTCCAAGAGGCCGGGCGCCAGGCACGCGGGGTCGGTTTCAAGAAACCAATCGCGACCCTAAGCAATGGACTGAAACTGGGATATTTCAATTGAGCCGGACGAGGAGCATTTCGACTTAACGCGGTTGGGGAGAACCTTGTGGCAATGGCACTGCCAGGAGGCAGTACCGAGAACAAGGGGTCTAGGTCGACTAGCCGCCGAAAGAAGCAGGCAAAAGCAACCCGTAAGAAACCGCGTGTTTCGTGACCTATGTCCGACGCATTCGCGGCGGTCGACAAGGCTATAGCCGAGGTGGCCAATGTTCGCCTCTTGGTGGGAAGAAAACAATCTAGACAAGTTTCTTCTCCGGACGAACTAGACCTGCTGAAGGCAGTTGCCTTTGCTTGGTTCCAAACCCACGCGCCGTTGGTTGCTGCTCACTCGTCGCATCCGGATCTTACGGAAATAACGACGCAGTACCGAATCGTCCTCGACTCAACTGGTCGGCATGCAGCCAGGACGACGTATACTGCCGCCTTACTAAAAGCGAAGCATTCGCTTATTCAAATTCGCGGCTTAATAGCCGCCACATCGCCAGCGCCAATTACGGTAACCACTGATGCACCACCGAACTTTGCTCCGTTGGCGGCAGATCCTAGAATGCAGCAGATACTTGTTCGACGTTGGCAGGAAGTTCAGCATTGCATCACCGCAAAGGCCAATCTCGCAGCGACGGTGATGATGGGTGGTTTACTAGAGTCACTTATCCTGGCACGGATTAATGGGAGCCCAAACAAAGCGGCAGTTTTTACCGCAACAAAGGCTCCACGTGATAGAGCAGGCACCACACTGGCGCTCGCAGATTGGAAACTCATAAATATGGTCGACGTTAGCCACGAGCTAACGTGGATTACAAAGGGGGCGAAGGACGTGGGAAATGTCCTTTGGGAGTTCAGAAATTACATTCACCCACATAAGGAATATACCGATGGAGTTGAACTTTCTGAGGACGATGCTCGTATGTTCTGGGAAGTCACAAAATCCATAACTAGGCAGATTCTAGCATCAGTAGGTAAGTCGCCTTGATCGCACCCTAAAGCGCAAAAGGGCCCTGGGGCCAAGTTAAGCGGAAACCTCGGCCCTCGTTGCTGGCGTTTGGGTAGGTAGCGCTAGAAGTGGTAGTCCGGCGATCGCTGCTGCGAGAGGAAGATGCGCCGTGTCTGTGTACGTCTTCATCGTTTGCCGAATGTCGCGATGCCTCATTAGCTCCATCGCTACGCGGGGATAGACGCCAGATGCCGACAGGTTCGTGCAGAACGTTTCGCGCAGCGCGTGCAGGTCGACTCGCCTCCCCAAGGTGTCCTCGAATGGTATCCCTGCTCTTGCCAAGTCCTTCTTCATTGTCGGGACTCTTGGAATCTTACCGCGAAAGATGGGCTCGAATTGATTCGAGTCGAATTGAGCCACGGAGCGGATTGCCTTGATGACTTCGGGGCGCAAGGGGAGGGTAGCCTCTTTCTTGGTTTTCGTGATCGCTGCGCGCACACGAACGAAGGGTGAAGGCGTGTCCAATTCGAAATCACCCCAGGCGAGCTGCCGCAGTTCGTTGCGGCGCAATCCGGTTTCCATCAGCACGAGGTAGATTGCCGCTCGTGTCGGCGGTGATGCTGCCAGCAGGCGTTGAGCCTCATCTGGCGTTAGGGCACGGCGAAATTGCACGGTAAGGCTGGTATCGGCGCGTCCTACGCACTTAAGCGTATTCTCGCGCAGCTTGCCTTGCCTTTGTAACCAGTTCAGAAAGGTCGATGCGTTGAGGAGATAGTCGTTCTTCGACTTTGGGCTTAACTCGCATTTCGAACGCCAGTCGCAGAATGAGGCAGCCGAAACGTCTTGAACCGTCCTCCAGCAACAGAGCCCGAAGAGGCGAGTAAGTCCGTTCCGATAGTGCACCAGATGTGCAGCGTTTTCATGCCTTTCTCCGTCAAGTGGTCGTCGAGGAGTCTCATGCGCCGAATCAGAACGTAGGAGGCAAAGGGTAAGATGGCCCATACGCCCACCCACAGCAGCTTGTTGGCGTGATAAATCAGGCCGGCCACAACAAGACTTAACAGCGCGACGAGCGCTTGAACGCCGACGGGAAGTTTGTCGAAACTCTTCAACCTAGGTTCCGTTCGGTATCTGTCTCATTGGACGAACAAGTATAACACATCCCACCCACCAGATTCGCGTGACGACCGCAGAGCTCGCAAGGGCCAACGCTTATGAGCTGCAGGTGGAAAATGCTATTCTCGAACGCCTGTTTATCTGTGGACGATCGGATCAGCCCTTTGATGCTACGGAAGATTATTTCGAATACGTCAGGTGTGAGATCGCATTTGCGGACTATCGATACAAGCTTACCGTTCGCGCGAATCTTCAACGTATCGTCGGTAAAATCGATGGTGAAATGATTTTTATCGGTGCTCATAGCCCAAGGGCTGTCACTCATCTTTCGACATCCGCACGTGGTTACAGGAAGGGAGCTGAGATGTTAAAGGAACGACTGGCTCCAGCAAACTGAATCGTCCTCATCATCACCAGATCCGATTACTTGCCCTTGGCAACTGGGCCCCCACACTGAAATGTGAACCTTCACAAATACCATGTATGATGCAAATCCACGGACGCATCTAGCCCGAGCGAAAGAGCTCTTTTCACAAGTTGAAAGAACCGATTACCCGCGCCTTCGCTACGTCGCCCTCGATCTCCGACTCGCTATTGAAACGACCCTTCAAGAAGAACTAACAGCGCATTACTCGACGTATTCAGAGGCGTTTGCGAACTTATGGAGAGCAAAGGATTTCGTTGTTGAGATCAGAGAGCAGTGTCCCGACTTTGAGATTAAAAGTCGGTTGATACCAATAGTCGCACGCGCGACGGGCAAGTTGCCCAAATACAAACCGCTTGATCTCGAACAGCTCTGCGCGATTTACAGAGAACTGAACGGGCATCTCCATCACCTGAACCGATACGACAGAAGCAAGGCATCGGACGATCGCGCTGCTTCGCTCTACGCCGTTCTCGAGAAGGCGATTAACGAACTGCAGGCACTACAGACCCGCACAAGGGTTTCCCTACTACTTTACGGCAAGGACGAACGATTTTTTCAAGATGTTCTCGCTGGAAGCCGCTCGTTTAAAGATTTCCAGCGGCATATTGAGACAGGCCACCTCAAGGAATACGGATTCAAGAAAGCTCACCGCCTTCAAGAGAATGTCTCGGTCTCCTAGTTGTGCTCGTTGGCTTCTCTCTCGTGGGCCTTACGGATTCGATCCAGCTCCCTCTTGCGTTGTTGAGCATGTCGAATGCTCGACAGCCTCTCCTTCTCGTCCTCGATCTGCTTCCGCAGCGCATCTATCCTCTCCATCCCGCGCTGGGTCTGCTGCGTGTCCAAAAGATTTTCGGATAGCTCGCGGTGGCGCAGGAGAATCTGACCAAGGGCAACGGTTGCGTCATCGATTATTGAGAGGAGTTCGTCGTCGGAGATATTCACGGGATACGTTTCTGGATAAGTATCCTTGCGGCTTTGAAATGCCTCAGCCCTAGCCTTTTAATAGGTCGTCCAGAAACTCTGATGCAGGCTCTGCCCTTGTCACCAAGAGGTAGCCGCTTTTGCGGCTGCCGGCGACATTGGGGAGCTGTCCACAACAGTCGCCAATAAGGCCTCTACCTCTGAATATCCAGTTTCAGCGTGGGGTCTTTGGCCGAGTCCAAATCTCCGACCCGCCCATAGGAGTCAACCCGCCCTGCGCGCAACCGCACATAATACTGTTCGAATGGTTTCTCGTCTGCCTGCACGATCAACGCTACTTGCAGTCGATAAACGAGGTATTCGACCTCGGTGTTCGCGGTGGTGCTTGATGGTTGCCCCATGACCGCTATGACTTGCTCCTTGGTCATGCCGATGTTGACCCGATTGATTCGGTCCGTAGTAGCACATCCGGCCAACAGAATCGCCAATACGACGACTGCTCGCGGCATCCGCATAGAGATTTCTTAGCGTGTGCTCAGTCTAATGGGCAAGCTCTTAGTGTGGCCGCCAGGTCGTCGATTATTGAGAGCAGTTCGTCGTAGGATATTTTCACGGGATGGCTCTCTGGATAAATATCTCCATGATCCAGCGAACGTGTCGCTCTCTTTGTGGAAATCAGGCAGTAAGCCGTTTGACGGCCAAGCGTGGGACGAGGCCAATCGGTTCGAATGCCTCCTTCAAAGCCTGTTCCACATCTTCGAGTCCGTCATTGGTGGTCACGATTGAGTCGTGGATAATGATGTGGGGTCGGTGTATCTCCCTGGAAGATCATGAAGGGTCCGTGCCTGCTCGGCCCTAATTTGTGATTTGCCGATCGATCCGCTAATCGCATGATCCTGGAATGACCGAGGAATCCAAGTCTGAATCGGCTGTTCCACAACTGTCACAGCGACAGAAGTTGGTTTTGAAGGAGATTGTCGCGGCGATTAACTCAATCCGCCCGAACTACGATTCTCTGATCGATGGTAGTTCGTTTCACAGGACGAAGTATAGGAGTTCCCAAGTATTCTCCGGGATCATCGAGAGGTCTATCAGCAATCTAAAAGGGTTTCTCGCATCAGCTGAAGTTCTCTTGGTTACTAAATTTAGCGCTGTAATGGACGAAACCGCCCACAGCGTGGAGGAAGTTCATGATCTGAGCCGCACATTGAAGGCCAACCTTCTTGAATTCTTCCGCGGCTATGAGGTGTTGCGTGGCGGGGAGGTGCCGAAGGGTGGGGAGCGGGTTTACTCGTCTGTTGACGGGCTTTACAGGCAGGCATTTGACGATGTGTTTGCCTTCGCCGATTTGCTGAGCGCTGCTTTGGTCGATATAATGCCGTATGTTTCCGAAGGCAGTCTCTATTTGGAGATGAAGTTCAATTCTCCTCCTCCAATGCCCCCTCAGCTCAGATCAAATAGATCGGCTTTCCCGACTCGAACAGTAACAATGAGCGTGAGCGTTGGAGTGGCAGCTTTTTTAATTTGGCTGTTCTTCTTTCGAACTTAACGCTCGTATGAAGATTCTGTTTGGGGGTCGTTCCAAGGATGGACCCGAAATCCCTGATCAAAAACAGATAGAAATTATCGTAGCGGTGGTTCGCTGGTTACTGCCATTGGGAAACGACGCGGGTGGCAATCAGCTGATTTTCCGGGTCAAAGAGGAAATCTGTAAAGTTGTAGCTGGCGACCAATCGTGGACGTCTGCGCGATCTGCGATCAGGTTGTTATTGAAACGAGGCTATTACCCGAAGGAAGAGTGCCTGCGAGGCACGATCTTGGACTTCACCTCCGATATCCGGTTAGATTTGTTCATCAGAACTGCTGTGCGAATGGCTCACGGATTCTATGACTGGAAACAATCGCAGATTGAGAGCGTATTACTGATGTGGCCCGCCGCAGAATTTTATCGGGCGGAAGAATGGGATGAGGCGAACAATTGGCGAGAGTTGTGGATGGCAGCTGGTGGTAAGATCTTCCCCGGAGACGCGGATGTTCCTGGAGATCGAATGATCGCGTTGAAAAATTCGACCGTATGGGAACGCGTGAATATGTTTGGTTTGCCGCATCCACCTTTCGACTTTAACAGCGGAATGGATGTGCGGGACATTGATGCGGACGAAGCTGAGAGACTGGGGCTGATTAAGCCGAGCGATTCGGTGAAGCCGCAAACCCGATCATTGATGGATGACTTGAGCGATGAGTCAGAACTGAGCAGAAGGCTTAGAGCTAGGTTTGGAAAGCTTCTCGCTCTGGATGACGATTATTCACGCTCGTTGTAATTCCATCTGAAACTCTCTGTCTCCATCTTCCAAAGCTGCCACTCCTCCTGTCGAACGTCAGACGGTCAGTTGTTTGACGGCCAACCGTGAGACAAGGCCAGCAGGGGCGAAAGACTGTTTCAAAGCCTGTTCCACGTCGACGAGTCCGTCCTTCGTTGTGACAATGGCATCGTGGATGCTATTCGCCAGCGACACCAGCCAGAATAGGTGGAATTTCTTCGGGCATTTTCTCACGGACATTGTAAGGAAGGACGCATTAGGATGTCGATTGCGGTCCATCTTCACTTCCTCGAAACTTTAGATGCCAAGATGACAACTTGGCCCGGGCTGGTGCAGGCCATCCCATACCCACCCATTTCTACACGTAGTTCCCAAACCCTGCCGCCCGTTCGCACGGAGCGTGTTTCGGCGTTCTTGGATGTGACAATTGATACGTGGTGGACCAATAGCCGAATTGAAGTGCCTCCAGGACCTAAAGCCGGATGTGTGTGAATCTGTGTGTTGGACGGACAGAGGCTTTTCTTAGCCATTGGATTTGTGCCTATTAGAAATTCATGATGGAGAGTTCGAGTCTCTTCGCCCGCTCCATTTTCGAAAGGCGGCTGGAAAGCGTTTCCAGCCGCCTTTTCGTGACCCGGGAATCCCGGAGGCCGGTCCGCCTGCGG
>Ga0265338_10011833_pt1 | contig 10026 bp, 7 predicted proteins | sample 42126metaG_FD_193579 | JGI IMG/M metagenome (GOLD analysis project Ga0265338, IMG submission 193579) | Rhizosphere microbial communities from Carex aquatilis grown in University of Washington, Seatle, WA, United States - 4-21-26 metaG | ecosystem: Host-associated > Plants > Roots > Rhizosphere >... | reverse complement strand
CGGCTTTGCCGGGATTATGAAGTGCGCTTGGATCATAGCGAGGCGATAATACGAATTTGCATGATTCGCCTTATGGTTAGACGGCTTGCGTCAATATGAATTGCCCATTTTTAAAACACGCTCTGAGGCAGGCCAGGGGCCGGCAAATCCACTAAAGTGGGGCCACACTGCGCCGAGCTGCCGATAGCCAGCCACATGTTCAAGAGTAAAGTGTGAATCCACGGAACCTGCGATCCTGGAATGTGTGGATCCCAGACGTTGTCGGACCACCCGCGCGCGAACGATACTTCATACGGGTCATTACAATACGAGGCAGCCCATTGACCTGTATCAGGCCATGGCGGATCAAGTCGAATCTGCGGATCTTTTGTGATACTTGCCGTATAGGGGAAGCTGGAGCCGTCGGTGGCGATTTGTATGCAGGTGTAAATGGCCCCGGCTCGGTCGGAAGACATGCCGTAATTCGCTGGGCTGTCAGAAAAGGAGATGCTTCCGTTGACGGGATCTGTCGTTAGGAGTTGCGAGCTGCCTTGGACATAGTCTATACGGAGGGCATTGCCGAGCACCGCGTCAGGATACAGCTTTGGGTAGTGCTTATCCCACCACCATATAGAGTAATGTTGGTTCGGGTAAGCCGTTTGCATGTTTATGTTCAATAGGTTCTGCACGACGGTCTGCCACTCCGGAATTTTGACTGAGTTCGCGACGCTTAGGGAGACGGAGGCGTCTGAATACACTGTCAGGTCCCCATTATCCTGATGTGAGTAAAGAGAAAAGCTATGGACGCCGTCTGCCAGGGCTGTGGTGTCCACCTCGATCACTCCAGTTGATTGCGCTGGATCGTTGATTGTGGTTGAGCACGGTAGCGCCTGGTTATCGATAAGGACGCCGATCGAATTGAAGCTTGCTGCATTCGCCGGGAGACTGACTAACAACTCGATGGGGCCGTTTAGGCCCGTCGAGCCGTCTGTTGGGTAAACAATGGCTCCGTTTCCGGAGTTTGCCACTGTCCAATCGCTTTCGGTGGGAACAGCGTTTCCGTTTACGACCGCGGTGTCAACGGCGCCGTTTCCATTTCGATCTTCGATAAGATCGGGAATGCCGTCGCCGTCGGTGTCGGCGGGTTGGCCATTGACAAGGGCGAGGTAGTGAGCGCCGATGTCAACGTGTGTGTTGCCGCTGTTGCCTTCCTTGGTGTTGTCGGCAGAGGTGGTGAAATGCCAGAGCCTAGCGTCACCGGGGCTGCGGGAACCGGCATTGAGAAGGGTTGTGCAAGTGTCAGTCCTCACTTCTTAAACTCCTTGACGACGAGAGGCCTCGTGGCAGGCCGGGCGGGCGCTGCGACGTCTGCGGCGCGAATCTGCCGGAGTCAACGAAAGCGCCTTTCGAGGTGGCAGAGGCCGTTGCGGAGTTCGGCGAGGGTGAGTTTTTGCCAGACGCGGGAATGGAGGTCGCGCTGGACGTCGGCGTAGGCGGTTTGGGAGGCGAGGCCGAGGGCCAAGAGGCTGACAAGGGCAACACGCGTTTTCATAAAAAAAAGAATTGCTTCGCGGACGGTTGGTTTTTCTCACCAAACGGTTTGGGGCGGCTATGCGAAAATTGGGAAATGCTGTGTGGATTTTGCGCCGACTGCGGATGACGGAGGCGAGGGGTTGGGATCGAATGCAAACGAAGAAACCGGGGCCTGGTTGGGCCGCCGCAACGGATATGGCGCAGCCTACGGCAAGCGGAGGTTAACTATTTGACTGGCGGGGCGATGTTCCAGCCGTCGGCGGTCACCGTGACATGCTCGGGCGCGTTGGGCGCGGTGATGCGAATGACGCGGGACTCGCCGGGAAGGAGCGAAATATAGTTGTCTTCGTAATAAACGGGGAGGACGCGTTTGCCGGTCTGCTGGTCGCGCAGCGTGAGCCGGATTTCCAATGCGGGCGCGGCGGACGGGTTTGTCACGCTGACATCGATGGCTGGTTCGCCGGCGGAGCGAACGGCGCTGGTTTTCAATTCGACGGCCGCTTTGGGCATTGCGTCGAGTTTTCTCAGGTCATGCTCGTCGCGCGCGTGCCAGTAGAGGTTTTCGGAGAGGACTTTGGCGGCGCTGTCAAGCAATTGGAGACGCACGAGGCGCGCGCCGGCGGTCGGAAACTCCAGCGTGAACGCATCGGCGCAGGAATCGGCGGGGGCGGTGACGGTTTGCTCGCGGGTTTGCTCGACGCGCCCGTCGAGGCCGAAAATGGTCGCGCGCGCGGTGACGCCGCCGAGGGTTTGATCGCGATGGTTGACAACGGCGATTTTGCAGTCCGGCAGGTTCATCTGGATGTGGATCGGCTCGGCGCCCTTCATCGCTCCAAAGAGAGATGCGTTGGGATCGTAATCCCAGGAATAGAACTGCCAGATCATGCTCGGCCAGGACGGCTGGCTCATCCAGACTGTCACGCCGCTGGCATCCTTCCACATCCGGCTGTTGAAGCCTTCGTAAATGGCGCGGAAGGTCTCGTAGTTGAGCATCTGCGCCTTGCGACACAGGTCCTCCAAATTGCGCGGATGCCCGTAACGGCTGAAGATGCGATCGAAGGTGGAATCGTGATCGCCGACGCCGCGGCTGTGCAAATCGTGATAGGCCCAATCGTCGTTGTAAGGCCAGAGGTCGGCCTTGGGCATCATCGTGCGGACCACTTCGGCGGACGGGATGGAGCTGGCGCCGATCTCGGTGCTGAAGCCGTGGTTGAGTTCGGTGAAGTATTTCTCCAGAGGCAGGTTGGACCATGGGCCGCTGTTGCGGAGGTTGACGAGGCGCGAATTGGGCTGGTAATAGCGCGTGCCGTCAAGACTATAAATCGCTTCGTTGAGCTTTTCGTGCAACGGCCCGGGCGGGACGCCTTCGTTGCCCGCACACCACAGGGCGATGCAGGGATGATTGCGAAAGCGCTGGATGACGTCGGCGGCGTTGCGCGCAAACAGGTCCAAGTCGACCGGCGCGTAGTCGAACGCCTCCGTATTGCGCCAGAAATCATTCCAAACGAGGATGCCGTATTCGTCGCACAAATCGTAGAGCGCCTCCGAGGTGCTTTGGCCCGCCCAATTTCGAATCATCGTCATGTGCGCGTCTCGGGTCATCCGCACATAGGGCTCCAGGCGCGCGCGCGACACGCGTTTCATCGCGTCGTCCATGCCCCAATTGCCGCCCAGGCATTCAATTTTCTGGCCGTTGCATTTGATAGCCAGATACTGGCCGAGTTCCTTGTCCGCCACCGCGCGCAAAGCGGGCGACTGTTCGGCGCCGGGCCACAGGCCGACAACGGTTTCTTGTTTTTGTCCCCACCAGAATGGCGTTGTGGGCGCCGCGCCGCCTGCCGCGACAACCGCGGCATCGCGCGCGGCTTTGTTTTCGAGGCCCCACACCATCGTGTCGCGGCGGTTGTCAATAATATGACCGCCCGCGCCGAGCGCGGTCGTGGGCGTGAATTCAACACGCTCGCGCGAGCCATCGCTCTTCTTGACTTCCAGCTCGTAGCTCATTTCGCGAATGCCGAACCGGGTTGTTGCGCGGTCGGAGTCTTTCCCGTTTTTGTCTGTGATCGTTAGGCGCAAGTGATACAGGTCCGGCTTGCCGTAGCCATTGGGCCACCAGAGGCGCGGATGCTGGACGACAAGCTGGGGAAAATCCTTCGGGACGAATGAGACGCGCTTGGATTCGCCGGCTTGCAGCGTGACCGGTTGCTCAAACTCCGCTCCTTCAAAGACGCCCTTCAATATGCCGTGATACGGGGCGGCGCCGGCGTTGTGGAGTTGCGCCAAAATGGTGACCTGGGCGCTCGAAGTGTCCGGCAACGGCAATTTCGTGATGACTTGCGGGTCGACAATCGTTACCGGGCCGGTGGCGCGCAACAACACATCCTGCCAGATGCCCGTGTCGCGGTCGCGGACCGCCGGAATCCAGTCCCAGCCTTCGCTGCATTCAAAGGTGGGGCCGTCCAGGCACAGTTTGCCGCCGTTGTCGCCGGCGCCGTATTTAATGGACTGGTCGCTGGGAATTCCAGGATCAGGCGGCGGGGCAACCATGACTGCGATGACGTTCTTCTCGCCCGGATGCGCGAACGGCGTCACGTCGAAATTGCCGCGGATGAAAGCGCCGGTGATATGGCCGAGGTAGCGGCCGTTGAACCAAACTTCGGAGTAATAATTGATGCCGTTGAATTGGAGGGTCAATTCGCGGCCGGAGAAATCCGTGGGAACGACGAATTCGGTGCGATACCAATAATCCTGTTTGTTGAGCGTTTCAGGAATCAACAGGTTGTTCAGGCCAAAATAGGGATCGGGGTAAACGCCCTGGTCAACCAGCGTCGTTAGAACAGTCCCAGGAACGGTCGCGTCGTACCAATCGGTCGTCGCGAAGCCCGGAGTGGATATGGCCGCGCCATCAGGGGAATTCAACCGAGGCGCTTCGATCATTTCCCAGCCTGAGTCAAAGGCGAGGACGTTTTCCCGGACAGTCGGGGCGCCGGGGTGGGCCAGCTTCGGCTTGCGAACGGCGGAGCTGACGAGAGGCGCGGCGGATTGCGGGTAGGTGTCGACGGGTTGAACGGTGATGCCCTTGGCGCCGGCGTTTTCGGCCGGGACATCGGTGGCTTTGGGCCTAAATTCTCCCGGAACCTCCGCGAACCCATTGAAGGCCGCGAAAGCAAAGGATGCGTAACCAATGGAAATCAATGCGATGATTTTAGCCGGGGCGACTCGGCGGAACTTCTGCTGCCCATCCGCCATCCAAGGCCGCCTCGGCGAGGCGACCCTACCTGACAAAAAGTCCTTGTGCATGCTTGGTTGCTTTAATCCCATCCCGCCGCGCGTAAATCGAGAATACATTTATATGATGTCAGGCAAACTTATGGGCCTGTGTTTCGGATTTGTCGCAAACGCGTGACAGACGTGTGATAACTGCGCGGCTGAAGTCTTGCGCGTTGCGCCCTGAAGGCGTATTCGCTACCAGTCAGCGGAAAAAATGATGAACCAATCCGGACGCTTGGGAGTTTGTTTGGCGGTCGCGACGCTGGCGGTCGTTGCGGCCGCGCAGCCCGTGGACGACGAACACGAGCAGGTCCGCCGCGTGTCAAAAGAACGCATCGTCACGCCTGTCAATCAGATCGTTCAGCCCGAGGGGCGCCAGGTCAATTTGCCGGGGCTCCGACCGCAGGCGCTGGCGTTAAGCCCGGACGGGCGCATCCTTGTCACCTCGGGCAAGAACCACGACCTCGTGGCAGTCGATCCGGCGACGGGCGAGATTCTCCAGACGGTCGCCGTGCCCGCCGACAGTGTGACGATCTCCAATCGGAGTCCCGTTTCGCCCCGGCAGCTTTTCAAGGAAGACGACGATCAATTGAGCTTCACGGGGCTGATTTTTTCGCCGGACGGCGCGCGCATTTACCTGTCGAATGTCGGCGGCAGCCTGAAAGTATTCACTGTCAATCACAAGGGGCATGTGGAGGCCGCGTACTCAATTCCGCTGCCGGCGGCAAACGCGCCGCGGCACAAATCCGAAATCCCGGCGGGCCTGGCCTTTTCGAAAAACGGAAAGCGCCTGTATGCGGCCCTGAATATGGGCAACCGTCTGGCGGAGTTGGATCCTGAAAACGGCGGCGTCCTGCGGACGTGGGACGTCGGCGTCGCGCCTTACGACGTGGTGTGCGTTGGCGACAAAGTGTTTGTGAGCAATTGGGGCGGGCGGAGGCCGGACGCGCAAAGCATCACGGGGCCGGCGGGGCGCGGGACGGTTGTGCGAGTGGACCCCGTGCGATACATCGCGAGCGAAGGCTCCGTTTCCGTCATCGATTTGAAGGCCGGCAAAGTTGTCAACGAAATCCTGACCGGCAAGCACGCGTGCGCGATGGCGCTCGCGCCGGACCGGCGGCGCCTGGCGGTGGCCAACGCGGGGGAGGACACGATCAGCATTATTGACACCCGCACGGACGGCATCGTGGAGACGATTTGCGCGCGCCGGGATCCGGGGGATTTGTTTGGCGCCAGCCCAAACGCGCTTGCGTTTGACAGCGCGGGCCGGCGGCTTTTCGTGTGCAACGGCTCGCAAAACGCGCTGGCGATTTTCGATTTCAAGCCGGGCGAGTCTCGTTTGCGGGGGCTTGTGCCGGTGGGCTGGTATCCGGGGGCCGTTGTTTGGGACCGGGCCCGCCGGTCGATTTACGTGGCGAACATCAAAGGCATGGGCGACGGGCGCCCCGGCAAATCCGGCAAGTCGGAGTTTAACACGCACCAACACTATGGGAGCGTGACGCTGCTGCGCGATCCACAGCCGAAGGACCTTGCGGTTGACACGCAGCGGGCGCTGGCCTACATGCGCTATCCGCTGCTCAAGAACGCCGCGCTGCCGGCCCGGGCCGGCAAGGCGCCGGTTCCCGTCCCGGAACGCGCCGGCGAGCCCAGTGTGTTCAAGCACGTCGTTTATTTGATAAAGGAAAACCGCACGTACGACCAGGTTCTGGGCGACATGAAGGAAGGCAACGGCGACGCGGAACTTTGCGTTTTTGGCGAACGGGTGACGCCCAACCAGCACAAGTTCTGCCGGGATTTTGTGCTGCTTGACAACACGTATTGCTCGGGAATCCTCAGCGCCGACGGCCATGAGTGGGCCACGACGGCGTTTGCGACTGATTACATGGAACGGTTGTTCGCCGGATTTCCCCGCAGCTACCCGGATGGATGCGACGACGATGAAGTGGACGCCATCGCGTATTCGCCGGCGGGGTTTATCTGGGACGATTGCCTCGCGCACGGCAAAACGATCCGGGACTACGGCGAGTTCACGATCACGCGCAAGAAATGGGCGGAGCAGGGACGCAAAGGCGAACCCAAATACCTGGACGCTTACCGACAATTTGTCGACGGCAGCCGCCACATCGAGATGCACAGCGATCCGGGGGTCGAATCGTTGCGCCCGCATATTGATCCGGCTTACATCGGCTGGGACCTGAACGTGCCGGACGTGGCGCGCTCGGCGGAATTCATCCGCGAATTTCGCCAACATGAAGCGTCGAATGCGCTGCCGGAATTCATTTTTTTCAGCCTGCCCAACGATCACACCAGCGGGACCGATCCCGGTTCGCCCACGCCGGCGGCGCAGGTAGCCGATAACGACCTGGCGTTCGGCCAGATCGTCGATGCGATCAGCCACAGCAAGTTCTGGCCGGAGACGTGCATTTTCGCAATCGAAGACGACCCGCAATCCGGCTGGGACCACGTCAGCGGCTACCGGACGACGGCGTATGTCATCAGCGCCTATTGCAAACGCGGCGCGGTCGTGAGCGCGCAATACAATCAAACCAGTCTCTTGCGAACGATGGAGCTGATCCTTGGCCTGCCGCCACTGAACCAAATGGATGCGACTGCGACGCCGATGTCGGAATGTTTCACCAACACGCCGAATCTCGCGCCGTTTGTCGCGCTTACCAACAACATTCCGTTGGACCAGATGAATCCCGAGGCGAAGTCGATTTCGGACGCCGTTCTGCGCAAGGACGCCTACGTGTCGGCGCGGTTGCCGCTATCGAAGCCGGACCAATGCCCGGACGATGTCCTCAATCGCATCCTCTGGCGAGCGATGAAAGGTTCCGTCGCGCCTTACCCGGCATGGGCCGCGCCCGTGCGGGACGACGATTAGCGCTGTAACGATGTCAATATGAAGAATCGCGTTTTCATTGCCTTAGCCGTCGCGGCGGCGTTCTTCGGATGTTCGCGTGAGAAGGCGCCTGAGCCCCCTCCGCCGCCTCCACCGCCGAGCGCCGAGGAGTTTGCCGCGCTTAAGGCCAGGGCGGAAGGCGGCGACGCGCATGCGCAGGCCGACCTGGGCCATGCCTATGTTCAAGGCGTGGAAGGCAAGGTCGACTTCAAACAAGCCGCCCATTGGTATGGTTTGGCGGCCAGCAACGGATTCGCCGAGGCGCAGGCGGTTTACGGCGAGCTATTCCAAGCGGGGCAGGGTGTGCCGCACGATATGAATGCCGCGATAACGTGGTTTATCAAGGCGGCCGAAGCGGGGAATGTCACCGCGCAATTTGACTTGGGCTACGCTTATGATCAGGGCGACGGGATTCCCAAGGATCCGGCGTTGGCCTCGAAATGGTATCGGCTTGCGGCGGAAGGCGGCGATCCGATGGCCCAGTTTATCTATGGCCAGCGATGCGCGGCGGGACTAGGAGTCGCTAAGGACGAGGTCGAAGCCTTGAAGTGGCTGTTACTAGCCGCGGACCACGGCCAGGAAGACGCCAAGGCCAAGGCCATTACTGTGCGCCAGCCAATGACGAGCGAACAGGTCGCGGAAGCCAAGAAACGCGCGATCGCTTTCGTGCCGCGCCGTTAATTGTAGGACGAAGGCCGACGTTGTTTTTCGGGGTTAATATTTCTTCACCTATCCGTCACACAACGCACGCAGAGAATTTACACTACACTTCTTGAAACCAGACTGAAACGACGCTTAAAGTCTGCACGTGCGAAATTCGCGGCGAGGGACGGCGCGGTGTCCTTCCCTGGCCGGTCGGTCCAATTCAATTACCGAACAATGCGCACTGTCATCCATACATGAGACGCAGCAACTCAGTTTTGAACAGGGCTGGCTTTACTCTGATTGAATTACTGGTCGTCGTGGCGATCATAGGCATTCTGGCGGCGTTGCTGTTGCCCGCCCTAAGCCGAGCCAAGGAGCAGGCCAACATGGCCAAGTGCATGAGCAATTTTCACCAAATTGGCCTTGCGACGTCCATGTACGCAGACGACAACCTTAACACTTACTTTTGCAACAAGGCTCCCGACTCGGATAATAAGCCTAATGTGTGGCTGCCGAACGGCGGCATGTGGTCAATAAACCCGCGCTCGCAGATCATACCTCCTCCAACCGATAACCGGGCTTATTGGGCGATTGGTTACTACAATTATTTTGCGAAGAGCCGCAACCTGTTTCATGAGAACGGCCGCCCCGTGATAGACACCTGGGCGGATGATCCTTCCGGCTGGGGCGCGTATCCAAGAGAGTTTTACGAATACTCCTGCTATGGGATGTGCGACTACTTGGTTCAGCGTTACGACGACGGCACGCGGGGACTCGATTTTACCCGTCCTCTCAAACGCAGCGATTACGCCAGCCCGGGCACGACCATTGTCTGCCAGGATTCGGGCGAGCAAAAGAACGAGGGCGGCGAGGATACCCTGGGATTATTCCCGGGGTATGCGACGATTCTCAGCCAATGGACTTCGGCCGGTTACACCGGCGAGTATCAGGAGGGCGACCTGACCAAAGGCTGGTTCCGCCACAACGATGAGTGCGTCACTTTGTGGGTCCCTGGGAATGTCAGCAAAATCAAGCGAATGCCGCTAAATGTAGGCATTGATTACCGGTGTTACACGGGGCAGAAGCCGGAGCGCATGCCCCCGCAATAAAAGCCGCTGATCTGCGTCACGACACAGCATGAAGTTGCATAATGTCAAATATACAGTGATTTTGCCGTTGTGGCTTATCCTTGCCTGCTCCCGGCATGGCTCTGCCTCCGCTTCGCTCCCGGTCGAACAAATGCGCCCCGTCGTTCAGGATTCGTTCAAGACGGCCGATCCTGGGACGCGCGATGCTGCCTTGAAAGTCGTCGACGACGCCCAGAACAATGATATTGCGACTGCATTTGTCGAAGTGGACAAGTTGGCGTCACGCAGAGACTTGACTCCTGAGCAACAGGCGGCCGTTCTCCGGGTTCGGAGGACGATCCAAAAGCAGTTGGTGGAGGCGGCGGACAAGGGCGACGCGCGCGCGACGCAGGCCCTGGCTCACTTTCGGGCCACCCGATGAGATTTCATTGCCTTTTCTTGACTAAATAAACCTCAACCCACACGAAAATGAAACTAAAACTCTCAGAGCGTGTTTTAAAAATGGGAAACAGTCAAACATAAGTAATCTGCTAATGTTGTACAGCATTAGTGCTTGCCTATAAATAGAGCGGATGCAAACGCATCCGAAGAATTATCCAACCGATCTTA